>Ga0207644_10000387_pt1 | contig 28608 bp, 17 predicted proteins | sample KBSS73metaG_FD_184326 | JGI IMG/M metagenome (GOLD analysis project Ga0207644, IMG submission 184326) | Switchgrass rhizosphere microbial communities from Kellogg Biological Station, Michigan, USA - KBS S7-3 metaG (SPAdes) (version 2) | ecosystem: Host-associated > Plants > Roots > Rhizosphere... | reverse complement strand
GACGCCGCTGGCGTTTCCTCCTCAAAGAGCCCTTGCATTCCACGCGCTAGCAGAGTAATGGTGTGGCAAAGCTCGCCAGCCTTGCACACACGTGTCCGTGCAGGGGCATCACGAGAGCCGCACGGATCCGGGAGGTGGGACATGCGATGCCATCGACGCGATGTGCGCCACGTTCTGCTGCTGGTCGCTTCCTGGACCATTGCGCCCACGCGCCTCGTAGCGCTGCCCGGAGACGGGATTTCGCTGACCGTCGCCAAGGGTCCGGGAGAAGGGCAGATCTCGCTCGGCTGGGCCGGCGGTCTCGCTCCCTTCGGTGTCTACCGCGGGGCGAATCCGTCCACGCTGACGGGCCCCACGTACAAGCTCGCGGACACGGCGGCCTCGAGCTTCGTGGACGACCCGCCTTCGGGGTCCCTCGTTTTCTACAAGATCGCCAGCTCCGACTGCGGCGTTCAGCCGGATGCTCCGGACCTCAGCTTCCAAGACACGAACTGTGATGGCATCGACGGTGATGCCGCGCGCGCGATCTTCGTCGACATCGCGAACGGCGCCGACACCAATCCCGGGACGATGGCCTTGCCGAAGCTCACGATCAACAACGCCCTGGCCGCGGCCGCCGCTGGGGGCAAGGATCTGTACATCTCTCAGGGCCAGTATGCGCAAACCCTGACTCTCGCCGAGGGCGTGAGCGTCTACGGTGGCTACAGTCACGCCGACGGATGGGCTCGCTCGTCGAGCCATCACACGATCCTCATGGGAGGCAGCATCGGGGTGACCTGCAGCCACCTCAATGCGCCCATCGAGATGCAGCTTCTGAAGATCCAGCCGGGCACGGGGGCCGGGCCCGGCGCCAGCTCCATCGGCGTGCGGCTCATCTCGTGTCCGGGCGTGGCGATCCGTGGCTGCGTGATCCAGTCGCTGGCCGGCGGGCAGGGTGTCCCCGGATCCGCAGGCGCAGATGGCAGTGCGGGCAGCGGTGGATTCTCGGGAAGGTCCGGTTGCGAGAGCGCCGCCTCACCCTGCGGCTCATGCACCCAGCCTCTGGGAGGCGGAGGTGGGAGCCCTTGCGGGATCGGTGGGCCTGGAGGCCGGCCAGGTCTGGGACCCGGCGCGGGACAACCAGGTCATGCGGGTTCCCGTGGTGCCATGGGGGGCTCGGGCGGCACGGGCGGTGGCGGAAACGGACTCTGCTTGAGTCCCGCTCTCAACGGACAGCCGGGATCGCCCGGAGAGCCCGGTGAGACTGGAATCGACGGACAGGGTGGTCCGAGCTTCGGCTCGGCATCTACCTCGGGATACCTTCCTGCCGGCGGCACTCCCGGTACGGACGGCTATGCCGGCGGCGGCGGCGGTGGCGGCGGCGGCGGTGGCGGCGGGATCAAAAGCTGCGACTCCTACGGCTCCTCGGGGGGCGGGGGAGGAGGGGGTGGCTGCGGCGGAGGCCACGGCGTTTCCGGAGGCGGAGGGGGCGGCTCTTTCGGCATCTACCTCTCCGACTCGACGCTGACCCTGATCGCGAGCCGGATCGTCACCGGGACGGGAGGAACGGGCGGCGCCGGCGGAGCCGGCGGCTATGGCGGGGCCGGGGGCGTGGGCGCCCCAGGCGGGGCCTATGGAGGAACCGGGCAGGATGATGCCGGTTGTGGCGGGCCTGGCGGAGAAGGAGGCCCGGGCGCGAGAGGCGGGAGCGGGGGGGGAGGCGGCGGGGGCCCTTCGGCGGCGATCGTCTGCGCGGGCACATCGTCACTCGCGGTCAATACCGGGAACACGCTGATACCGGGGCCTGGCGGAGCGGGAGGGGCCTCTCCGGGGAACCAGGGGCAGACCGGTCTCTCCTCTACGATGATCGGCTGTCCGGCGGGAGTGAGGTTGTGGATCCCTTGAGCCCGGGGGTCAAAAGACCACCCGGGCGCTGGCGCTCCATTCATGACGTCCGATGCGAAGATCGACGCTCTCGTACGGATTGTCCCGCAGGAAACATTGGTGGATCCAGGTAGAGACGAAGCTCCCGATCGCCGCTCCGGCCAGGACGTCTGAGGGAAAGTGCCGTCCCCCCTCCACGCGGGCCCAGGCGGTCCCCGCGGCCAGGGTCGTGATCCCTGCGTCCAGGCCGATGCGCAGCCCCCCCGGCATCGGGGTTCCCTCCAGATTGAAGGACGCCAGCGTCGCGCTCGCGAAGGCGCTCGTGGAGTGCCCCGACGGGAAGCTGTCCTCGCCGTCGCCATCCGGCCGCGTCCGCGTGATGAGGGCCTTGGTGAGGGAGGTCGTCCCATTGGAGGCCGCGATAGCCCCGTACTCCACCAGGATCCGGTTGAACCGAGAGCGCCAAGGCGCCTCTCCGCCCGGCTCCACGACGGCGGTCACCAGCATCGAAACATGCGTGTACCCCAGGAGCCGGCCGCTGGCCTCCTGCGCGTTGTCGACGGATCCGAAGACCGGCGTGTGGGACGTCGCCCAGTCCGAGATCTTGCGGTCCCACGGTGCGACGGCCAGGGCCGCCGCCGCGGGGATCCAGGTCCGTTCGGCGCGCAGTGCCTGCAGGGTGGCGTCCCTCCACTCGCCGTCGTGGGGCCAGTGCAACATCGTGTGGCTCGGCGGATGAGCCGGCGTCTCCTCGGCTGGCGCCTCCGTCGCGGACTTCACGCTGCGGGGCGATCTCGCCGCACAGCCCGTCGCCGCGGTCGCCGCTGCGAGCGTTGCGAGAGCCAAGAGCCGTTCGCCCTGGGAGCGGACACGCAGGATCACGGACCCAAAGCCGTGCAAGCAGGATGCCCGGACTCCCACGCTCCGATCGGCCGCGGGGCTTCCATCCTTTTCGTGCCCGTCCTCCGGGTCGGCAGGGTCCCCGTCCGGTTCATCGAGGGGGCACGTCCGGAGAAACCCCGCACGTGGCGAGCTCGAGAATCTGTCGGGGCCGTTAAGTTCGCGATGCCGGCGACGCTGTCCGCGAGAGTCCTCACCGGCATCATGGCGGATCGCACACCCGTTTGTCCCCGACCACGCGAACATTGTCGACTCCCATTTCCACCGTGTTGTTGTGACCCTGATCGAGGGCGCTGAAGACGACGCGCGCGTTCGGCCTGAGGGGAACGCTCGGTGTCGCCGAGATCGTCGTCCACCCGTTGGTGGTAATACCCGTAATGACGGCGGATCCGAACCCGAAGTGGGGATCGTCGATGCTCAGCTCGTACCGGGCGAAGTCCTCGTTCGTGGAGGAAGGATCGTGGTAGAACCAGAGATCGAAGTTGTACCGCACCCTCTTGTACGGTGAGAGATCCAGCGCCGGAGAGCTCAGCGTGGGAACCGGGGCCCCGGGGTCGACGTCGGTGGCATTCGGGTTGCCGCCGGGACTACCGTTCTCCGTCACGTAGCACTGAGCGTCGGCATCGTTCGGACTGTCGTTCTCGGGGTTGGCCTGATCCCCGTGGAACAGCGTGCCGACCGGATCGCCTCTCTGCCAGATGCCCTTGCCGGCGGCCCCTGCCACGATCCATCCCTTGTCGGTCGCGAAAGTGTCCTCGAAGATCGTCTCGGTCACCGTGCGTCCTGTCTCGAGGTTCCAGGTAGCTCGGCTGGTCGTCCCCGAGCCGTCCGAAAAGACGAACTCGAGAACGATCGTGCCGCCGCAGGCCATGCCGGCAGGGACCGAGACCGTGAACCCCGTTCCCGACGAGGTTCCCGACGCAGCGGGGGCGATCGTGGGGAAGGTGTCCGAGGAGGCGAGGACGCTGACTCCGGACGTGAGCGTCGACAGCGTTCCGCTGGGGCTCGTGGCCGTGACACTGCCGGCATTGTTCACCTGGACGAGCAGGTGCGCGGTCTCCCCCGGCTCGAGGAACCCGTTGCCGTTCCCTCCGACCGAAACGCCGTCGTCGACGCCGACCGAGACGATCCGCAGTCCCGATCGGCCGCACAGCGTTGCCTGCTCGACGCGGACGTTGTCGATCCCGAACTCGCTCAACGGCTCGCCGGGACTGGGCTGGAAGGTGACCTGCATCGTCGACGTGGGGGCCACGAGGCCCGCCAGATCGATCTCCGCGCGCTGCCAGCCGCGGTCGGTATCCGTATCGAACGTCTGAACCGTCATCAGGCGGATCGGACGGGCGATCACGGTCTGGGCGCCGTTGGTCACCTCCACGCTCAGGCCGTCGGCTTCACGGCCCGGAATGTGAGACCAGTAGTCGAACGAGAAGAGGGTCCTACCACCCGTCCCGTCGAAGACCGGGGAGGTCAGACGCAAGGTGAACCCGTCGCAATCGTCGGACGTGTCGGAGGCGCCGGCGGAGTCCCCCGTCACCCACGCCATACCGCCACCGCCCGCGGCCGCGGGAGGAGCCAGCCAGGCGTCTGCATAGCGCGTGGGATGCGGCGCCACGAGCACCCAGGCTCCGGAGAGGGAGCTCGTGCTGTTGCTCGTCCACCCGCTCGGACCCGTCTCGAAGTTCCAGAATTGGGCGGTCGTCCGGCTGAGGGTCGGGATGGCGGGAACCCATCGAAGCGCCTGAGCCGATCCGCGGTCCGCGTGATCGGGAGGATCGGTCGGCGCTCCGTTCTGTGCGAGCACCAGGTAGTAGTAGGTCTTGCCGTCCTGAGGCGGCTCGTCCGCGAACGTCGTCGCGGCCGTGCGACCGATCAGGAAAGGGTCACCGGGCTCGAATCCCGGATCCGATCCGCGGTAGACACTGTAGGAGACCGGCGCTCCCGAGCCCGGGCATGCCGGAGAAGCGGCCGTCCACCCGAGCGTGAGCGCGCAGTCCGAGGTTCCATACGTGACCGTAGCGCTGGGATCGAAGACCGGGTACGGCTCCGAGCACGAGCCGTTCGCCGTCGCGCTGGCCGTGGCCGACGGGGCGCTGCGACAGACCGTACCGCCGTTGCCGAGCGCCACGAGGTGGTAGCGGTAGCTCTTTCCCCCTTGAACGGACCCATCGATGAACGCCGTCGGGTTCGTCGTGAAGCCGATCCGTCCGGGGCGGTCCAGCGGGTTGTCGAGATCCTCGCGCCAGACCTCGAGGCTCGAGGCGCCGGGGGCGGAGTAGGTGAGCTGGACCGCGTTCGGCCCGGCGGACGAGGCGCCGACCGTCGCGGGCGCCGCGGGCGGGGTGCAGGCATAGGCGCTCGGGACGACGAACGAGCTTCTGGGAGCTCGGTCATTGTCGGTATTCGAGGCGGCGCCCTTCCCCATGCCGCGGCTCGCAAAGACGTTCCAGATCGCTCGGTAGTGCGCGGACCCGAACAGGCTCGTGTCCGCGGCCAGGATGCCGTCCCGGGCATCGACCATGTCGGGGTGGCAGACGGTGTTCGCGATTCCCTCCACGATGAGCCGGTGAAACGCGTCGAGCCCTCCCGCCGGATCGAGGGCGATCATCGACTGGCGGAGCTCCCACAGGGTTCCGGCCCAGATCATTCCTTCGCTGTGGGCCTCGCATCCGAAATCCGAGACGTGGCACACGTCGGCGTAGTCGAGATCGTTGCGCACGTCGCGAAGCCATCCGCTTCCCGCCATGAAGTACCGGCCCAACTTCGGATCGTTGAAGAACGACGCGGCGAAGAGGTCCGCCCAGCCCTCTCCCATTCCGTTCGACTGGAACCCGTCGAAGCAGAAGAGGTCACCGGTGTACCGGTAGGGAAGGGCGTGCGCGTACTCGTGCGCGACGACATCCCGGCCGAAAGCGTTGTGGCGATCTCCGCCGTTCTCGGGATAGCCGTCATGGTCCCCGCAGGTGATGCATGCGTTCGTGCCGAGGTTCAGGGTGGAGAACCCTCCGTCGAGCGAGGGAAGGAAGAAGGCATTGTTCCGGAGGCCCGTGCTCCAGGAGACGACGTGGATCGGGTCCCCTCCAGCGCCGCCGAGCCCGAAGTTATCGACCTGGAGATTCCCCGCGGCCTCGTTGAATCCGACCGCGCGGAACCGGTCGTGCATCTCGTTCGCCCACCACCACGCATTGACGAGCGCGCCTCGCGTCGTTCCGTAGGGGTAATCGTAGACGGATCCGGGATCGGAGAGGACCGGTGCATCCCAGAAGTCGACCTCGCCGGTCGCGTTGTTCCCCGCGAGGCTCGTCCCGCTGCCCGTGATCCAGCCGGCAGGCGACTGAGGAGTCGAAGCGGGGACCGTCGAGAGAATGTACTGTGCCGGCGAGAATTCCTCGCTCTCCGGCGTAGGCTGTGCCGCCTGTAGAAAACGGGCGCTGGCGTCGTCGACCAGGTTCCGGCGATAGAGAACGCTCCCCAGCTCTGCGTCGATCAGCACCACGTACCAGCTCTCGAGCGTGGGTTCTGCGATCAGGACCTGCCAGACCAGAAGGGCATCGTTCCGACGGGGGAACCAGACGAGACGCGCCTCGGGCGTGAGTCCGAACCCCGCGTCGGTGAACGTCGTGCGGTGCTCGGCTTCCCGGCTCTCGGTGAGCACGCGTCCTCTGAAGGGGATCTCGGGATAGACGTCCGACGCCGCGAGGCGCACCGCCTCGGCCGGCGCCACGATCGGAGCCGTGACGCCCCGCACTCCGCTGTAGAGCTGCGAACCGATCGATCGTATGGCGCCGTTCCCGGACAGGTTGACGTTGGCCCCACCTCCGAAGACTTCGAGACCTTGCGCGATCTGCTTGAACCGCACATGTGCGCCTCCCCCCTCAGCCGGCGTTCGAACGGTGATCCGGAGCGCGCCGACTTCCTCCGGGTCGAGCCCGAAGAGATCCGCGTTCTCCCGGAGCCACGCTCGCGCCCGCTCCTCGGGTGTCGACCCCGACGGTGTGAGAAGCGTGCGATCCGGCCGAGCCGAGATCCACTTGGGTGATCCTGAGGATCCGTCCCAGCGCAGGGTGAGGTCCGATTCGATCCGCGCGAGCCTCTCCGCAGCCCGCTGCTGACCGGGAGTCTCCTGGCGCAGCGTGCCGGCCTGCGAAGACGTGTCCGCGGCGAAGCGTGTGTCGAGATCGGGCCGGCGCGGCTGTCCCGCGATAGCGACGGCACACACGGTCGTCGACACCGCCAGCAGCACCAGTGTGAACGAGGTTCTTGCGGCCATGATCCTCTCCTCCGGGGTTGGTCCGGACGGCGGCCAACGCTTTCCCGCGGCCTCTTGATCGAGGGGCACACACTGCGAGTTTGAGTGGGAGGTACTCCGGGTCAGGGACAATGCAAGAGTCGCGTGACGTTTTTTTCGTCTTGGCCGCGCCGCCTGTCGCCGGGCCGGCCGTCCTTCACGACAGCAGCTTCACCAGCCTCAGGATCCCCATCTTTGCGCCCTGGCGGGTAGCGCTGAGCTCATCGGAGCGCTCCGCCTCGTTGGCCGCGTAGAAGCGGTAGGCCTCGCGCAGCATCTCCTCATGGGTGCGCGTGGGGCGCCAGCCGAGATCCTGCTTGAGGCGCGTGGTGTCGAAGACGAAACTTCCGGAGATGAGTCGCGAGTGATACGGGCCGAGCGGCGAGACACCGAGCGTGTGCAGCAGCCTGAGCGCCGCGGCCGCAAGGCCTTCGGGGAGACGCACGAGGCGCGAGGACGATCCTGCTTCCTCGATGACGGCCGCGTAGACATCGCGCAGCGGACTCACGCCGTCGCTGCCCACGTGGTAGAGGTGCGAGCCGGGCGCGCGCGCCGCGAGCAGGCACGCCTCGGCAAGGTCGAGCGCATGGATGAACGAGTGGCGGTTCGACCCGTCGCCGACGAGGTAGATCCTTCGCCCCTCGCGCGCGAACTCGAAGAGGATCGCGATGATCCCCAGCCGTCCCGCGGAGACGATCGCGGGGCAGCGGAGGATGTCCGCGTCGAGCCTGTCCGCGCGCGCGGCGAGGATCCTCTCCCCTTCGCGCTTCGAGCGCCCGTAGGGCTCGATCGGGCAGACGGGCTCGTCTTCGTTCACAGGGTGGTCGTAGGGCTTGCCGAAGACGCAGCTCGAGGACGTGTAGACGAGCTTGCGGACGCCCGCGGCGATCGCCGCGTCGGCGAGGGTCTCGGTCCCGTTCGCGTTGGACTCCCACAGCTCCTGCGGCGAATACCCCTCGTGCCCCATCAGCGCCGCGCAGTGGAAGATCGCGTCGAACGGGCCCTGGTCGCCGAGCACGGCGCCGATTTCCTCCGCATGGCGCAGGTCGGCGACGACCTCGACGATGCGCGGGTCGGGGTCGGGATCCGGGAGACGGTCGAGACTGACGACATCGATCCCGCGGCCGGCGAGATGGCGCGCGAGCATCCCGCCGAAATAACCCGCCCCGCCCGTCACGAGCGCGCGGCGCGGTTCGGGTCCCAAGGCAAGCGCAGGCATCATCGGAATGTCCGTCGTCACGGCGCGGCGGGCCAGCATTCCGCGATTCGGGGCGCTTTGTGAAGCACTTTGGCCATGACTTTGGATGATGACAGGAGTGCAATCGAAAAACAGTCCTGGATTCTACGTCCGCCGGCTTGCAGGCAAGTACCCGACCTCGTATTAATCATCAATCGTTCCCACTGATCCACTTCGTAGCGCCTGATGCTTGAGGGAGTGACCGGAATCGCAACGGGTTTCGACGGGATGAGCTCGTCGACCCAAGGAGGATCGATGTCACCAGAGTCATGTTTCCGCGATCGCAGGACCGTGAAAGCGCGCTTCGCTCTTCTGCTGGGCGGGCTTTTCCTCGCGGCCGCACCCGCCGTGGGCGCCGACAACGGCCCCACGCAAACGGGACAGGTCTGCATGCAGAAGGTCTACGGGACGCCCGTGTCGACCTCCAACAAGGTCGGCTGCACGGCGAACGATATCCGACTCTCCCGCGCGATCAGCGTCTCGCCCACCACGTGCACCCGGGGAGGGAGGTTCGACCTCACAGCCACCTTCGAGACGATCGTGACGGCCAACGCGCGCTACGACGCCGGCTTCTTCTTCCGGATCGACGGCGGCGCCAACGCGCGCGGTGACGGAAACTCCGCCGGCGGGACCTGCTCGCTGAGCGCGCTCACGATCCCCCCTCCGCCCAACCCTCCCTCGCTGAACCTGGATCAGGACACCTGCGGAGACCTCAACGCCGGCACCTACAACGTTTCCTTCACCATTCCGAACGTCCTCTGCCAGGACAGCGACGGGGACGGTTTCCTGAACCTGCCGAACTGCACGAGCTGGCACAGCAACCAGGGGACCGGCTGCAACATCAGCAACGCGTTCGACTTCCACCCCGACACGAAATCGAAGTGCGTCTGCGACGACAAGTTCCAGGTTCCCGTGAGAGTCGAACAGGCCTCGCTCAGCGTCGTCAAGTCCGCGTCGCCCACGCAGGTCCCCGAACCGGGAGGGACCGTGACCTTCACCGTCCAGGTGACGAACACGGCTTCGATCGAATCCGTGACGATCACGTCCCTCGTGGACAGCATCTACGGCGACCTGATCGGCTCCAATGCCGGCGTCACCGACAATACGTGCCCGACGCTCCTGAACCAACAGCTCGCTCCGGGCGGAAGCTCGACCTGCTCCTTCAAGGCGCTTGTCTCGGGCAACGCCGGCCGTCGTGAAACGGACGTGGCGCAGGCCTGCGGATCCCAGCCCGGCAGCACGCAGCCGATCTGCGGGAGCGACTCGGCGGATGTCGACATCACGGACGTGTTCACGAATCCGACGGTCGTGAAGACCGCTCAATCGACCGCCAACTGCCAGCTGGATGCCACCTATCAGGTGGTCGTGAGCAACAACTCCGAGGTCGACACGCTGACGGTCAACTCGCTCGTCGACAACAAGTTCGGGAACATCGCCACGGTTCACGCCGCGCAGAACGGCCTCGGAGCGGTCCTCAGCACGACCTGCGTCCTGCCGCAGCCGCCGATCGCGCCCCTCGCCAACTACACGTGCACCTTCGTGGGACGCATCGTCAGCGCTTCGTGCGACATCAACCACACCAATACCGTGACGGCCGGCGTCACGGACGACGATCAGGTCTCGACGTCGCCCAGCGCCAGCGCCACCGTGGTGGTCGCGACGACTCCGTAGCTTCCCGCTCCTGCAAATCCGCGACCGGGCGGTCCAGATCCCATCGGGCCGCCCGGCCCTCTCCTCCCATCCAACAGCGGCGAGCCGCCGCCGGACCTCAGTTCAAGACGATGCCCGTGACGAAGTCCTGATCTCCGCCGATGCGGACGGTCAGGACGTACGTGCCCTTCGCCAGGAGCTTCGTATTGAGGTTGAAGATCCAGTTGGATCCGGACGTCGGCCACCGGAAGGACGGATTGAACCTGTTGGGCGAATCATCGTTCAGGTTGAGGGTGGCGATGTCGAGAGCCACGCCGTTGCGCGACAGTCCGGCGATCTGGGGCGGAATGATCTGGTCGCCGTTGAGGGTCAGGGCGCCGCAGAGGACCTGGAGCTTGAGCGGCCGCACCTTTCCCTGCTGCGACGTCGCGTAGGGCACCACGTCCCCGGGCCTCACGAGCTTGGCCATCGGGTTCGCCAGGCCGATCACCCCGTCGAAGCGGCCGTCGAGGAGCGTCGGAGTGCAGGAGCTGCCGATCCCCAGGACCAGCGGAACGTCCATCTGGAACGGTGTCGAGGTCGCGGCGATCGTTCCGGCGATCTTCAGGTTGAAGGGGCGGCCGACATCGCTCGAATGCGTCGCCGGGATCGAGATGGTGAAGCTGGTCGCATTCGACACCGCCGCCGGCGCCGTGAGGTGGGAGCAGTCCCCGCTCGGCAGCGGAAGGCCCGCGAGGTCGGGATACGTCGAGACGCCCGACGTGATGTTCACGCTCTCGGGATTGTCGACTCCGTCGTTGGTGAGGTCCGCCGGCGGGCTCGTCAGCGTACCGGTGACGCCCGTGAGGGTCTTCGATCCCGCGTTCAGCAGCGCGATCTTGATCCCGAACGTTTCGCCGGGCTCGATGACGCCGTCGCCGCTGGGGTCGACGATCTCCATGTGGGCGGGCGTGGGATAGACGTCGCCCGGGGTCTTCGTCAGGTCCGGCAGGAGAACGTTGAACGTCCCCTCCGTGGCAGGATCCCCGTTCTGGCACGTCGCCGGTCCGTCCGGGATGGACGAGCCGCACACGGTGAACTTGCTGGGCTGTTCCTTCGCGAGCACCACGCCGGTCGAGCACGACTGCACGGAGCCGCCCGGGGGAACGGTCTGGATCTGTCCCGGGGTCTCGCAGATGGGCGCCTCGCCGGGATCCGGAAGGAGACCGATGCCGAGGCCCTGGACGCACAGGCAGGACTGTCCCTGGCTGCACGTTCCGTGGCCCGTGGAGGGGCACAGGAAGTTGCAGTTGATCCCGCATCCTCCGCAATTCTCGGAATTGGTGTGGATGTTGACGCACTGGTTCGAGCACGCCGTGCCGGTCGGGGGCCTGCATGTCGTGCACGCGCCCGCCGAGCAGATCTGATTGCTCCCGCACGCGAGACCGCAGCCGCCGCAATTCGCCGGGTCGCTCGAGAGGTCGACGCAGCTCCCGTTGCAGGACTTCAGGTTACCCGGGCAGTCCGGAACGCACGCGCCGGCGGAGCAGACCTCGCCGAGCGCGCACACGTTGCCGCACGCTCCGCAGTTCTTCGGATCCTCCAGGTAGTAGACGCACGTACCGGAGCAGTTCTTCTGATGGACGTCGGGGCAGCATCCCGGAGGAGTGGGGGCGATCTGGACGCTGATCGGCGAGCTCGTCTTGTTCTCCAGGCGCGTCTGGTAGGCGAACCCGCCGCCGCCCAGAGGCTGCACGCTGCTAGTGACGGTCGCGAGAACCGTGGGCGGGCTGAAGAACGTGAGGAGGCTCGATGTGAGCGAGGCGCTCGTGACCGTGACGCCCGAGGACGTGAGGGACCGTCCCGGAGCCGAGAACGGCCCGCGCGACGTAACGGCATCGGGCCCCGCGGTCTTCGCGAAGCAGATGTCGTTGGTGCAGACATTCCCGGTGAAGGAGAAGACCGTCTGCGTCGTCTCCCAGGTCCAGGAGGCTCCGACGCCCGTGGACGTCCCGGCCGTGAGCGAGGAGGAAAAACCGCCAGGCCCCGCCGAAGGCCACGCGAACGTGAAGGCGTCGCCGACCGCCTTGTTCGTGACCTTGTTTCTGACCTTGACCGGGAAGGTCGCGAGTACGGTCAGGTTGGCGTTGCTCTCGCTGCCGTTGGCGGTCTTCCCATCGAGGTCGACGTTCTTGTCGGCCGCGCGCGCGGGTTCGCCGGCGGAAGCGAGCGCCAAGAGCGTGACGAGAAGAGTCGTGAGACGAAGGACGGTCGGATAGCGATTTCTGGCGGACATGGGCCCCCTCAGTCGTGAGATGGGCATTCCGACCCGCAGACGCGACACTCGGGATCGCGTCGACTCTTTTCGAGACAGACTCCCCCACCCACGAACGTCACCAAAATACGCTACGGACCTAAACGACGCAATGAGAACTGTACGGAAAAGGGGAACGTTTCCTTCATATTTTGCTTCGGTCGAGGGCTTCCCAATCCCCCCAGGACACCCCTGGAACTACGTAATTATTTCCAGGTCGGATCCACGTTCGTGGGGCAGATGCAGGAGTTGTTGGCGCTGTTCAAGTGCACGAACCCCGCCAGAGTCTTCTGATAGACCCAGACCGCACAGGAGGAGGGGGTCTGCCGGATCTGGGCGGCGGCGGCGTTTCCACCCGTCCCGCACGTGCCCGCGTTGTTGATCCCCGTGAACGGCCAGGCCGCGCGAGCTTCGTTCGCGAGCGTCACGGTGTAGGTCGCTGGATTGCCGGGAACGCCCAGCGCCGTGCAGTCGTCGAACGATTGTCCCAGGCCGTTGACATGAGGCGGCGGGCAGGCGGTTCCGCAGCAGAGGTTGCCGGCGCACTCGCATCCGTTCGTCAGGGCATTGCCGTCGCAGTTGGCGAAGCCGGCGGCGCAGGCACCGTTGCAGACGCCTCCGCCGCACGTGCGGGTCGCCATGTGGTTGGACGAGCAGATGTTGGCGCAACCCCCGCAATGGTCGGGATTGCTCGAAAGATCGCTGCAGAACCCGGCGCAGCAGCTGCCGCTGGAACATTCGTTGTCGTAGAGACAGGCCCCGCCGTTGCCGGAGAGGCAGCTCGCGCCGCTGGTCGGGTTACCCGAGGAATCGGTGCCCAGGGTTCCGCCGCACCCGTTCTTGGCCCGCACCAGGTAGTAGAAGATGTGCACGGGAGTCACTGCGTCGCCCACGCCCACAGCCGTGACGCCGGAGGCGAGGCAGAAGCTCGAGAGAAACCCGTCCGGCGCCGGGCTGCGCAGGACGTCGTAGGCCACCGTCTGCGTTCCTCCCGGGTCGGCGGGGGGGCCCCAGAGCAGCTGTGTCGGGTTGGCGCCGATCAGGTGCAGACCGAGCGCCTCGGACGGAGCGCTCGTGCAGGTCTGGGCCGCCGTCTCCATGGGCGGGACCGGCAGGACCAGGGTCGCGGCAACTCCGAACAGTCGCGGGGCGAGTCGAATCAATCCGGCGGTTAGCATGGCCTAACCTATACCGCGATCTCGCCTCAGTGAGAGACAAAATCCTACAGTTGGCCCGGGGCGATTCTTCCTCCAGCGCCCCTGGAGACGCACGCTCGCCTACTTCACGCAGACGTACGCGAAGGTGCCCGTGGTCGCCGTCGCCTGGAGGCCGACCGTACCGGCCGGGACCGTCCCCTTGGGCGTCAGGCTCATGAGCGGCGTGTCGAGGTCGTCGACGAAGACGTCGAACTTCACCCCATCGAAGACGAGCTTCACCGTGTAGGGGACGTTCGCGTCGATGGTCTTGATGGCCTTGACCTTGGCGACGATGGTGCCCTTGACGCGCTGCTTCAGCATCCACACGTTGCTCTTGGCCGTGGCCGACAGCTCCATGAAGTTCTTCTTGTCGACGAACCACCCGAGGAGAGCGATCTTCCCGTCGTTGGCGTGCGACGTCATCATCGAGGTCTCGACGGCGCAGTTCACGCATCCGGCGAAGCCGGGCGTCGCCGCTGCGAGCGCCTTCTTCCCCGAGCTGCCGATCATGTTGCCGCCGCTCTCGCTCCAGGTCGGCTTGAAGTAGGTCCAGCCCTGAGAGAGAAGGTCGTCCTCGAAGGTGTCGCCGAAGAGCGCGCAGTTCGCGCCCCGCAAGTCCGGCGAGATGTGCATCGTGTAGTCGACGGTCCCCGTGCACCCGGCGAGGTCGGTCACGGTGATCGTGAAGGTGGAGTCTCCCAGCGTGGTGGGCGTTCCCGAGATCGTGCGCGAGGCAGGGTCGAACACGAGGCCCGGCGGCAGGCTCCCCCCCGTGAGGGCGTAGGTGTACGGCGGGATCCCTCCGGCCGCGAGCACCGTCTGTTCGTAGGCGAGCCCGCGAGCGCCGTCCGGAAGGACGGGCGGGAAGAGCGTCAGAGCGGGACAGACCGAGGGGACGATCAGGATCGCGTAGGTCTGGGTCCCCGCGCACCCGTTGCTGTCCACGGCCGCCATCGTGAAGTTGAAGAGCCCGGACACGAGCGACACGCCCGACAGATGCCCGTTGGCGCCCGGATCGATGCCGGCGGGCAGGGTTCCCGAAACGACCGCAAAGCTGTACGGCGGGGCGCCGCCGCTGCCGGTCAGGTTCTGGTTGTAGTTGTTCCCGAGGGTATCGCCGGGCAGCGTGGCGGGCGTGATCGTGATCCCCGGGCACCCGGCCGGATTGACGATGAGGAAGTAGTCCCGGCTGACCGAGCACGAGCCGTCGGTCGCCGTCGCGGTGAAGAGATACGTGCCGGGCGTGGTGGGCGTCCCCGCGAGAGCACCGGTTGGGTCCAGCGTCAGGTCCGGGGGCAAGGCGCCCGCGGAGATCGAGAAGGTGGCGCTGCCGGAGCCGCCCGTGGCGGCGAGCGTCGCGCTGTAGGCGGTTCCGACGACGCCGTTCGTCACGGACGTGGGGGCGATCACGAGACAGGGATCGATGACGAGGATGTAGCCGATCTTGCCCGTGCAGAAGTTGGCGTCGGTCGCCTCGACCAGGAAGGTGTAGGTGCCGGGAGCGGTGGGAGTGCCCGATAGAACACCGGTTCCGCTCAGGCTGAACCCGGGGGGGAGCGCGCCGCTGACGACGGCGAACGCGTAGGGCTGCGTTCCGCCGGCCGCGATCGTGAGCGCCTGCATGTACGGAGCGCCCACGGGCGCGGATGCGAGGCTGGCGGGCGCGAACGTGAAGAGGCACGCCACCTGAAGGGCGTATCCCTGATTTCCCGTGCACGTGTTCGCGTCGGTGGCCGTGGCCGTGAACACGAACGTGCCGGAGACCGTCGGTGTCCCGGAGATCGTTCCCGTGTTGACGTCCAGCCCGAGGCTCGGCGGAAGCGAGCCGTCCGTGACCGTATAGAGGTGAGGGGGCGCGCCGCCCGTGGCGACCAGCGTCTGGGCATACGCGATTCCCGGCGTCGCCGGGGGGAGCTGCGTGGGAGCGAGCGAGATGTCGGTCGGAGAACAGCTCGGACCGCCCGCCAGGTTGAGGGAATAGGCGAGGCTCCCCGGGCAGAAGTTGGCGTCGAAGGCCGTCACGGTGAAACCGCTCCCGCCCGAGACGGTCGGTACGCCGGAGAGGATCCCGCTCACGGCGTCGAGCGCGAGCCCGTCGGGGAGACTGCCCGCCGTCACGGAGAATCGGTAGGGAGGAACGCCTCCGACGGGCGCGATCGTCTGCGCGTAGAACACGCCGTCCTGGCCGTCAGCGAGGCTCGCCGGGCCGAGCGTGAGAACCGGGCAAGACGGGAACTGCTCGTAGGCACCTTCTTCGCACGCGGGTCCTTGAGGCCGGACGAGCCCGCGCTGGTCCCTCGCTTCGCAGGCGGCCGCCGCTCCACCCGTATCGAGGACCGGGCTTCCGGGCAGAGGGGCGCGCGTGAGCGTGCGTCCGCCGTTGTTCTGGAGCGGGCCCAGCGACGGATCGACGTCGGTCACGTCGCCGGCGACGAGTCCGGTGCATCCGTCGGAGTCCTCGACCAGGTTGCTTCCCAGAGACGTCAGGGCGCCTTCACAGTCGTCGTTGGCCCCCGAAGCGTTGTTGTTCGCGATGATCGAGTTCGCGATGTGCACGGTGCCGCCGGGCTCGACCTTGATGCCTCCTCCGCCCACGCCGCCCGAGGAGGCGTTGTCGGTGAGGGTCACGTTGTTGAGGTTGAGAACACCCGCCGATGCGACGAAGACGGCGCCGCCCCCGTTGGTCGAGGAGTTGCCGTTGAGCGTGCAGTTCGTCACGGTCATCGTGCCGACGTTGTAGACCGCGCCTCCGCGGCTGCTTCCGACGGCGGAGTTCACCGTCAGCGTCGAGTCGTTCAGGGAGAGCGTGCCGGCGTTGAAGATCGCCCCTCCCCCGCCCTGCGCCTGGTTGATCGTCATCGTGCACTGGTTCAGGGTGAGCCTGCTGCCCGCCGCGTTGTGAATCGCGCCCCCCGCGCGCCCGCTGGCAGGATCGTTGTTGGCGTCCCCCTGCGTCAGCACCAATCCCGTGATCGAGACATTCCCGCCGAGGACGTGGATGATCCGCCCGACGTGGCTCTCGATCCCGGTAGTGCCGATGCCGATGATGGTCACGTCGTCCGTGATGTCCAGATCCCCGGTCATGCCCAGGTCCTCGTCGGATCCCGCGATGTCCATGCTGTAGGTCCCCGGGGGCAGATTGATGACGTCCGGGCCCGCCAGCGCGTTCGCCTCCTGGATCGCCTCTCGGAGCGAGCACGAGTCGCAGGTTCCGTCCGGGGTTGGATCCGAGACGTCCGCGTGGGTCGTGACGTTGAAGGTCGCGCCCCGAGCGGCCCCGGCGGAGCCAAGGCAGGCGAGCACCACGCACAGCACCGCTTCGAGCGACCTTTTCATGGGTTTCTCCTCGGGATCCGGACCACGGGTAATTTCGGGTCCGGCTCCGCCGAGGTCAAGGCGGGCCGTAACGGTCAAACGCGGCCGAGCCCGAGCGGCAAGGAAATCGCCGAGCCGGAGGGCGCACTTCCCTGGGGATCGTGTCCGGATTCAGCCGCCGTTTCCGATAGTTAAGACTGGAGGACATCCAGAAAGGAAAAGCCGATGCCCAGATCCAGGAGTGTCACGATCCAGCTCACAGAGAAACAGCGCCGGGCGCTGCGCTCGTTCACAGGGCAGGATCACCGCAAGCTGACGTTCGAAACCGTCCACACCGTGCAGGCGGTCCCCGCCAGGGCGGTCGCCTCCCGCAAGGCCGAGATTCCGGCGCCCAAGCTCGCCGGGAACCACAACGCGACGATGCGTTGATCGCGCGAGAAGGGGTGCCGGAAGGGAGATCGGAAGAGGCCCTCCGTCTCTGCCGCGAAGCCTTGCGCGGTCTGGAGCAGGCCCAAGGCCCCGAGTCTCCGAGCTTGGCCGCCGCGCTCAACGAGCTCGCGGAGCTCGAGCAGGGATGCCAGAGCCCCAGGGCCGCCCTCGAGACGGCCGAGCGCGCGCGCGCGATCGAGGACGCGCACGGAGCTCGCTTCCGTGGCGCCGAGGGCGCGCGCACGCGCATCCGCACGCTCGCGATCGCGGGCTCGGTCCGGCGGGCGCTCGGAGACTATCCCGGCGCCGAGAGCGACCTTCTGGCCGCCGCTGCGCTGGCCCTCGGCGAGTTCGGCGGGGCCTCGGTCGAGGTCGCTCGGGCGCGCAACGACCTCGGCGTCCTCTACAAGTACTGGGGCCTCTTCGACGAAGGCCTCAGCCTGTATGCCCTCGCCCTGGACACGCTCACGGCGATTCACGGCGCGGAGTCGCTGGAGTGCGCCACGATCCATCACAACATCGGCGGCATCCTGCACGCGCGTGGAGACTTCGCCGCCGCCGAGGAGCCCGCGCGCAAGGCCTGGGAGATCGCCCGGCGCCTGCTCGGCGAGGACGACGTCCGGACGCACGCCGAAGCTGCGGCCTACGCCGCCGTTCTGGACGGTCTGGGGCGCTATGCGGAGAGCGAGGCCCTCTACCGCCGTGCTCTCGCCGTCTTCGAGCGCGTCTACTCACCCGGCCACGAGGAGATCGCGGTGATCCTGCACAACCTCGGATCCGTCCTCGCCGCGCGCGGCATGGATGGAGAGGCCGAGCGGCACTACCGCCGCGCGCTGGCCCTCAAGGAGAGCCTCTTCGGCCCCGACAGCCCCGACGCCGCGATGACCCGCAACAACCTGGGAAAGCTGCTGTTCCGGACGGCGCGGCCACAGGAAGCGGCCGCCCTGCTCCGGCGCGCCGTCACGATCCTGGAGGCCCGGCTGCCCGAAAGTCATCCGCACGTGATCACCTCGCGCAAGAACCTCGAAATGGCACAGGGCCGGATCTAGCGCCTCCTGTCGCGGATCCCGGCGCCCTTGCAAGGCTGGACTCTCGTCCCGTCTACCCCTATCTTCGCAATGCCTCGCTCCACGCCAGCCCGGCGACCGAGGGACGCCCAGACGCAGACATGCCTCCCACACCGGTAGAAGCGGCCGGACCCACGGACCGGGGCGACCCGCGCCTCTGGCAGCACGACTATCTGCATCTGCGGCCGCTTGCGGAGGATCTCGAGAGCCGGATCGGGGCCATCGTGCGCGAGCGGACTCTGGCGCGCGTCCTCGACCTCGCGAGCGGCGGATCTCCGTACCGCCCCTTCTTCGGAAACGGGGCCTCCGCCGTCGGCGAATACGTCCGTCTCGATGCGCATGCGGGGTGTTCCCCTTCCCTCGTCGGGCTGGGCGAGTCGCTCCCCTTTCCCGACGGCTCCTTCGACGCGGTCCTCTCGACGCAGGCGCTCGGCCTCGTGGACGACCCCGTCGCCACGGGGCGCGAGATCGCGCGCGTCATCCGGCCGGGGGGGATCGTCTGGCTGACCGCGCCCGCCGCGTACCCTTTCGACTCCGCGCGGCCCGAGCACCGTTTCGGCGAGCCGGAGCTGCGGCGCCTGCTCCCGGGTCTCGAAGTCCGGGAGACCGTTCCGCAGGGAGGGATGCTGGCGCTTCCGTTCGTCCTCCTGAACATCGCGGTGCGCGAGGCGGGACGGACCCTCAGTCGCCGGATCGGCATGAACGAGTTCGCGCTGGACGGTCCCGCGGGCGTCCTCTACCTCCTGTCGAACCTCCTCGGGCGCGGGCTCGAGAGGCTCGCGCAAGGCGGGCCGCTCTCCTCGTTTCTCACCTACCTCGACCGGCGCATGCCGATGAACTACCTCGTGGTCGCGGTGAGGCCGGAGCGTCCCCGGTGACCGCTCCTCGGACACCGCCCGCGGCGCCGCCCCTGCCTGCGCCCCCGCGCAAGCGTCCGCGCTTCCAGCGCTCGATCGCGTCCGTGCGCAACGTGGCGGCTTCCTACGCGGGGACAGCGGCGGAGTCGGGAGCGTTCCTCTTGCTGACGCCCTTCCTGGTGCGCAGCCTGGGACTGGCGATGTTCGGGCTGTGGGGACTGGCGGTCGCGCTGACGGATTGGATGCAGCTCCTGGACTTCGGTCTGCGGGAGGCGATCCTGAAGTTCGCGGCGGCGCACCAGGCGCGCGCGGACGCACCGGCGGTGCGGCGTCTGGCGGACGCGGCGCTGTGGCTCTACATGGTGGCGTCGCTGCTGTCGCTGGTCGTGGGGGTGTGGCTCGAGCGCTTCGTGCTGCCGGCCCTGATCCGGTCACCGGAGGATCTATCCGCAGTCCGGACGGCGGTCCTCCTGCTGACCCTGTCGGCGGCGATCAGCTTCCCGGCGGGCGCGGCGGGAGCGATGCTGGAGGGGCTCGCGCGATTCGACCTGATCAACCTCTTCCGCACCGGGCACGCCATCCTGCGCGTGGTCTTCATCGTGGGAGCGCTGCAGTTCGACATGGGGATCGCGGGCGTGGCGGCGGCGGAGCTCCTCGCGCGCCTGTTCCTGCACGCGTGGCGCTGGATCGCGATACACCGGATCGATCCGGCGCTGGTGCCATGGCCGCGCCGCCACCCGAAGGAGCTGCGCGTGCTTCTGGGATTCGGGGCGTGGAGCGGGCTGCGCAACGCGGCGGAGGTCGCGGCGGCGCGCCTGTACGAGCCGATGGTCGCGGCGCTGGCCGGCGTGTCCGCGGTGGGCGCGTTCTACGCGGGGCGGCGGCTGGCCTCGACCTCGGCGGAGGTGGTGGTGCCGATGGCGGGCGTGCTCGTGCCCCTGTCGAGCGAGATGGAGGCGTCGGGCCGCCACTCGGCGCTGCGCCGGACGCTTCTCTCGTCCACCAAGATCGCGGTCGTCGTGGGCCTTCCGATCGCGCTGCTCCTGGGGATCGGCGCGCATGCCATCCTGGCGAGCTGGCTCGGCGGGCGCGCACCCGATGCCGAGCCGGTCCTGGCCGCCTTCTCCGCCGTCTTCCTGTTGACGGCCGTGATGATGCCCTCGGAGGCGGTGCTCCTGGGCCTGGGCAGGACGCGCCTTCTGGCGGTGGTGGGTCTGTGCCAGATCGGGATCACGATCGCGCTCGGAATCCCCCTGACGAAGGCCATGGGTCCCACGGGGCTGGCCCTGGCGGCCCTGGCGGGGGTGGCCGCGGCGCAGGTGGGCGGGCTGATTCCGATCGCTGCGCGGGGGTGCGGGCTGGGCGTGGGAGCCCTCCTGCGCCAGGCCGTCCTCCCCCCGCTGATCGCAGGGGTCCCGGCGGCGGGGGTCCTGCTGCTGCTGCGGCCCCTGGCCATGGGGGGACTGGCGGCCCTGGGAGCATGGGCGTCCGCGGGGTGCGGGATTTACGTTCTCCTTCTATGGTGGATCGGGTTCGACGCCGACGAGAGGGCCATGCTGCGCACGCACCTGGGACGCCTGTTCCAGGACTCGGCGGACGTGACCGACTGGGAAGACTCCCTGTAGCGGCGCGCACGGGGCCCGCCCGGCCATGACCGCGCGGTCCGTCAAGGAGCGCCTGCTCCAGGAGCTGTGGAATCGCGATCCCCGGTATTACGACCTCGCGCGCGAGCAGGTGCGCGCGGCCGCGCGCGTCGCCGGCGAGTACGCGTTCCTGAAGAGGTGGCTCCCCGTCCGCGGGACGGTGCTCGAGGTCGGATGCGGCGAGGGGAGCAACCTCGAGGTCGTCGAGCGGACCGGTCTGCGGCTGGTGGGGTGCGATCTGTCGGCGCTGGCGCTGTCGTGCGCGCGTGATGCGTCGCGGCGCGCCACGGAGAGCGCCCGACCGCAGGCTCCGCCGCCCCCCTTGTTCCTGCGCGCCGACGCCGAGCGGCTCCCCTTCCCGGACCGGAACTTCGACGCCGTGTTCGCGGTCTCGCTGCTCGAGCATCTCCCCGAGCCCGACGCCGTCATCGAGGAGATGATCCGGGTCCTCGCGCCGGGCGGGCGGCTCATCCTCATCTCGCCGCAGTACGGCGGACCCCTGGGCGCGAGTCCGTGCCGCAAGACCGGAGGCGCGGCGCGCTTCGTGCGCCGCCTCGCGCGCGCGCACGTGCCGGTCCCGCCGAAGCCCCTCTCCCTCGATTGGGACCGCGTCGAGCCGCTCGTTCTCGAGGGCGCGGTCTACGACGGGGATCTCGACGCGGTGATCGAGCCGGAGCTGTCGAGCCTGCGGCGCTTCCTCCGCGCGCGCGGCATGACGATCGAGGCCGCGACCTCGGGGTTCGAGTGGCATACCTGGCTGGGTCGCCGCGCGAGCCTGCCGCAGCGGGCGGCGCGCGCGCTCCTCGAGCCCCTGGGCCGCGCGGGGATCCGCCCCTATCGCGACTTCGGACCGCTCATCGCGATCGCGGGCTACAAGGAGTTCCTCGCGTGAGGACGGAGGAGACGCGGTGATCGCCCCGTCCCTGGACGGCGCGCGCCAGCTCGTCGACGCCGCGGGCGCGCACGCGGCGCAGGCCGCCGCGCGCCTGCGCGCGCGGGGACACTTCCACGAGCGGGTCGCCATCCTGCTGATCGGCGTCGCCGTGCTCGCGTATACCCAGGCGCCGACCATCTGGGCCGCGCACGCGGAGTGGAAGAACTACTACCCGGACCGGGTCTACACGGGCGCGCTGCCGACCTACTACGACGACACCTCGTCCTACTGGTCGTGGATGCGCCAGGCGCGCGACGGATCGTTCTTCTTCACCGACCTCTACACGCCGGAGGCGCATCCCCGCAACTACGTGAACCTTCTCTTCTGGACGATGGGAACGATCTCGCGCGTGACGGGGGCCGACGTCCAGGTGGTCTACATCGTCTCGCGGATCGTCTTCGGCGGGATGCTTCTGTGGATGCTCGCGGCCCTGGCGGGCGCGCTGTTCCGCCGGCCCGGCGAGCGGGTGGCGTGCTTCCTGATGCTCCTGCTCGCGGGAGGATGGGAAGGGACCGCCGCGTTCCTCGAGCGCCACCTCGGCGCCGTTCACGTCTCGAGCCCCGCCTGGTGGACGCCCGAGATGAGCACCTTCTTCAGCATGATGCTCTTCCCGCACTTCGTCGCCGGCTTTCTGGGGATGCTCGGCGCGATCCTCCTGACGCTGCGCGCGTGGCGCGAGCCGTGGGCGCGCGCCTCGGATCCGGGCGCGGAGCGGGGAGCCGCGCGCCGGCGTCTCGGCTACGGGGTCGCGACCGGCCTCGTTCTCTTCACGGTCACGTTCTTCCATCCCTACGACGTCGTGACGATCATGGCGACGCTCTACGTGGCCCCGCTCTTCTTCGCCGTGTCCGAGAGGCGCTGGCCCTGGCGCGAGTGGACCCATTCCCTCATCGCGACCGCCATCTGGATCCCGGCGTTCCTCTACAACTACTGGATCTTCGTGCGCAACCCCGCGATGCGGTGGTGGGACCTGCAGAACATCATGATCACGCCCGATCCCTCGCGCCTGGCGATCGCGCTGGGGATCAACGGGATCCTGGCCGCGTTCGCGCTCTTCGCCTTCAGGCGGCTGAGCCGCGCGCACCTCGTGATGCTGGCCTGGCTCGCCTCGACACTCGTCATCATCCACCTGCCTCTCCGCTTCCAGCGCCGGACGATCGGCGGCATCCAGTTCCCCCTCGCCACGATCGCGATGGCGGGGCTCGTCTACGTCGTCCTGCCCCCACTCATGACCCGCACCAAGCGCCTGCTGCGCGATTGGGGCCGCCGCACGGGTCTGCGCACCGCCGCCGGACTGGGGATCGGGACCTTCGGTTTCACCGCCCTGCTCGTCCCCCTGCAGGCCGCGACGCCCTACTACGTGCGCGACATCGAATGGAGCGCGCTGCGCACCGTGCGCTACCCCGCATGGCTGCGCACCGAGGACTTCGTCGCGCTCCACGCCCTCGAGAAGATCACGCCGACCGACGCCATCGTCCTGTCCTCGTACGAGATCGGGAACTTCATTCCTCCCTTCTCGGGACGGCGCTGCTTCCTGGGCCACTACGCCCTCACGATGGACGCCCAGGCCAAGCGCGCCGACGTCGAGCGCTTCTTCTCGGACGACGCGAGCCCCCAGGCGGACGCCTGGCGGCTCGACCTCCTGCGCCGCTGGCGGATCGGCTTCGTCCTCGATACGCCCTTCGAGCGCGCGCTCGGCGCCTTCGATCCCGCGACGAAGCCGTGGCTCGAGCGGATCTACGTCATGGGGAAGGATCCGAAGACGCGCGCGGCGATCTACCGGGTCAGGCCGGCCTAGACGGGGGCTCCGGCGGGGGATCGTTGCGCGGAGGCTCGCGCGGCGGCGGATCCTTCGCGGGCGGCTCCCTCAGCGGGGGCTCCTGCCGAGGCGGCTCCGGCGGGGCCGGAGGCTCCTCGACGGGAGGTTTGTGTTCGCGCTCGCGCTCGGTCATCGCGCGCCCTGGACCGCTCCGGGAAGAACGCACGGGACGACGAGCGGAGCGTCGGGCATCGGCAGGTCCGGCACGGAGGGATCGAAGCGGCCGAAGGCGAGAGCGTCCACCAGGTTCCCGACGTCCTCGGAGGCGTCGCGGGCGGTGAGCGGCGCGAGGTGCCAGCGCCACTCGATGAGCTTCAGCACCGAGGTGTGATCGAACACGGTGGAGTTCACGCGGGGACGGTCCGGATTCCCCCTGGTCCAGGGCGAGGCGATGATCACCGGCACGCGGAAGCCCAGGAGCGCCTTGCCGGCGACGAGATCCGGATCGACGTCGTTGGGCGCCGCGGCGCGCGGCGGGGCGATGTGGTCGAAGAAGCCGCCGCCCTCGTCGTAGGTCACGATGAAGATCGTGCTCGCCCAGTCAGGCCCGGTCGCAACGGCGTGGAAGGCCTCCGCGAGAAAGGCGTCGCCCGCGCGGATGTCGCAATGGGGATGATCGCTGTTGCAGGTCCCGAGCTCCTCCACGAGAAAGCGGGGGTCGACGAACGACACGGCCGGCAGCGTGCCGGCGGCGGCGTCCGCGAGGAACTCGGTGTAGGGCGCCTGGATGTCCGAATACTTGCTTCCCCACAGGGCGAGGAACGGGACGTCCGAATAGTAGTAGCGGCCGCTCACGCCGGCCTCGGCGAGCCGGTCCCAGATCGTCGGCAGGGTGGAGGTGTCGAGGGAGTTCGCCAGACGATCCGTCTGAGCCGCGTGCTGGAAGATGCGGTTCGGATAGGTCTCCGCGAGGATCGACGCGAAGAACCGGTCCGCGGTCGTGTAGTTGCGGGCGAGCGCGCTCGTGAACGGACGATCCGCTTCCGTGTAGTAGCCGATCGCATACTCGTCGTTGTTCCCCGCCCGCAGGAATCCGTCCATGGCGCCGCCGTCTGCGGAGACGCGCGATCCGTCGAAGCTATGGTCGGGGTCGGGGTGGTCGCAGGCCATGTACTCGGGCGCGAGCGCATGCGTGGACAGGGTGTTACCCGATTCGTCCGTGTAGCTGAGACCCGCTTGCATCCCGTCCGCGGTCGGATGCCATCCGAGCAGGTGGTCGAAGCTGCGATTCTCCATCATGACCAGGACGATGTGCTGGATCTTCTTGCGTACGCCCCGGTCCTGGGTGCGGGCCTGGACCGAGGAGGCGGACAGGACGAGGGCGACGAGCATCGCCGTGAGCGCCAGGGGGCGACGTGTGTTCCTTGCGAAAGGCATGTGGGATTCCTCCGTCATCGGAAATGCGACACAGGTTGTGACGGGGAGGACTGCAAGAAGAGGACCGGCGCGAAATGACGACGAGGAGCGCGGCATTCCGGGCGAACCATCCGCGCCGGCTGCGGTGCCGCTGTCGCATCCTTCAGACGGTGTCGGTCGTCACGCGCGGTCCGCGGCGCGCTGGGGCCGGGCAGTGGCGCCCCGGGCCTCGTCCATCGAAGGGCCGCGGCGCAGTCCTACGGACTTAGGACGCGGACCGGCCGCTTCTCTCGATGAGTCGCCGCAGCTCCGCCATCTCGACCGGCTTCGTCAGATGGGCGTCGAAGCCGGCATCCATGGCCTGCCGCAGGTCCTCGGACTGGCCGAACCCCGTGACGGCGATGAGCACGACGTCCTTGCCGCAGGTCTCGCGGATGCGGCGCGCCGCCGCGTAGCCGTTCATGCGCGGCATGCCGATGTCGAGCAAGATCACCTCGGGAAGGACGTCGGACGCGGTCTCGAGCGCCTCCACGCCGTCGACGGCGCGAAAGACCTTGTGGCCCTGCAGTTCGAGCATCAGGCTCATGCTCTCGGCGGAGTCGTCGTTGTCGTCGGCGACGAGGATGCGACGTCCGGCGGGAGGTTCCCCGGCTCGCGCGAGCCCGGGTGACGCGGGGTCGGGGGCGCCCTGCCGGGCAGGGTCGTCCGCCCCTTTCTCCGCGACGGAAGTTGCGGTGGACTCCGAAGCCGGCAGACGCACGGTCACCGTGCTCCCCTTCCCAGGCCCCTCGCTCTCGATCGCGATCGTTCCGCCATGGAGCTCGACCATGCTGCGCGCCAGCGCGAGGCCGATGCCGAGCCCGCCCTTGGAGCGCTCGAGCGAGCGGTCGACCTGGGAGAACATCTCGAAGATCGTCGATCGGAACTCCTCCGGGATGCCGATCCCCTCGTCGCGGACGGTGACGAGGAGCGCGTCTCCTTCCCGCGCCGCGCTCAGCCAGATGCGCTTCCCGTTGTCCATGAACTTGGAGGCGTTGTTGAGGAGGTTCGCGACGACCTGGGTGAGCCGCGCCGCGTCTCCCTCGAGCGGCAGCGGTTCGCCCGGAGTGTCGATCAGCAGCTTCTGCCCGGCGGCGTCGATGATCGGCTGCGTCGCTTCGCAGCCCGCCTGGATGACATCGAGAAGATCGAGCCGCTCGCGCCTCAGCTCGATGCGTCCACGGGTGATGCGGGAGACGTCCAGTAGATCGTCGACGAGCCGCGTCATGTGGCGGACCTGCCGCTCGATCATTCCCTCGGCGACCTCGCGGCTATCGGGCGAGGTCGACCGCCGCAGGATCTCGACGCCGTTGCGGATGGGAGCCAGCGGATTGCGCAGCTCGTGCGCGAGCAGGGCGAGGAACTCGTCCTTGCACCGGTCGGCGTTGCGCAGGGCTTCCTCGGCGCGATGACGCTCCTTGATCTCCGCCGTCAGCGCGTTGTTGACTTGAACGAGCCCCCCGTTGGCGCGGGAGAGCTCGTCATTGAGGATCGTCAGCTCCCGGGTCTTCTCGGCGAGCAGGGTCTGGTTCGCCAATGCGAGGTCCTGGTTGGCTCTCTCGAGGCTGGAGTTCAGCGCCTTGAGCTCCCTCCGCTTCTGATACAGCTCGACGAGAACCGCTACCTTGCTGCGCAGGATCTCCGGGATGATGGGGATGTTGATGTAGTCCACCGCGCCGAGCTGGTAGCCTTTGCGCCGGTCGAGCTCCGTATCGTGGATCGCCGTCACGAAGATGATCGGAGTCGATTCGTATCGCGGGTGCTGGCGGATCATCCTCGCCGTCTCGAAACCGTCCAGGACGGGCATGTTCACGTCCAGCAGGATCAGGGCGAAGTCGTCCTTCATGAGTCTCTTGAGCGCCTCGGTCCCCGAATTGGCCCGGACGAGGTTCTCGTGCAGATCGCCGAGAATCGCTTCGTAGCTCAGGAGGCGCGACTCCTGGTCGTCGACCAGGAGGATGTTCACCTTCTCTGATGAGTCCATGTCGGCTCCTTCAGCGGTACAGCCAGATGCGCATCAAGGAGAGGAGCTGATCCGTGTCCACGGGCTTCGCGATGTAATCCGACGCCCCCGCCTCCAGGCACTTGTCCCGGTCCCCCTTCATCGCTTTCGCGGTCAGGGCGATGATCGGGAGGAATCGGAACCGAGGCTGCTCGCGGATCCGGCGGATCGTCTCGTATCCGTCCATCTTGGGCATCATGATGTCCATCAGGACGATGGAGAGCTCCGGTTCGGCTTCGAGCAAATCGATGGCTTCCTGTCCCGTCGTCGCGGTCGATGTCTTCATCTGATGACGCTCGAGGAGGCTGCTGAGGGCGAAGATGTTGCGCACGTCGTCGTCGACGATGAGGACCTTGCTGCCGAGCAGCGGCTCGTCGGACTGGTGCAGGCGCTCGAGCATGCGCTGCTTGGCGGGCGGCAGGTCCGAGACGAGCCGGTGCAGGAACAGCGCGCTCTCGTCGAGCAGGCGCTCGGGGGATTGGACCCCCTTCAGCACGATGCTCTTGGCCATGGTCCGGAGCTGCTCCTCTTCCCCGGAGGAGAGCTCCTTGCCCGTGAAGACGATGATGGGCACCTGGCGCAGCTCCGGGGTCTTCTGGATTTCCTGCAGCAGGTCGAACCCCGAGATGTCGGGAAGCCGCAGATCGAGAATGACGCAATCGAACAGCCTCCGGCGCATCATCGCCAGCGCCTCCCCGCCAGTCCCCACGGTGGTGATCTCGACGTCCGTGTGGGCGATCAGCTCCTGGATGCTCAGCTGCTCGGTCGGGTTGTCCTCGACCACGAGGAGCTGGCGCACGCGCGGCTCCGCGAAGGCCTTGATGCGGTCGAGCGCGATCTCGAGCCCCTCCGTCGTCAGGGGCTTTTCGAGGAAGGCGAAGGCGCCGCGCTCGAGTCCCTGCTGACGCTCCTCCTCGATGGTGATGATCTGCACCGGGATGTGGCGGGTCCGCGGGTCGTGCTTGAGGCGGCTGAGAACGCTCCAGCCCAGCATGTCCGGCAGGAAGATGTCGAGCGAGATGGCGGTCGGGAGGTGCGTCTCCGCGAGGCGCAGCGCCTCGCTCCCGCGCATCGCGACGATCCCCTTGAAGCCGCGGCGCCGCGCCAGATCGAGCAGAACGCGCGCGTAGTGCGGGTCGTCCTCGACGATCAGCAGCGACGGTTCGCCGGGCTCGAGATCGTTCCGATCGTCCGGCACCTCCTCGATGCGAGGCGCGGTCAGGACCATCGGGATGCGCGGCGTCAGATGCCGATCCGCTTCCGAGGGGGCGGCGGCCAGCGAGGAGCCTCCGTACACCAGGGGGAGGTACAGCGTGAACGTGCTGCCGTGACCGGGCGCGCTCTGGAGCCGGATCTCTCCGCCGAGCAGGCTCGCCAGCTCGCGGCTGATCGCGAGCCCGAGCCCCGTGCCGCCGTACTTGCGCGAGGTGCCGGCGTCGGCCTGCTGGAAGGCCTCGAAGATCAGACGCTGCTTCTCGGCCGGAATGCCGACGCCGGTGTCCGTGACCACGAAGCCCACGACCGTCGGAACCTGGCTGAGCACGGGATGCTCCGGCGAGAAGCCGGACTGTACCGTCCCCACGAAGAGGCGCACCTTGCCCACTTCGGTGAACTTGAAGGCGTTGGAGAGCAGGTTCTTCAGGATCTGCAGAAGACGCTTGGGATCCGTGGTGATCGTCTGGCTCAGGCCGGGATCGAAGACCGTCTCGAACGCCAGACGGCG
>Ga0207644_10000384_pt1 | contig 28724 bp, 29 predicted proteins | sample KBSS73metaG_FD_184326 | JGI IMG/M metagenome (GOLD analysis project Ga0207644, IMG submission 184326) | Switchgrass rhizosphere microbial communities from Kellogg Biological Station, Michigan, USA - KBS S7-3 metaG (SPAdes) (version 2) | ecosystem: Host-associated > Plants > Roots > Rhizosphere... | reverse complement strand
CGTGCCGCATGATGTCGTAAACATTGGCCCCCATCGCCGGGAGCAGGTTGACGCTCTCGAGGTTCGACGAGGCACGGGCGAAGCCGACGTTGAGCGCGTCACCGTCGATCACCAGCGCGGTCTTGCCGAAGCCGAGCTTGCCGAGCTGGCTCTTCAGGCTCTTGGTTTTCGCCTCGCCGACATCCAGGCTGTCGAGAACGATCAGCTGGCCGTCACGAGCCTTGGACGAAAGCGCCATCTTGAGACCAAGCTGGCGAACCTTCTTGTTGAGGCTCGAGGTGAACACGCGAGCGCGGGGGCCGTGAGCCTTGCCGCCGCCGATGAAGATCGGCGCCTTGCGGTCGCCGTGACGCGCAGTGCCGCCACCCTTCTGGCGTCCGTACTTCTTGCCGGTGCGCGCGACATCGCTACGCTCGCGGGCCGCACGGGCCGGAGCGCGGCGATTGACGAGCTGCCAGGTGACGACGCGGTGAAGGATGTCGGCGCGCGGCTCTACGGCGAAAATCTCGTCGTTGAGCTCGATGTCGCCGCCAGCCTTGGCGTCGAGGGTCTGTACCTTGACCTTCATCTTAGCCTTCCTTGCTCTCGTCGGGTTCAGGCGCTGCCTGGCCCGTCTCGGCGCCCGTGCCAGTGTCGGCAGCCGCGCCGGCTTCCTGCTCGGCAGCGATCGCCGCGACTTCCTCGTCGCTCGGAAGCGCCGGGATCTCATGGACCGCCGCCTCGTCGACCAGGCCCGCCTCGGGCACGTGAACTTCTTCTTCCTTCAGCTGCTCGAGAAGCCCCGCCGGATAAGGCGCGCTCTCGTGACGCGGCAGCTTCACCGCGTCTGTGACCGTGAGCCAGCTTCCCTTGTGACCCGGAACCGAGCCCTTGATGAACAGCAGCCCACGGATCGGGTCCGTACGGACGACCTCGAGGTTCTGCTGCGTACGATTGCGGGCACCCATGTGACCCGCCATCTTCTTGTTCTTGAAGACGCGGCCCGGGTCCTGGCGGTTACCGGTCGAACCGTGTGAACGGTGCGAGACGGAAACGCCGTGCGTTGCGCGCAGACCGCCGAAACCCCAGCGCTTCATGGCGCCGGCGAAGCCCTTGCCCTGAGTGACGCCGGCAATGTCGACCAGCTGGCCAGCGACAAAGTGGTCCGCGCTGATGTGCGCGCCAACGTCGAGCAGCGCGTCTTCGGCGACGCGGAACTCGGCGACCTTCGCCTTGGGCTCGACCTCGGCGTTGCCGAAAGCTGCGCGCTGCGGCTTGGCGACGTTCTTCGCCTTCGCCTTGCCCGCGCCGAGCTGGACGGCGGTATAGCCGTCACGATCCATTTCACGACGGCCGACGACCTGCACCTCGTCCAACTGCAGGACGGTAACCGGCACGTGCCGACCGTCCGCCTGGAACAGGCGGGTCATTCCGACCTTTTTCGCGATCACGCCGGTGCGCATGATCAACACTCCCTAAACAGAGGCACACGGGACCATTCCCGGGTGCGTGCAGCCCATTCAAATGTTTGCGTGCCCCGCCTGGGCTAGTGCTCCTCGAAAAGGAGCGGCGGGGACGCAGCCCGGAGCTAATCTCCGGCGGTATCACCCTATCTTCGCGAGCTCATGGCCCGCGCTGGCCGGTTAAGCCAGTTTGATCTCTACGTCTACGCCCGCGGCAAGATCGAGCTTCATCAGCGCGTCGACCGTCTGTGGGGTCGGCTGCACGATGTCGAGCAGCCGCTTGTACGTCCTCACCTCGAACTGCTCGCGCGACTTCTTGTCGACGTGCGGCGAGCGGTTGACGGTGAACTTCTCGATACGCGTCGGGAGGGGAATGGGGCCGCGGATGAGAGCACCCGTACGGCGCGCCGTGTCGGCGATGTCGCCAGTAGCCTGATCGAGCACTCGATGATCGAAAGCCTTCAGGCGAATCCGGATGTTCTGCGTTTCCATTTCCCTACCGATGCGAAAGAGCCTGCGAGCCAAAGCCGAAACATTGGCCCGCCAACAAATCTAAAACTCAAAACGAAGCCGCGCGACCCTGAGACAGAATCGCGCGGCTCGCGCCCTATATTACTTCGTGATGTTCGCGACAACCCCTGCGCCGACCGTACGGCCGCCTTCGCGGATCGCGAAGCGCAGGCCCGGGTCCATGGCGATCGGGGCAATGAGCTTGACGCCCAGGTTCACGTTGTCGCCCGGCATCACCATCTCGGTGCCCTCGGGAAGCTGTACCTCACCGGTGACGTCGGTCGTCCGGAAGTAGAACTGCGGACGATAGTTCGCGAAGAACGGCGTGTGACGGCCGCCCTCGTCCTTCGACAGGACGTAAACCTCGGCGCTGAAGTCCGTGTGCGGCGTGATCGAGCCGGGCTTGGCCAGAACCTGGCCACGCTCGACGTCCTCACGGCCCACGCCACGGAGCAGCGCGCCGATGTTGTCGCCCGCCTGGCCCTGGTCGAGCAGCTTGCGGAACATCTCGACGCCGGTGACGACGGTCTTCTGGGTATCGCGAATGCCGACGATCTCGACTTCCTCGCCAACCTTGATGACGCCGGTCTCGACACGGCCCGTCACGACGGTGCCGCGGCCCGAGATCGAGAACACGTCTTCGATCGGCATCAGGAACGGCTTGTCGAGCGGACGTTCCGGGGTCGGGATCCAGTCGTCGACGGCTTCCATCAGCTTGAGGATCGCGTCGTGACCGATCTCCTTGTTGCTGTCCTCGAGTGCAGCAAGCGCAGAACCCGAAACGATCGGAATGTTGTCGCCGTCGAAGTCGCGCTTCGAAAGCTCTTCGCGGATCTCGAGCTCGACGAGTTCGAGAAGCTCCGGATCGTCGACCTGGTCGACCTTGTTGAGGAAGACGACCATCGTCGGAACGCCGACCTGCTTGGCGAGCAGGATGTGCTCCTTGGTCTGCGGCATCGGACCGTCAGCGGCCGACACGACGAGGATCGCACCGTCCATCTGGGCGGCGCCGGTGATCATGTTCTTCACGTAGTCGGCGTGGCCCGGGCAGTCGACGTGCGCATAGTGGCGCTTGTCGGTCTCGTACTCGACGTGCGCGGTCGAAATGGTGATTCCGCGCTCGCGCTCTTCCGGCGCCTTGTCGATGTTCGCGTAGTCGGTGAATTCGGCCTTGCCCGACTCCGCCAGGACCTTGGTGATCGCCGCGGTGAGCGAGGTCTTGCCATGGTCGACGTGACCGATGGTGCCGATGTTCACGTGCGGCTTATTCCGCTCGAATTTAGCCTTCGCCATTTTACGCCTCTTCTTTTCTAAGGAATTCGGGCGGCCGCCCTCATCGCGGACGCGCCCATAACTACAAAATTGCGCTTACGCTAGCTTCGCCTTCACCTCGTCGGCGACGTTCTGCGGCACTTCGTCATAATGCGAGAATTGCATCGTATACTGAGCGCGCCCCTGCGTGAACGAACGCAGCTGGTTCACGTAGCCGAACATGTTGGCGAGCGGCACCATCGCCTCGACAACCTGCGCGTTTCCGCGGCTGTCGGTGCCCTGGATCTGGCCACGACGGCTGTTGATGTCGCCGATGACGTCGCCGAGGTAATCCTCGGGCGTTACGACCTCGACCTTCATGATCGGCTCGAGGATCTTGATTCCGGCCTTCTGCGCCGCTTCGCGCATCGCGCCGCGACCCGTGATCTCGAACGCCAGCGCCGAAGAGTCGACGTCGTGATACTTGCCGTCGATCAGGTGTACCGCGAAGTCGACGATCGGGAAGCCGATGAGCGAGCCGGTTTCCGCCGTCTCTTTCATGCCCTTCTCGACCGACGGGATGTACTCGCGCGGAATGTTGCCGCCCTTGATCTCGTCGATGAACTGGAAGCCCGATCCACGCTCGCCGGGAACCACTTTCACCTTCACTTCACCGAACTGACCAGAGCCGCCCGACTGTTTCTTATGGGTGTAGGTGAGCTCGATCGGCTTCGCGAGATACTCGCGATATGCTACCTGCGGAGCGCCGACGTTGGCCTCGACCTTGAACTCGCGCTTCATCCGGTCGACGAGGATCTCGAGGTGGAGCTCGCCCATCCCCTTGATGATGGTCTGGCCCGATTCATGGTCGGTTGAAACGCGGAACGAGGGATCCTCGGCAGCCAGGCGGTTGAGCGCGATGCCCATCTTTTCCTGGTCGGCCTTGGTCTTGGGCTCAACCGCAACCTCGATGACCGGATCCGGAAACTCCATGCGCTCCAGGATGATCGGCTTGTTGGGATCACAGAGCGTGTCCCCCGTCGTGGTCTCCTTGAGCCCCGCGATCGCAACGATATCGCCGGCATAAGCGGTATCGATGTCCTCGCGGTTGTTCGCATGCATGAGCAGCATGCGGCCGATCTTTTCCTTCTTATCCTTCACCGAGTTGGTGACGGTGCCCTTCTCGAGCTTGCCCGAGTAAATGCGCGCAAAGGTGAGCGATCCGACGAACGGGTCGTTCATGATCTTGAACGCAAGCGCCGAGAACGGTGCAGTGTCGGACGCCTCGCGGGTGTCTGGTTCGTCCGTGCCCGGCTTCACGCCTTCGACCGGCGGAATGTCGAGCGGGCTCGGCAGATAATCCACGACTGCGTCGAGTAGCGGCTGAACGCCCTTGTTCTTGAACGCCGAGCCGCACAGCACCGGCACGAACGAGAAGTTCAGCGTGCCCTTGCGGATCAGCTTCTTGAGTGTCGCGACGTCCGGCTCGTTACCCTCGAGGTAAGCCTCCATCACTGCATCGTCCTGCTCGACGGCAGTCTCGATGAGCTCGGAGCGGGCAGCCGCCGCCTCGTCCGCCATGTCGGCGGGGATAGCCTGATATTCGAACTTCGCGCCGAGGCTCTCCTCGAGCCAAATGATCGCTCGGTTCTCGACCAGGTCGACGAGGCCCTTGAAGCCACCCTCGAGACCGATCGGGAGATACAGCACGAGGGGACGCGCACCGAGGCGGTCCTTGATCATCTCGACGCACATGTTGAAATTGGCGCCCGTGCGGTCGAGCTTGTTGACGAAGCACATCCTGGGAACGTTGTACTTCTCAGCCTGACGCCACACAGTCTCCGACTGCGGCTCGACGCCGGCAACGCCGTCGAAACAGGCGACCGCCCCGTCGAGGACGCGCAGCGAGCGCTCGACCTCGATGGTGAAATCGACGTGGCCCGGCGTATCGATGATGTTGATCCGGTGCTCTTCACCATTGCCCTCGTCGGCGCGCCAGAAGCAAGTCGTCGCGGCGGACGTGATCGTGATGCCGCGCTCCTGCTCCTGCTCCATCCAGTCCATCGTAGCGGTGCCCTCGTGGACCTCGCCGATCTTGTAGGACTTGCCGGTGTAGTAAAGGATGCGCTCGGTCGTCGTCGTCTTGCCGGCGTCGATATGCGCCATGATGCCGATGTTGCGATAGCGTTCGAGCGGATGGCTGCGGGCCATTTTGAGAGCTTCCTTAGCGATGTGGGGAGCCGGCTCAGCCGGCTTTCCCGAATATAGGTACGAAAACTACCAGCGGTAGTGGCTGAAGGCGCGGTTCGCTTCGGCCATGCGGTGCGTGTCCTCACGCTTCTTCACCGCGTTGCCGCGGTTCTGCGATGCATCCATGAGCTCGCCCGAGAGGCGGCCGGCCATGGTCTTCTCCGAACGCGAACGCGCAGCCGAGATCAGCCAGCGGATCGCGAGCGCCTGGGCGCGCTCGGGACGAACCTCAACCGGGACCTGGTAGGTCGCACCGCCGACACGGCGGCTGCGCACCTCAATACCCGGCTTCACGTTGTTGAGCGCATCATGGAAAACGCCGAGCGGCTCGCGCTTGAGGCGAGCCTCGACATTGTCGAGCGCGCCATAGACGATGCCTTCAGCGACGGACTTCTTGCCATCGAGCATGACCGAATTCATGAACTTCGACAGGACCATATCCCCGAACTTCGGATCGGGCAGGATTTCGCGCTTTTCTGGGCGACGACGACGAGACATTGGAAAATTCCTTTCTCTTCAGCCTGTTCCGGGACTTCAATCGCCCGGGGCTTACTCTCGTGGATTATTTGGGGCGCTTGGCGCCGTACTTGGAACGCGACTGCCTGCGGTCCTTGACGCCCTGCGTGTCGAGCACGCCGCGAAGAACGTGGTAGCGCACGCCCGGAAGATCGCGAACACGGCCGCCGCGGATCAGCACGACGCTGTGCTCCTGGAGGTTGTGGCCCTCGCCGGGGATGTAGCTGATGACCTCGCGCTGGTTGGTCAGGCGGACCTTGGCAACTTTGCGAAGCGCCGAGTTCGGCTTCTTCGGGGTCGTCGTGTAGACACGGGTGCAGACGCCGCGCTTCTGCGGGTTCTGTTCCATCGCAGGGACCTTCGACTTGGCCTTCTGCGGTTCGCGACCCTTGCGGATCAGCTGGTTAATCGTTGGCATGAAGCCCTTCACCTTTCGTTGCCGGAAGCCCCGGCGGTTACTTTGCCCAAAGCAAAAGCGTGAAGACCCGACGACCTCTGGCCATCCGGGCTTCACGTTATGAGCAATGTTCAGCTCTGCCCGGCGCTAGCGATGAATCCCTTTCGCTCGGACGGGCGGGCACATAGCGGGGGTGTGGTGAAGGGTCAACCGCGCCTCGCGCTGGAAGGAACGCGAGGTAATCGCCGCTCGTTGATTATCCGCTTCCCATGGAGGCCTCCGATGGATCGACGCGACGTGCTCGCCCTTCCCGCAGCCCTGGCGCTGGTGGTGCTGGCAAGCTGCAGGGGCGGCGATCAACCCCGAAATCAGGCGAAAGGAGGAACGGCGATGGACAATGCCACGATCTCCAAAATCAGCGTTTCGAGCGATGCCTTTCGTGATGGCCAGCCTATTCCCGCCCAGTTCACGTGCGACGGCGCGAACCAGCCGCCGCGCATAAGCTGGGGTGAACCTCCCGCAGGGACGAAGAGCTTCGCGTTCGTTATCGAAGATCCGGATGCTCCGGGCGGCACGTTTCGCCATTGGGGCGTCTTCAACATTCCCGCTTCAGCGCGCTCACTCGGCGGCGGCCTTCAAATCGGCACCGAAGTTTCCAACGACTTCGGCAAGCCTGGCTATGGCGGACCCTGCCCGCCAGAAGGGAAGGGCGCGCATCATTATCACTTCAGACTGTTTGCGCTCGGCGCCGAGCGCCTCGCTCTTGGCTCCGACGCCAGGGTTCTCGACGTCGAGAAGGAAGCAAGGAAGCACGCCGTTGCCGAGGGCGAGCTAATTGGGACCTACGAGCGGCGCTAGGCGAACGAGACAGCGCCTTGGTCGAAACAGCATCGCATCGCCCCGTGCCGAACGGTAAATGATGAACGGCATCATCCTGGCCTTTGGAGGAGAAACGACATGGCACACCCAGCGTTGGTCGGCGCTATGAGCGCACTAATGGCGACCCAGCCCGTCCCTTCGGAAAATCCTGCGCCCGGTGCCATGCCTGCCCCCGCCGCGGGTCCTGATGCCCAATATTGCATGTACGTCGAGCCGGTGACCGGCAGCCGCATCGAGAGGGTTGAGTGTTGGACCCGGGCGGAGTGGGCGGAGGCAGGCGTCGATGTCGACAAGGACTGGGCCAAGGAAGGCGTCGCGATCATCGAGGGTGGGATCAGGCGGTCCGTCAGGGGATGATCCGGTGTGCCGCCAGCCGCTCGTAATAAGGGCGGCATCGGTCGGCGACTTGCTGCGCATCCGCGGGTAATTCGACGATATCCGTCTCCGGCGGCCCGAAACCGGTGCTGGCCTCTACTGCCGCATACCAATGGGGTGCCCACGGGCCGTCGGTCGCGCGCCCGCCAGGCGGCCAGCTCAGCATGGACGTCTCCCATGGAATGCCCAGTCTCTCGCAGAGTTTCGACAGGACGCTTTGCGGGTTGAGGAGCACATCGTGCGCGTCGATCACCGCGGGAGCATTGCCCAGTCGGTCCGCTTCGCGATCGAAGAACTCCGCCTGCCGCTCCAGCCCGAAATCCTCGAAGCGGGCGCTCTCGCGCTTGCGGAGGTAGGAGGCGATCATCCGCTCCGGCTCGCGGATCAGGAAAGCATGAGTGAAGCCCTTAAAGTCCTCGTGCCCGATCGGGCCGACCATGTGATGCCACATGTGCTTCTGGTACCAGACGGGCGCGCCATCCGGCGTTTCTCCACGAAGCATGTCCATGACGCTTTGCCAGTTGCAATTCATCGCCGCGATGACTTCCTCGCGCATCGGGTGGTCCGCTCCGCTGCCGCTCAGAAAGCAGCCATAGAATGGCTCATCGGAAACGAACGTGTCGGACCGGCTTCCGAAGCTTCGCATCATCGCCGTGGAGAGGTTGCGCGGTCCCGACCACATGGCGATCCGGGCTGTCATGGACGGTGCTGTTCCCGGGCATCGCGCTCCACGCGCTGGGCGTATAGCCGCTGTAGCCGCTCGACCATCGGACCGCGGCAGGCGAGTTGCCGGCCGTCAATCTCGCGAACCGGAACAATCCCGGCGAAGGTCCCGGTCACAAACGCTTCGTCCGCCCCGTAGACGTCGGTCAGCGAGAAATCCTTCTCAATCGCCGTGATGCCCGCCTCGCGCGCAACCTCCAGCGCGAGGCCGCGCGTAATTCCGCCAAGGCAGTATTTCCCGCTCGAGGTCCACATCTCGCCCTTGCGCACGATGAAGAAATGCGTGGAATTGCAGGTCGCGACAAATCCATGCGGGTCGAGCATCAGCGCCTCGTCAGCGCCGGCCTGCGTCGCCTGAACGGATGCGAGGATGCAGTTCAGCTTCGAATGAGAGTTGATTTTCTGGTCCTGAACCGCGGGATCGCCACGTCGGACGTGGACCGTGAACAGCTTCAGCCCGCGCTCGTACACCGCCGGATCGGGCTCCTTGTACTCGGCGATGATGACGACGGTTGCGGGGGTCACCACGACGCGGGGGTCCTGGTAAGGTGTCGAGCGCACGCCGCGCGTGACCATCAACCGCACGTGAACGCCCTCGCTCATGCCATTGGCATCGACAGTCTCGTACAATCGCCTCGTCAGTTCATCGCGGCTGACGCCAACGTCCATTGCAATGGCCTTGGCTCCCTCGAACAGCCGGTCAAGGTGCCGGTCGAGGAAGCCGAGCTTTCCCTCGTGAAGCCGCAACCCTTCCCACACGCCGTCTCCAAGCATGAAACCCGAGTCAAAGACGGAAACGACCGCTTCAGCGCGCAGCTTCAGCTCGCCGTTGACGTTGATCAGGATCGACTGGTTCCGGGGATCCGAAACGTCGTGCATTGACTGCGCCATCGTCCAACGGTGGAGCCTCGCCGGTTTCTTGGCAACTATTCGGTCGTCTTGCCGTCCCACTCCTCTTGCGGATGACGTCGATCGGCTTCCGCCTTCGTGGACTGAACGATCCCGTCGAGGTGCTCCGGCGGCCCGTAGATCGTGTATAGGCGAAGCGGTGCGCTGCCAGTGTTGCGGACGTTGTGCCGGGCGCCTGCCGGTACGATCACCGCAAAGTCGTCCTCGACATGGTTCGGAACACCATCGATGTCGACGATGCCTGAGCCTTCCTCGATCCTGAAGAACTGGTCGCGGTCCTCGTGAACCTCCTCGCCGATCTCGTCACCGGGCTGGAGAGTCATCACCACAAGCTGAAGGTGGTGGCCGGTGTAGAGAACGCGCCTGAAGTCTTCGTTCTCGACAGTCTGCCTCTCGATATTGTCGCAATAGCCCTTCACGACTTCTCCTCTCGCTGAAAATGCTCGCGGGTAAGCGTCGCTTCGGGAGCTTCGTTCCCGAGCCAACCTAATCTTAATCCGGTACTGCCATGACGTCGCGCCATGGCAGAATTTGCGTCGAGCAGCATCGGTATTTCAGCCGAGGATCGGCAGGCCGGTCCTGGACGAGTCGAGCTCGCAGCCATCCTGTCGCTCGCGCTGTTCGCGCGCGCCATCTACTGGGCCAAGCGTCCTCCCGACCTCGGAATTTATCTCGAGCCCTGGCTGAACCACATCGTCCACTACGGCCCGATCGGTGCCTTTGCGCATCCCTTCAGTAATTACGAGCCGGCCTATCTTTATCTCCTCGCCATTGGATCGTTGGCGCACGGCATTTTCGCGCCGATCACGATCATCAAGCTGATCTCGGTTGCCGGCACGATCTTCCTGACGTGCGCACTCGCCGACCTGCTTCGCGCAGCGGGGACAAGCCGGCGTGCTGCCCTATTTGTGCTGGTCCTCCCAAGCGTTGCAATCAATGACACGCTGCTCGCTCAGTGCGATGCATTGTGGGCAGGTTCCTGCATTTTCGCGCTTGCAGCGATGACGCGAGGCCAGACCGTGCGGGCGCTGGTCTGGTGCGGCGTTGCCATCTCGTTCAAGGCGCAGGCGGCATTCATTGCTCCCGTCATCATCGGTGCGATGATCGGGCGGCGGGCTCCGCTGTGGCAGTGGACGATCGCGCCGCTCGTATTTTTCGCTTCACTGGTGCCGGCCTGGCTTGCTGGCTGGCCGATGCTGAAGCTCCTTACCGTTTACCTCGAGCAGGCGAAGCTCGACCAGATCCCGGGCCAGCTCGCCAATCCGTGGATGCTCGGCACGATCCTTTCCGAGCAATCTTCGACGCAATGGTTTTGGCTCGGCTATGCGGCTGCGATCGGCGCCGCGCTTACGATCGCGGCACTGGCAGCGCGGGCATGGCGCGAGCCTCGCTTGCTGGTGCTTCTTGGCGCCATGGCCGGCACTGCCCTGCCCTTCCTCCTGCCAAAGATGCTGGAGCGCTATTACTTCCTCGGCGACGTGCTGACCCTCGCTCTCTACCTTTCCTTGAGGGAGCGGCAGAGCCTGATGGCAGTGCGCGGAGTGCAGGCGGCATCGATCCTTTCGCACCTTACCTATCTCTACTTCATCGACCGGCCGTATCCCGCGCTCATCGGTGCCGTTTGCGCTGGCGCCGGACTGGTAGCGATGTCCCGCCTTGCGGCTCCTCAAATCAGGGAATTGTTCAGATCTCTTCCCGCGCCGGGTCGTGGCCCCAGTTCATCAGGCTATAGCGCCAGCGCGACGTATAGATGTTCGCCGGACGCTGCGCCGAGTGCCGCCGAATGAACCCGACGACCTTGCGCATGTGCGCATAGTCGTCGTCGGTGAGGTCGGTCTTTTTCTTTCGAAGTATCGTGACTATCCGCCGTCCGCTGGCGTGGCCGATACTCTCCCCCGCTTTGCCGTCCGCTCCTTTCCACCCGACGGCGCGACTTTGCTCGGTCTCTAGCCATTCCTCGATCTCGGCGGCGCTCATGTTCAGCGCCGCCAGGAAGTCGCTGCGCACCTTCTTGCTGTCGAAGCGCGACACGCCTTAAGCCGGATCGGCGTCGACCGGACTACGCGGTCTGAGATACAGTCTGCGGACCGTCGGGAAGCGTTGTGCCGCTTCGCGCTCGATTCCCCACACGAGCGCCTCGACGTCGCGCGCGGTGATGTCGTCGTCGAAATCGACCGAGAGCATGGCGGTGATCTGGTCCGGCGCGCTGTGCACGGTCAAAACCTGGCCGACCGCAGTGACTCCCTTCCTCGCCTGCACCATCTCGTGAAGCGCCGCGACCAGCTCGGGATCCGCCGCTTCGCCGATCAGCAGGGCCTTCGACTCAAAGGCAAGCAGCGCCGCGGTGAATCCGAGAATGACGCCGATAACGACCGATGCAGCCCCGTCGTAGAACGGATTGCCCGTCAGCTGCGAGAGGAACAGGCCGATTGCGGCGGCAACAATGCCTGCCATCGCGGCACCGTTTTCAAGGAGGACGATGAAGGCCGGCGGGTCCTTGGAGCGACGCACGGCCTGGAACCAGCCGAGATTTCCCTTCGCTTTCCGGAAATCCTGGAAAGCCTCAAGCGTCGACCAGCCCTCGAGAAGAAATGCGACCAGCAAAACGCCGTAGGCAATCACGGGTGAGACCGCCGGCTCGGGCTTCAATATGTGGATGATACCTTCGTAAACCGAGACACCCGCGCCGAGCGAGAAGACCAGGACGGCAACGACGAAGCTCCAGAAATATAGCTCGCGGCCGTATCCGAACGGGTGGCGCCTGTCGGCCGGCCGCTTCGCTGCACGGCGGCCCCACATCAAAAGCAGCTGGTTGGTGGAATCGACGACGCTGTGAACGCCCTCCGTCAGCATGGCCGACGAGCCAGTGATCGCCGCCGCGACGAACTTCGACACTGCGATCCCAAGGTTCGCTAGAAGCGCAACGACAAGGGTTCGCGTCTGGGTGGTTTGCGCGCTCATGCGCCGTAGAAGTAGACGAAGTCGGCGCCAGTCGAAACGAGGCCTCGGTGCGAAGACATGTGCCGTCATTGGCACAATAGCTTGGCTCTAGGACAGCCCCCACGAGGGCCGGCGCGCGAGACCGTTCAGGCGGCTGTCGTCTTTCTTGGAAGCAGCGACGGGATCCCACCCCCATCCGCGACGGCAATGAGCTTGCGCTGTAATTCACGTGCGAAGCGCATTAGCGAGAACAGGCCGCCGACAACCTGCCGCGGCCAAACGCAGATCCTGCGCACCTGATTGCCACGTTGACGCACGCTGATCTCGAGCCAGAAGCGCGGGGTTCCGATCTCGAGGCTGCCGTTCGTGCGCCAGAGCGGAATGCTGCTGCGCCTGTGCAATGCGATCATGGTGATGTCACACCAGTGGTACCGGACCGGCTTTCCGCCATCTTCGTATCGAAGCCCGTCATCGGTGATGCGAAACAGGGGCTTGGAACGGGCCCACTCTTCGAGGTGATGACCCCACCAGAAACAGAATATGCAAAGTGCGCAGGGCTCGAACGGCACCAGTCCGACCGCCGCTGCGGGCAGATAGAAGAACCTGATGAGCTGCCAGTCGCCCCGCACCTGAAGCTCTGTCACGCGAGCCATCGGCAGGTGATGGCAGATGATCGCTAAATGTGAATAACCCTTCCGAACGCGGCGAGGACGCTCTCGTGCATCATTTCGCTGAGCGTAGGGTGCGGGAAGACAGTCTGGATGAAGTCGGTCTCGACCAGTTCTGCGGTCTTGCCGATCGTATAGCCCTGGATCAGCTCCGTGACCTCGGCCCCGATCATATGCGCTCCGAGAAGCTCGCCGGTCCTGGCGTCGAACACGGTCTTCACGAATCCCTCGACTTCTCCAAGCGCAATCGCCTTGCCGTTTCCGATCGCCGGGAACTTGCCGACCTTCACGTCGTAGCCCTTTTCCTTCGCCGCGGCCTCGGTCAGGCCAACGCTTGCAACCTGCGGCCGACAATAAGTGCAACCCGGGATGTTCTTCGGATCGGTGGGGTGCGGGTGCACGTCCTTGTTCCCGAGCTCCTTCGCGATCGCCTCGGCGGCTGTGACGCCTTCGTGGCTGGCCTTATGTGCGAGCCATGGCGGCGCAGTGACGTCGCCGATCGCCCAGATTCCCGGTACGTTGGTGCGGCACATGGGGTCGGTGTCGATGTGCCCCTTGGTCGTTTTCACGCCGAGCGCTTCAATTCCGATGTTTTCGGTGTTCGGTACGATCCCGACCGCGACAATGCAGTGGCTGAAGCGCTGCTCGCTGATCTTGCCGTCACTTGTCTTGATCTTCGCCACGACGCCTTTGCTGTCCGACGCCAGGCTCTCCACCCCGGCCGAGGTGAGGATGGTAAGACCCTGTTTCTCGAGGCTCTTGGCGAGCTGGGCGCTGACTTCCGAGTCCTCGACCGGCACGACGCGGTCGAGCATTTCAACGACGGTCACCCTGGCGCCGAGGTCGGCATAGAAACTGGCAAACTCGATCCCGATCGCGCCCGACCCGATGACCAGCAGCTCGCTCGGCATCTCGGCCGGAGTCATGGCGTGCCGATATGTCCAGATCTTCTTGCCGTCCGCCTTGGCGAACGGGAGGTCGCGGGCGCGGGCGCCGGTCGCGACGATGATGTGTTTGGCAGCGAGCTCGGCTGTCTTGCCGTCCGCTCCGGCGACGCTGAGCTTGCCTTTGCCGCTAATCTTGCCCTCGCCCATCAGGACCGTGATCTTGTTCTTCTTCATCAGGTGCGTGACGCCCTGATTGAGCTGCTTGGCGACGGCACGGCTGCGCGCCACGACCTTGGCGAGATCGAAAGAGGGCTTCTCGTTGCTGAGGCCGTAGGCGTCGGCGTGCTGCATGTAGTGAAACACCTCGGCCGTTCGCAGCAGAGCCTTGGTCGGGATGCAGCCCCAGTTGAGGCAGATGCCGCCCAAATTCTCACGCTCGACGATCGCGGTCTTGAGGCCGAGCTGCGCGGCGCGGATCGCAGCCACATATCCGCCTGGACCGGAACCGAGAACGATGACGTCGTAATTGTCAGCCATTGCTTCCACTTTCTTCCGCGAACGCCCGCGGCTTTCCTTGTTCGTCGAGTGCGACGAACGTGAATTCGCCCTCTGCCACGACCTTTTCTTTGTCCCCGTCCCGTTCGCGCGCGATTGCCTCGGCCTTGAGCTTCAGCGAGGTGCGGCCCTGCTTGACGAGATCGACATAGACGCTGAGTTCGTCGCCGACCGCCATCGCTCCCGGGAACTTGATCGCGTCGGCTGCGACAAGCAGCGCCTTCCCGCGCGTACGCCGCGAAACGAAGGACCCACAGGCAAGACCCATCTGTCCCATCAGCCATCCGCCGAAAACGCCGCCGTACGGGTTCGTGTCGGCGGGCATGGCGGTGACGCGGATCACCGCCTCTCGGTTCAAGCCAGCATCCCTAGCGGGTTCTCGACCAGCCGCTTGAAGGATTGCATCAGCTTCGCACCGTCGGCGCCGTCGATGGCGCGATGATCGAAACTTCCGGTCGCGCTCATCACGGTCGCGATCTGCAGCGAGTCGTTGATGACGTACGGCCGTTTCTCGCCGGCGCCAATTGCCATGATCATGCCCTGCGGCGGATTGATGACGGCTTCGAACTGCTTGATGCCGAACATGCCCATGTTCGAGATTGAGGCAGTCCCGCCCTGATACTGCTGCGGCTGCAGCTTGCCGTCGCGGGCGAGGCCGGCGAGCTCCTTCATCTCGGTCGAGATGGCGGAGATGCTCTTGGTGTCGGCGCCAACGATGATCGGCGTGATCAGTCCTGCCGGGATCGACACGGCAACGGAAATGTCCGCGCGCCCGTATTTCAGCATCTGGTCGCCGGCAAAGGCGACGTTGCAATCGGGCACCTCGATCAGCGCCAGAGCGAGCGCCTTGATCAGCATGTCGTTGACCGACAGCTTCACGCCGCGCGCCTCAAGCCCGGCATTGAGCTCGGTGCGCAGCTTCAACAGCGCATCGAGCTGGATGTCGACGGTGAGATAAATATGCGGAACCTGCTGCTTCGCCTCCGTGAGTCGGCGAGCGATGGTCTTGCGAATGTTGGAGAGCTTGACCGCTTCGTGCGGGATCGCCTGCTCCATGGGTCCGGGCATGACGAGATGTGTCGAAGGCGCTGGAGCTGTGGCCGGAGCAGCTCCTGGCTGAGGCGCAGCAGCCGGCGCCCGGCCGGCTGCGGCATCGACGTCGGCGCGGACGATGCGGCCTCCTGGACCCGTACCCTGGACATTCGACAGATCGATGTTCTGCGCCTGCGCAAGGCGTCGCGCGAGCGGGGATGCCTTGATGCGGTCGCCGCTCGAGCCAGCAGCCGGTTGCGCTGGCGCAGGGGGAGTTTCGACGGGAGCTGCCGCAGGCGGAGCCTTCGGTGTCGCGTCAGCCTTGGGTTCCGGGGCTGCCTTGGGGGGCGCCGGGGCGGACGTGTCGGCCTTCGGCGCAGCGCTCGCAGCCTTCGAGGCGTCTTCGCCTTCGCCGGCGATAATCGCGATCAGCGCGCCGACCTTCACACCCTCGCTGCCTTCGGGGACGAGAATCTTGGCGACGGTTCCTTCGTCGACCGCCTCGAATTCCATTGTCGCCTTGTCGGTCTCGATCTCGGCGAGGATGTCGCCCGAGGCGACCTTGTCCCCTTCCTTGACCAGCCATTTGGCGAGCGTGCCCTCTTCCATCGTCGGGGAAAGGGCGGGCATCTTGAGTTCGATCGGCATGCTGTTGTGTCCCGAAAAGGCTCGCGCGGCTCAAAGCCAATGCGGCGGGCGCGGTCAAGTGCGCGCCGAACAGCCTAGTCTCCCGACTTGCACTTGGGCGCGGTTTAAAGCAGCACTGCAATCCAGCATGGGGGAAAGCCAGCGCACCTACCTGGTGGTGGTCGACGACAGCGCGGAGTCGCGCGTGGCGCTGCGCTTCGCTGCTAGGCGTGCCGCCAAGACGAGCGGCCGGGTCGAAGTGCTCGGAATCGTCGAGCCGCAGGATTTCGTTCAGTTCGGCGGCGTCCAGGCGGCAATCGAGGAAGAGCAGCGGCATCGCATTGAGGGCGTCGTCAGCGCCGCGATTGGCGAGATCCTCGACGAGTCGGGGATCGACGCTAAGGTCATCCTGCGCCAGGGCGAGGTGGTGAAGACGGTTCGCGACTATCTTTCGGACCGTGAGGACGTTGCAGCGCTGGTGCTCGGCGCAGCGCCGAGTGGAAGCCCGGGACCGCTCGTCGTCAATTTCACGGGCAACGATGCAGGACTACTGCCTTGCCCGGTGATGATCATCCCGGGGAGCCTGACCGACGAGCAGCTGGAGCGGCTGAGCTAAAGGGCGCGGGCCAGGATTTCCGCCAGCCGCACGCAGCCCACCTCGTCTTCCTCGGTGAACCGCGCCTTTTTCGGGCTGTCGATATCGAGAACCCCAATCAGCTCGCCGTCGCGGATAATCGGCACCACGATTTCGCTGTTGGAGGCGCTGTCGCAGGCGATGTGGCCGGGAAAGGCGTGCACGTCCTCGACGCGCTGTACCTGCCGGGTCGCGGCAGCAACGCCGCACACACCCGAACCGAACGGGATCCGGATGCAGGCCGGACGCCCCTGGAACGGACCGAGCACGAGCTCGCCATCGAGGTTGCGATAGAAGCCGACCCAATTGAGATCAGGCAGGGTCTCCCAGATGAGTGCGGATGCATTGGCCATGTTGGCGATTGCATCCGTCTCACCGGTGACGAGCCCCTGGAGCGCGCTCGCAAGGTCACGATAAAGAGTGGGCGCGTCGGCCGCTGCGATCTTGAAATCGTAGGTCAATCGAAAGTCACCTTTCCGCGCGTTTGCTTTACTGCGCTGCGCTGCCGCTTCTTTTGAACTCGCTCTGCCTTCGCGGCCTTGCTTGGCCGTGTCGGCTTGCGCTTGCGTTGTATCATATGGGCAGCGGCAATCATCTCGGCCAGCCTGCGACGCGCATCGGTGCGGTTGGCCTCCTGGGTGCGAAAGCGCCGCGCGGTGATCAGCAATTCGCCTGCGCCCGTTACCCGGTTGCCGGCGATCTGCCTCAAACGCTGGTAAGCGTCGGGATGAAGGCCGAGCCTGAACAAATCGACCCGAAGCTGGACCGCCGTTGCGACCTTGTTGACGTTCTGCCCGCCAGGGCCCGTCGCGGCGAGAAAGGTTTCGCTAAGCGCCTCCTCGGGAAGTTCAACGTCATCAGGTCGCATCGCACCACTCGCTGAAATAGTCGGGCAACGGAGCATTGGCATCGATCGCCGGCTTGACTGGCCGCGGAACCACGAGCCGCGAGGCATGGAGCAGCATCGGTCCGCCGGGAACGCCATAGACGCGATCGCCGACGATCCCGCCGCCGAACGCCTCGCGCGCGTGCGCGCGGATCTGGTGGGTGCGTCCCGTGAGAGGACGAAATTCAACCAGGGTCCGGCCGTCACGCGTGAGGATGCGCCGCCAGCGCGTTGTCGCATCGAGGCCCTGGTCATCGGCAACCATCTTCCAGCCCGCAGCGGCGCTCGACGTCTTCGCGAGCGGCACGTCGATGACCCCTTCCTCCTCGCCGATCGCGGCAGCGACGACCGCAAGATAATATTTTTCGATCAGTCGGGTCTCGAACGCTTGCTGGAAGGTCGAGCGTGCTTTCGCCGTGCGGGCGAACAGCAGGCACCCGCTGGTATCGGTGTCGAGCCGGTGCATCGGCGTCGGTGGCCGTTTGAATCCAAAGTCGATCTCTTCGATTCGAGCCGCAATGGAGTCTCCGCCGCGACGAGGCGTATCAACCGGCAGGCCTGCCGGCTTGTCGAGCACGAGCGCCTCGGCGTCGATGAACAGGATGCGATCCGCAAGAGACATCACCAGCCCATGCGGCGACCACGGCTCCGGACGCAAGCTCGGGCGCGGGCGAGTTTGTGACTCCTTTGCAACGAATCGAAGGAATTCAGCCTGTTAGAAAATATTAACCTTTTCCCTTCAGACCCCAAATGGTTAATGGACGCTTCAAGGCCGTTAAGGACGGTTTACGTCTTCGGCTTCGGACGGGGGGATCATCGATGCGGGTGCTGCTGATTGAGGACGAGCCGACGACGGCCAAGAGCATCGAGCTGATGCTCGGCACGGAGGGCTTCAACGTCTACACTACGGATCTTGGCGAAGAGGGCCTCGATCTCGCGAAGCTCTACGATTACGACATCATCCTTCTCGACCTAAACCTGCCGGACATGCACGGCTATGACGTGCTCAAGAAGGTGCGCACGGCGAAGGTGTCGACGCCGGTCCTGATCCTGTCGGGCATCGGCGAGATGGACTCGAAGGTCCGTGCGCTGGGCTTCGGCGCAGACGATTACGTCACCAAGCCCTTCCACCGCGACGAGCTCGTCGCCCGCATCCACGCGATCGTGCGACGCTCGAAGGGCCACTCTCAATCGGTCATTCGCACCGGCAAGCTCGCCGTAAACCTCGACGCCAAGACGGTTGAGGTCGACGGCTCGCGCGTGCACCTCACCGGCAAGGAATATGCGATGCTGGAGCTTCTTTCGCTCCGCAAGGGCACGACGCTGACCAAGGAGATGTTCCTTAACCATCTCTATGGCGGCATGGACGAGCCCGAACTCAAGATCATCGACGTGTTCATCTGCAAGCTGCGCAAGAAGCTGAGCCTTGCTTGCGGCGGCGCCAATTACATCGAAACCGTCTGGGGCCGCGGCTACGTATTGCGTGATGCCGACGAGGGCGAGGAGAGCGAGCCGCAGGCGGCGGTCGCGTAAAATTCAGTAACAGGGGCAACGGGGAGAAGGCGGGGCGTCAAGCGCTCCGCCTTTTTTCGTTCCTCGCGGAAATAAACCGCCGCCAGTCAGGCGTCGATCAGCAAGCGCTTGCGGTCGCGGCGGGTCGGCAGACTGAGCAACTCGCTCGTTCCTTCGACCGTCTCGGTTTCATCCATTCGCCTCCACCCGTCGCGGCCGAGGCGCTCGAGCGGACGGAAGCCCGTCTTGTAGGCCATGCGGCTGGAGCCCTCCACCCAATAGCCGAGATAGACGTAAGGCAGCCCGGCTCGCGCGGCTCGAATGATATGGTCGAGGATAATGAACGTCCCAAGACCCCTGCGCGCGTCGGGCCCGACATCGAAGAAGCTGTAGATCATCGAGAGACCGTCGCTCTGCTGGTCGCTGAGACAAGCCCCCACCAGCCTGCCGGGCCGCCCATCGATGGAGGGCTCCCGATATTCGATGACGTAGGTCCGCACCGGCGTCTGCTCGACCATGTCGGCAAAGTCGCTCTCGTCCATCTCCGCCATGCCGCCGCCGGGATGGCGAACCGATAGGTAGCGGCGCAGGAGCTGATACTGCTCGTCGGTCGTCCAGGGCTTGCACGCACTTACTTCGAGGTCGGCGTGACGGCGAAGGAGCTTGCGCTGGCTTGCCGTTGCCTCGAACTCGGCTGCGAGAACGCGCACGGAGACGCAGGCCGAGCAGTCGATACAGCTTGGACGATAGGCCACCGACTGGCTTCGGCGGAAGCCGATCCGGCCCAGGGCCTCGTTGAGTTCGCTCGCATGGCGCCCGCTGAGCTCGGTAAATACCTTCCGCTCAACCTTGCCCGGGAGATACGGGCACGGGCTCGGGTTCGTTACGAAGAATTTTGGGAAGCGAAAAGGTGCGCTCACCCGCCGACCTCGCTGAAATAGTTACGCGACTCTTTATGCGGCGGGTTAACGCCGAAGAAAAGAGTTTGGCAGCGTCAATTTCGACGAACAATCAGCATTGTCCCGCGCGGGGACAGAGATCAGTCGAGCGAGGAGCGCTCCACGGTGAATCCCGCAGCCTCGAGGCGGCTCACGACGTCATCGATCGAGGCTGCGTCGCGCGCCTCGCATTCGACCTCGATCAACGTGTCCTTGGCCGGAAGCCGGGTAAAGATACGGCTATGCCTGATGTCGATGACGTTGACGCCCGCTTCATAGACCTTCGCGGTAATTGCCGCGAGCGCACCTGGCTGGTCGTGGGCCGCGACGCGCAGTCGGGCGATGCGGCCCTGGCGGACGAGATCGCGGACGAGCACGTTGGCAAGGAGGTGCGTGTCGATATTGCCGCCGCACAACAAGGTCGCGACTTTCTTGCCTTTGTACCGGTCCGGCTCTGACAAGAGGGCAGCAAGCCCCGCCGCGCCGGCACCTTCGACCACGGTCTTCTCGATCCCGACCAGCATTGCGACCGCGCGCTCGAGGTCTCGTTCGGAAACGAGCACGACGTCGTTCGCATATTCGCTGAGGATCCGGGACGTCAGCTCGCCCGGCTGCTTGACCGCAATGCCTTCCGCCAACGTGTCGCCGCCGAGCGGCATCTGGCAATTCTGGATCGCGCATTTCATCGATGGATAAAGCTCGGCCTCGACGCCGATAAGCTCGATGTCTGGCTTCATCGCGCGAGCGGCAATCGAAACCCCGGACATGAGGCCGCCGCCACCGATCGGAACGGTGATGACGTCGAGGTCGGGGGCCTCTTCGAGCATTTCGAGCCCCACGGTTCCCGCACCGGCAATGATCTTGGGGTCGTCAAAGGCGTGGATGAACACGTAGCCCTTCTCGAGCGCCAGCTCGCGCGCCCTCGCAAAGGCGTCGTCGACGATCTTGCCGTAGAGCACCACCGTAGCACCGTGGCCCGCGGTCTGAGTGACCTTCACGGTCGGCGTCGACTCCGGCATGACGATCGTCGCGGGGATGCCGAGGCGTTTGGCGTGGTAAGCAACCGCCTGCGCGTGATTGCCCGCGGATGCCGCGATGACCCCGCGCGCCCGCTCTTCGGGAGTGAGCTGCAGGAGCTTGTTGAGAGCGCCCCGCTCCTTGTAGGCGGCAGTGAACTGCAGGTTCTCGAACTTCAGCCAGACTTCGGCGCCGATAATCTCGGAGAGGGTGCGACTGACCAGCATGGGAGTGCGGATGACCGCGCCCTCGATACGCTGCGCGGCTGCGCGGATGTCATCGATCGTAGGAGGTGCCAGCATTTGGTCAGCGGCCTAGCCGTTCACTTGGGCCGGGACAATGCTATGCGAGCGCGATGAAAAGTCCTGCCCTCGCACTCGCCATCGCCCTGGTCAGCTCATCAGCGCTTGCAGACACGCTCGTCAGCAACGTCAACGGGATTCAGGCAAGCGCAGACGGCAGGATCGAGCATTTCGGCAGCCTGCTGATCGGCGACGATGGCCGCGTGAAGCAGGTCTTCGCTAATCCCGCTCCCAAGCTCCCGCGCTTCGATCACATGATCAATGGCGAAGGGCGAACGTTGCTGCCGGGGCTGATCGATGCCCATGGCCATGTGCTCGGACTCGGTTTTGGAGCCATCCAGCTCGACCTCGTCGGGACGAGCTCGCTCGATGATCTGAAGCAAAGGCTGCGAACCTATGCGGCTGCGCATCCAGGTGCCGGCTGGATCATCGGCCGAGGCTGGAACCAGGAGTTGTGGCCCGACAAGAAATTCCCGACGGCGGCTGACCTCGATACCGTCGTGAGCGATCGGCCGGTCGTCCTCGAACGGGTCGACGGCCACGCTTATGTCGTGAACAGCGCGGCGATGAAAGCCGCGGTTGTGACTGCGAACACACCAGCGCCGCCCGGGGGCCGCATCGAGAGCGGCCTGTTCGTCGACAACGCAAAGGCGCTCATCGACAAGGCAACGCCCCCACCAACCCCGGCTGAGCTCGACGAGGCACTGGCAAAGGCGCAGGAGATACTCCTCAGCTACGGCGTCACGGGCGTCGGATCAATGAGCACGGCACTCGGCGACTGGGAGGCGATGCGCCGTGCGGGAGAGGCAGGTCGGTTGAATGTCCGGCTGATGGTCTATGCCGACGAGCTGAAGTTGCTCGCGCAGCAACCGCATCCGACCGACTGGCTTTATGGCGACCGGCTTCGGATGGCTGGGATCAAATTCTACGCCGACGGAGCGCTCGGGTCGCGCGGAGCCTGGCTGAAGCGGCCCTATGCCGACAAACCTGACACGCGCGGTCTGCAGTTCCATTCGGATGCCGAGATGCTGAACCTCGCGGACAGGGCGACCGCGGCGGGTTTCCAGGTCGCAACACACGCCATCGGCGATGCGGCCAATTCGCAGATCATTTCCGTTTACGAACAGATGCACCGTAAATATCCGGGCGACCGCCGCTGGCGCATCGAGCATTTCCAGATCGTCGATCCCGCCGACATTCCCCGGATCGGTCCGGCGGGCATTGTCGCATCGATGCAGCCAACCCACGAGACCAGCGATCGCTTGATGGCAGAGAAAAGGCTGGGACCGGATCGCTTGCCTGGGGCCTATGCCTGGCAGACGGTGCTGAAGACGGGTGCGAAGCTCGCCTTCGGCACGGATTTTCCGGTGGAATCCGCCAACCCCTTCCCTGGCCTCTCCGCGGCAGTGAGCCGCCAGGACGTGAACGGACAACCCCCCGGCGGCTGGATGGCATCCGAGCGGCTGACTTTCGGACAGGCGCTTCGGGCGTACACGCGAGGTGCCGCCTATGCCGGGTTCGCGGAAGACAAAATTGGCGCGTTGGAGCCTGGCAAGTGGGCAGACTTCATCATCATCGATCGCGACCCATCCAAGGCCGATCCGCGGTCGCTCGCACGGACCCAAGTGCTCGAAACCTGGATCGCTGGGAAGAAGGTCTGGAGCAGGCCAGCTACCGCTTCGCGGCCCGAGCGCGGTCGATGAGCATTGCCGGGGTGAGGACCTGCGGCAGCTCTTCGGGGGGCTTGCCGGGCGCGTACCACAGGTAAAGCGGCACGCCGGCACGGCCGCGGCTTTCGAGGAACCGGGTGATCGCCGGATCGCCATTGGTCCAGTCGGCGGAAAGGACAGTGACCCCCGCTTGCCTGAAGGCGTCGCGGACTTCGCCGCGATCGATTGATGTTGCTTCGTTAACCTTGCAGCTGAGGCACCAGTCGGCGGTGAAGTAGACGAATGCGGGCTTGCGCTGCTGGATGAGGGAGGTGACGCGGGCCTCGCTCCATTGATCTGCGCGCGATGCCGACGCCGTCCGGGCGAATGGCACAGCCGGAACACGCGCGACGGCCGCGGCGACGACGACTAGGCCGAGCAATCCTGCAAACGACGCACGCCGGCTGCCGCTTCGTTGCATCTGACCGGAAAAATAGAGGCAGATCACCAGGGCGGCGGAAGCGAAAAGGCCGAAGAACAGAGCCTTGTCGCCAGCCTGACGGTACAGGAGCCAGAGCGCTGCTGCGGCGCTCGCGGCCATCGGAATTGCAAGAAAGCGTTTCAGCCGGTCCATCCATCGGCCAGGCTTCGGCAGCTTCTGGCGCAGCGCCGGGACGAATGCGACGGCCAAGAAAGGCAGCGCGAGGCCGAGGCCGAGAGCTGCAAAGACAGCGATCGAGCCGGCAGGCGGCAACAGCAATGCAGTGCCAAGCGCTGCTCCAAGGAATGGTCCCGCACAAGGCGTCGCAACGAAAGCTGCGAGCGCGCCGGTGCCGAAGCTGCCGGCCGGCTGGGCTCCACCGCCAAGGACCGGCAACTCGAAAAGGCCAAGAAGGTTGGCGGTGATTGCGACTCCAAGCAGTAGGAGAAGCATGATGGTCCGCGGATCCTGCAGCTGGAATGCCCAGCCTGCCTCGGCACCGGCGGCCCGGATTGCGAGCAATACGGCGCCGAGAGCGCCGGTGCCGACCATGGCTCCGGCAGTGTAGGCAAGGGCATCCGCCCGAGCTTCGCGCGGCCCCTCGCCGGCCCTCGAAATGTGCAAGGCCTTGAGAGCGAGGATTGGGAAAACGCACGGCATCAGGTTGAGCAGGATGCCGCCCGCGACTGCACCGAGAATTGCGATGGTCACTGCCGTCCATCCAAGGCTCGCGCCGCCGATCGGCGAGCCGCCTTCCGGGACCGAGCCGGGGACAGCGTGGAACTCGAGGCCGCGATCGCCTCCTGTCGAGAGTACACCGGCGAACTGGGCAGGCGCCTTCTTGATCGACAGGTCGGCAACGACCCAGTCACCGGCACGACGAAAGGTCTGCGGTGCCTCATAGTCGACGATGCCGTCAGTCACGGGGAAAAGGTACGGATCGCGAATTTCAACGCTCGCGGGCAGAGGGATTGCGACTCGCAACTTGTTCTTGTCGGCAGCGAAGTGGCCGATCGTCGCCAGCGGCTGAGCCAGCTCGGTGCGCCATAAGTCGAACCGGGCGCGGTTGGGCGCGCCCGTGCCGACCGGAAGGTCGAGCGATAGCTCTCCCTGCTCCGGCACGCAGATCTTGTCGGTGCAGGCAAGCCAGTGCGCGTCGGCGCGGATGCGGACGGTTCGTTGAGCGCCTGCCGGGACTTTCAGGCGGACGAGCACGGCATAGTCGCGCTCGAACACATAGTTCATGAGCCCTGCAACCTTGAGCCGCGTCGGGACGGGGTAGTGCAACTGACCCGCCGAAAAGCCCGTCGGTAGCTGCCATTTGACGTCCATCGGAAGGCCGGCATCCCCGGGGTTCAGCCAATAGCCGTGCCAACCCGGCGCCGGGCGCATGTGGATGGCGAGCTCGACTTCGCCGCCGGCGGGTGCCGGCCCTTCTGCAACGAGTTCGGGCTCGATGCCCCGCGCCTGCACGGCAACCGGCATCAAAAGAAGTGCTAAGAGCAGGAGGAGAGCGCGCAACATTGTCGTTGCGCTGTGCTCGTAATCAGCCTTGCGGTTCAATCCAAGTTCGGTCGCAGCCAGCGCTCTGCCTGCTCGATCGAAACACCGCGGCGACCTGCATAATCCTCAAGCTGGTCGCGCCCGATCCTGGCGACACCGAAATATTGGCTGTCGCGATGCCCGAAATAGAAGCCCGAGACCGCGGACGTCGGCAACATCGCGAAGTTCTCGGTGAGCGTGACATCGCCGGGCTTGCCGCCAAGCATCTCGAATAGCATGGGCTTAAGGCTGTGATCCGGACAGGCGGGGTAGCCGGGTGCCGGGCGGATGCCCTCATACTTCTCGCGGATAAGCTGCGCGTTGGACAAATGCTCGTCCGCGTAGCCCCACAAGCGGTTGCGCACCTGGGCGTGGAGTACCTCGGCTAAACTTTCAGCGAGACGGTCGGCCAGCGCCTTCAGCAGGATGTCGTCATAATCGTCGATGGTCTGCTTGAAACGTTCGAGGTGCGGCTCGAGGCCGTGGATGCCGACCGCGAAGCCGCCGATCCAGTCTTCGCCGTCGGGATTGATGAAGTCGGCGAGGCACATGTTGGCGCGGCCTTCGCGCTTCTTCACTTGCTGGCGAAGGAAAGGCAGCCGAGTCCAGTCGTTTCCGGCGAGCACGAGAATGTCGTCGCCCTCGCGCCTGCAGCGCCAGAAGCCGACAGTAGCCTTGGGCGTTACCCAGCGCTCGGCGATCAGCTGGTCGAGCATTTGCTGGGCATCGGCAAAGAGGCTCTGCGCGCTTTCCCCGACCACCGGATCCTCGAGGATGGCCGGGTAAGTTCCGGCGAGTTCCCACGCACGGAAGAATGGCGTCCAGTCGATCGATGCCCGAAGGTCCGCAAGCGGCCATTCACCGAAGTGATGAAGTCCCGGATATTTCGGCGCAGGCGCCTGGCCCGACGGATCGAAGCTGAACGCATTGGCGCGCGCGTTGTCGATGCTTGCAAGTTCGCTCTGGCCGCTGCGTTCACGGGACTTGCGAAGCTTATCATAGTCGTCGGCGGTTGTAGCGATCAGCGGCTCCCGCTGAGTATCCGAGACGAGGCTTGATGCGACGCCGACAGCGCGGCTGGCGTCGAGCACGTGGATGACCGGCCCTTCATAGGCGGGATCGATGCGCAGCGCCGTGTGCGCCTTGCTGGTCGTCGCGCCGCCGATGAGGAGCGGCAGCTTCATCTCCGCCCGTTGCATCTCGCCAGCGACGGTAACCATTTCATCGAGCGACGGCGTGATCAAGCCGGAGAGGCCGATCATGTCGGCCCGGTTGTCGTTTGCGGCAAGGAGAATGTCCTGCCAGGGCACCATTACACCAAGGTCGATCACCTCGAAGCCGTTGCACTGCAGGACGACGCCGACGATGTTCTTGCCGATGTCATGAACGTCGCCCTTGACGGTCGCCATCACGATCCGGCCCTTGCCCTGTGTTACGCCTTTTTCCGCTTTCTCCTCCTCGATGAAGGGGATGAGGTGGGCCACCGCGCGTTTCATCACGCGGGCGGACTTGACCACCTGCGGCAGGAACATCTTGCCGCTGCCGAACAGGTCGCCAACCACGTTCATGCCGTCCATTAGCGGTCCTTCGATGACCTCGATCGGACGCGCGAACTGCTGGCGCGCTTCTTCGGTATCGTCGACGATATGGGCATCGATGCCCTTCACGAGCGCGTAGGACAGGCGTTCGCCGACAGGCAGTGATCGCCATTCTGCGGCAGCCTTTTCCGCCTCGACGTCGGTACCCTTGTAGCGCTCGGCAAGCTCGATCAGGCGCTCGGTCGCATCATCGCGGCGATCGAAAATGACATCCTCGCACGCGTCGCGCAGCTCGGGATCGATCTGGTCGTAGACGTCGAGCTGGCCGGCGTTGACGATGCCCATATCCATGCCCGCGGGGATCGCGTGGTAGAGGAAGACGCTGTGCATTGCTCGGCGAACCGGCTCGTTGCCGCGGAACGAGAAGCTGAGGTTCGACAAGCCGCCTGAGATATGCGTGCCGGGGCAGCGGCGGCGGATTTCCTTGGCAGCTTCGATGAAGTCGATTGCGTAGCGACGGTGCTCGTCGATGCCGGTGGCCACTGCGAAAATGTTCGGGTCGAAGATGATGTCGCTAGCGTCAGTGCCGTCAGCAACGAGGAGCTTGTAGGCGCGCTCGCAAATTTCGACCTTCCGCTCGGCAGTGTCGGCCTGGCCGACCTCGTCGAACGCCATGACGACGACCGCGGCACCGTAGGACCTGCACTTGCGCGCAAGTTCGAGGAACGGTCCCTCGCCTTCCTTCATGCTGATCGAATTGACGATCGGCTTGCCCGACACGCACTTGAGGCCGGCCTCGATGACGCTCCATTTCGAGCTGTCGATCATCACCGGAACTCGCGCGATGTCCGGCTCGGCGGCGATGCGCTTCAGGAACACGGACATCGCGTGCTCGGAATCGAGCAAGGCCTCGTCCACGTTGACGTCGACGATCTGTGCGCCGTTCTCGACCTGGTCGCGCGCAACTTCGACCGCCGCGTCATAGTCACCTGCCAGGACCAGCTTCTTGAAGCGGGCCGATCCGGTCACGTTGCAACGCTCGCCGATATTCACAAAGCGCGCGCCAGCGCCGGCTTCATTCACTCGTGTCATCTCCATTGGTCAGGCGGCAATCAGCATCGGCTCGAGACCGGCAAGCAAGGTGCCGGGACGAGCTGCCGGGACAGTGCGCGGCGTGCAATCGCGCACCGCCCCGGCAATTGCGGCAATGTGCGAGGGAGTCGTCCCGCAACAGCCGCCGACAATGTTGACGAGGCCGTGTCGGCCCCAGTCGAGGACTTGGGCTGCCGTTTGCTCGGCCGCCTCGTCATATTCTCCCAGTTCGTTGGGCAGGCCGGCATTAGGATAAGCCATGACCAACGTATCGGCACTAGCCGCCAGGGCCGCGAGGTGCGGCCGAAGCTGGCCCGCGCCGAAAGAGCAATTGAGACCGATCGTGACGGGCCGAGCATGGCGCACGGATGCCCAGAACGCCTCGACCGTGTGGCCCGAGAGATTGCGACCGGAGAGGTCCGTCAACGTCATCGAGATCATAAGCGGCAGCTCGTGGCCGAGATCCTGCTCGGCTTCCAGCGTTGCCATGATCGCCGCCTTGGCATTGAGGGTATCGAAGATTGTCTCGATCAGGACGAAGTCGATGCCGCCTTCAACCAGTGCATCGATCTGCTGGCGATAAACGGCTTTCACCTGGTCGAAGTCGACCTCGCGGAAGCCAGGATCGTTGACGTTGGGTGACAGCGACAGCGTCTTGTTGGTGGGGCCGAGCGCACCCGCAACCCAGCGTTTCTTGCCGTCCCTTGCCGAACAGGCTTGGGCAACCCCGCGCGTCAGCTCCGCCGCATCGCGATTAATGCGGCCCACGAGCGCTTCGGCGCCATAATCCGCCTGGCTGATCGCATTGGCGTTGAAAGTGTTGGTCGCGAGGATTTCCGCTCCTGCCTCGGCGAAGCTCTCGCAGATCGAGCGCACGACCTCGGGCCTCGTGATGTTCAAAAGGTCATTATTGCCGCGCTGATCCTTGATGAGGTCGAGGCCGCCGCAATAATCGGTGCTCTTGAGCTTCTTGTCCTGGATCGACGTGCCGTAGGCTCCGTCCTTGATCAGGATGCGTTTCGCGGCTTCGGCGCGAAGTGTCTTCGATGCAGTCATGGCTTTGCCCTCACGCCCAGCAAGTGACAAATCGCGTAGCTGAGCTCCGCGCGATTGAGCGTGTAGAAATGGAAGTGCCGAACGCCGCCGGCATAGAGCTGACCACAGAGTTCTGC
>Ga0207644_10000383_pt1 | contig 28792 bp, 26 predicted proteins | sample KBSS73metaG_FD_184326 | JGI IMG/M metagenome (GOLD analysis project Ga0207644, IMG submission 184326) | Switchgrass rhizosphere microbial communities from Kellogg Biological Station, Michigan, USA - KBS S7-3 metaG (SPAdes) (version 2) | ecosystem: Host-associated > Plants > Roots > Rhizosphere... | reverse complement strand
GACCAGCTGAACGAAGAACTCCCAGAGCGGTTGTCCTTGGCCACCCAAGTGCTTGCACGCGAGCTGGAAAACGGGATCGGTGGCTCGGCGTATTCCCAAGCGCTCCGGGTCCAAGTGATGGTGGAGTGCCAGGGCTTCTGCCACTTGCAGTTCTGAGACCTCATTCCAGCGGGCCCACGTCCACTTGTCGGCCCTGATGTAGTCCAGAAGCGCGGCCGCATCGACCTTGTGCGGCTTTGAACGGGCGTGCAACATCTCGAGTCCGCTCACCGGCGGCCGTGAACGCGTTCCCGAGACAACGGGATCGACCGAGCTGTCGTTCTCGTCCTGCTTGCTCGCCATGACGGCTCCCCATCGGGCCGTCTTCGTGGGCGCCAGTGGCAACACAACGGCGACAAACGTCGCCGCCGGGTCCCGCCACGTGAGCAGCCGCTTGCAGCGAAGCCGGCGTGTTGCGTGGTAGGCCGTGTTGGGATCGAACCAACGACCAAAGGATTATGAGTCCTCTGCTCTGACCAACTGAGCTAACGGCCCGCGGCGAACATCTTCGCACGCACCGGAAAGAACGTGCCCTCGTGCGCCGTCCCGCCAGTCGGCCAGCATCGGCTCGCTGCACCGGCGCCATTCCTCGGTTGCCATCGAATGCTAGGATTTGAGCAGACCCGTCACCGCCGAAGCCGAGGGAAGCGATCACATGAAACTGGCCCAGTACGTCAAATTTCGAGAGGAAAAGTTCGGTGGCGTGCTGTTCGAGACGCGATCCGAAAAGGTCTTCACCCTCAATCCGACGGCGACGGCCGTGATCCGCGAGATCGCCAACGGCGACGAGGCGACGATCTCCTCTCGCCTCAAGGACCGCTTCGTCGACCAGGGCGACGCGATCGAGCGCGAGGTCTCGGCCTTCCTCGCCGAGCTGCGCCAGCGCGGCCTGATCGAAGGATGACGCGGTGACCGCATCGGCCGGCGCCGAATCGGAGGACCTCGCGGCGCCGCTCTACGTCGCCTGGCAGATCACCAACGAGTGCAACCTCGCCTGCCTGCACTGCATCGAGGAGAGCGGGCCGGGCAAGGCGTTCGCCGACGAGCTCGACCGCGACCAGACCTTCGCCGTCCTCGACCAGCTGCTCGACAGCGAGGTCCCGTACCTGTCGTTCTCGGGCGGCGAGCCGATGCTGCACCCCCACTTCTTCGCGATGGTCGAGCGCGCCTGCGAGCGCGGCGCGCAGCTCAAGATCGAGACCAACGCCCACTATCTCGATCGCACGAATGCCGCCCGCCTGAAGGAGCTCGGCGTGAAAGCGGTCCAGGTGAGCCTCGACGGCGCCTCGATCGCGACCTTCGGCCGAATGCGCGTTCGCGGCGAGTTCGATCGCGTCCTCGACGGCGTTCGCAACCTGCGCGACGCCGGCGTGCCGATCGAGATCAACTTCTCGCCGGCCCGCTTCAACCTGCACGAGGTCGACGCCGTCGTCGACCTTGCCTACGAGCTCGGTGCCTACAGCTTCTACACCGGCCGGACGATGTACACCGGCAATGCCGTCAAGGCGTGGCGCCATCTCGAGGTGAGCGACGAGCAGTACGTCGCCTACTTCGACGCGCTGCGGGCGAAGACCGAGCAGTACCGCGGCAAGATGCGCGTGTACTTCCACGAGGCCGGGCTGCTCGAGGAGCTGCGCTATCGCATCCAGCACCCGGCGGCGCTGCTGATCGTTCTGCCCAACGGGCTGGTCAAGCTCATCAACGCCCTGCCCTTCATCTGCGGCGACTTCCGGAAGGACAGCCTCGCCGAGATCTGGGCGCGCTTTCGAAGCGCGTGGCACGACCCGCGCGTCGCCGGATTCGTAGACGATCTCGCCGTCGACCCCGGCCGGACCCGAACCCTGCACCAATGGGTCTATCTCTGAGCCCGGCGCCGACCGACGACAGCGGCCCCGCCCGGTCTGCGTGGCAACGCCTCCTGCGCGTCTGCGCGCTGGTGCGCTACCGCTTCTTCCTCTACGCGGGGCTGCTTCCCTACTTGCTCGGCGCGGCGTGGGCCTACGCCCTCGCCGACACCTTCGACGGCACGATCTTTCTCAGCGGCCTCGCCGGCGTGGTGCTGGCGGTCGTCGGCGTCGAGGCCTTCAACGAATATTTCGATTCCCGCATGGGCACGGACCGGGTCTTCAACCCCGCCGACCTGCCGCCGATGACCGACGCCGTCCTCTGGCTCGGCATCGCCGCCTTCGCGGGCGCGCTCGCCGTCGGCGTCTACCTCACGTTGCTGCGTGGCTGGCCAATCCTCGCCTTCGCGCTTCTCGGCGGCGCCGCCGCGATCTTCTACGTCGCGCCGCCGATCCGCTGGGCCTACCGCGGCCTCGGCGAGCTGGTCATCGCCTTGTCGTACGGACCGTGGATGGTCCTCGGCAGCCTCTACCTGCACACCCAGAAGCTGTCGTGGCAGGCATTGGCGGTTTCACTGGTGCCGGGGTGCCTGATCATGGGTCTCGCGGTCGTCAACGCGATCCCCGACTTTCATCAGGACCGCCTCGTCGGCAAGCGCAACCTCGTCGTGCGGCTCGGACGCCGCCGCGCCGTCTCTCTGTATCTGGCGCTCTCGGCGGCGGGGCTGCTCGTCGTGCCGATCGGCGTCGTCGCGGGAATCTTTCCGTGGCCGTGCCTCGCCGCGCTGCTGGCGCTGCCGCTGCTGGTCGAGAGCGGCCGCGTCGCGCGCTCGACCTACGAGTCGCCGCGCGCCTTCGTTCCGGCGGTGCGCAACATCGTCGCCTGTTACCTGGTCGCGGTGCTGCTGCTCACCGCGGGCATCATCGTGCACGCCGGCTGGCCGCTGCGCTCGTGAATCGCATCGATCTCCTCGGCGCGCCGCTCTTCGTGTCCTGGCAGATCACGCGCGACTGCGACCTGTGCTGCCTGCACTGCTGCACCGAATCCGCGCCGGGCAAGCGCCTGCCCGACGAGCTCGATGCCGACGAGGCGATGCGCGTTGCCGACGAGATCATTCGGCTCGGCGTGCCCTACGTGATGCTGTGCGGCGGCGAACCGCTCGTGGTTCCACACTTCCTCGCGCTCGCCGAGAAGCTCGGCGGCGCCGGCATCCGGCTCAAGATCGAGACCAACGGCCAGCGCTTCGCCCCGGCTGTCGCTGAACGGCTGGCACGCCTGCCGATCCGCTCGGTGCAGATCAGCCTCGACGGCGACACCGAAGCGACCTACGCGCGCCAGCGCGTCGGCGCTTCGCTCGCCGCCGCGCACGCCGCCTGCCGCGCCGTCCGCGCCGCCGGCATGCCGCTCGAGATCACGTTCGCTCCGACCCGCATCAACCTGCACGAGGCCGAGCAGGTCATCGAGCGGGCGAATTCGCTCGGCGCCTTCCGCTTCAACACCGGCCGCCTGATGCGGATCGGCACCGCCGCGCGCCTGTGGGATCGGCTCGAGCCGAGCGAAGCGGAGTGGCGCGAATTCCGTCGCCTGCTTGAGCGCGCCTCGCCCCGCTTCGACGGCAAGATGGAGCTCTGCTTCGAGCCGTTCGAGATCGGCGACGGCCTGAGGGCGAGCCTGGAGAGCCCGCCGGCCACCTTGCTCGTGCTGCCAAACGGCTGGGTCAAGGTGGCGGCTCCGCTGCCGCAGATATGCGCGGATCTGCGCCGCGATCGCCTCGACGACGCCTGGAATGCCTATCGCGCCGCATGGCGCAGTGATAAAGTGCTCTCGGCAGCACGCCGCGTCTGCGAGGACCCGGCGATGCTCGCAGATGCGAATGGCTGGCAGGCGCCCACGGCCCGCCGGATCGAAATCATCACGGAGGTTCCATGAGCGAATCGAAGCAGCAGACGATCGAGCCCGCGAAGGGCATGCCCCAACCGAAGACGGTGGCGCCCGCGCCTCTCGACAAGCCGGTCTGGGAGACGCCCAAGCTCGAGGACGTTTCCGAGCAGGTGATGGCGCAGCCGTACATCCGCTTCACCTGATCCTTTCGCCGGAGAGCGAATGCGATGCGGGGGCGCACCGTCGATGACTACGATGCACCCCTTTTTCTTGCCTGGCAGCTGACCAACCGCTGCAGCGCACGCTGCCTGGCGTGCTGCGAGGAATCCGGCCCTGACAAGGCCTGGCGCGATGAGCTGAGCCGCGACGAGTCCCTCCGCCTCGCCGGCGCGATCGTCGACCTCGGCATTCCCTTTGTCGCCTTCGGCGGTGGCGAGCCGCTCGGCGTTGCCCACTGCTGGGACGTCTTCGAGCGGCTCGCGACAGGCGGAGTCGCCCTCAAGCTCGAAACCGACGGCAGCCGCATCGACGCTGCGGCGGCCGACCGGATCGCCGCCCTCGCCGTCGATTGCGTGCAGATTTCAGTCGACGGCGCCAGCGCCGCGACGCACCAGCGCGCGCGTCCCGGATCGAGCTTCGCGGCGGCGACCGGCGCGATCGAGCGCCTGGTCGCGCGCGGCTGCCCGCCGCAGTTCGTCTTCGTCCCAACCCGGATCAACCTCGCCGAGATGGGCGCCGCGTTCGATCTCGCGGCCGCGCTCGGCTGCAGCGCCTTCGTCACCGGCCCGCTGATGCGCCTCGGTCGCGCCGCCGCCGCCTGGGACACCCTGGCCTGCAGCGACGACGATTGGCAGCGCGCCGTCGCTGCTCTGCGCGAGCGGGCGGCCGCACGCGGAGCCGGTCCGGCGTTGTCGATCTACCCCTGGGACATCGTCACCGAGATCGAGACGCGGCTCGACAACCCGCAGGCGATGCTCCTGGTCGTGCCGAACGGCAAGGTCAAGCTCCTCAACGCGCTTCCCTTCGCCCCGGCCGATCTGCGCCGCGACTCGCTGCACGACGCCTGGCATGCATACCGGGCCGCCTGGCGGACGAACGAGGTTCGCGACTTCGTGCAGCGCTGCCGCAGCGAGCCGGCGCTGCTTCGCCACGCCAACGAGACCTGGACCCTGCAGCCGGGCGTCTGAGGAAGACGCGAGGCGCCGCAGAGCCTCGGGGCGATGGCGAAGACGCGACGCAGCGCGACCCCCCAACCTCGTCCCGGGCGGCCTCAGGTTCCGGCGCGCTTGGCGACCGGCGAATACATGTCGACCAGTTGCAGCCGCGTGTTGCGCAGCCGCTCCGAGACCACGCCCATGAGGCGCAGCATGAACGCCAGGCCGAACTGCGGATCGGCCTTGAAGCTGGCGAGGAGCTGCTCGCCCTCGAAGGCGAGTGCCGTCACTGGCTCGAGCGCGCGCGCCTGGAAATGCTTGCCTGCGTGCGGCAGCAACGCCGACCAGTCGAACACGTCGCCGCCGTAGACGGTCTGCACGCGCAGCACGTGGCCGGGCACCTCGAGCTCGAGCGCGACCATGCCCTTGCCGAGCAGGTAAAACACCGAGTAGTCGTCGCCCTCGTGAAAGATCACCTGGTCGGCCGCGAACCGCACCTCCTTGGCGAGCGCGGCCAGGCGCGCCCGGTCCTGCGGTGAGAAGTCGGCAACGAAAGGGTGCCTTTCGAGGGCTTGCAACAGGCTGTCGCTCATGGGTATTGCTCCTGTGGTGGCTTGGATCGTCCGACGCCAGTTCACGATCATTTCGCCTCGCTCCGGTGCTCGAGCCGCGCCTTGAGAAAGCCGCTGGCCGCGTAGCGCGTGACGCGGCCGTAGAAGCGTTCGCTGACGCGATCTACCATCGCGGTGTAGGCCTCGACGAGCTCGGGCCGGATGCTGAAATGGTCGTAGTTGACGACAACATCGACGCGCCGGGCGAGCGGCTCGACGCGACCGGTCACCACGGTCTCGATCTCGTCGATGTCGCGGGCGCTCTCGACGCCGAGCCCCTCGAAATTGATGAACAGCACGTTGCTGCGAGGGTCGTACTCGATGCGCTCGGCGAGCGGCAGCGCCAGCATGCGCTCGCGCAGATTCATCACGCCTTCCTCGAACAGGGCACGCTCCATCAGCCGCAGCGACGGACTGATCGCCGGGGTGAAGTCCATTTGCGCGAGGATCTGCCGGTCGAGGTCGATGCCGGGCGCGATCTCGATGAGCTCGAGCCCGCCGGCCGGGGCGAGCCGAAAGACGCAGCGCTCGGTGACGTACAGAACGCGCTGGCCGTTCGCGCGCGCACGCTCGCCGCTGAAGGTGCGATGCTCGACCTCCTTGACGAACTTGCGGCTCGTGCCTTCGCTCACGATCTGCACCTTGCCGTCGGCGACGCGAACCTGCAGGTCGCCGGCGGTGAAGGTGCCGACGAACACCACCTCACGCGCCGACTGGCTGATGTTGATGAAGCCGCCGGCGCCCGCCAGGCGGCTGCCGAAGCGGCTCACATTGAGATTGCCCTCGGCGTCGGCCTGGGCCAGGCCGAGCACCGCGACGTCGAGACCGCCACCGTCGTAGAAGTCGAACTGGCTCGGCTGGTCGATGATCGCCTGGGTGTTGACGGCGGCGCCGAAGTTCAGGCCCGTCGCAGGAATGCCGCCGATCACGCCGGGCTCGGCGGTGAGCGTCAGCAGGTCGATCACCTGTTCCTCGGCCGCGACCTCGGCGACGCCTTCGGGCATGCCGATGCCGAGGTTGACGACGGCGTTGCGCTTGAGCTCGAGCGCGGCCCGGCGTGCGATCAGCTTGCGCACGCCCATCGGCTGGGCCTCGAATTCAGTCAGCGGCACGCGGATCTCGCCCGCGAACGCCGCGCTGTACTGAGTCACGAAGGTCTGCATGTGGTGCTCCGGCCGCTCTGCCACGACGACGCAGTCGACCAGCACGCCCGGCACCTTCACCTGGCGCGGATTGAGCGAGCCGCGCTCGGCGAGCCGCTCGACCTGGGCGATGACGACGCCGCCGCTGTTGTGCGCCGCCATGGCGATCGCGAGCGCTTCCAGCGTCAGCGCCTCACGCTCCATCGTCAGGTTGCCGTCGGGGTCGGCCGTCGTCGCGCGGATGATGCCGACGTTGACGGGAAACGCCTTGTAGAACAGGACCTCCTCGCCGTCGATCTCCATCACGCGCACGAGGTCGTCGCGCGTGACCGCGTTGATCTTGCCGCCGCCGTGGCGCGGGTCGACGAACGTGCCGAGGCCGATGCGGCTCAGCGTTCCCGGCTTGCCGGCAGCGATGTCGCGAAACAGGTGCGTGATGACGCCCTGCGGCAGGTTGTAGGCCTCGATCTCGCCCGCCACGGCGAGCGCCTGCAACTTGGGCACGAGGCCCCAGTGGCCGCCGACGACGCGCTTGACGAGGCCACGATGGCCGAAATGGTTGAGGCCGCGCTCCTTGCCGTCGCCCTGGCCGGCGGCGTAGACCAGCGTCAGCGCGCGCGGCGAGCCGGTGCCGGTCTCGGCTTGGGTCGCGAGGAAGCGCGCCTCGAGCGCCAGCGCGATTCCCTCGGCGAAGCCGATGCCGACGAAGCCGCCGGTGGCGACGGTGTCGCCGTCGTGGATCAGGCGCACCGCATCGGCGGCGCGGACGACCTTGTTCCGGCGCGCCGCGCGCGGCGCCCGGGACTGCAGCGTATTCAGGTGCATGGCCTTGACGGCGGCGTCGGCGATCTCCCTTTGGGTCACCATGAAGCGGCCTCATGCCCTGCGCGAGGGGTCATCGGATCACCAGCAGCGTGAACGGATAGACATAGGCCTGCAGGCTGACGAAGAGGCCGACCAGCGCCGCGAGCGCGAGCGAGTGGAAGAAGACGAAGCGCAGGATGTCGCCCTCGTGGTTGATCCAGCCGGTCGCCGTCGACGCGACGACGATCGATTGCGCATCGATCATCTTGCCCATCACGCCGCCGGCGCTGTTGGCCGCGCCCATCAGGTTCGGGCTGAGGCCGAGCTGCTCCGCGGCGACGCGTTGCATGCCGCCGAACAGCACGTTCGAAGCGGTGTCGGAGCCGGTCAGCGCGACGCCGAGCCAGCCCATCAAAGTGCCGAAGAACGGATAGAAGACGCCGGTGTTGGCGAACGCCAGGCCGAGCGTGGTGTCGAGGCCGGAGTACCGCGTCAGGGTGCCGAGCCCGAGCATGAGGACGATGGTGAGAAGCGAATAGCGCACCTTCCACAGCGTGCCGCCGTAGTGCTTCACCAGCTGCAGGGGGTTGTACTTCATCAGCAGCCCGCCGATGATCGCCGCGAGCAGGATGCCGGTGCCGGTGGCCGAGAGCAGGTTGAGCGTGTAGACCGCGCCCTCCTTCGTCGGCTTCGTCACCACGGGCGGCACCTTCTCGATCAGCTGGTGCAGGCCGTCGATCGGAAAGTTCGGCGCGAACATTCCGTTGAGCGCGTTCTTCACCGGCGGCAGACCCCAGATGAAGACGAAGACGCTGAGCACGAGCCACGGCAACCAGGCGCGAATGACGTCGGCGCGCGGGTGCTGCTTGAACGTCTTGGCCGCTGCGCCGCTGCCGGCCGGGCCCGAGCCACCTGTCGGCACGCCGTGCGCGACCCGGTCCGGGCTCCGCGCCTGCATGTGGAGCGGCACGCCGGCCGCCGCGAGCGGCGGCATCCCCGCCGGCGCGAACCCGCCGACAAGCGCCGGCGCGCCGGCGTCCTTGGCCTCGCGCTTACCGAGCGACGTCGAGGTCCAGATCGACTTCGGCTGCCAGACCCTCAGGAACAGGACGAGGCACACCATCGAGCTGATCGCCGCGATCACGTCGACGAGCTCCGGGCCGATGAAGTTTGAGACGACGTACTGCGGGATCGCGAAGCTCAGCCCCGAGACCAGGATCGCCGGCCAGATCTCCATCATCGCCTTGCGGCCGGCGAAGGCCCAGATGAGCCAGAACGGCACGAGCAGCGAGAAGAGAGGAAGGATGCGGCCGACCATGCCGGAGAGCGCCATCAGATCGTAGCCGTGGACCTTGGCCATGGTGATGATGGGCGTGCCGAGGGCGCCGTAGGCGACCGGCGCGGTATTGGCGATGAGCGAGAGGCCGGATGCTGCGAGCGGCGAGAAGCCCAAGCCGATGAGGATCGCCGCGGTCACCGCCACCGGTGTGCCGAAGCCGGCCGCGCCTTCGAAGAACGCGCCGTACGAGAACGCGATCAGCAGCAGCTGCAGGCGTCGGTCCTGCGTGATGTTCGCGATCGAGTCTTCCTGGATCTTGCAGGCGCCGCTCTTGTCGGCGAGCTGGTGCAGGAAGATGATGTTGAGGACGATCCAGCCGATCGGCAGCAGCCCGGTGAAGCCGCCGAGCATCGCTGCCTTGCCCGCCATGCTCGCAGGCATCCCGTAGGCGAGGATCGCGACGGCCAGCGCCGCAAGCAGGCCGAGCCCGGCGGCGATGTGCGCCTTCATGTGCAGGATGCCGAGGCCGACGAGCATGACGACCACCGGCAGCGCCGCCAGCGCCGTCGACACCACCATGCTCCCGAACGGGTTGTAGGTCTGCTGCCAGATCATGAGCTTCTCCTTGCTTCGGTGGCGCTGCCGGCGTCGGCCGCGGCAACGGGGATGACGGTGAGCGTGCGGATGCCCTGCGCGCCGCGCACGAGGACGCCTTCGATGTCGGCGGTGGCCGAGGGTCCGGTCATGAACACGGCGTAGCGCGCCTCGCGAAATCCCGGATGCCGGTACGCGTGATGCAGGTCGGGGACGACCGTTCGCGGATCGAGCAGGACGACGAGGTGCTGCGACAGGAAGCCGAGCGCGTTGACGCCGAACTCGCGCTCGCTGAGCCACACCGAGCCGGTCTCGGCGACGCCGAACACGGCGCGGACGACGCCGACATCGACGTCGTCGAGCTCGGCGGGATGGCGCACTGTCGAAATGGCGCGCGTACCGGCCACCTCCGGCGTGGCCGAGCAGATCACTCGCGCCTGGGGAAAGCGCGTGCCGATGAACGCGTCGAGCGCCACGCCCTCGGGCGGCACGGCGACGGTGCCACCCATCCGCGCGAGTGCGCTGGTGAACGCGGACCACGGATCGGCGAGCGGACATTCGAACGACGGAATCTCCGGCAGCGCCCGCCACGCCGGCTGGTTGCGCCGCACGCGGGCGAGGATCTGGGCGCGGCTGTTCATCGCTCGCCCCCGCGATTCCTCACGTACCACTGACGGAACGTCGATGCCGGCGCCGAAGGCACCTCGCGCTGCCGGCCCCAGGCATTGAACGGGTTGTAGACGACGAAGCGCGGCAGATGATCGAGCCCCGCCGCCGCGGCCTCGACCGCGGCGCGATAGAGCTTCGGGCTCGCGAGGACCTTGCCGGCGACGCGCATCGCCTCCTTCTTCACCATCGGCAGCTGGTGCCGCTTGGCGATGATTTCGCGCCACTTGTAGATCTGCTCGTGGATGTTGATCTTCACCGGGCAGACGCTGGTGCAGCTGCCGTTGAGCGTGGAGGCAAACGGCAGCGAGCTGTATTTGCGCAGGTTGAAGGTCGGATCGATGATCACGCCGATCGGCCCCGAGTAGGTCGAGCCGTAGCTGAGGCCGCCGCTCCTCCGGTAGACCGGACAGGTGTTCATGCAGGCGCCGCAGCGGATGCACTTGAGCGAGTACCAGAAGTCCTCCATGCCGAGGCGCTCGGAGCGGCCGTTGTCGACCAGCACGACGTGCATCTCGGTGCCCGGCCGCGGCGCGCGGAAGTGCGAGGTGATCTGGGTGATCGGCGAGCCGAGCGCGCTGCGCGACAGCATCCGGACGAAGACGCCGAGGTGCTCGACCTTCGGCAGGAGCTTCTCGATGCCGATCGAGGCGATGTGCAGCGGCGGCAGGTTCGCGCCGAGGTCGGCGTTGCCCTCGTTGGTGCAGACGACGAAGCTGCCGGTCTCGGCGATGGCGAAGTTCGCGCCGGTCATTCCGGCCTGCGCCTTCAGGTAGTACGGGCGGGTGTGGCGGCGCTGGCTCTCGGCCAGATAGTGCACGTCGGTGTTGCCCGCATCGGTACCGATCGTGCGGCTGAAGACCTCGGCGACGTCGCCGCGCAGCTTGTGCACCGCCGGAACGACGATGTGGCTCGGCGGCTCGTCGTCGAGCTGCTGGATCCGCTCGCCGAGGTCGGTCTCGACGATCTCGATGCCGCGGTTCTCGAGGAAGGGCCGCATCTCGCATTCGTCGGTCAGCATCGACTTGCTCTTGACCAGCGTCGTCGCCCCGTGCTGCTCGAGGATCCCGTGGACGATCTGGTTGTGCTCGCCGGCGTCGCGCGCCCAGTGCACGACCATTCCGTTGGCGGTCGCGTTCTTCTCGAACTCCTCGAGGTAGTCGGCGAGGTGGGTCAGCGTGTGTTCCTTGATCGCCGAGGCGAGGGAGCGAAGCTGCTCCCATTCGGGCATCGCCTCGCTCTCGGAGTCGCGCTTCTTGCGCAGGTCCCAGAGGCGCTTGTCGTGGAAGTCGGCGTGGTCCTTGGCCTCGATGAACTTCGAGGACGCCTCGGCGTGGTCGACTCGGCTCATTCCCGCGCCCCGTTGAGAACCTGCGCGATGTGGATGAATTTCAGTGGCAGGCCGGCGCGGCGCGCGCAGCCCTGCTGGTGCATGACGCACGACATGTCGGGCGAGACGATGTACTCGGCGCCCGCCTGGTGGTGATCCTCGACCTTGTCGTGGCCCATCTTTGCCGACACCGGCTCCTCGAAGACCGAGAACGTGCCGCCGAAGCCGCAGCATTCGTCCACCCGCTGCGGCTGCACAAACTCGATTCCCTTCACCGCCGACAACAGCATTCGCGGCTTGTTGAAGGCCGGCTCGACGATCTCGGAGGCCTTGGCCTCGCGCAGGCCGCGCAAGGTGGCGCAGCCGATGTGCAGGCCGACCTTGTGCGGAAACTCGGCCCACGGGAACTCGCGCACGCCGAGGACATCGTGCAGGAACTCGACCAGCTCGCGGGTGTTGCGCCGCACCGCCTGCACCGCCGGCGTCTGCTCGATCGCCGTCATCTGGTCGCGCACGTGGTGGGCGCAGCTGCCCGACGGCGTGACGATGTGGTCGTAGCCGGCGAAGTTCTGCGCGAACAGCGCCTCGGTGCCGCGAGCATCGTCGTGGCAGCCGCTGTTGGCCATCGGCTGGCCGCAGCAGGTCTGATCGAGCGGGTAGTCGACCTCGCAGCCGAGGCGCTCGAGCAGCTCGAGCGTGGCGATGCCGACCTCCGGGAAGAAGGCGTCGATGTAGCAGGGGATGAAGAGGGCCACTTTCATGCGCTGATCCGACGTACTCGGAAGAACGTATGCAATGTGCGGGCAGCGGCCGCGGCGCCGTTGAGCCAGATCAAGCGGCGCGAACCCGGGCCCTCATGGAAAACCCTTTTCGACGGGCCGCTCGGATCCCGACCCGCGTCACTTCCATCCCAGCGCGACCATCTTGCGGCGCAGGAAGGCGATCTGCGACGAGAGCGGCAGGTGCTTGGGGCAGACGTCGTGGCAGCCGAGCAGCGACATGCAGCCGAACACCCCGTCGTCGTCGCCGATCAGCTCGTAGAAGTCGTCGTCGCTGCGCGTGTCGCGCGGATCGAGCCGAAAGCGGGCGATCTTGTTCAGGCCGACGGCGCCGACGAAGTCTTCGCGCATGCGCGCGGTGCCGCACGCCGCGACGCAGCAGCCGCACTCGATGCAGCGATCGAGCTCGTAGATCTTCTCGGCGAGCTCGGGCTCCATGCGCGCTTCGAGGCGGGTCAGGTCGGGGCTCGACTCCTGCTGGTGGACCCACGTCTGCAGGCGCTCGCTCATGCCGCGCATCCAGCTGCCGGTATCGACCGAGAGATCGCCGATGAGCTTGAACACCGGCAGCGGCGCCAGCGTGAACTCGGCGCCGAGGTTCTTGGTCAGCGTCTTGCACGCGAGCCCGGGGCGACCGTCGATCAGCATCGCGCAGCTGCCGCAAATGCCGGCGCGGCAGACGAAATCGAACTGCAGCGACGCGTCGAGCTTCTCGCGGATCTCGCTCAAGGCGATGAAGAGGGTCATCCCGGCGGCGTCCTGCAGCTCGTAGGTCTGCCAGTGCGGGAGGGTCTCGGGCTGGCGCGGGTCGAAGCGCAGGATCCTGATCCTGAGCATGCGGGTCGCCGTCTCGGCGGCGCCAGGAGCCGTCCGCAGCAGCGTCGGCGCGACCGGATGGATGGGAATTCTCATGACATGGGCTCGTCGATGCGCTCGTTGCGCCCGCGCAGCGCGGGCGGCAGGAGCTCGTCGTAGGGCATGAGCGCGCCCTGCACCTCGAAGCGCGGCGCCGCCTTGAGGCGCTCGCGCAGGGCGAGGACCTCGGCGGTGCGGGCGGCGGTGTCGGGGTGATCGACGTAGTCCTTGGCCCCGTAGCCGCGCCACCCCGGCGGCAGCTCCATCGACCGGACGTCGAGCGGCTCGTAGGCGAGCGTCGGCAGCGTGTCGCCCGCGCCTTTCCAGCTCGCGAGAGTCCGCTTCAGCCACTGCGCGTCGTCGCGGCGCGGGAAGTCCTCGCGGAAATGCGCGCCCCGGCTTTCGGTCCGTTGCGCGGCACCGTAGGCGACGCAGAGCGCGAGCTTGAGCATCTTCTGCACCCGGTACGCGGTCGCGAGCTCGGGGTTGGCGCCCGCCGCCTTGTGGCGCAGGCCGATGCGCCAGCTGCGCTCGAGCAGCGCCTGCAGCTCGTCGACCGCTGACGCGAGCTCGGCACCGGTACGGAAGATGCCGACCTTGGCCGTCATCACGTTCTGCATCGCTGCCTTGATCGCCGACGCGTCCTCGGCGCCGTCGGCGCCCGAGACCAGGCGATCGAGCTTGGCCTGCTCGGCGCCGACGAACTCGCGCACCAGCCCGGTCGGGATGCGCACGTCGTTGGCGGATTCGTCGCAGAAGTCGGCGACGAAGTCGCCGACGATCATTCCGGCAACCACCGTCTCGGCGACCGAGTTGCCGCCCAGACGGTTGAACCCATGCATGTCCCAGCAGGCGGCCTCGCCGGCGGCGAACAGGCCCCTCAGCGTCGGGCTCTGGCCGGTGTGGTCGGTGCGGACGCCACCCATCGTGTAGTGCTGCGCCGGCCGCACGGCAATCATCTTTTCGACCGGATCGATGCCGAGGAAAGCCTCGCAGATCTCCTTGACCTCGCGCAGGTTCTTCTCGATGTGGGCCCGGCCGAGCTGCGTGATGTCGAGCCAGAGGTGCTCGCCGAAGCGCGACTGCGCGCCCTTGCCCTTCCTGATGTGCGTCTCCATGCGACGCGAGACGACGTCGCGCGACGCGAGCTCCTTCTTCTCGGGCTCGTAGTCGGGCATGAAGCGATGCCCGTCGACGTCCTTGAGCAGCCCGCCGTCGCCGCGGCAGCCTTCGGTGACGAGGATTCCGGCCGGAAAGATGGCGGTCGGGTGGAACTGGATCGCCTCCATGTTGCCGAGCGTCGCGATGCCGGTCTCGAGCGCGATCGCGCTGCCGATGCCTTCGCAGATCACGCCGTTGGTCGTCACCCGATAGAGCCGCCCCGCCCCGCCGGTGGCGATGACCGTCGCCTTCGCGACATAGGCGCTGAGCTCGCCGGTGGCGAGATTGCGAACGACCGCCCCGTAGCAGCGGCCGCCTTCATGGATCAGCGCGATCGCTTCCATGCGCTCGTGGACGGCGATCGATTCGGCGATCGCGCGGTCGCTCACCGCGTACAGCATGGCGTGGCCGGTGCCGTCCGAGACGTAGCAGGTGCGCCACTTCTTGGTGCCGCCGAAGTCGCGCTGGGCGACCAGGCCGTGCGCCTCGTCGCGCTCGGTGAGCGTGACCTTCTGGCCGTTGATGATCACCTGGCGGTCGCCGCGGGCGACCCGGCTCCACGGCACGCCCCACGCGGCGAGCTCGCGCACCGCCTTGGGGGCGGTGTTGACGAACATCCGCACGACGCGCTGGTCGGCGCCCCAGTCGCTGCCGCGCACCGTGTCCTCGAAGTGCACGTCCTCGTTGTCGCCTTGTCCCTTGATGACGTTGCCGAGCGAGGCCTGCATTCCGCCCTGCGCGGCCGCCGAGTGCGAGCGCTTGGGCGGCACGAGCGACAGGATGACGGCGTCGTGGCCACGCCGCTTGGCGCCGATCGCGACGCGCAGCCCGGCGAGTCCGCCGCCGACCACGAGCACGTCGGTATAGACGATCTTCACCGCGGCGCCTTCATTTCGGCGCCGGCATCGCGGGCCGGACCCACGCCGGCGTGTAAGGCTCGCCCGCGCGCGGCGCGTGCTCGATGCCGATCTTGATGTAGGCCGCCAGCGTCGCGAGGCCCAACGCAAGGAAGAAGGCTGTCAACGCCCACTTCAGCGCCTTCAGACGGCGCCGGGTGGCGTCGGCATGCGCGCCGGCGAACCAGCCCCACTTCACCGCCAGACGGTACAGGCCGATGCCGCCGTGCAGCTCGACCGCGAACAGCAGCACCAGATAGAGCGCCCAGTAGTGCTCGCTCCAGATCCGGTCGGCGCTTTCGAACGGACCGATTCGCTCCGGACGCGTCAGCATCACGTGCAGGTGGATCGTGGCGAGGAAGAACATCGCGAAGCCGGTCACGACCTGCCACCACCAGAGGGTCGTGTCGCCATGCTTCATCGCATTGGCGTGATCGCGAAACGCCCGGTACTGCCGGTAGTCGATCGGGAACTTGCGCAGCGCGAGCATGGCGTGCACGACGAGCAGCGACAGCACGCCGGCGACGACGATCGAGACGATCCAGGGATACGACCGGCCGAGGATGAAGTAGCCCTCGAAGAACCGCGTCACGCTCCACATCGCGTCCTTGCCGAGCAGGATCGACGAGACGAAGAACATGTGGCCCCACATGAAGAGCGCCAGGACCAGCCCGCTCGCGCTTTGCACCCAGTCCAGCCGTGCCGGCCACCGGCTCTTGCGAGCGGCACGCGCGCCGATGGCGGACGCGTCGGTGGCGACGGCCGAGGGGCTGGTCATGGGCGGCTGCGGGTGGTTCGGTGGTGGCGAGCGCCATCTTCGCCAGTCGGCCGCGGTGGCCCTTGACCCAGATCAACGCACCCTCTTGCGGCCATTGGTGCAAACCGCAGGGCTGCCGTCCGCTGCCGATTTCCTTCCGGCTCATCCGCGGCACGACCGAGGACGCACAGAACCCTCGCGCCCGAAGCGCGCGCGCGGGCGGGATCAAGCAAACAGTCCTTCGTCGGCGACCGCTCAGGCGCCGGCCTTGGTCACCGGCGAGATGCTTACTTGATGTGCGCCAGGTTCTTGATGACCTTCGTACTCTCCGTCGCTGTCGCCGTCAGGCCGGCCACGGCTTGCGCCTGCGACTTGCGCGCAAGCTCTGCAAGCTCCTTGATGTCGGCGAGCATCTTCTCCCATGCCACGCGAGCCGCTTCCGCCTGCTTGGTCGGGGCAGCTCCCTTAAGGCCTTCTCGCACCGCGCCCTCGGCTGCCTCCTGCATGCCCTTCATCGCGTGGGTCAGCATCTCGGTCTGCGTGCGCCCCAGGTCCTGGAGCGCCTCATAGGCCGCCTTGTTCGCGGCTGTCAGGGCATCGACGTCCTTGCGGCGGGCGGCAACGAATGCGGTCATGTCGACGCCAGGTACCTTGAACTGTTCCAGCGTCTTGGTCAGATCGCCAAACGGGTTGAGGTCCACGGTGGGGGTGTCCTTCTTGCTGTCGGCGGCCATGGCTGAATCTCCTGGGGATGAGTTTTTGATCAAGGGCTCTCAGCCTCGGCGCATGCGAGCAAACAGTCTGTGCGCTGGCCCACACTGACAGCAATGAGGTGCGGCGCCTCCATCGCAAGGGGACCGCGAACTACTCCAACCGGTCCGAGTAGGAGCGCAGATCCGCCGCGTAGCAAGGGCATGCCATGGCCTCGAGTCCACGGCGATCGAGCACGGTCAGCAGGCCGCGCCGGTACTCGATCAATCCGACGCGTTGCAGACGCGTCGCTGCCGCGGTGATACCGACGCGACGAACGCCCAGCATGTAGGCCAGAAACTCATGCGTTATCCGAAAGGTGTCGGCGCCGGCGCGGTCGCGGCTCATCAGCAGCCAGCGCGCGAGGCGCGGGCCGATCTCATGGAATCGCAGACACACCGCCGATGTGGCGAGCTGGGCCATCATGATCGCGATGTAGAGGTCGATGGTGCGCCGCAAGCTTGCGCTGCGCGCGAGTTCGCGTCGGAAGGCCGCCGAGCCAGCGCGAAGCGCAGTTCCCGACCCCTGCACCACCGCATGGAGCGGCGTCGCGTCGACTCCAAGCGCCAGCTGCGTCCCGAGCATGCCTTCGCGCCCCACCATGCCGACCTCGACGCCGGGGCTTCCCGCCACCGTGGCCACGAGCGAGATAAAGCTGTCGACCGGAAAATAGACGTGCCGCGTCGACGTCGCGGGCTCGCAGACGACTTGGCCGAGCACCAGTTCGACGGTGTCGCAGATGGCGAGGAGACGCCGGCGGTCGCTTGCCGACAGTATCTCGATCAGGTGGTTCTGGGCAGCCAAGTGCGTCCGGGAGGGTCCTGGCTCGAAGTCTGCCGGTGGCGCCGCGGCGCGGCTGTCTGCCACCGCACATAGGCGCTTCAGCTCGCCACGGTGGCCGGCAGCAGCCGGTCGTACTCCTTCTTGACGACGGCGTAGCACTCGCAGCTGCGCCCTTCCAGGCCCGGCCGGTCGAGGACGGTGATGCGGCCGCGCGCGTACTGGATGAGCCCCGCCTTCTGCAACTTGATGGCGCTCTCGGTCACGCCTTCGCGGCGCACGCCGAGCATGTTGGCGATCAGCTCCTGTGTCATCACGAGCTCGTCACCGCGCAACCGGTCCAGGCTCAGCAGCAGCCAGCGACAGAGCTGCTGGTCGAGCGAGTGGTGGCGATTGCAGACCGCCGTCTGCGCCATCTGGGTGATCAGCGCCTGCGTGTAGCGAAGGAGCAGATGCAGCACCGGAGCGCGGTTGAACTCCTCCTTGATCGCCTGAGCCTTCAGCCGGTAGCCTTGCCCAGCGCTCTGCACGACGGCCCGGCTCGGCGTCGATTCGCCGCCCATGAAGAGCGAAATGCCGACGATGCCTTCGTTGCCGACGACGGCGATCTCGGCTGACGAGCCGTTCTCCATCACGTAGAGCAGCGACACGATGGAGGTCGTCGGGAAGTAGACATGGCTGAGCGTCGTGCCCGACTCGTAGAGCACCTGGCCGAGCGGCATCTCGACGCGCTCGAGCTGGGGGTGCCAGCGCTGCCACTCGCCTTCGGGCAGGGCCGCCAGCAGCTGGTTGGCCTTGGGGTCGATTCCGGAGTGGGGCACGGTGTTCGCCGCGGCGACGGCCGGGGAATCTCAGTATATGGATTCGAGCCTTTGGTTGGTGCGCTAGCGCACCGATCTCCCGACAGTCGGTGCGCTGGCGCACAGACTCCATGCACCCCGCGGGGCTACAAGGTTGCCATCCTCGTGAGCGATGCATGCGTTCGCGACCCAAGCAAGTCGAATCCTCGAGCGGCCAACCCGACCATGCACGCCTTTCTCCTGAACAATCGCGACGAGTTGATCGCTCGTTGCAAGCTGAAAGTGACGCAGCGCCCGAAACGCGGCGCCACCCACCAGCAGCTCGCCAACGGCATCCCGTTGTTTCTCGACCAGTTGACGAGGACGCTGGCGGCGGAAGAGGCCGACGAAGGCGAGGAGAGCCTTCGCATCTCGGGGCCGTCGGGAGGCGATTCGCTCGCCTTGTCCGAAATGGGGGTGACCGCCACGGCGCACGGCAAGGACCTGCTCACCCTCGGCTACTCGGTCGATCAGGTCGTTCACGACTACGGCGACCTCTGCCAGGCCATCACCGACCTCGCGTTCGAGCGCGATGCGCCGTTCGCCACGTCGGAGTTCCGGACGCTGAACCGCTGCCTCGACAACGCCATCGCCGACGCCGTCACCGAGTTCAGCTTCCAGCGCGAGTCCGGCCTGGCTCGCCAGCACAGCGCAGAGGAGAACCGGCGCGCGGGGTTCCTGGCACACGAGCTGCGCAACGCCCTGGCGACGGCAACCACCTCCGTGCGCGCGCTCGAGCTTTCCGGCATGCCCATCAGCGGCGCGACCGGCGCGGTCCTGAAGCGCAGCCTGACCGCCATGGCCAACCTCGTCGCCAGGGCGCTCGACGACGTGCGAAGCGGCGCGCCGGATCAGCGCGAAACGTTCACCGTCGCTTCCTTCATCGCTGATGCCCGGAGCAGCGCGCAGCCCCAAGCGAGCATCGCCGAGATCGCCTTCGACGTGCCGAAAGTGGACCCGGCGCTGCACCTTCGCGGCAACCGCGAACTCCTGCTCGCGGCCCTGAGCAACCTGCTGCAGAACGCCTTCAAGTTCACCCGCGCGCACACCGAGGTCACCATGAGCGTGCATGCGTTCGGAGATCTCGTCCTGATCGAGGTCGAGGACCAGTGCGGTGGGCTGCCACCGGGAAGCGCCGAGAGAATGTTCACTCCCTTCACGCAGCGCAGCGACGACAAGTCCGGCCTGGGTCTCGGCCTGTCGATCGCGCGCCAGAGCATCGAGGAAGACGGCGGGACATTGAGCGTGCGCGACCTGCCCGGCTCAGGGTGCGTGTTCACCATTTCGCTTCCGCGCCAGATGTTGTCGTAACCCGCTTCAGCCTCCCGCCCGCGTCGCGATCGGCGAGTACATGTCGACGCGCCTCAGACCGCGGCGACCGGTCTCAGCGTTCCCGGAATCGCCGGGACGAACGCATCGGGGTCGTCGTCGATCATCTCGGTCTCGCCGTTGAGTTCCTTCGTCATTCGCTCCCGATCGACATCACCGGTCCAGCGGCCCACCACGATGGTGGCCACGCCATTGCCGATCAGGTTCGTCAGTGCGCGCGCCTCCGACATGAACCGGTCGATGCCGAGGATCAGCGCCAGCCCCGCGACCGGGACGTGGCCGACCGCCGACAGCGTCGCCGCCAGGACGATGAAGCCGCTGCCGGTGACCCCCGCGGCGCCCTTCGAGGTCAGCAGCAGCACCGCGAGCAACGTGATCTGCTGGCCGAGCGTCATCGGCGTGTCGGTCGCCTGGGCGATGAAGACCGCGGCCATCGTCAGGTAGATCGAGGTGCCGTCGAGGTTGAACGAATAGCCGGTCGGGATGACCAGGCCGACCACCGACTTGCGGACACCCAGGTGCTCCATTTTCGCGATCATCCTTGGCAACACGGCCTCGGAGGAAGACGTGCCGAGGACGATCAACAGCTCTTCCTTGATGTACTTGATGAACTTCCAGATCGAGAAGCCATGGAAGCGCGCGATCGTCCCGAGAACCCCGAAGATGAAGACCAGGCACGTGAGATAGAACGTCGCCATCAGCTGGCCGAGCGACAGCAACGAGCCGAGGCCGTACTTGCCGATCGTGAATGCCATCGCGCCGAAGGCGCCGAGAGGCGCCAGCCTCATGATGATGCCGACGATCCCGAACAGCACGTGCGAGGTCTTCTCGACCCAGTCGAACACCAGCGTGCCGCGCCCGCCGAACCGCTGCAACGCAAAGCCGAACATCACCGAGAACAGCAGCACCTGCAGGATCTCGCCCTTGGCGAAGGCGTCGATCACGCTGGTCGGGATGATGTTGAGGAGAAAGTCGACCGTGCCTCCCATTTTCCCGGGGCCGGTGTAGGCGGAGACGCTCTTGGCGTCGAGCGAAGCCGCGTCGATGTGCATGCCAGCGCCGGGCTGGACGGTGTTGACGATGGTCAGGCCGACGATCAGCGCAATGCTGCTGACGACCTCGAAATAGAGGAGCGCGAGGCCGCCGGTCTTGCCGACCTTCTTCATGTCCTCCATGCCCGCGATGCCGACGACGACGGTGCAGAAGATGACCGGCGCGATGATCATCTTGATCAGCTTGATGAAACCGTCGCCGAACGGCTTCATCGTCTCGCCGACGTGAGGGTAGAAGTAGCCGAGCAGGACGCCGACGATGATCGCGGTGATCACCTGCAGGTAGAGCGACTGGTAGAAGTGCTTGGGCTTTACGGCGAGCTCGGCTGTGTGGGGAGACGTTTCGGCATTCATGGCGTTCCTTCGAGGGGCGGGGCGCGATCCGGGCCGCACTCCCGGCACTGCCGACAGTCGATCGGGAGCACCAGGCCGGTCGCGCCCTGCAGCCAGTCCAGTCGCGCCCGCCAGCGGCTCTTGCGCACGGCGCGCCGACGTTTCGCTCCCGCACTTGCGACGAGCGCCGGGCCGGCGTTCATGGGAGCGTCGGAGCAAGGAATTGGCGCACTGCCCATCTTCGGCAGTGCGATCCCGGCTGACTTGACCCAGATCAACTGACATCGCCGATGCCATCCATACAAACCGCAGGCCATGTGGCAAGTCTGCGAACGGTCCGGCGCTGCGATGCGATTCGCGTCAAGACGCGAGGGTTTGTTCTAGAACAAATGGCGCGGACGCGCCTGCCACTACCGTGCGCTCATCGGGCCAAGCTGCCCACCAGGGAGATCGGTCATGCGAAGCGCACATTCCAGCCCGACTCCCGCCCCGCTCGCGCCATGGTTCCCGCGCGGCATCACGTTGCTGCAGAACCCGGAGTTGAACAAGGGCACCGCGTTCAGCGAAGCTGAGCGCGACGCGCTCGGCCTGAACGGGCTGCTGCCCCCGCACGTGTGCAGCCAGGCGGAACAAGTGGACCGCGTCCTCGGCAACTTTCGCCGGCTCGACAACCCGCTCGAGAAATACATCTTCATGGCGTCGCTGCACGATCGCAACGAGGCGCTCTTCTTTCGAATCGTCACCGAGAACCCCGACGAGATGATGCCGATCATCTACACGCCGACGGTGGGGCTGGCGTGCCAGAAGTTCGGCCACATCTTCCAGCGGCCGCGCGGCATCTTCGTCACCGCCAAGGATCGCGGCCAGGTCAAGAGCCTGCTGCGCAACTGGCCGCACCGGGACGTGGCGATGATCGTCATCACCGACGGCGAGCGCATCCTCGGCCTCGGAGACCTCGGCTCCAGCGGCATGGGGATCCCGGTCGGCAAGCTCTCGCTCTACACCGCCTGCGCCGGCATCCATCCGACGCAGTGCCTGCCGGTGATGCTCGATGTCGGCACCAACAACCAGGCGCTGCGCGACGACCCGCTCTATCTCGGCCTGGCCCAGCCGCGCCTCACCGGCGCCGCCTACGACGAGCTGGTCGACGAGTTCGTCAGCGCCGCCTGCGAGGTCTTTCCCGGTGTCGTCGTCCAGTTCGAGGACTTCGCCAACCACAACGCCTTTCGCCTGCTGAAGAAGTACCGCGACCGGATCTGCACCTTCAATGACGACATCCAGGGCACCGCGGCCGTGGCCCTGGCGGGCCTGTGCTCGGCGCTGCGCGTCACCGGCGGGACGCTCGATCGCCAGCGCCTGCTCTTTCTCGGCGCCGGCGAGGCGGCGACCGGCATCGCCGATCTCGTCGTCGCCGCGATGGTCGCGGCGGGAGCCGACCCGGTGCAGGCGCGACGCTCGTGCTGGCTGTTCGACTCGAAGGGCCTGGTCGTCGCCGGCCGGCGCGGCGAGCTCGCCGAGCACAAGCTGCCCTACGCGCACGAGCACGCGCCGCAAACCGATTTCGTCGCCGCCATCCGCGCCCTCGAGCCAACCGCGCTGATCGGCGTCTCGGCAGATGCCGGCGCTTTCACGCCGGCCGTGTTCGAAGCGATGTGCGCCCTGAATCCGCGCCCGATCGTGTTCGCGCTGTCGAATCCGACCTCGAAGGCCGAGTGCACCGCCGAGGAGGCGTATGCCCGCAGCGGCGGGCAGGCCCTGTTCGCCTGCGGCAGCCCGTTCGACCCGGTCACGATCGGCGCGCGGACCTGGGTCCCGCGCCAGGGCAACAACTCCTACATCTTCCCCGGCGTCGGGCTCGGAACGATCGCGGTGCGCTCGCGCCGCGTCACCGACGAGATGTTCCTCGCCGCCGCGACGGCGTTGGCCAAGCAGGTGACCCAGCAGGATCTCGACCAGGGGAGCCTCTTTCCACCCCTGTCCCAGGTGCGCGACGTGTCGCTGCAGCTGGCCGTCGCGGTCGCCGAAGTCGCCTTCAGCCAGGGCCACGCCGGCATCGAGCGGCCCGCGGACCTGCTCGCTCATGTGCGCTCGTGCATGTACGACCCGACGTATCCGCAGTACGTCTGACGACAGTCGATCACCCAAGAACCATGCTGCAGATCCGAATTCACGGCCGTGGTGGCCAGGGCGTCGTCACCGCCGCAGAGATGCTGTCGATCGCCGCGTTCGAGCAAGGACGCCACGCCCAGGCGTTTCCGAGTTTCGGTTCCGAGCGCACGGGCGCCCCCGTGGTCGCTTTCTGCCGCATCGACGATCAAGAGATCCGCATGCGCGAGCCGATCCTCTCGCCCGACGCGTTGATCATCCAGGACCCGACGCTGCTGCATCAGGTCGACGTCTTCCAGGGCCTGCGCGACGACGGCTACGTGCTCATCAATAGCAAGCGGAGCTTCGACGAACTGGGCCTGGCCGATATCACGCAGCGACTGAAGCATGAACGGCTGCTGACGGTGCCGGCGACCGAGATCGCCCTCAAGCACCTCGGCCGGCCGCTGCCCAACGCCGTGCTTCTGGGCGGCTTCGCGGCACTCTCGGGGCTGATCACGCTCGATGCGGTCGCCCATGCGATCCATGCCAAGTTCTCAGGCAAGGTCGCGACCGACAACGTCGCGGCCGCGGCCGAGGCGTACGAGGTCGTGCGCCGGCAACTGGAGGCGCTCGCCCATGCTGAAACAGACTGAAGGCTCGCGTGCCGTCGCGGAGGCGGTGGCCCTGTGCCGCCCCGACGTCATCTGCGCCTATCCGATCTCGCCGCAGACGCACATCGTCGAGGGCCTGGGCGAGATGGTGAAGAACGGCGCGGTCGCGCCGTGCGAGTTCATCAACGTCGAGAGCGAGTTCGCGGCGATGAGCGTGGCGATCGGCTCTTCGGCGGCCGGCGCGCGGACCTACACCGCCACCGCGAGCCAGGGCCTGCTCTTCATGGCCGAGGCGGTCTACAACGCCTCGGGACTGGGCCTGCCGATCGTGATGACGATCGCCAACCGGGCGATCGGCGCACCGATCAACATCTGGAACGACCACAGCGACTCGATGAGTCAGCGCGACAGCGGCTGGCTTCAGCTGTTCGCGGAGAACAACCAGGAAGCGCTCGACCTGCACATCCAGGCTTTCCGGCTGGCCGAGGAGCTGTCGATGCCGGTGATGGTCTGCATGGACGGCTTCATCCTGACCCACGCCTACGAGCGCGTCGACATTCCCGACCAGGCCGACGTCGACGCCTTCCTGCCGCCCTACGAGCCCCGCCAGGTGCTCGATCCGGCCGATCCGGTCTCGATCGGTGCCATGGTCGGACCCGAGGCCTTCATGGAAGTTCGCTACCTCGCGCACGCCAAGCAGATCTCGGCGCTCGCGCGCATCCCGCAGATCGCCGCCGAATTCGCCGAGCGCTTCGGGCGCAACTCGGGCGGCCTGGTGCGCGGCTATCGCTGCGAGGACGCCGAGACGATCGTCGTCGCCCTCGGCTCGGTGATCGGCACCCTGAAGGAAACCATCGACTCGCTGCGCGAGAGCGGCGTCAGGATCGGCGTGCTCGGCATCCAGTCGTACCGCCCGTTCCCGCTCGCGGCGGTGCGCGCGGCGTTGCAGGGCGCGCGCCGCGTCGTCGTGCTCGAGAAGAGCTTCTGCGTCGGCCTCGGCGGCGTCGTCTCGACCGATGTCCGTCTCGCCCTGTCGGGCCTGCAGCTGCACGGCTACACGGTCGTCGCCGGCCTCGGCGGACGCGCGATCACGAAGACATCGCTGGAGCGCATGCTGCGCGAGGCAATCGCCGACAAACTCGAGCCGCTCACCTTCCTCGACCTGGACTGGCGCATCGTCAACCGCCAGCTCGAGCGCGAGGCGCAGATGCGGCGCAGCGGCCCGATCGCCGAGAACCTGCTGCGCGACGTCGGCCCCATCGCAGCGAAGGTCGCCTGATGAGCCAGCTCGTGAAGTTCTACCAGACCGGCACGTTCACGGTCGGCAACCGCCTGCTCGCACCCGAGCAGCGCACCGTCCAGTCATCGGTCGAGCGCAACAACTCGCTCAACTCGGGCCATCGCGCCTGTCAGGGCTGCGGCGAGGCGCTCGGCGCGCGCTATGCCATCGACGCCGCGATGCGCGCGACCGGCAACCAGCTCATCGCCGCCAACGCGACCGGTTGCCTCGAGGTGTTCTCGACGCCGTACCCGGAATCGTCGTGGCAGCTGCCCTGGATCCATTCGCTCTTCGGCAATGCCGCGGCGGTGGGCACCGGCATCGCCGCCGCGCTCAAGGTCAAGGCGCTGAAGGCGGGGCTGGCGCGGAGCAGCGTTCGCGTCGTCGCCCAGGGCGGCGACGGCGGCACGACCGACATCGGCTTCGGCTGTCTCTCGGGAATGTTCGAGCGCAACGACGACGTGCTCTACATCTGCTACGACAACGAGGCCTACATGAACACCGGCGTGCAGCGCAGCTCGGCGACGCCGCCCGGGGCGCGCACGGCAACGACGCTGGCGGTGGGACCGGCACCCGGCGCCGACTTCGGCAAGGGCAAGAACCTGCCGCGGATCGCGATGGCGCACGAGATCCCCTATGTCGCGACCGCGACCGTCGACGACCTGCACGACCTCGAGGCCAAGGTCGAGCACGCGATGGGCGTGCACGGCGCGCGCTACCTGCACATCCTGGTGCCGTGCCCGCTCGGCTGGGGTTCGGCGAGCCACGACACGATCCGGCTCGCCCGGCTGGCGCGCGAGACCGGAATCTTTCCGGTCTTTGAGGCCGAGCACGGCGAGGTGAAGCGGGTCACGAAGATCCGGCACCGCCAGCCGGTCGAAGAGTACCTGCGCCCGCAAAAGCGCTTTGCCCATCTGTTCGGCGCGAAAGGCCGGCCGGAGCTGCTGGCGCGAATCCAGGCCGACGCCGACCGCAACATCGCCCGCTACGGCCTGCTGGAAGAAGGGGCCACCGCATGACGATGCAAAAACCGTTCGCGATCACGCTCGATCCGGGCTCTTCGCTCGCCAACAAGACCGGCTCGTGGCGCACCGAGCGACCGGTCTACGTCAGCCGCATGCCGCCGTGCAACGCCCAGTGTCCCGCCGGCGAGGACATCCAGGGCTGGCTCTTCCACGCCGAGAGCGGCAACTACGAAGCCGCCTGGCGCCATCTCACGCGCGACAACCCGTTCCCGGCGATCATGGGGCGCGTCTGCTACCACTCGTGCGAAGGCGTCTGCAATCGCGGCAAGATCGACACCGCGGTCGGCATCAACTCGGTCGAGCGCTTTCTTGGCGACGAGGCGCTGAAGAACGGCTGGCGCCTGACGCCGCCGAAGGAAGAGACCGGCAAGCACGTGCTGGTGGTGGGCGCCGGTCCTTCGGGAATGTCCGCGGCGTATCAGTTGCGCCGGTGCGGGCATGCGGTCACGGTGATCGAGGCCGGGCCGCGGCTGGGCGGGATGATGCGCTTCGGCATTCCGAAGTACCGCCTGCCGCGCGACGTGCTCGATGCCGAGATGCAGCGCATCGTCGAGATGGGCGTCACGGTCAAGCTCGACACCAAGGTGACCGACATCGCACGAACGATGAGGGAAGGCGGCTACGACGCCGCGTTCCTCGCCGTCGGCGCGCACATCGCGAAGCGGGCGTTCATTCCGGCCAAGGACTCGGCGCGGATCCTCGACGCGGTCGCGGTGCTGCGTTCCATGGAGGGGGAGGAGGCGCCTCTGCTCGGGCGCCGGGTCGTCGTCTATGGCGGCGGCAATACCGCGATCGATGTCGCCCGCACCGCCAAGCGGCTGGGTGCCACGGAAGCGGTGATCGTCTACCGCCGGACGCGCGAACGCATGCCGGCGCTCGACTTCGAGGTCGAGGAGGCCTTGGAGGAAGGGGTGCTGGTCAAGTGGCTGTCGACGATCAAGCAGGCGGGCGACGGCGAGCTGACGATCGAGAAGATGGTGCTCGACGAACAGGGCAATCCGCAGCCGACTGGCGAGCTCGAAACCCTGAAGGCCGACTCGCTGGTGCTGGCCCTCGGGCAAGACGTCGATCTCGCGCTGCTCGACGGCGTTCCCGGGCTGGTGGTGCGCGACGGCGTCGTCCATGTCGACCCCGAAACGATGATGACCGGCCACGCCGGCTTGTTCGCGGGCGGCGACATGGTGCCTGCCGATCGCAACGTGACGGTGGCGATCGGCCACGGCAAGAAGGCCGCACGCCACATCGACGCCTGGTTGCGCGGGACGCGGATCAAGCCGGTGCCCAAACATGCGCCGGCGACCTTCGAGCGCCTGAACACCTGGTACTACAGCGACGCCCCGAAGACGGTGCGTCCGCAGCTCGACATCGCGCGCCGGACGAGCAGCTTCGACGAGGTCCAGGGCGGTCTCACCGAGGACAACGCGCTTTTCGAGGCGCGCCGGTGCCTGAGCTGCGGCACCTGCTTCGAGTGCGACAACTGCTACGGCGTATGCCCCGACAACGCCGTCATCAAGCTCGGCTCGGGCAAGGGCTTCGAGTTCAACTACGACTACTGCAAGGGCTGCGGCGTCTGCGTCGCCGAGTGTCCGTCGGGCGCGATCGAGATGGTGCCGGAGGCCGTCTAGCGCAACGCCCGGCCGGCGCGCCGGCCTAGACGGTCGCGTCTTCGAGCAGGTGCTGCAGGCCGACCGGATCGGTGATCCGGATGTGGCGCTGGCGCACGAACAGCAGCCCGCTGGCCTGGAACTTCGAGAACGTGCGGCTCACCGTCTCGAGCTTGAGCCCGAGGAAGCTGCCGATCTCCTCCCGGCTCATTCGCAGCACCAGCGACGACGCCGAGAAGCCGCGCGTCCGCAGCCGATCCGCGAGGTTGATCAGGAACGCCGCGACCCGCTCCTCCGCGTGCATGCTGCCGAGGTGCAGCATGACGCGGTGGTCATTGACGATCTCGCGACTCATGATCCTGTGAAGCTGCTTCTGCAGGGACGGGACCTCGCGGCCGAGCGTCTCCAGCGCCGGGAACGGAATCACGCAGACCTGCGAGTCCTCGAGCGCGATGGCGTCGACCGCATGACGCCCGGTGTCGATGCCGTCGAGTCCCATCAACTCGCCGCCCATCTGGAAGCCCGTGACCTGCTCTGCGCCCTGGTTCGTGTTGATGACGGTCTTGAAGAAGCCGGTCCAGATCTCGAAGACAGCATCGAACCGGTCTCCCGAATGGAACAACGATTCGCCGTGCGCCACCTTGCGCCGCATCTTCACCAGGCGGCTGTCGATGTGCTCGAGCTCTTCGCGAGTCAGCCCGCCAGGCAGGCAGCTCTCGCGCAGGTTGCAGTCGGAGCACCGTACCTTGTTGCTGTTCCAGACGACCTCCATCGGGCGTCGGACCGCGGCGCTGACGAGGACCAGCGGCGGCAGCGTGTCGGCTCCGGGATCGCCGAGCGCGTGCAAGCCGGGCCGGCTCTTGCGCAGCAGCGGTTCGTTGATGTGGACGTGGGTCGGGGACAAGCGCGCACCGGGTCGTGCCCGGTCCAAAGAATGCAATCTGTCTGCAGTCTGCGCGCGGCGACGGGCGGCGACTGTCTGCTGCCGCACATAGGGAGGTCGACCCCGGGCTGATCTTTACCCCGCCGACCGCCTGGTCGCCGACCCGGTGCGTCGCCTCGCGTGAAGGGATCAGGCAGCCGTCGCCGCGGCGCCGACCGATGCCGGTACGGCGGCAGCGGCCACCGACATGGCATCGGCGACGAGCTCGGCGATGTCGCGCGACTCGGTCACGCGGGTCGCGTCCAGCGCGCCCAGGCCATCGCCGATCATCACCGCGCAATAGGGGCAGGCGGTGGCGATCGTGTTCGGCGACGCCTCGAGCGCCTGCTCGGCGCGGGCGATGTTGATGCGCTTGCCGATCTTCTC
>Ga0207644_10000380_pt1 | contig 28915 bp, 28 predicted proteins | sample KBSS73metaG_FD_184326 | JGI IMG/M metagenome (GOLD analysis project Ga0207644, IMG submission 184326) | Switchgrass rhizosphere microbial communities from Kellogg Biological Station, Michigan, USA - KBS S7-3 metaG (SPAdes) (version 2) | ecosystem: Host-associated > Plants > Roots > Rhizosphere... | reverse complement strand
CTCGCTGAGCGAGCGCGAAAGCGAGCGCGCCGTGGCGCTCAACGCCGCCACCTTCGTCAACTTCGCCTGAGTCGCTTCTCGCTTCTCGTCCTGGCGCTGATCCGCTTCCGCCTTTTCCTTTCGCTGCATCCGTCGTGCTCTGGGTCGCGCTGCATCTGCCTTTGCTCTCGCTCGAATCGTTCGCGGCGACGCTGGCCGGCGCCGGCGCCAACGCGGCGCCGGCGATCGCCCTCGTCGACGAGCACCGCATCTCGGCCGCCAACGCGGCGGCGCAGGCGCAAGGCGTCAAGCCCGGGATGAAGCGGGCGACCGCGCTCGCGCTCGCGCCGCGCCTCACGCTCGGCCGGGCCGATCCCGCGCGCGATGCCGAAGCGATGCTGCCGCTGGCGCATGCCGCGCTCGCCTTCACGCCCCACGTCTCGCTGCAGCCGCCTCGCGTGCCCGACGCGGCGGCCGACATCGTGCTGCTCGAGGTCAACGCGAGCCTGCGCTACTTCGACGGCATCGATCGCCTGCTCGAGCGGCTGCAGCACGCGATCGCTCCGCTCGGCCATGCGGTTCGCATCGCCACGGCGGCGACGGCACAGGGCGCCGCCGTGCTGGCGCGTGTCGAGCCGCCGCCGCGCTGCGCGAATCTCGAGGCGACGCGGCAGGCGCTTGTCGCTGCGCCGGTCTGGCTGCTCGGCCCCGGCCGCGAGCACTGGGAGGCGCTGCAGGGGATGGGCCTGCGCCAGGTCGGCGACCTGCTCGGCCTGCCGCGCGCCGGCCTGGCGCGCCGCTTCGGCGAGACGCTGCTCGCCGAGATCGACGCCGCCTTCGGCCGACGCCCCGATCCGCGCGAGGCGATCGTTCCGGCGCGCCTGTTCGAGAGCCGCCTCGAGCTCTTCGCCCGCGCCGACAGCACCGAGCAGGTCCTGCACGGCGCATCGATCCTGCTCGCCCGGCTGGTCGCGTGGCTGGCGGCGCAGCATTCGTTCGTGCGCCGCTTTCGCCTGCTGATGCACCACGAGACGCGCTGGCAGCAGGGCGACCGGACGCCGCAGGCGACGTCGCTCGAGGTCGCGCTCGCCGAGCCGGCGCGCGACCGCGAGCACCTGCTCGTCCTGCTGCGCGAGCGCCTCGCGCAGGTGCAGTTGCCGGCGCCGACGCTCGAGCTCGCCTTGCAGGCCGAGGACATCGTCAAGCGCGCCGCGCCCAACAGCGAGCTCTTCCCGACGCCGCAGAGCGAGAACGAAGGGCTGAGCCGCCTGATCGAGCGGTTGCAGGCGCGCCTGGGCGCCGACCGGGTGCAGCGGCTTGCCGGCGTCGAAGACCATCGCCCCGAGCGCGCGAGCCGGGCGCAGCGCGCCGAAGCTGCGGTTCGGCCGCCACGCGCAGGGCGCGGCCGGCGCGGCAGCGCGCGCAGCGATGACGGCGCGCCCGTGGCGAGCGCTTCTTCCTCGTCGCGGCCGGTCTGGCTGCAGGAGGTCGTCGAGCCGCTCGCCGAGCTGCGCTCGCGGCCGCTTCTCGACGGCCGTCCGCTCAGCCTCCTTTCAGGACCCGAGCGGATCGAAGCGGGCTGGTGGGACGAGGGTCTGGCCGAGCGCGACTACTTCATCGCCGAGGCCGCCGACGGCGCGCTGGTCTGGATCTACCGAGCCCGCCTGCCGCTCTCGGCGGCGGGCGGGAACGAAAGCGGCTGGTTTCTTCACGGCCGCTTCGGATAGCAGAAAGCGTCTCCTAGGCGCGGCGACAGCGCTCGGCGTTGCCGGGATCGAAGCGGTTCACGCTGCTCGCGATGTCGGTGCCCACCACGGGATGCGGGTCAGGCGTCCCGGCCGCCCTCGGACGACATCTGCCCCGGCCGCTGGCGCCGGCGCTTCTCGATGACGACCATCGAATCGTGAAAGTGGACGCTTTCGGCGTCTTCGTTGGCCTTGCGGGTGCTGCCCTTGTGATGGCACCACGCGTGCAGATCGTCGACCAGCGACTTGGCCATCTCGATCGCCGTGCCGGCCCGGCGATAGCCGCCGTCCCACTCGTTCCAATAGGACGTATGCGTGTCCTCGATGATGTAGAGGCCGCCGTCCTGGAGGAGCGGAAACAGGATCTCGAAGCTGGCGCGCTGATGCTTGGCGATGTGCGAGCCGTCGTCGAGGATCAGTTCCGGGGCGCCGAACTCGGCGACGACGCCTTCCAGGAACGCGCGATCGGCCTGCGAGCCGATCCGAACGACATTGGGCGGATCGACGCAATCGGCGCAGCGTGGATTGATGTCGATGCCGACGATCGAGGCCTGGGGCCCGAAGTAGCGCCGCCACATCTCCAGCGAGCCTCCGTCGAACACGCCGATCTCGATCATCTTCACGGCGCTGCCGCGGTAACGATCGAGATAGCGGTCGTAGAGGTCGAGGTAGTGGGCCCACTTGTGCGCCGGCCGCTTGCCGTGCGAATAGAAGGCACGGTGGACCTCGGTGGGCGGCGCCTGGCGCATGCGGCGCTGCTCCGCCGGATCGATGCCGAACGCGTGCAGGTCAGGATTGCCCTTGAGCCAGCCGGCCTTGATGCCCAGCCGGGTGGCGACGCGGCGAACGCGATCGAAAGTTTCCATGGGTCGGCGGCGACACGTCGTGTCAGTCTTCGAACCATTCAGACTTTAGACCACCCCCCGGGCGTAGGCGGCAGCCGCCTCGGCAAACCCGAAGAGGCCGCCGGAGAATCGGCGATGAAGCCGAAGCGATCAGGACACGCTGTATCGCGATCGTGCCTTCAGCGGCGCTCTTCGCCGATGAGAGTGAATCCGCGCCGGCGCAGCGAATCGCTCAGCCAGCGGTTGCCGTTGACGCCGCAAAAGAGCATGTACACGGCGTAGAACGCGAGCGCCGCGAGAGCGACGCCGAAGGTCCGGGTCGTCGGCGTCGGGGTGCCGTTGTAGAAGGTCTCGCCAGCGTAGTAGAGGGCGGCGACCGCGGCCAGCAGCCAGGTGCGCCGCACGATCGCCGACAGCGAGCCGATGAAGAAGGCCTGCCACGAAAAACCCATCTTGACGCGGACGATGTCGCCTTCGGGCGACTTGAACAGCCTGTACGTACTCATTCGATCTGCCTTCGCGGTGCGACCCCGTGTTGAATTGCCGAACGTACCGTGCCTGCGCCCCGAATCGACAAGCGAAGTGGCCCGCAGCCGGTACAAAGTGTGCTTCGGCAGGTTTGTGTCGCCCCTGGAGCGGCCGATCGTTGCGATCGCGTCAGGTCGGTAACGAGGCGTTGCGAGCGGACGTCACCGAATGTTCGGGGCGGGAAGCCCCGAGACATGGCCACGAAGGCAGGCGCACGGAGCGCCTCGGCAGCAGGCTATGCGACTCGCCCGAACCACCACACCGAGAGGCCCGCGCTCAGCACGACGAGCAGCGCGCCAATCGTCGCCAGCAGGGCGCTGATCTCGGTTTCCTTCTTCTCGACGATCAACCGCGTGCTGAGCCCCTGGTAGACCTTCTTCAGGTCCTGCGCCGTGCCGGCGTAGAAGTAGTCGGCATTGGTCAGCTTGGCGACCGCCTTCAACGTGTCCTCGTCGAGGCGAACCCGCATCGACCAGCCCTCGAAGCCGATCGTCTCGCCTTCCTTGGTACCGATGCCGACGGTGTAGATGCGAACGCCGCGGTCGGCCGCCATCTTCGCGGCCTCGAGCGAATCGGGGCCGGTCGTGCGCTGGCCGTCGGTGAGCAGGATGATCGCCGCCGACGAGTACGAGCCCGGCGGCACCGGCTTGAACTCGGGCGGCGGCTTGTCGTTCGGGCCCGGCGGCATCGCGCGCGCGCCGGTGATCTGCGAGAGGTCGATGCCGGCTTCGGGGAAGATCGTCGCCAGCGACAGGACGATGCCGCTGCCGATCGCCGTGCCGCGCTGCAACTGGAAGCGGTCGATCGCGGCGTTGACGTCGTCGCGGCTGAGCGTCGGCGCCTGGACGACCGCGGCCGTTCCGGCGAACGAGACGACGGCGATCTTGACGTTCCTCGGCAGGTCGGCGACGAAGGCCTTGGCGGCTTCCTGCGAGGCGACGAGCCGGTTCGGCTGGACATCGGCGGCGCGCATGCTGCCGGAGACGTCCATCGCCAGCACGATCGTCTCCTGCGCCGAAGGCAGCGTGATCAGCGCCGCCGGCCGCGACGATGCGAACAGGAGCGTCGCCAGGGCCAGGAAGAGCAGCGCCGGGGGAACGTGGCGACGCCAGGCGCTGCGGCTGCCGAGCGCCTCCTTGACGAGGCCGAGATTGGCGTAGCGCAGGGTCGTCTTCTTGCGCCGCGTGATGAGGAACACGTAGAGCAGGACGATCGCCGGCAGCGCCAGCAGCGCCCACAGCATCGACGGCCAGAGGAACGTCATCCACGGCGTTGCCGTCATGGCTGTCTCCCTGCAGGAGGCCGGCTCATGGCAGCGTCCACTTCTCGCGCAGCGCCGGGCGGACGTGGCCGGTCGAGCGCCGCGCGACGCCGCTCCAGTTGGCGAGCCGGCTGCGCTGCTTCTTGAGGTCGGAGAAGCGAAGCACGGCGTCGACCAGGTCGTCGTCGGTGCCGAGCTCGAGGGTGTCGACGCCGGCGCGAGCGAGCGACTCGCGCAAGCTCGTCTCGCGCTTCACGGCGGCGGCGGCGAAGCGCTCGCGGAAGCGCCGGTTGTGGGTGTCGACGACGATCTGCTCGCCGGTCTCGGCGTCCTTCATTGTCACCAGGCCGAGGTCGGGCAGATCCATCTCGAGCGCATCGAACAATCGCACCGCGGTGACTTCGTGGCGCTGGGCGAGCTGGCCGAGCGCCTTCTCCCAGCCCGGCGCGCTGATGAAATCCGAGATCACGAAGAGCGTCGAGCGGCGCTTGACGGTGCGCTGGGCGGCGATCAGCAGCTCGCGCAGGTCGGTCGCTCCCGCCGCCGCCTCGGCCGGGCGTGCCGCCATGCGCTGCAGCAGCTCGAGGACGTGGACGCGGCCGCCGCGCGCCGGCAGGACGGTGTCGACGTTGTTGCCGTAGAGCAGCGCGCCGACGCGGTTGCCGCGCCGCGTCAGCAGGCGCGAGAGGACGGCGACGAACTCGCGCGCGACCTTGCGCTTGGTGAAGCGGTTCGAGCCGAAGTCGACGCTCGCCGAGAGGTCGACGAGGAACCACGCCGAGAGCTCGCGGTCCTCGGTGAACTGGCGCACGTACGGCGTCTGCAGCCGCGCGGTGACGTTCCAGTCGATGTGGCGGACGTCGTCGTGGTGCTGATACTCGCGCAGGTCGGCGAGGTCGAGCCCGGCGCCGCGCATCAGCGTGCGGTGGTCGCCCTGGAGGACGCCGTCGAGTCGGCGCAAGACGGTCCACTCAAGGCGCTTGAGGAGCGCCTCGGCGCCGGTCGAATCGGCGCCCGGCGAGTCGGTCCCGTGGCCGCTGCCTGCGGCGCGGGCACGCGCCCGAAGCGCGGCCGCGCCGCGCGGCGGGGCGAAGGCGGGCGCGCTCGCTGCAGTCATTTCTCGAGCGGCTTGTCGGGAACGGGGATCTTCTTCATGACGCGCTGGATGATCGCGTCGGCGTCGAAGCCCTCGGCGAGCGCCTCGTACGAAAGGACGAGGCGATGGCGCAGCACGTCGCCGACGAGGCCGGTCATGTCCTCGGGCAGCGCGTAGCTGCGCCCGCGCATGAAGGCGAGCGCTCGCGCGCCCTCGATCAGGCCGATCGTCGCGCGCGGGCTCGCGCCGAAGGTCAGGTACTTGGCGATGTCGGCGAGCTCGTAGCGGTCGGGCCGGCGCGTCGCGCTGACGAGCTTCACGGCGTACTGCATCAGCGACGGATCGACGTAGACCTTTCGGCACTCCTGCTGCAGCTCGGCGAGCTGGCCCATGCTCGCGACCGGGCTGAGCCCGACCGGAACGCCCGTGACCCGCTGCGCGATCACGAACTCCTCTTCCTCGTTCGGGTAGTCGACGAGCACCTTCATCATGAAGCGGTCGACCTGCGCCTCCGGCAGCGGGTAGGTCCCTTCGGTCTCGATCGGGTTCTGCGTCGCCATGACGAGGAACGGCTCGGGCACCTTGTGCGTCTCGCCGGCGATCGTCACCTGACGCTCCTGCATCACCTCGAGCAGCGCGCTCTGCACCTTGGCCGGCGCGCGGTTGATCTCGTCGGCGAGCAGCAGATGGGTGAAGACCGGGCCGAGCGAGGTGCTGAACTCGCCAGTGCGCGGATTGAAGATGCGCGTGCCGACCAGGTCGGCCGGGACGAGGTCGGGAGTGAACTGGATCCGCTTGAAGGTGCCGCGCAGCGTCTGCGCCAGCGTCTTCACGGTCAGCGTCTTGGCCAGGCCGGGAACGCCTTCGACGAGCAGGTGCCCCTGCGCGAGGACGGCGACCATGACGCGCTCGAGGAAGTGGTCCTGGCCGACGACGACGCGCTTGACCTCGTAGAGGACGCGCTCCATCAGCGTCGCGGCATCGCCGGGAATGGAGTTGGTCTCGGTCATCGCGGGTCCGAAGGAAGGGAAGGGAGCGGCTCGCGCCGGGCGGTCGAACGGAGACTACGGAAGGCGGCGCGCGCGTGTCAGAACGGCGGCATTCCCGCCGCCGCCGCCGCGTTCTCGATCGGCACGGCAAAGCCGATGCCGATGAAGACGCGCTGCCGGTTCGGATTCAGGATCGCGGTGACGATGCCGACCACCTCGCCGTCCATCGTCACCAGCGGCCCGCCCGAGTTGCCGGGATTGGCGGCGGCATCGAACTGGATCAGGTTGGTGAGCATCTGCTGCCCGTCGGGAGAGCGGAACTGGCGCTTCAGCCCCGAGACGACTCCCGCCGATGCCGACGGGCCGATGCCGAAGGGGAAGCCGACCGCGACGACCTCGTCGCCGGTCGCGAGATCGGCGGTCGAGCGCATCGTCGCCGCCTCGAGATCGTCGGGGATGGTCTTGGCGCGCAGCACGGCGAGGTCGTTCTCGGGCTGCGTGCTGAGGACGACCGCGTCCGACTCCGATCCGTCGAAGAACGTGACGCGCACCTTCTTCGCGCCGGCGACGACGTGCAGGTTGGTCAGGATCGTGCCGTTGTCGATGATGACGACGCCGGTGCCGACGCCGCGCTCGACGGTGCCGTTCTCCTTGCGGTCGCTGCCGTCGTCGCCTTCGGTCATCAGGCCGACGACGCGCACGACCGACGGCACGACGGCGTCGTAGGCGCGCGAGAACGGCGAGACGAGCGGCTTCTCTTCGATCGACTGGCGCATCGCCGCATCGATCTGCTCCATCGTCATTGGCGGCTTGGCGCGCAGCGCGGGGCTCGACCACCAGAACGCGAGCGCCATCGAGATCAGGAGGAGCGCCCAGAGGCGCCGCTCGTGGCGCGCGACAGCCGCCCAGCGGCTCCTGGCAGCGGGCGCGGCCGGCGCCGCGCCGGGCGCGTCGCCGCCGGCCGACTCCTCGACCACGGGCTCGGTCGGACGGTGCGAACGGCTGTACAGCGGAACTCGTTTCATCGGTGGCATCCGGGGCCGCGACGGCCGCCAGGGCTCGACGAGCAAGTTGCGCGCCGGTTCGCTCCGCGGGCCTTCGTCAATACGGTAGCACGCCGGCCATGACCTGTCACAGCGCCGGCCGCCGTCTGTCCGCAGGCATCATCGGCGCCGCATGTTGCCGCCCCGCCTTCTTCGTCCGTTGCCCGCCGAAGGCGCCGCCGACGCCCTCGGGTCGGCCGTCCGCGCGCCGGTATGGATCGACACGCATTGCCATCTCGATGCCGCCGAGTTCGACGTCGATCGCGACGCCGTCGTCGCCCGGGCGCGAGCCGCAGGAGTCGCCCAGATCGTCATCCCGGCAGTCGATGCCGGCAACTTCGATCGCGTGCGCGAGCTCGCGCACCAGCATCGGCTCGCGTACGCGCTCGGCATCCATCCGATGTGCACCGATCGCGCCGGTCCGGGCGACCTCGGCGCGCTGCGCGACGCGCTCGCGCGCCATGCCGGCGACGCGCGCCTCGTCGCGGTCGGCGAGATCGGCCTCGACCACTTCATCGAAGGACTCGATCGCGATCGCCAGGCGGCGATGTTCGCCGCCCAGCTCGAGCTCGCGGCCGAGTTCGGATTGCCGGTGCTGCTGCACGTGCGCCGTGCGGTCGACACGGTCCTCAAGCACCTGCGCCGGACCTCGGTCGCGGGCGGCTTCGCCCACGCGTTCAACGGCAGCGAGCAGCAGGCCGGCGCCTTCGTCGAGCTCGGCTTTCGCCTCGGCTTCGGCGGCGCGGTGACGTTCGAGCGGGCGCTGCGGATTCGCCGCGTCGGCCGTGCCCTCGGCCGCGATGCGATCGTCATGGAGACCGATTCGCCCGACATCCCGCCGCAATGGCGCTATCGCACCGCCGAGGCCCGCGCCGCCGGCGCGACGATGCGCAACGAGCCCGCCGAGCTGGCGTCGATCGGCGCCGAGCTTGCGGCGCTGCGCGGCGAGACGGTCGACGCGCTCGCGGCGGCGACGACGGCCAACGCGATCGCGTCGCTGCCGCGCCTGCCCGGACTTCTCGCTCGGCCCGACGATGCGTGAGGGCGCGGCGATGGAACTGCCCGAGGTGACGATCTCGGAATCGGCGGGAGTCCGCTACCTGCACCTCGGCACGCCATGGATCCAGGGCGCGATGCGGATCGACGATCCGCTCTCGATCGAGCTCGAGTACGTGCGCAGGATGATGGTCTGGATGCTTGTGATGGATCCGGCGGCGTTCGTCGGCGCGAACGCGGTCCAGCTCGGACTCGGCTCGGGCGCGATCACGCGCTTCTGCAGCAGGCGGCTGACGATGCGGACCACCGCGGTCGAGCTCAACCCGCGCGTCGTCGCCGCGTGCCGGCACTGGTTCAGGCTTCCCGCTGCGGCGAGCGGTTTCGAGGTCCTCGAGATGGACGCCGCCCGCTTCGTTGCCGACGCGCGGCGCCGCGCCAGCGTCGACGTGCTCTGCGTCGATCTCTACGACCACGAGGCGGCCAGCCCGGTCCTCGACAGCGCCGCGTTCTATCGATCGTGCTTCGAGCTTCTCGCCGACGGCGGCGTGATGACCGTCAACCTGTTCGGCCGCGACGCCAGCTTCGAGACCAGCACGCGCCGAATCGTCGCGGCGTTCGGCAGCGAAGGCGTCAGAACCCTCCAGCCGACGAAAGAAGGCAACACCGTCGTGCTGGCGATGAAGCAAGTCACGCTGCCGGGCCGGGACGAGCTTGCCCGGCGTGCCGAAAACATCGAAACTCGCTGGCAGCTTCCGGCCCGGAAGTGGCTGCGCATGATTCGCCCGGTGGCCGCCGCGGTCGCCCCGACTCAACCGCCCCCTGAATGAAATCCAGTAGCGACCCGGACATCAGCAAGGCGCCGGCCGCGGCCGGGATCCGCGCCGTGCCTCGCCTGCCCGAGACGGCGGCGATTCAGGGCACGGCGGCGCGCGACCCGGCGACCGCTCCCGACCGGGCCACGGCGCGCGACGGCGCGGCGCCGAAGGACAGCTCCGTGGCGCGCGACAGCGCGAACGAGCGCGACAGCGGCTTCGAGCGAGGCGCGTCGAACACGCGGCCGGCGAGCCTGGTCGCGATCGATCTCTCGCTCAACGTCGTCTCGCACGGCAAGCTCACCTGGCGCACGGTCCTCGCCTGGCTGCGCGACGACAAGATCCTGACCGCCGACGACGTCGAGCGGACGGCACGCCGATTCGCCGGCGGCAACAGCGCGCAGCACCCGCTGGTGCGGCTCGGCAGCGCCGGTCTGACGCGCGTCGGCGACGGCAAGCTGCTCGACACCGAGACGCTCACCGAGTGGCTCGCCAAGCGCAGCAACATGCCTTACATGCGGATCGACCCGCTGCGCGTCGACGTCGGCCGTGTCGCCGACGTGATGTCGATCCAGTACGCCGAGCGGCGCCACGCGCTGCCGCTCACCTTCGGCATCACCGAGGTGACGATCGCCACCTGCGAGCCGCTCGACGTCGCCTGGGTGCCCGAGATCGAGGCGCACACGCGGCGCCACGTCAAGCTCGTGATCGTCAACCCGACCGAGATCGCGCGCTACACGACCGAGTTCTACGCGCTGTCTCGGTCGGTCCGCAACGCGACCAAGATGGGCGAGTCGGCGGCGCTCGCCAACTTCGAGCAGCTGGTCGAGCTCGGCAAGAGCAACAAGCAGCTCGACGCCAACGACTCGGGCGTGATCCAGGTCGTCGACTGGCTCTGGCAGTACGCCTTCGACCAGCGCGCCTCCGACATCCACCTCGAGCCGCGGCGCGAGCGAAGCGTCATCCGCTTTCGCATCGACGGCGTCATGCACACCGTCTACCAGCTGCCGCCGGGCGTGATGAGCGCGATGGTCGCGCGCGTCAAGCTGCTCGGCCGGATGGACGTGATCGAGCGGCGCCGCCCGCTCGACGGTCGCATCAAGGTTCGGAACCCTGCCGGCGACGAGGTCGAGATGCGCCTCTCGACCTTGCCGACCGCGTTCGGCGAGAAGATGGTGATGCGGATCTTCGATCCCGACACCACCGTCAAGACGCTCGAGAGCCTCGGCTTCGGCAGCCACGACGGCAAGCGCTGGGAAGAGCTCGTCGCCCGGCCGCACGGGATCATCCTCGTCACCGGTCCGACCGGCTCCGGGAAGACGACGACGCTCTACTCGACGCTGCGGCGGCTGGCCACCGACGAGGTCAACGTCTGCACGATCGAGGACCCGATCGAGATGATCCAGCCGGCGTTCAACCAGACGCAGGTGCAGTCGGGAATCGACCTCGGCTTCACCGAGGGCCTGCGCGCCCTGATGCGCCAGGATCCCGACATCATCATGGTCGGCGAGATCCGCGATCTCGCCACCGCCGACATGGCGATCCAGGCGTCGCTCACCGGCCACCTCGTCTTCTCGACGCTGCACACCAACGACTCGGCGTCGGCGATCACGCGTCTCAACGACCTCGGCGTCGCGCCGTACCTGATCGGCTCGACGCTGATCGGCGTGCTCGCCCAGCGCCTGGTGCGAACGCTGTGCTCGGCGTGCAAGGTGCAGGACGCCGACGTCACGCGCGAGACGCTGCACGAGGTCGTCAAGCCCTGGCGGCTGAACGGCGGCGTTCGTCCGTACAAGGCGGTCGGATGCCTCGAGTGCCGGATGACGGGCTTTCGCGGCCGCGCCGGCCTGTTCGAGCTGCTCACGGTCAGCGACGCCGCGCGCAGCACGATCCAGCCGGTCTGCGACGAGAGCAAGCTGCGCCAGCAGGCGCTGCAGGACGGCCTGCGACCGCTCCGCCTCGCCGGCGCGATGAAGGTCGCCGAAGGGGTGACCACGCTCGACGAAGTGCTGCGCGCGACGCCCGCCTGGGAATAGCCGCCGCGCACCGACGACGCTCGGTGTAAACCAGACATGGCCCGCCGGGGCCGCTGCCTAGAATCGGCCGCTTGAGCGCAAGGAGCGAGGGGCCGTGAAGATAAAAAGCGAGCGCGACTTCTGGTCGGGCCTGATGTTCATCGCCGTCGGCGTCATCTTCGCGGTCGGCGCGACCAACTACAGCATGGGGCCGGGTTGCCCGGCCAACGATCCGTGCGCCGCCAGTCTCTGGGCGCGCATGTCGCAGCTCTCGGCGCATCCGGGCGCCGGCTATTTCCCGCTCGGCCTGTCGATCCTGCTCGCCATCCTCGGCGCCTTCGTCCTCTTCAAGTCGCTTACGATCGAGAGCGAGGGCGGCGATCCGGTCGGCGCGTTCGCGTGGAAGCCGCTCCTCATCATCGTCGCCGCGATCGCGATCTTCGGGATGATGCTCGAGCCGCTTGGACTCGCGCTCACGGTGCCGGTGTTGATCATCATCTCGAGCCTGGCGGGTGACGAGTTCCACTGGAAAGGCGTGGCGATCAACGCGATCGTCCTGACGTTCTTCTCCTGGCTGATCTTCGTCTACGGACTGAAGCTGACCATCCCGGTCTGGCCCCACTTCATCACCGGCTAGCACCGCACGCGCCGGATCGCAGCGAATAACACGGCGGGCCCGCATGGATCTCCTTCACAACCTCGGCATCGGCTTCGGTGTCGCCTTCACCGTCCAGAACCTCCTGTACGGATTCTTCGGCTGCCTGCTCGGCACGCTGATCGGCGTGCTGCCGGGCATCGGCCCCGTCGCGACGATCGCGATGCTGCTGCCGTCGACCTACGCGCTCGACGCGACGCCGGCGCTGATCATGCTGGCCGGCATCTACTACGGCGCCCAGTACGGCGGCTCGACGACGGCGATCCTGATCAACGTCCCCGGCGAGTCGTCGTCGGTCGTGACGGCGATCGACGGCTACCAGATGGCGCGCCAGGGCCGCGCCGGCGCCGCCCTCTCGGTGGCCGCGCTCGGCTCGTTCTTCGCCGGCTGCGTCGGCACGGTCATCATCGCCGCGTTCGCGCCGCCGCTCACCGAGCTCGCCTTCAAGTTCGGCCCGGCCGAGTACTTCTCGCTGATGGTGCTCGGCCTGATCGGCGCCGTCGTTCTCGCCTCCGGGTCGCTGCTGAAGGCGATCTCGATGATCATCCTCGGCCTGCTGCTGGCGCAGATCAACACCGACGTCATCTCGGGAACGGCGCGCTACAGCTTCGACATCCCGCAGCTCACCGACGGCATCGGCTTCGTCGTCATCGCCATGGGCGTGTTCGGCTTCGGCGAGATCATCTCGAACCTCGGCCAACCCGCCGAGCACCGCGAGGTCTTCACCAAGGAAGTCAAGGGCCTCTGGCCGAACAAGCGTGACTTCATGGAGGCGTGGCCGTCGGTGCTGCGCGGCACGGCGCTCGGCTCGATCCTCGGCGTCCTGCCCGGCGGCGGCGCCCTGCTGGCGTCGTTCGCGTCGTACACGGTCGAGAAGAAGATGGTCCGCAACCCGCGCGTGCCGTTCGGCAAGGGCGCGATCCAGGGCGTCGCCGGCCCCGAGTCGGCCAACAACGCCGGCGCGCAGACGTCGTTCATCCCGATGCTGACGCTCGGCATCCCGCCCAACGCGGTGATGGCGCTGATGGTCGGCGCGATGACGATCAAGGGCATCCAGCCCGGCCCGCAGGTGATGACGTCGAACCCGCAGCTGTTCTGGGGCCTGATCGCCTCGATGTGGGTCGGCAACGCGATGCTCGTGATCCTCAACCTGCCGCTGATCGGCATGTGGATCAAGCTGCTGACGGTGCCCTACCGCTTCCTCTTCCCGGCGATCACGCTGTTCTGCTGCATCGGCGTCTACTCGCTCAGCAACAGCACCTTCGACGTCTACCTCACCGCGATCTTCGCGCTCGTCGGCTACCTGTTCTACAAGCTGAGCGTCGAGCCGGCGCCGCTCCTGCTCGGCTTCATCCTCGGGCCGATGATGGAAGAGAACCTGCGCCGCGCTTTGCTCCTGTCGCGCGGTGACTGGACCACCTTCGTGACGCGGCCGCTCTCGTCGGGGCTGCTGATCGCCTCGGTGCTGCTGATCGTCATCGTGACGTTGCCGGCGATCCGGCAGAAGCGCGAGGTCGCGTTCAAGGAAGAGTGAGCGTCGGCGCGCGGGGCGCCATACTTCGTTCATGAACTTCGACTGGAAGACGGCCTATCCGTCCATCCGCGTGCCGGTCTTCGCACGCAACATCGTCTCGACCTCGCACCCGCTCGCCGCCCAGGCCGGGCTGCGCATGATCCAGCAGGGCGGCAACGCCGTCGATGGCGCGATCGCGGCGGCCGCGGTGATGACGATCGTCGAGCCGTGCAGCAACGGCCTCGGCTCGGACGCGTTCTGCATCCTCTGGGACGGCAAGAAGCTGCACGGGCTGAACGCCTCGGGTCCGGCACCCGCCGCGTGGACGCCCGAGTACTTCCGCAAGAAGCACGGCGCCGACGCGAGCCGGCCGCCGGTGCGCGGCTGGGACTCGGTGACGGTTCCGGGCGCGGTCGCGGCCTGGGTCGCCCTCTCCGAGCGCTTCGGCACCTTGCCGTTCGCCGACCTGCTCGCGCCGGCGATCGAAGTCGCCGAGCGCGGCTACGCAGTTCCGGTCATCGTCCAGCAGAAGTGGGTCGCCGCGGCGCCGCTGCTCGGCTCGCTGCCCGGCTGGGCCGACGCGTTCCTGCCGCACGGCCGACCGCCCGAGGTCGGCGAGCGCTTCGCTTTTCCGGCGGCGGCACGCGCGCTGAAGGCGATCGCGGCGACGCGCGGCGCGGCGTTCTATGGCGGCGAGATCGCTGCGGCCGCGGCGGCGCACTCGCGCGCCAACGGCGGCGCGATGGAAGCGAGCGACTTCGCCGCCTTCACGCCCGAGTGGGTCGAGCCGATCGGCATCGACACCTACGGCCACCGGCTGCACGAGATTCCGCCGAACGGGCAGGGAATCGCCGCGCTGGTCGCGCTCGGCATCCTGCGCCACTTCGACATCGAGTCGCTGCCGATCGACGGCGCCGAGTCGCAGCACCTGCAGATCGAGGCGATGAAGCTGGCGTTCGCCGACGTCTATGCGCACGTCTCGGACTCGCGCAGCATGCGCCTGACTGCCGAGGAGATGCTCGACGACGCCTACCTCGCTGGCCGCGCGCGCCTGATCGACAACAAGCGCGCGAACGTGTTCGGTGCCGGCAACCCGGCGAGCGGCGGAACGATCTACCTCAGCGCCGCCGACGAGCGCGGCATGATGGTGAGCTTCATCCAGAGCAACTACATGGGCTTCGGCGCCGGCGTCGTCGTTCCCGGCTGGGGCGTGTCGATGCAGAACCGCGGCCACGGCTTCGTCCTCGATCCGAAGAGCCCGAACTGCGTCGCGCCCGGCCGGCGTCCGTTCCACACCATCATCCCCGCGTTCCTCACCCGCGACGGCCGCCCGCAGATGAGCTTCGGCATCATGGGCGGCAACATGCAGCCGCAGGCGCACCTGCAGACGATCGTCCGCATGCTCGCCCATCGCCAGCAGCCGCAGGCCGCGTGCGATGCGCCGCGCTGGCGCGTCAACGAGGGAACGCAGATCAACGTCGAGGCGACGATGGCGCCGGCGACCGTCGCCGGCCTGCTCGATCGCGGCCACCGGGTCGAGGTGATCCAGGACAGCTACCAGGACTTCGGCGCCGGGCAGTTCATCTGGCGCCTCGGCGATCCCGCCGTCGAGGGCTATGTCGCGGCGAGCGACCCGCGCCGCGACGGCCAGGCCGCCGGGTTCTGACCTTCGCGCGAAAGCCGGAGCGCCGCCGTCAGCGCGGCGTGACTCGCCGCGGCCCGGCGCGCTTCCCCGCCGCCGCGGCGCGGGCGTCGATCCCGGCGATCACGACGTCGATCGCCGCTGCCCGCAGCGCCTGCGCGGCCCCGGGCTCGCGCATCTCCGGCGGCAAGGTCACGTCGGTCCAGAGCATCGAGAGGCCGTGGACCTGCGCCCACGCCGCGACCGCGAAGGCGGCCAGCTCGCGCTCCGAGGCGCCGCCTCTCGCGCCGACCTGGGTGGCGACGGCGCGCAGCAGGATTTCCCACGCGCGTCGCGACTCGGCGAGCACCTCGGCCGTCGGCCCGCGCGCGCTCGGCTGGAACATCAGCCGCATCGCATGCGAATGGGCGAAGGCGAACTCGACGTAGGCGTGTCCGACCTCGCGCAGCGCTGCTTTCCTGCCGGCGAGCGCCGACTCGAGCGCGTCGCCGAAGCGCGCCCAGGCGAGCCGGCGCAGCTCGTCGAGCAGATCTTCCTTGTCTTTGAAATGGTGCGCCGGCGCGGCGTAGGAGACGCCGAGCGCGTGCGCGAGCTCGCGAAGCGACAGTCGCTCGACGCCGCCGCGTTCGAGCGCGGACCAGGCGGCGTCGAGCAGCGCGTTGCGCAAATCGCCGTGGTGGTAGTCGCCGCGTCGCTTGCGCCGCGCGACGCTCATCGGCCGGACCTCATGGCGGGGATTATCGGCAGCGGTCGAGCGCTCCGGCGGTCGTCGACGAGAGTGGGTGCCGCAAGGCCACATCTTGGCGTTGACAAGTCCGCGCCGCGGCGTTATCTTGTCACCGTATAGATGAAGAGGAGCAATCGATGCGGATTCGTTTCGTTGGTGTTGCGGCCGTGGCAGTCGTCGTCGCCTGCAGCGTGGTCGCCGGTTGCTCCTGGGTCGCTGTCGCCGCCGCGCCGGCCAAGATCGCGCAGCCCACGGAGGCCGACGGTCGGGCGCTCGCGGTGCAGTTCTGGGACGCGCTGCACGCCGGCTCGTACGAGCGCATCGACGCCCTGCTCGAGGCCCATGCGCAGGTGCTCGTCGCCGCGCCCGGGGATGCATCGACCGCGGCCCACAAGGGCTGGCTGCACGCCTGGCGCCTGGCCGAGCGGGCGCGGGCGGCCCCCGCCGCGCGCATCACCGAGCACGCCACGCTCGCCCGCGCGCTGTTCGACGACGCGGCGCGGCTGAAGCCGGAAGACGCGCGCATCCTCGGCTTCGCTGCCGGCTTCACCATGACCGAGGCGAGCATCGCCGGCGACGAGAAGGCGCTGCGCCGCGGCTACTACCGCATGAAAGAGGCGGTCGCGGCGTTTCCGGAATTCAACCTCTTTACCAGCGGCTACACGATGAGCTCGGGCGCGAGCGACAGCGCCGGATTCCGCGAAGGACTCGAGCAGCAGTGGGCCACGCTCGACGTCTGCTTCGGCGAGCGGGTGTCGCGCGAATCACCGCGGCTCGACAAGTACCTGGCATTGCGCACGAGCGAAGGGCCGAAGCGAGTCTGCTGGAACTCCTGGATCGCGCCGCACAACTGGGAAGGCTTCTTCCTCAATTTCGGCGACATGCTGGCGCGCGCGCGCGACCTGCCGAATTCCCGCGCGATGTACGAGGCGGCGCGACTGTCCGACACGTATTCGCAATGGCCGTGGCGCGAGGTCCTGGAACGGCGCCTCGCGCATCTCGACGAGCTGCCCGGTCGCCTCGATCGCGCTGCTGCCGGCGAGCGCGAGTGGACGCCGATGGTGAAGAGCGTGTTTGCCTGCACCGGCTGCCATCAGGCGAGCGGCGCGCCCGCGTTGCAGGCCGGTGCCGAGAAGAGCGTTGCCGCACGATAGGCCGGCACTGACCGGGTCGACAGCGGCCATTGCGCGAACCGCAGGCGCGCGAGGGGAACGGCGAGCCGGGCGGAGGCGGCGCAGGCGCGGTCGAGCGCCGACGCGAGCCTTGCCGAGAATCCACGCGGGCGCGAAGGATCGACCGCGTCCCTAGAATCGACGCGGTGCGCACACCGACCATCGCGGCAGAGCCGGGCGCAGCGCAGATCGGGGTCGAGCGCAGCGCGCACGCGCCGCCGCTCTGGCCGGGACTGGCGCTGGCGATGGCGGGCTCGATCGCCTTCTCCGGCAAGGCGATCATCGTCAAGCTCGCGTATCGCTACGGCGTCGACGCGGTGACGCTGATCATGTACCGCATGCTGTTCGCGCTGCCGCTGTTCGCGCTGCTCGCGTGGTGGGCCGGGCGCGGCCGGCCGGCACTGACGCGGCGCGACTGGCTCGTCTGCACCGGCCTCGGCTTCAGCGGCTACTACCTGGCGAGCTTTCTCGACTTCGCCGGCCTCGCCTACATCACGGCGAGCCTCGAGCGGCTCATCCTCTATCTCAACCCGACGCTCGTCCTCGCCCTCGGCGCGATCGTCTTCAAGCGCCGCGTGCGGGGCCGCCAGCTCATCGCGCTCGCGGTCAGCTACTGCGGCGTGCTGCTCGTCTTCGGCCACGAGGTGACGCTGCAGGGCGTGAACACGGCGCTCGGCACCGGCCTCGTCTTCGCGAGCGCGGTGTCGTACGCGATCTACCTGGTCGCGAGCGGCGAGGAGGTCAAGCGCATCGGCGCGCTGCGGCTGACCGGCCTGGCGACGAGCATCGCCTGCCTGTTCTGCATCGCCCAGTTCCTGGTCCTGCGGCCGACGGCCGCGCTCGCGGTCGCGCCGGAGGTGATCTGGCTGTCGCTGCTCAACGCGACGCTGTGCACGTTCGCGCCGGTCCTGATGGTGATGATGGCGATCGAGCGCGTCGGCGCCGCGGTGGCCGCGCAGACGGGCATGATCGGGCCGCTGTCGACGATCGCGATGGGGATCATCATCCTCGGCGAGCCGTTCACCGCCTGGGTCGTCGCCGGCACGGCCCTGGTGCTCAGCGGAATCTGGTTGCTGGCCAAGTGGAGATAGAAATGGACAACCCCCTCGCTCACTTCGTTCACTGCCCCCCGCGGGGGTGCTCATCGCCCTTCGGGCGGCCGGGCGGGCGCTGAGATGGACCTCGGAATCGAAGGCAAGTGGGCGCTCGTCTGTGCCGCGAGCAAGGGCCTCGGCAAGGGCTGCGCGACCGCGCTCGCGAAAGAGGGCGTCAATGTCGTGATCACGGCGCGCGGCACCGACGTTCTCGAGGCGACGGCGCGCGAGCTGCGCGCGCTCGGCCGCGGCGAGGTGCGCACCGTGGCCGGCGACATCACGACCGAGGCGGGCCGGGCGGCGGCGCTCGCCGCGTGTCCCCAGGTCGACATCCTCGTCAACAACGCCGGCGGCCCGCCGCCGGGCGACTTCCGCGACTGGGACCGCGACGCCTGGCTGAAGGCGCTCGACGCCAACATGTTGACGCCGATCGAGCTGATCAAGGCGACGATCGACAAGATGGCCGAGCGCGGCTTCGGCCGCGTCGTCAACATCACGTCGGGATCGGTGAAGGCGCCGATCGACGTCCTCGGCCTGTCGAACGGGGCGCGCAGCGGGCTCACTGGCTTCGTCGCCGGCGTCGCGCGCACCAATCTCGCGGCGAAGGGAGTGACCCTCAATGGCCTTCTGCCAGGCTGGTTCGACACGGATCGCGTGCGAGCGGTGGCGGCGTCGACAGCCAAGCGCGAGGGAGTGACTGCCGAGTCGCTCGTCGAGTTGCGCAAGAGCCGCGTCCCGGCCGCGCGCTTCGGCTCGATCGACGAATTCGGCGCCACGTGCGCGTTCCTGTGCAGCGTTCACGCCGGCTACATCACCGGGCAGAACCTGCTGATGGACGGCGGCGCGTACCCGGGGACGTTCTAGCGCGGTTCGTTCGGAAGTCCCGGTCGCGCGATTGCCGATGCAGCCGTCTCAGGGGGTCCACGAACGGCGTTTGAATCCCCATCGCCGTTCAACCTGATAAGCTCGTCGACAGGATCAACTGCACACTCCCTGAGGCGCATCGCGCCGACCGCGCGAATCGGGCAGAACCAGGATGGCTGAGAACGGTGCGTCGCATTGCTGCGGCCCGGGCTATGCCTCGCCGGCGGAGGCGATGAAGGCGCCGCGCGAAAAGATCCTCTACACCGTCGCCCTCTACATCGGCACCGGCATCCAGAAGCCGGACTACCTGGCGACCATCGACGCCGACCCGGAAAGCCCGACCTACAGCCAGGTCATCGGCCGCCTCGAAATGCCGGGCATCGGCGACGAGCTGCATCACACGGGCTGGAACGCCTGCTCGTCGTGCCATCACGATCCGACCAGGCAACGGCGCTACCTGATCGTTCCCGGCGTCCGCTCGTCGAACCTGCACATCGTCGACTGCGGCGTCGACCCGAAGGCGCCGCGCCTTCACAAGGTGATCGAGGGCGCCGAGATCAAGGCCAGGACCAACCTGTCGGCGCCGCACACGGTGCACTGCCTCGGCTCCGACATCATCATCTCGATGCTCGGCGATGCGCGCGGCAACGCGCCCGGCGGCTTCCTCCACCTGAACGAGAACTTCGAGATCGTCGGGCGATGGGAGAACGATCTCGGCGGCATGAAGTTCAACTACGACTTCTGGTACCAGCCGCGCCACAACGTGATGGTCTCGTCGGAATGGGCGGCGCCCAACACCTTCATGCCGGGCTTCGACCTCGAGGAGGTCGGCCAGCTCAAGTACGGCCGCGAAATCCACTTCTGGGACTTCAGGAACAAGCGCGTCGAAAAGACCATGTACCTGGGCGAGGACGGCCTGGTGCCGCTCGAGGTCCGCTTCCATCACGACCCGGATTCGAGCCACGGCTTCGTCGGCGCCGCCCTCTCGTCCAACATCATCCATTGGTGCAAGCGCGACGGCGAGTGGATCTGGGAAAAGATCATCGACGTCGAGAACGTGCGCCACCCGGAATGGCCGATCCCCGTGCCGGGCCTCATCAGCGTCATCCTGGTCTCGATGGACGACCGCTTTCTCTATTTCTGCAACTGGCTGCACGGCGACATCCGCCAATACGAGATCTCGGATCCGTCGAAGCCCAGATTCACCGGCCAGGTCTGGATGGGCGGCCTGCTGAACAAGGCGCCGGAGGTCAACGGTCGTCGCATCACCGGCGGGCCGCAGATGATCCAGCTCTCGCTCGACGGCAGGCGGCTCTACGTCACCACCTCGTTGTTCTCGACCTGGGACAACCAGTTCTATCCGGACATCCGGAACAACGGCGGCTGCATGCTGATGGTGGACTGCGATCCGGAGAACGGGGGCATGTCGATCAACCCCGACTTCTTCGTCGACTTCGGCAAGGAGCCGAACGGCCCCGCGCGCTGCCACGAGACCCGGTATCCGGGCGGCGACTGCACCTCCGACATCTGGGTCTAGGCGATCGGGCTCTCGGGGTGGAAGTCACGATCACCCTCGCCAACCGGGGCGGCGCGACGTTTCGGGTCGACCGGAGGAAGCCGCTGCTCGACACGCTCGAGGCGCGGGGCATGTCGTTGCCCTATGGCTGTCGCTACGGCGGCTGCATCTCATGTGCCGCGAAGCTGCTGTCGGGCGAGGTCGACCAGCGCGCCGGCGTCGCACTGAACGGGCGCCAGCTCGCCGACGGCTATGTCCTCCTCTGCGTGGCCCGGCCCCTGGGCGACTGCACGTTCGATGTGGGGGTCGAGAGCCACGACCGGCTCTATCGCAACCCTTTCGCGAGCCCGCTGGCGCCGCACGAGCTCAAGCCGCGACGTGAGGGAATCGTGGAGGATCCGTCATGACGGCGATCGCCCCCATGGACCATGACCAGGACTACCCGGCCGACTATCTCGCCACGATTCTGAAAGAGGTGAAGACCATCGCAATGGTCGGCGCGAGCCCGGACCCGACCAAGTTCAGCTACGGCGTGCTCCGGGTCCTGCATGAGACCGGCTACGACATGATTCCGGTCAACCCCAACGAGGCCGGCGGCGAGATCCGGGGGCTGAAGGTCTACCAATCGCTGGCAGCGATCGATCGGCCGGTCGACATGGTGCAGGTCTTCCGCAGCTCCGATGCGCTGCTCGAGGTCACGCGCGAGGCGATCGCGATCGGCGCCAAGGTGCTCTGGGCGCAGCTCGGCGTGCGCGACGACGAGGCGGCACGCCTGGCCGAGGCCGCGGGTCTCAAGGTCGTCATGAATCGGTGCCCGAAGATCGAGCTGTTCCGCCCGTTCTGGAAGCCTCGCCTCAACCCGGAGCTCTAGTTCGACAAGTCTCGACAGGAGTCGTCTTCATCGCGCTAAACTTTGCGCCCCCCTGAGATCGCAAGGACAAAGCCATGGCGAACACACACGCGGACAAGCCCGTCGACAACGGCGTCAACGTCGAAGCGCTGTTCGGCGCGCAGGCGGCGCTGAAAGAGGCCCCGGAAGCGGCGAAGTTCAAGTGGCGCTCGACGGTCGAGTGGATCAACGGCACGCACTCCCGCTCCACCATCGAGGGCTTCTACGGCCTCGGCGCCGAGCAGAAGCACAAGAAGGCGTTCACCTTCGATGCCGACCATCCCGAGATCTTCGCCGCCCAGGACGCCGCAGCCACGCCGGTGGAAATCGTCCTGGCTGGCCTCGCAAGCTGCCTGACCGCCGGCGTCGCGGCCGTCGCCCAGGCACGCAAGGTCCAGTTGCGCTCCGTGTCGGCGACGCTCGAGGCGGGGATGGACGTCCGCGGCATCCTCGGCATGGACGAGGACGTGCGCAACGGCTTCGACGGCATCAAGGTGACGTACAAGATCGACGCCGACGCCTCGCCCGAAGACATCAAGGCGATCGTCGCGCAATCGCAGAAGCGCTCGGCGGTCTACGACATCATCACCAACCCGACCAACGTCACGGTCGAGGTGGCGTAACGCCGCTTCGCGGCCTCGTCCGCCGCGTCGGTGCGCACGACTGCCGTCGTCATCGGCGCCGGCCAGTCCGGGCTGGCGATGAGCTGGTGCCTCGCCGAGCGCTCGATCGACCACGTGGTCCTCGAGCGCGGCGAGGTTGCCCACACCTGGCGCACCGAGCGCTGGGATTCGTTCACCTTGCTCACGCCGAACTGGCAGAGCCGGCTGCCCGGCCACGGCTACGAGGGCGATGACCCGGACGGCTTCCGGTCGACGGGCGAGACGATCGCCTTCCTCGAGCGCTACGCGACGCTGGTGTCACCGCCGCTGCGGACGCACTGCCCGGTCGTCTCGGTCCGGCGCGCCGGCGACGGCTATCGCATCGTCACGGAGCAGGGCACCTGGGACTGCAAGGCGGTCGTGCTCGCGACCGGCGCGTTCAACATCGCGCAGGTTCCGAAAGTCGCTGCCGAGATTCCTTCCGGCATCGCCCAACTGACGACGGCCCAGTATCGCAACCCGCAGAGCCTCGAGCCGGGCGGCGTCATGGTCGTCGGCGCGGCCGCCTCCGGTGCTCAGATCGCCGACGAGGTCCAGCGCTCAGGACGCCCCGTGACGCTGGCGGTGGGCGAGCACGTGCGCGCACCCAGGACATACCGCGGCCGCGACATCCAATGGTGGATGGACGCCACGGGCCTGAACGACGAGCGCTACGACCAGGTCGAGAACCTGCGGCGTGCCCGCGCCCTGTCGTCGTTCCAGATCGCGGGCCATGCCGACCGGCGCGATGTCGACCTGAACGCGCTCACGTCTCTCGGGGTCGCGCTGATCGGCCGGCTGGCCGCCGTTCGGGATGGCAAGGCGCAGTTCTCCGGGTCACTGCGCAATCTGTGCGAGCTCGCCGATCTCAAGCAGAACCGGCTGCTGAACACGATCGACGAATGGGCCGCGACCCACGGCGTGAGCGACGCAGTCGATCGTCCGCATCGTCCCGAGCCGACCCGCGTCGAAGCATCGCCGCCGCTCGGTCTGGACTTTGGCCGCGCCGGGATCAGGACGATCGTCTGGGCGACCGGGTTCCGCCCCGACTACTCCTGGCTCGACATCCCGGTCCTCGACGCGAAGGGCAACATCCGCCACGAAGGCGGCGTCGTGACCGAAGCGCCGGGGCTGTACGTGATGGGTCTGCCGTTCCTGCGGCGCCGCAAATCGACCCTCATGGACGGCGCGGGCGACGATGCCCGCGATCTGAGCGCTCACCTCGCCTCCCATCTCGCCACGTGCGGCGCGCGCAACTAAGTGATCTGTCCCTGTCTTCACGCCGTCGGCATGTCGGCGCCGCAGTTCCAGCATTGCTCGAACGGCCCGTCGACGCGCTCGTGGCAGGCGCGGCAGACCCAGTGCCGATGCACCGGATGACGCAGCTCGTGCAGGAGCGCGCGCGCCCGCTCGAGCTCGCCGTCGTCGGAGATCCAGACCTCGGGAAGCGCCTGGTCGGGCGGCAGCTCGCCGGCGATGCTGCTCGCGTACATGCGCTGCACCGTCGCCGCGACGCCGGCGTTCGTGAGCAGGTCCGCCCACAAGGTCGCAATGGCCAGATTGGGGGCGCGCGTGAGTCGTTTCATCGCAGAGCGCGCCGGGCCGCCCCAAGAGTGCTGCCGGCCCCCTCGAGGGGCAGCGACCGCAGGGAGCGTGGGGGCTTTGTCACGGCTCTGGCACGATAGCGCACTGCCCCTCCACAGCGAGAACGCGATGACCCATACCAGCACCAGCCCGACCATCCGCATCGAGAAAGCCGGCGGCCCCGAAGAGATGAAGCTGGTCGACCTGCCCGTCGGCGACCCCGGCCCCGGCGAAGTCCGCATCCGCCATCACGCGAGCGGCCTCAACTACATCGACGTCTACCAGCGCTCGGGCGTCTACACGCTGCCGATGCCGCTGAACATGGGCAACGAAGGCGCGGGCGTCATCGAGGCGGTCGGCGCCGGCGTCGCGCATCTGAAGGAAGGCGACCGCGCCGCGTATTGCAGCGGGCCGCCGGGAAGCTACTCGCTGGCGCGCGTGATGCCCGCGAAGACCGTCGTCAGGCTGCCCGACGCGATCTCGTTCGAGACCGGCGCGGCGATGATGCTCAAGGGCCTGACGACGCAGTACCTGCTCAAGCGCGTTCGGCCGCAGGAGGGCCTCGAGGCGGGCGACTTCATCGTCTGGCACGCCGCCGCCGGCGGCGTCGGCCTGATCGCCTGCCAGTGGGCGAAGGCGCTCGGCCTGAAGCTCATCGGCACGGCCGGCAGCGAGGAGAAATGCGCGCTCGCGCGCGACAACGGCGCCGCCTTCACGATCAACTACCGCACCGAGGACTTCGCCGCGCGCGTCAAGGAGATCACCGGCGGCAAGGGCGTCAAGGTCGTCTACGACTCGATCGGCAAGGACACCTGGGACAAGTCGCTCGACTGCCTGCGCCCGTTCGGCCTGATGGCGAGCTTCGGCAACGCCTCGGGTGTCGTTCCGCCGTTCGCTCCGGTCTCGCTCGGGCCGAAGGGCTCGCTCTACGTGACGCGGCAGACGCTCGCCACCCACATCGCGACACGCGAGGCGATGCAGGCGATGGCCGACGAGCTGTTCGCGATCGTCGCCGCCGGCCAGGTGCGGATCCACGTCGAGCAGCGCTATGCCCTCGCCGACGCCGCCCAGGCGCATCGCGACCTCGAGGCGCGCAAGACCACCGGGTCGACCATCCTGATTCCTTGATTTCCTGATCGCGAGGACTGGATGCTGACGCTCTACGGCACCAAGGGATCGGGCTCGGCGTCGATCGAGGCGGCGCTCGAGATCGTCGGCGTCGCCTATCGCAAGGTCGACGCCGCGTCGTGGCAGCCGTCGCCGGGCTTCGACGAGCTGCGCCGCGTCAACCCGATCGCGCAGATCCCGACGCTCGTCCTCGACGACGGCAGCGTCATGACCGAGAGCGCGGCGATCCTGATCCATCTCGGCCTCGCGAATCCGCAGAGCGGCCTTCTCGACGCCGACCCGGCGCGGCGCGCGCAGCAGATCCGGGGCCTCGTCTACATCACCGCCAACTGCTACGCCGGCATCGGCATCCTCGACTATCCCGAGCGCTGGTATCCCGATCCCGACGATGCCGTCAAGGCGGCGATGCAGGCGCGCGGGCGAGCGCGGCTGACCGAGCTGTGGGAGATCTTCGCCGACCAGTTCCGCGCCGCGCCGTGGCTCTCGGGCGAGCGCCTCGGCGCGCTCGACATCCTCGCCGCGACGGTGTCGAGATGGAGCGGCGCCCGGGCGGCGCTCGCGGCATCGCGGCCCGAGTTCGCGGCGCTGCTCGCTCGCATCGACGCCGAGCCGCGAATCGCGTCGGTGTGGACGCGGCACTGGCCGGGAAAATAACGCGGGCGGTCGACGCGATGCGTTCGTCGGCGTGCGCTTTCGTCGCGATCGCGGCGATGCTGCTTGCATCGCACCCGGCTAGCGCCGCCGGCGAGGACGAGCTCATCTCGCTCATCAACTCGCGCCGCGCCGAGACGCGCGGCTGCGACGGCGGCCGCGAAGCGGCGGTCGGCCCGCTCGCGCCTTCGCCGGTGCTGGCGCAGGTCGATGCGGTCGCGGCGTCGCGCGATCTGCGCAAGGCGCTCACCGCGGCCGGCTACCGCGCCGCCATGGCGACGACGATCGTCCTCTCCGGCGTCGCCAGCGCGAGCGAGGCCGCGCGCATCGTCGAGACGCACTGCGAGGTGTTGCGCAATCGTCGCTACGCCGAAATCGGCGTCGGCCGCGACGGCTCGGCGTGGCGGATCAACCTCGCCGCGCCGCTCCTCGCCGGCGACCTCGGCGACTGGCGCGAGGCGGGCAAGGCGGTGCTGCGCCTCGTCAACGATGCACGCAAGCGCGGCGGCACGTGCGGCAAGCAGCGCTTCGCGCCGGCGCTCCCGCTGGCGTGGAACGACAGGCTCGGTGCCGCCGCGCTCGCGCACAGCCGCGACATGGCGGCGCACGACTACTTCGATCACGTCGACCGCAGCGGCGGCGCGGTCGCGCAGCGCGCCGGCCGCGAGGGCTATCCGTGGCGAGTCATCGGCGAGAACATCGCCGCCGGCCTCGGCTCGCCGCGGCAGGTCGTCACCGGCTGGCTGGCGAGCCCGGGCCACTGCGCCAACATCCTGTCGCCCGACTTCGCCGAGATGAGCGCGGCGTACGCGATCAACGACGAGGCGGCGATGGAGATCTACTGGACGCAGGTGTTCGGCAGGCGCTGAAATCGTCGTCCAGACAAAGGGCGAGCGCGCAAGTGTCGGCGGCGGCGCCGCGAGGATCGGCGGCGTTTGGCGCTGCTTACACTGGCGTCATGCTGCAGGCACTTGCCCATTCGGAGGCGGAGAAGAGCCAGGCGATCACGGTGAGGCATCTGCGCCAAGCCCTGCTCTGGCCGTTGCGCCTGATCCCGGCAGGAATCGCCGCCGACGACGTGCGCCGCCGGGCGCCCTGGCAGCTGCTGCGCGAGATGGGCGAAGCGTCCCCCTGGCGCGAGCACGTCGACGAGTACAACGGCGGCGCCGGCGGCTTCCACGAGCGTCACTACAACGAGTTCGTCAGCTTCCTGCCGTACGTGCAGCGCTTCCTGTACGGCGAAGGGCGAATGCAGCGCGACGGCGGCGACCCCACCACCGGCTCGCCGATGCGCGTGTTCCGGCGCCGCGACATCGCCGCGGCGCGGGTCGTCGCCCGCCCCGGCGACGAGCCGATCAGCCTGCAGGTCGTTCACGTCGACCTCTACTTCTTCTACGGCGTCGACATCGTTCTTCTCAACGTCGAGGTCGCGGCCGACGACGTGCCGCTGGCGCTTGCGCAGGAGATCATGTACCGGTTCGGCCGCGCCTACCCCGCCGGCTGGGACTCGGGCGGCCAGGCCGTTCACTGCCTTGCCAGAGCGGAATGGCTCGACGCCAGCGGTACCGTCGTCGCGCGCAGCGACGTGCAGCAGCGCGAGGCCTTCCTCGCCCACCTGGCCGAGCATCGCGCACCGCGCATCTCCGAGCATTGGGAATACATCCTCGCTCCGCTGGTCGACCACCACTCCGGAGCGACCGGGCCGCTGCGCTTTCGCCAGATCGAGTACTACCGCATGCCGATGATGGCGTACCTCGCCGTCGACGATCCGCGCCTGCTCACGCGCGGCGACTTCATCCGCCTCGGCCTGGTCACCGGCGGCGGCGAATCGGTGCCGGGCAGCGAGGTTCCGCTGCCGTACGCCGACGCGCACGTCGCCGACTTCGAGCAGCAGTTCTGCTATGACCGCTTCTGGGCCGAGTCGGGCGCGGCGCCCAACACGCGCTACCTGTGCTCGGGCCTGGCGCTGATCGCGGTCGGCGATGCGCGAAGCGAGTTCTATCGCTGCGGCGACCGCGGCGTGCTGGCCCAGTTCCGGCACCAGCATTTCCTGCTCTTCCTGATCGCTCATTTCCAGAAGGCCACCTTGCTGATGGTGTCCGACCAGCTCGCCGAGGCGCTCAACGCGCTCGACATCTCCCGGCCCGACAGCATCAAGCGCTTCAAGCGCCAGATCCGCCTCAGCTATGTCGCCTTCCTCGGCTTCACGCACCGCTACTGGTTCCACGAGGTCAGCGAGCAGGCGCAGGTGAAGGCCTTGTTCCACCTGTGCACCCGGCACCTGCAGATCGACGGCCTCTACGAGGAGGTCAAGGAACGGATCCGCGACATGAACGGATACCTCGACGCCGACGCCCTGCGGCGCCAGGCCAACACCGTCGTCCGCCTGACCGTGGTGACGATATTCGGCCTGATCGGCACGATCACGACCGGTTTTCTTGGCATGAACCTGATCGCCGCCGCCGATGCGCCGCTGGCGACGAGGACGATCTACTTTCTCGTCGTTCTCCTGCTCACGCTGGCGCTGACGCTGTACACGATGATCAAGTCGAAGCGGCTGTCCGACTTCCTCGACGCCGTGTCCGACGAGCGCCTCTCGCTCTGGGCCAAGACCAAGGCCTTCTTCGCGGTCTGGCGCTCGCCCTGACGCGGTCGCCGGTCGGCAGGCTCAGGACGCGCGCCGGACCCGCCTCAGCTCGTCGAGGATGAGAAGCGCCGCGCCGATCGTGATCGCGCTGTCGGCGACGTTGAACGCCGGGAAGTAGTGGTGCTGCCAGTGCACCTGGATGAAGTCGACGACGTGGCCATGGAAGACGCGGTCGACGACGTTGCCGAGTGCGCCGCCGAGGATCAGCGCTAGCGACCAGCCGAACAGCCGCTGGCCGCCGTGGCGCGCGAGCAGCCAGACGATGAAGGCGGCCGCGCCGAGGCCGAGGGCGATGAAGAACCAGCGCTGCCAGCCGCTCGCATCGTTGAGAAACGAGAACGCGGCGCCACGGTTGTGGGCGCGGACGATGTCGAGGAACGGCGTCACCGCGCGCGCGTCGCCGAGACGAAAGGCGGCGACGATCATCGCCTTCGTGATCTGGTCGATGACGATCACCGCCCCGGCGATGCCGAGCCACGGCGCCAGCGCGCCGGTTCGCCGCGCCGCCATCAGGCGACCGTCCGCGCTTCGCCGGCGCCGAAGAGATTGGCGGTGCAGCGGCCGCAGATCGTCGGATGCGCGGGGTCGTGGCCGACGTCGGCGCGGTAGTGCCAGCAGCGCTCGCACTTCGGCGCCGTCGCGACCTCGGCCTCGACGAAGAATTCATTGGCGTCGGCCGCGGCGGCGAGCGGCTCGACGCGCGCCGCCGAAGAGATCAGGACGAAGCGAAGGTCGTCGCCGAGCGATTGCAGCAGCGCGGCGGTCGCCGGCCCCGCCTTGACGATCACCTCGGCCTGCAGCGACGAGCCGAGGCGGCCCTCGGCGCGCAGCGCCTCGATCCGCCGGTTCGCTTCGCCGCGCACCGCGGCGATCCGCGCCCAGC
>Ga0207644_10000378_pt1 | contig 29004 bp, 27 predicted proteins | sample KBSS73metaG_FD_184326 | JGI IMG/M metagenome (GOLD analysis project Ga0207644, IMG submission 184326) | Switchgrass rhizosphere microbial communities from Kellogg Biological Station, Michigan, USA - KBS S7-3 metaG (SPAdes) (version 2) | ecosystem: Host-associated > Plants > Roots > Rhizosphere... | reverse complement strand
GCTGGGGAGTCGCGCGCGGGCTCGTCATGCTCGGCAACCTGCCGGCGTGCCTCGGCTACGTCGGGGCTGGTGGTGACGATGCTGCACAGCCGCACGGCGGCGTCGCGGATCCGCGTCCTCGCGCCGGTCGGCCGCATGGCGCTCACCAACTATCTGCTCCAGTCGATCGTCTGCATGGTCGTGTTCTGCGGCTTCGGCCTCGGCGGCTGGGGATTGCCGCGCGCCCAGCAGGTGCTGTTCGTGGCGGCGGTGTTCGCCGCTCAGGTCGCATTCAGCCACTGGTGGCTGGCGCGCTTTCGCTATGGCCCGATGGAGTGGCTGTGGCGCGGCTTCACGTACCGTGAGGTGCCGCCGATGCGGCTCGCCTCTCGCTCCTAGTAGGACTCTCGCTCCGAGAGGTGGCACGCGCCAAGTGCCCAAGGCGCTGGGCCAAGCCCGCGCGGCGAGCAACTCGTCGCGCCGATTCCGCACGCACGCCTGCTCAGGGCAACGCGCTCAGGTACGTCGCAAGCGTCTCGATGTCGGCCGGCGTGAGCGGCTGGGCCGCGGCGGTCATGTTGCCGTCCATGTCGAAGCGTGTTCCGGCCTTGAAGCCGAGCAGCTGCGTTCGCAGGTACTCGGGCCTTTGGCCGGCGAGGCGCGGGATGTGCTGCTGGCCCTTGAGCTCGGCGCCGTGGCACGTGACGCAGCCCAGCTTCTCGACCAGGCCGCGCCCGGCACCGGCCGCATCGGCGGCGAGCGGCTTGGCCGCGGGCGCCGCCGACTGGGCGGCGAAGTAGCTGCCGAGCTCGCTGATCTCGGCGTTGCTGAGCGGCGCCGCCAGCGCGTTCATGACCGGGTTCTTGCGATTGCCCTCGCGGAACATCACGAGCTGCGTCGTGATGAACTGCTTCGGCTGGCCGGCGAGCGACGGGATCTCGGCGAGCACCGACCGGCCCTCGTCGCCATGGCAGGCGATGCACGGCGCGGCCTTCTCGCGCTGGGCGTCGGTCCCGGCGGCCGACGCGGCGGCGCACGACGCCATCGCCGCGACGGCAAGCGCGCTCTGCGCGAGCAGGCGGCCGCGGCGGCGCGACGACCGCCGCCAACGCGTCGGCGCGATCGTCATTTCGCGTAGCTGACGCGATAGACGATGCCGTTGTAGTCGTCGGAGACGAGCAGCGCGCCGTCCTTCATCACCAGCACGTCGACCGGCCGGCCCCACATCGGCGGGTCGGCCTTCGCGTCCTGCAGGAATCCTTCGAGGAACGGCTTCAGGGTGACCTTGCCGTCGCGGCCGACCGATGCGTGCATGACGTTGTAGCCCTGCTTGCTGGTGCGGTTCCACGAGCCGTGCATCGCGATGAACATGCCGTTCCGGTACTCGGCCGGGAACATCGAGCCGGTGTAGAAGCGCAGGCCGAGCGGCGCGATGTGCGCGCCCAGCCTGGCGGCGGGCGCGTCGAACTCGCCGCACGCACGGCCCTTGCCGAAATCGGGATCGAGCAGGTCGCCCTGGTGGCAGAACGGATAGCCGAAGTTCATTCCCTTCCGTGCGGCGCGGTGCAGCGTGTCTTCGGGCGTGTCGTCGCTCACCCAGTCGCGCGCGTGGTTGGTGAACCAGAGCTCCTTGGTGCGCGGGTCCCAGTCGAAGCCGACCGAGTTGCGAACGCCGCTGGCGTAGACCTCGGTGACGCCGGTCTTCGGGTCGACGCGGTTGATCGTCGCCTGATAGTAGGCCGGCATGACGATGTTTCCCGGCGCGCCGACGTTGTAGTAGAGCTTGCCGTCGGGGCCCATCGCGAGGAACTTCCAGAAGTGGCCGGCCTGCTGCTGCGGATCGAGGTTGTCGATGACGACGCGCGCCTCGGGCGGTGTGGCGAGCCGGTCCTCGATGCCGTCGTACGCGGTGATGCGATGGCGCTCGGCGACGTAGAGGGTGCCGTCCTTGAAGGCGACGCCGTTGGGCGCGTTGAGCCCTTTCAGCACCTTGGTCACCGTGCGCTTGCCGCCCTGGTCGGTGATCGCGTAGACGTCCTTCAGGTTCCGGTTGCTGACGAACACCGTGCCCTTGTCGCCGAGCGCGAGCGACCGCGCCTCGGGAATTCCGTCGGCATACACCTCGACCTTGAAGCCGGCCGGGACCTTGAGCTTGTCGGTCGGCAGCTCGCTCGCCGGGCGGCCGGTCAGGATCGGCGCGATCGGATGCAGCGTCGAGCTGCTCTGGTCGGCCGAGCGGCCCTGCTGCCACGAGGGCGCCGGCGCGGGGGCGGCCGCGGGCGTCTGCGCCAGCGCGGAGCCGGCAAGGCAGGCGCCGGCGACGAGCGCGCCATAAGAAATCGATCGATTCATGGACATGTCTCCTCGTTGTTTGGATGTATCGCGAGGCGGCCATTCTGCGGCTGCGTCGCCGTACTCGCGAAACGCAGGCACTTCTCGCCGGGCACCGCGGGGTCGGCGAAGGGCGGGGCGGGACGAGCGTCGCCGATCGAAGATGCCGAACCCCACGAACATGGGGGTGCAAAACCACGGGCCAGGATTACATTTTGCGCAGGCATCTTTCGTCGCCGGCGTGAGCCGGCTCTTCGACACCGGGGGCAGCATGCAAAAGAGGCAGGCGAGATCGATGACCGGACGCGCGCTCGTTGCCGGCGCGCTGGCGCTGAGCGGTGCCGGCGCCCACGCCGTCCCCTTCTTCTGGACCGACTGGACCGGCGATGACCTGGACCCGGGTCCCGGCTTCAGGGCTCAGGGAACGATCACGACGTCGACTTCCACGGTCGGTGTCACGTACACGAACGCGAACGGGATCGGCTTCTACCAGCCCACCGGCGGAACCGACTTCTACATCAGCGTCGGCGCGGGAACGTCGCCCTATACCAGCGCGGTCGTCGACAACCGGCCGACCGGCACCGACATCATTGCGCTCTCTCACGTCGGCACGCAGACGCTCCAGTTCTCCCAGGCGATCGCCAATCCGGTGTTCGCGTTCGTCAGCCTGAACGGCAACGGCTATGCGTTCGACCAGGACTTCGACATCCTCAGCGTCGGCGGCGTCGGCGGCCATGCGTGCGGCTACTGGGGCTGCGGCGGCGTGAGCAAGGTGGTCGTCGACCTCGGCGGCGGCAAGTTCGAGTACCAGCTCAACAGCAACAACGTCGGCGGCACTGAGCCGCACGGAACGCTGCAATTCAAGGGCGCGTTCGACACGGTGACGTGGCGGAGCTCGACCGACGAGTTCTGGAACGGATTCACCGTCGGCGTGCAAGGGACGGCGATCGAAGTCCCCGTCACTCCCGCGGTTCCGGAACCCGAATCCGTGGTGCTGCTCGGCGTGGGGCTTGCGGCGGTGGGCTTGTTCAGGAGGCGCCGCACGGCGCGTTAGGCGCTACGCCGGGTCGGTCAGCATTCGCAGAGCACGGCGCGCGCCTCACCGCTGCGCCTTGTCCTTCGCGTTCTGCTTCTCGATCATCTCGCGCGCCTGCTTCCAGTCGTCGTCGCTCCACTTGCGCAGCTCGTAGAAGTTTCCGCCCGTCGCGAGCGCGTTCGCGCCGTCCATGAAGATGCTCTGGCCGGTGAGCCAGTCGCACTGGCCCGGCGCCATCAGGAAGGTCGCGAGGTTCTGCAGCTCGCTCATCCTGCCGGCGCGCGCCATCGGGTTGCCCTCGCGCGAGCGCGCGCCAGGCTCCTCGCCCGGATTGAGGCGCTTGCTCATGCCTTCGGTCGGGATCTCGCCGGGGCCGACGGCATTCAGCCGGATGCCGTGGCGTGCCCATTCGATCGCGAGCGATTTCGTCATCACCTCGATGCCGGCCTTGCTCATCGCCGAGGGCACGACGTAGGGCGAGCCGTTGTCGACCCAGGTCACGATGATGCTCATGACGTTGCGGTAGGGCTTGTCGGGCGTCCACTCGCCCGCCTTGGCGGCGGCGACCCAACGCTTGCCGACGGCCTGCGTGACGTAGAACGAGCCGTGGAAGACGATGTTCGCGACCGCATCGAACGCGCGTGCCGAGAGGCTCTCGGTCGGCGCGACGAAGTTGCCGGCGGCGTTGTTGACGAGGCCGGTGAGGCCGCCGCCTTGCTGCCAGAGCGACTCGACCATCGCGTCGACGGCGGCGGCATCGCGGATGTCGACGCCGAAGGTGTCGATGCGGCGCTCGGGGAACTGCGCGCGCCAGGCGTCGGCGGTCGCGTCGCAGACCGCCTTGCGCCGACCGCAGATCGCGACGTCGGCGCCGAGGCCGAGGAAGCGCTCGGCCATCGCCTGGCCGAGGCCGGTGCCTCCGCCGGTGACGAGGATGCGCTGGCCGGCCATCAGATGCGGGTCGAACATGGTGGCGCTCCTTCGGCGGCGTGGAGATGTCGGGCGGACCGGACGGGTCCGAAGGGAGCGTAGCGCAGCCCCTCGAACCGGTGCTTCGGCACTTGCCCGGGGCCTTTCCGCAACTTCTAGAATTTGCGGTTCACCGCCCGCCGCTCCAGGAACCGCCATGCCTCTCGTCTCGATGCGCCAGCTCCTCGACCATGCCGCCGAAAACGGCTATGGAATCCCCGCCTTCAACGTCAACAACCTCGAGCAGGTCCAGGCGGTGATGAGCGCCGCCGACGAGGTCGGCGCTCCGGTCATCCTGCAGGCGAGCGCCGGTGCGCGCAAGTACGCCGGCGAGCCCTTCATCAAGCACCTGATCGAGGCGGCGATCGAGTCGTGGCCGAAGGTGCCGCTGGTCATGCACCAGGACCACGGCCAGAGCCCCGACATCTGCCGCAGCGCGATCGACCTCGGCTTCTCGTCGGTGATGATGGACGGCTCGCTCGAGGCCGACGGCAAGTCGATCGCCTCGTACGACTACAACGTCGACGTCACGCGCAAGGTCGTCGACATGGCGCACGCGCGCGGCGTCACCGTCGAGGGCGAGCTCGGCTGCCTCGGCTCTCTCGAGACGATGCGCGGCGACAAGGAGGACGGCCACGGCACCGAGGCGACGATGACGCGCGACCAGCTCCTCACCGACCCGGAGCAGGCGGCCGACTTCGTCAAGCGCACCCAGCTCGACGCGCTCGCGATCGCGATCGGCACCAGCCACGGCGCGTACAAGTTCACCCGCAAGCCCACCGGCGACATCCTCGCCATCGACCGCATCAAGGAGATCCACCGGCGCATCCCGAACACGCACCTGGTGATGCACGGTTCGTCGAGCGTGCCGCAGGACCTGCTCGCCGAGATCCGCGAGTTCGGCGGCGCGATGAAGGAGACCTACGGCGTTCCGGTCGAGGAGATCCAGGAGGCGATCAAGCACGGCGTCCGCAAGATCAACATCGACACCGACATCCGCCTGGCGATGACCGGCGCGATCCGCCGCTATCTCGCCGAGCACCCCGACAAGTTCGACCCGCGCGACTACCTCAAGCCGGCGCGCGAAGCGGCGAAGAAGATCGCGCGCCAGCGCTACCTCCAGTTCGGCTGCGAGGGCCAGGCGGCGAAGATCGCGGCGCGGCCGCTCGCCGACATTGCCAGGCGCTACGCGCAGGGCGAGCTGGCGCAGACGGTGGTGTGATCGCGCTCGCCTCTTCCTGCGAGCCGCGGTGAGCCACGACGTTCCGGCGGCCGGGCCGGGCCGAGCCGACGGCGCGGACGCGCCGCTCTTCGAGACCCATCTCCGCTCGCTGCCGCTGCTCGCTCGCGGCAAGGTCCGTGACAACTACGCGGTCGGCAGCGATCGCCTGCTGATGGTCGCGAGCGACCGGCTGAGCGCGTTCGACGTCGTCATGCGCGAGCCCATCCCCGGCAAGGGGCGGGTTCTGACGCAGATGGCGCTGTCCTGGTTCGCCCGGCTCGGCCACATCGTTCCCAACCACCTCACCGGCGACGACCCCGATAGCGTCGTCGGCGCCGACGAGCGCGCGCACGTGCGCGGCCGCTCGATGCTCGTCCGGCGCCTGCGGCCGTTGCCGATCGAGGCGGTCGTCCGCGGCTACCTCGCCGGCAGCGGCTGGAAGGAATACCAGGAGAGCGGCGCCGTCTGCGGCGTGATGCTGCCGCCGGGCCTGGGCAACGCCGCGAAGCTGCCGGCGCCGATCTTCACCCCGGCGACCAAGGCCGAGATGGGCGACCACGACGAGAACATCGACTTCGAGTGCGCCGCGGACATCGTCGGCCACGACCTCGCGGTCAAGGTGCGCGACATCTCCATCCGCCTCTACACCGAGGCGGCGGCGTTCGCGCTCGGCCGCGGCATCGTCATCGCCGACACCAAGTTCGAGTTCGGCCTCGACGACGCCGGCACGCTGACGCTGATGGACGAGGTGCTGACGCCCGACTCGTCGCGCTTCTGGCCGGCGGCGGGCGTCGTCGTCGGCGAGACGCCGCCGAGCCTGGACAAGCAGCCGGTGCGCGACTGGCTCGAGCAGGTCACGGTCGACGGCAAGCCGTGGAACAAGAAGCCGCCGCCGCCGCCGCTGCCCGACGCCGTCGTCGCCGCGACGGCCGAGCGCTATCGCGCTGCGCTCGACCGCCTGGCAGGCGCGAAGGGCTGAAGCGGGCGGGAGCGATATCGGCCCTCTCGGCAGGCGCCCGCAAGGCTGGCATGATCACGTTTTCGATCCAACAAGGGAGAACGTCGATGAATATCCAGAAGAGATTGCTCGTGCTCGGGGCGCTTTCGCTGTCGTTGCTGGCGACCGGCGCGTTGGCGAAGGATGACAAGGCGACCAAGCAAGCCGAGGTCGTGAAGAAGACCGATGAGGCGCTGGATCGCTTCTACAAGGTCAAGCCGGAGCTCAAGGACGCGGTCGCCAAGGCGCCGGGGTACGGCATCTTCACCACCTACGGCGTCAGCTTCGGGGTCGGCGGCTCCGGCGGCTCGGGCCGCGTGCACGACAACAAGACCAAGCACAACACCTTCATGAAGGTCGGCGGCGCCAGCGCCGGCCTTCAGATCGGTGCGTCGCAGACCGAGGTGCTGTTCGTCTTCGAATCGGCCGATGCGATGCACAAGTTCATCAGCAACGGCTGGACGGGCGGCGCTACTGCCACTGCGTCGGCGGGGGCCAGCGGCTCGACGGCGGGCGGCGGCAGGGGCGAAACCGCCGGGAAGAAGCAGGCGGACGTCTACACGCTGACCAAGAACGGCCTCGAGGCCGGCCTCGCCGTCGGCGGATCGAAGTTCTGGAAGGACAAGGACCTCAACTGACGCCAGGCCGGCGCGCCGCCGCGGACGGTCGCGTTCGCGCCGGCGCCTCGCGACCGGAGCGGCCGCGCCGCGCTCAGAACAACGTCATGCTGAGCTTGCGCCGGTAGCTGTCGACGACCGGGTCGGCGGGGGCCGCGACCACCTTGCCGGCGACCTCGAGCGTGCCCTTCTTGTCGGCGGCATCCGCCTTCGGCGGCGGCGCGTTCTTGGTCATGAGCTGCAGGATCGCGACGTAGGTCTTGCGCGCGAGCTCGTCTTTCCAGCCCTTGTCGCGCATCAGGATCTCGAGCAGCTCGTCCATCGCCTGCGTCATCTCGCCCTTTGCAAAGTGGCGCTGCGCGAGCTCGAAGCGGGCGTCGAAGTCGCGCTTGTTGGCGGCGATCGCTGCCTCGAGCGTGTCGCGCGGGCGCGCCTTCGGCGCCGCCTCCATCGCCGCGAGCCAGTGTCCCGCGGCGGCGAGGCGGGCGTCGAGCAGCGGATGGCTCGCGACCGGGTCGAACGAGGCGCGCGCCTCGGCGACGCGGCCGGCGCGCAGCAGCGCCCGCATGTAGTCGTAGCGCGCGGTGTCGTTCGCGGGGTTGGTGGCGAGCGCGGCCTGGAGGCGGTCGAGCGCGGCGTCGGTGTCGCCTTCGGCGAGCGCCTCCTCGGCCGCCTGATGGTCCTCGTCGGACGCCTGCTCCTCGGCGCTCGGCACGTGCTTGTCGAGGAACTTCCTCACCTCGGATTCGGGCAGCGCGCCGACGAAGCCGTCGACCGGCTGGCCGCCCTTGAAGAGGACGCAGAACGGGATCGAGCGGACGCCGAACATCTGCGAGAGCTGCTGGGCGATCTCGGGCTCGTCGTCGGCGTTGAGCTTGACGAGCTTGAAGCGGCCGCCGTAGGCGGTCTCGAGCTTCTCGAGCGTCGGCCCGAGCGTCTTGCACGGGCCGCACCAGGGCGCCCAAATGTCGAGCAGCACCGGCTGCGCGAGCGAGGCGTTGACGAGTTCGGCTTCGAGGTTCTTGTGGGTGATGTCTTGCATGGTGTCGAGCCGTAGAAGGGAAGACAGGAGGTGAAGCCCCGCCGCCTACAATTCAAGCCTCCTTCACGAACCCCGAAAGCGAACGCCGTGAGCAGCGTCCCGGCGGTCATCGGCGTGGTCATGGGCTCCAGCAGCGACTGGGAAACGCTCCGCGCCGCTACCGCGATTCTCGCCGAGTTTGGCGTCGCCCACGAAGCGCGCGTCGTCTCGGCGCACCGCATGCCCGACGAGATGTTCGCCTACGCCGAAGGCGCGGCGGCGCGCGGCCTGAGGGCGATCATCGCCGGCGCCGGCGGCGCCGCCCACCTGCCCGGAATGCTCGCCGCCAAGACGACCGTGCCGGTGCTCGGCGTTCCGGTCGAGAGCAAACATCTGAAAGGGCTCGACTCGCTCTATTCGATCGTGCAGATGCCCAAGGGCGTCCCGGTCGCGACGTTCGCCATCGGCAGCGCCGGCGCCGCCAACGCCGCGCTCTTCGCTGTCGCCATGCTCGCCTGCGCCGACGCCGGGCTGCGCGCGCGCCTCGAAGCGTATCGAGCGCGCCAGACCGACGCGGCGCGGGCGATGACGGCCGAGCTGAAGTGACGGCGGCCGGGTCGGGAGCGCCGGCGATTCGCGCCGACGCGGCGGCCGCGTCGTTCATCGCGCCCGGGGCCACGCTCGGCGTCATGGGCGGCGGCCAGCTCGGCCGGATGTTCGTCCACGCCGCTCAGGCGATGGGTTATCGAACGGCGGTGCTCGACCCCGATCCGCTCAGCCCGGCTGGGCTCGTCTCGCACGAGCACATCCGTGCTCCCTACCTCGATCCGCACGGCCTCGATCGCCTCGGCGAGCGCTGCGCCGCGATCACGACCGAGTTCGAGAACGTCCCCGCCGCGGCGCTCGCCCGGCTGGCGCAGCGGCGCCCGGTCGCGCCGTCGGCAGCGGCGGTGTCGGTGTGCCAGGACCGCGTCGCCGAGAAGGCGGCGTTCGCGCGCAGCGGCATCGCCTGCGCGCCGCATGCCGCGATAGCGCGCGCGCGCGACATCGACCGCGTCGACGCGGCGCTCTTCCCCGGCATCCTGAAGACGACGCGGCTCGGCTACGACGGCAAGGGGCAGCGCGCGGTCGCCGATCGCGGCGAGCTCGCGGCGGCGTACGCCGCGCTCGGCGCCGGCGCGTGCGTGCTCGAGAAGCGCCTGCCTCTCGCCGCCGAGATCAGCGTCATCGTTGCCCGCAACGGGCAAGGCGAAGCGGTCCATCTGCCGGTGCAGGACAACGTCCACGTCGACGGCATCCTCGCCGTCACGCGCGTGCCGACGCGCGAGGTCGTCGCCGCACCGGCGCAGGCCGAGGCGATCGCGCTGGCGACTCGCCTCGCCGGCGCGCTCGACTACGTCGGCGTGCTGTGCGTCGAGTTCTTCGTCCTTGCCGACGGCTCGCTGGTCGCCAACGAGATGGCGCCGCGGCCGCACAACTCGGGCCACTACAGCATCGACGCCTGCGACCTCTCGCAATTCGATTTGCAGGTGCGGGCGATGACCGGCGCGCCGCTGGTCGCGCCGCGCCAGCATTCGCCGTGCGTGATGCTCAACCTGCTCGGCGACCTCTGGCGCGACGGCGCGGCGCCCGACTGGCCGGCCGTGCTCGCGCTGCCGGGCGCCCACCTGCACCTCTACGGCAAGGAGGAGGCGAGGCCGGGTCGCAAGATGGGTCATCTGAGTTTCACCGCGCCGAGCGCCGCCGAAGCCGAGGCGCGCGCCGGCGCGGCGGCGCGCTGCCTCGGCATGTCGCTCGACGCCATCGGCCTGGCGGCGGCGTAGCGTGAATCACCGTCGGTAGTCATGCGACTCGACGGACTCGATCCGGCGGCGATCGACAGCGCCGCCGCGCTCATCGCCGCTGGCGAGCTGGTGGCGTTCCCGACCGAGACCGTCTACGGCCTCGGCGCGCGCGCCGACAGCGACGCGGCGGTGGCGAAGATCTTCGCGCTCAAGGGCCGTCCGACGGCGCATCCGCTGATCGTCCACGTCGCCGATCGCGCCGGCGCCGACCGCTTCGCGGTCGCGTTGCCGACGGTCGCCGAGCGCCTCGTCGACGCCTTCTGGCCCGGGCCGCTCACCGTCATCGTCGCGCGTCGGTCCGGCGTCGCCGACTCCGCGGCGGCGGGGCAGGCGACGATCGGCCTGCGCTGCCCCGCCCATCCCGTCGCCCACGCGCTGCTCGCCAAGTCCGCCGAGAGCGGCGTCTTCGGCATTGCCGCGCCGAGCGCGAATCGCTTCGGCCGCGTCAGCGCGACGACGGCGGCGCACGTCGCCGACGAGTTCGGCATCGAGCTGGCGGTGCTCGATGGCGGCGCGGCGCGGATCGGCATCGAGTCGGCGATCGTCGACTGCTCCACCGGCCGGCCGGTCCTGCTGCGGCCGGGCATTCTGACGATGAAGCGGATCGAGGACGCCGCCGGCGAGCCACTCCAGGGCGCCGACGCGGCATCGCCGCGCGCTCCCGGCACGCTCGCCGCGCACTACGCGCCGCAGGCGAGGCTGCGCGTCATGCCGACGGCGATGCTGCAGACCGCGCTCCACGTGCTCGGCACCGACCCTCTGAAGCTGGCGGTATATTCGCGGTCGATCCCGTCGGGCGTCGCCCCCGGAGCCGTGCACCGGCGCATGCCGGCCCGTCCCGAGCAGGCTGCGCACGAATTGTTTTCGATCCTGCGCGAACTCGACGGCGAGGGCGTGCATCTGATCTGGGTCGAGGAGCCGCCGCCCGGTCCCGAATGGGACGGGGTACGCGACCGGCTCAGCCGCGCGGCGGCGGCCTCCTGACCGATCACCCCATCCCCCGGAGCCCCTGAATGACCTTGAACCCGAGAGAGCTGCGCCGACGCGCGCTCGGCGTCGTCGCGATCGCCGCGACGCTGCTGATGGCCGCCTGCGGCGGCGGCGAGACGACGAACAACTTCCGCGCCAGCCGCGTCGTCGTGTTCGGTGACGAGACGAGCGTGATCGTCGACACCAACTTCGACGCCAACGGCAGCAAGTACAGCGTCAACGCGGTCGTCTCGGACACCGACCCGACACTGGCCTGCAGCCTCAATCCGCTCTGGGTGCAGAGCATCGCGAGCCTCCACGGGCTGGTCTTTCCCGAGTGCAACAACGGTGTCGTGCCGGTCGTCGCGCCGACCAGCCGGATGCGCGCCGCCTTCGGCGCGCGCGCCGCCGACCTCGGGCCGCAGATCGACGCCCAGCAGATCGAAAGCCCGCTCGGCGCCGGCGATCTGGTGACCGTCCTGGTCGGCGCCAACGATGTCCTCGCCGAGTACCAGAACTTCCCGGCGCAGACCGAGGCCCAGCTGATCGCCAAGGTCGAGGCCGAAGGCACCGAGGTCGGCCGCCAGGTCAATCGACTCGCCAACACCGGCGCCAAGGTCCTGCTCGCGACCGTCATCGACCTCGGCGTCACGCCGTTTGCAGGCACCGAGCGAGCCGCCCACGCCGACGTCGATCGGGCCGCCCTGCTGACGCACCTGACGGCGCGATTCAACGCGTCGATGCGCGCCACGATCGTCAACGACGGCCGCAAGATCGGCCTGGTGCTGCTCGACGAGCTCGTCACCGCGATCGTCCACAACCCCGGCCTCGAGGGCTTCACCAACCTCGTCGATCCGGTCTGCGACCTGACGAAATCGGCGTTGAGGCCGCCTTCGATCCTCGATTGCACGGCGCTGACGTTGGTTCCGGGCGGCAGTTCCGTCTATCTTTGGGCCGACGACCGCCATCTGAGCGCCAGCGCGCAGAACTCCTTCGCCAACATCGCGGTCACGCGCGCCCAGAACAACCCGTTCTGAAGGAGGCGGCCCACGCTTGCGGCTTTCGCCGCGGGGTTGCCCGGCAAGGGGCGCAGCCGGGCTCGGCGCGACGCCCGGGGCTGCGCTTGCGGCCGTCGCCCGTCAGGGCGGATCGGCGGGAGCGAGCGGCGCCAGCGCCGGCGCGTCGCTCGCCGCCCACTCGACGAGCGCCTCGAGCGCCGGCCGAGCCGCGTTCGCGTTCGGATGATTGACGATGGCGACGACGCTGTAGCGCCGGCCCGAATCGGCGAGCACCCAGCCGGCGACGCCGACGACGTCGCGCAGCGAGCCGGTCTTCAGGTGAGCGCGGCCGGAAGCGCCCTTCGACCGGCGCAGCGTGCCGTCGACGCCGGCCACCGGCAGCGAGCTCATCAGCTCGGGCATCACCGCGCTCGACCATGCGGCTTGCAGGAGGCGGCCGAGCACACCCGCGGAAAGGCGCGAATCGCGCGTCAGCCCGGAGCCGTTGCTGATGACCGCTGCGTTCGCCGCCGCGCCGACGCGGCCGCGCAGCCACTGGCGCACGACCTCGCGCGACGCCTCGGGCGTGCCGGCGCCGCGCTGCGTCGCGCCGAGGGTGAGGAAGAGCTGCTGCGCCATCACGTTGTTGCTGAGCTTGTTGATGTCGCGGACCACTTCGGCAAGCGTCGGCGAGCGCAGCTCGAAGCTCGGCGTCGCCGGCGGCGCGGCGCCGTCGCGGACGACGCCGGTCAGCTTGCCGCCTTCTTCGGCCCAGAGGCCGGCGAGGGCGCGCTCGTTGTAGCTCTTCGGATCGGCGTAGGCGATCGGCCAGACCTTCTCGCCGCACGCGACCTGGAACGCGCCGGCGAGATGCATCCTGGCCGGCTCGGCGAACTCGGCCTTGAGCGCGCCGCGCCAGTCCTCGCACGGCCCCGACGTCAGCGGCACGGTCGCATCGACGCGAACGCCGGCGAGCGGCGGATCGACCGCGATCGTCGCGACGCCGCGCCCGGGCTCGGGAGTGAACGTGAGCAGCACGGCGCGATAGTTCAGCAGCAGCGCGTCGGCGCCGGCGTTGTAGGGCCGCAGCGGCTCGCCGTCGAAGTCGGCCGGGTTGATCTCGCCGGGGACGAAGGCGCTGCGATCGAGAACGATGTCGCCGCGGATCTCGCGCACGCCGGCCTGCTGGACACGCCGCATCAAGAGCCACATCCGCTCGAGGACCAGCTTCGGGTCGCCGTTGCCCTTGATGACGAGGTTGCCGGTGAGGACGTCGTCGGCGACGGTTCCCTGCAGCCAGACCGGCGTCGACCAGGTGTAGGCCGGGCCGAGCAGCTCGAGGCCGGCGAAGGTCGTGACGAGCTTCATCAGCGACGCCGGGTTGACCGGCTTGTCGGGCTGCCAGGCGAGGCGCGGCCGCGCCGCATCGGCCTCCTGCACCCACGCGACCATCGCGTCGCGCGGCACGCCGCCGCGCGCGAGCGCCGCCTCGACGCTGCGCGGCAGGCCGCGAACGTCGCTGCCGTTGTTCAATGCGCGCGCGGTCGCGGTCGCGGCACCGGCGGCGGGCGGCAGCGCGGCCGCCAGCAGCGACGTCGCCAGCGCGATGATCGACGTCGCGGCGCGGCAGCGCGGCGCCGCGATCGAAGCGCTGGAGCGCGATCGCATGACGTCGATGATCGCATGGGCGAAGCGCGCCAGCGGCCGCGAACGGCGCCGCTAAACTCGTCGCGATGAGACTTTCTGGCGATGCGTCGTCGCCGCCGTCGTCATGGCGACGCTGATCGCCTTCGACACCGCGACCGAGCGAATGACGATCGCGTTGCGACACGGCGATCGCGTCTTCCAGCACGAAGGCGAGGGCGGCTCGCGCGCATCGGCGACGCTGCTGCCGGAGATCCTCGGCCTTTTCGGCGAAGCGGGGATCGGCGTCGCCGATCTTGACGCGATCGCGTTCGGCCGCGGCCCCGGCGCCTTCACCGGCCTGCGCACCGCGTGCTCGGTCGCGCAGGGTCTCGCCTTCGGCGCCGGCAAGCGTGTGCTGCCGATCGACAGCCTGCTCGCCGTCGCCGAAGACGCGCGCGGCGACGCGTCGGCGCTGCGCGTCTGGGCGCTGATCGACGCTCGCATGGAGCAGATCTACGGCGCCGAATACGAGCACGCGAACGGCGGCTGGTCGACCCGCGTCGCTCCCTTCCTCACCAACTGCGCCGAGCTCGAAGCGAGATGGCGCGCCGCCGCGCCGACCGCGCTCGCGGGCAACGCCCTCGGCGTCTTCGGCGCCCGCCTGCCGACCGGCAACGCGACCTTGTTCCCCGCGGCGATGCCCACCGCATCGGCGCTCCTGCGTCTGGCCGAGCAAGCGTGGGCCGACGGCGCCGCCGTCGACCCCGCGCTCGCGCTGCCCCTCTACGTCCGCGACAAGGTCGCCGACACCGAAGCCGAGCGCGCCGCGCTGCGCGCCAGCAAAGCGCTCTCGAAGGGGCCGCCTGTTGCTCCCCCGAGGAGCAACGCCAAGTGAAAACCGAGCCCATCGTTCGCGCCGAAAAAGGGACTCCAGAGGAGTCCGCCCATCCCTCTCGGAGGGAGGGGAGCGAAGCGGGGCGGGAGCAATCCTGCAATGCGTCGCGAAGCGGCGCGGCCGCGGCCGCGCCGCTCCGCTCCCCCCTCGTCCGCCCGATGACGATCGCCTCGCTCGACGGCGTCATCGATCTCGAGGTCGAGGTCTATCCCTTTCCCTGGACGCGCGGCAACTTCGTCGATTCCCTGGTCGCGGGCTACACGGCGTGGACGCTGAACCATGTCGACGGCGACCTGATCGGCTACTGCGTCGCGATGCCGGGGGTCGACGAGATGCACCTGCTCAACATCACGATCGCGCCGGCGTCGCGGCGGCGCGGCCATGCGCGTCGGCTCCTTGCCGATCTCGTCCGGCTGTGCCGGCTGCGTCAGGCGAGCCGGCTCTGGCTCGAGGTCCGCGAGAGCAATTCGCAAGCGCGCGAAGCGTACAGCCGGCTCGGCTTCGCCCAGGTCGGTCGCCGCCGGGGCTACTACCCCGCGTCCCAGGGTCGGCGCGAGGATGCCTTGGTCATGAGCCTCGATATCGCCGCGGAAGGTGCGCTCTATGCGCTGGACTGAACGCCAGCGCGCGATGCTGCGCGAGATGGGCATCACGCTCTGGGCGCCGGCCGAAGTCGGAGCGCCGGATTCGGTCGAGGCACGTCGTCATCCGATCGAGGCGCGTCATCCGGTCGAGCGGGCGCACGCCGTGGACGCGACGCCCCCGTCGGTGGTCGACGCCGGCGACGTCGGCCAGGTCGGCGCGCGGGAAGGCGACGTCGCCATCGCCGCCAGCGAGGGCGCGCGACGCCTGCCGGGCCTTGCCGAGGCCGATTGGCTGGTCGTCGCCGAGCCGCTCGACGCCGCGGATCCGCAGCAGGAGCAGTTGCTCGACAACATGCTGCGCGCGATCGGCGTGGGCTTGATCGCGCCGAACCGCGAGCGCCGAGCGGTCTTGTCGCCGCTGCTTCCCGCCGCGGAATCCGCCGCAAACTCGGCGGTGGCGGCCGGCGCCTCGAACGAGAGCGCGTTGGCCGCCGCGACCGCTGCGGTCGCGCCGCGCTGCATCCTCGCGTTCGGTCGCACCGCGGCGGCCGCGCTGCTCGGCGACGATTCGCCGATCGGCGGCTTGCGCGGCCGGGTTCATCGGCGGGGCGGCGTCCCCGTCGTCGTCACGTTCTCGCTGGCGTTCCTGCTTCGCCATCCGGCCGAGAAGGCCAAGGCATGGGCCGACCTGTGCCTGGCGGTCGCGACGGTCACCGGCGCGTCGTAGGTTGAGCTTCGAGCCGCAGCCTGGCGCGAGCCGTCGGCAGCGTCGCCGCGTGTTCAGCGTTGGCCGCGCGAGCGTGTCCGCGTGTTCAGCCGGCCTGCGCGCCCGCGTGTCCTAACGCTTCACCGGCCGCTTCCAGCCCCTCACCGTCGCCTGGCGTGCGCGCGCGACCGTCAGCTCGCCGGCGGGCGCGTCCTTGTTGATCGTCGAGCCGCCGCCGATCGTCGCGCCGGCGCCGATCTCGACGGGCGCGACGAGGACGCAGTTGCTGCCGATGTGCGCGTCGGCGCCGATCGTCGTCCGATGCTTGTTCGCCCCGTCGTAGTTGGCGGTGATGCTGCCGGCGCCGTAGTTGACCCGCGCGCCGACGTCGGCATCGCCGAGGTAGGCGAGGTGGTTCGCCTTGGCGCCGTCGCCGAGGGTCGAGTTCTTGATCTCGACGAAGTTGCCGACGTGGACGTCGGCGCCGAGGACCGCTCCGCCGCGCAGCCGGCTGAACGGGCCGACGATGGCGCCGGCGCCGACGCTCGCGCCGAGCGCCTCGCCGTCGATGTGCGTGTAGGGACGGATCGTCGCGCCGGCGCCGATGCGCGCGTTCCTCACCAGGCAGTACGCGCCGATGCGAGCGCCGTCGCCGATCTCGACCGATCCTTCGAAGATGCAGCCGACGTCGATCTCGACGTCGCTGCCGCAGCGCAGCTCGCCGCGCTGGTCGAAGCGGGCCGGGTCGGCGAGGCGAACGCCGGCTGCCATCAGCCGTTCCGCGCGCGCGCGCTGCACGCGGCGCTCGAGGCCGGCGAGCTGCGCCGGGCTGTTGACGCCGAGCACTTCGGTAGCGCTGCCGGCGGGGACGCCGACCACGTCGAAGCCTTCGCCGACTGCGCTCGCGACGACGTCGGTGAGGTAGAACTCGCCGGCGGCGTTGTCGTTGCGAAGCGCCGCGAGCCAGCGCTTGAGGTCGGCGGTCGGCGCCGCCATCACGCCGGTGTAGACCTCGCGGATCGCACGGACGTCATCGGAAGCATCCTTCTCTTCGACGATCGCGGCGATCGAATCGGTGGCGCGCGGCGTCGGCCGGCGCACGATGCGGCCGTACCCGTGCGGCTCGTCGAGCTCGACGGTGAGCAAGGCCAGACGCTTCGGTCCCGCCGCCGCGACCAGGCTGCGCAAGGTCTCGCTCTCGATCAGCGGCACGTCGCCGTTGAGGACGAGCGTCGTGCCGCCGTCGTCGAGGCGCGGCGCCGCCTGCTGCAGGGCGTGGCCGGTGCCGAGCTGAGGCTGCTGGCGAACGAAGACGAGGCCGGGCGCCTGCGCATTTCGCTCGACCTCGTCGGCGCCGTGGCCGGTGACGATGATCGTCCGGGTTTCCCCCAGCGCAGCGGCGGCGTCGAGAACATGCTGCAATAAATGGCGGCCGCCGAGCGTGTGCAGGACTTTCGGCCGCGACGACTTCATCCGCGTCCCTTGCCCCGCCGCCATGATCACCACGTTCAACCCCATGCCGACACCCGCGTTGCGCCGGCCCGTCGTCCGACGGTCGATTATCGCGGCGCTGGCCACGGCGCTGATCGTCGCGCTGCCGGCCTGCAGCATGGTCAAGCTCGGCTACGAGCAGGCCGGGACGCTCGCCTTCCGCTGGCTCGACCGCTACGTCGACTTCGACGACGCGCAGTCGCTCCGGGTGCGCTCGGCGCTCGACGACGCGCTCGCCTGGCACCGGCGCACCCAGCTCCCCGACTACCTGCAACTGCTCGCACGCGCCGAGGCCGAGGTCGTCGGCGAGGCGACACCCGAGCGCATGTTCGCGTGGGCCGCCGACATCAAGAGCCGCGTCGAGCCGGTCCTGCAGTATGTCGCGCCGGCGATCGCCGACGTCGCGGTCACGCTCTCGCCGGCGCAGCTCGCGAACATCGACAAGCGCTTCGCCGAGACCAACGAGGAGTACCGCGACGAGCACCTGCAGAAGAATCCGCAGCGGCGCCACAAGGCCGAGCTGAAGCGCCAGGTCGCCCGCGCCGAGATGCTCTACGGCGATCTCGACGCGACGCAGCGCGACCTGATCGCGCACTCGATCGCCACCTCGCCGTACAACCCGGAGATCGCCCTCGCCGAGCGCAAGGAGCGACAGCGAGACGTGCTGGCGCTGGCACGTCGGCTGCGCGAATCGAACCAGGGCCGCGACGACGCGATCGCGCAGGTCCGCGCCTATCTGCACGACCTCGACCGCTCGCCGCGCGAGGCCTACCGCCGCTACGCCGAGCGGCTGACGGCGCATCAGTGCGCCCTGGCGAGCGCGCTGCACGGTGCGGCCAGCGTGGCGCAGCGGCGTGAAGCGGCCAGGCGGCTCGCCGGCTATCGCGCCGACGTTCGCTCGCTGATCGGTGACGCGTCGAGCTGAGCGCGGCCGCGGTGGCGACGCGTCGACCCGAGCGCGGCCGCGGCGAGTCGAGCTTGGCGGAGGCGACGCGTCGCACTGAGCGCCGCGCGGCGTTCAGTGCGCCGTCTCGACGGTCACGCGATGCGGGTTGCTCGTGCTGCCGGCCGGGAAGTCCTTCATCGCCGCGACGAAGAGCGCCGGCAGGATTGTCGCGACGCCGCTCGTCGGGCCGTCGCTCGCGGCTCGCGCCTCGTAGAGCGGCTCGCCCGACCGCTTGTCGCGGATGAGGACGGCGACTTCGCGGTCGTACCACGTCGAACCGTACCAGGGATCGTAGTAGCCGTAGCGCCAGCCCGGACCCCAGAACGGTCGTCCGTAGTAGTAGTGGCCGTAACCGAACGGCCGGTGCCAGGCGCCGTAGCCGCCGTACCAGAACGGGTCGTCGAACGGGGAGCGATCCGCCGGGGTGACGCGAGCGCCGAGCTGCACGGTGACGTCGGCGACGGCGCCTTCCGGCGCGGCGACGAAGCCGGCGCCTTCGACCGCCTGCCGCGCCGCGTCTTCGATCATCTGCGCCTGCTGCGGCAGCGCCTGCTGCGACGGCAGGCGTTCGAAGGCGTACGTCGACGGGTTCCGCCCCGTCGGCCAGCGGCTGAAGCTCGAGACGGCGGCGTCGATGTTGTAGAACGACGCGCAGCCGGCGAGCGCGGCAGCGGCGAAGGCGGCGGCAACGATCCGTTTCACGCGACCTCGTCGCGCCGCGACGACGGCGCGGCGACGATGTGCTCCCGCTCGCCGTGGCCACGAGGGCCGGAGATCGTCGCCGGCGGGGTCGCGTCGGCCTCGCCGTCGCCGTCGAACGCGCGGTCGCCATCGGCGTCGGCGACGCCCGTCGGCGCGAGCGTCTGGAAGGCGAAGAGCTTGCGGTCCATGAGATGCGACGGCACGACACGTGCCATCGCGTCGAAGATCCGGTCGATCCGGCCCGGGTCGTCGCGTTCCCAGGCGCGCAGCATCTCGCCGATGCGAACGCGCTGCAGGTTCTGCTGGCTGCCGCACAGGTTGCACGGGATGATCGGGAACTCGCGCGCGACGGCCCAGCGCGCGAGGTCGCGCTCGGCGACGTAGGCGAGCGGACGGATGACGACATGACGGCCGTCGTCGCTGACGAGCTTCGGCGGCATCCCCTTCAAGCGGCCGCCGAAGAACATGTTCATGAAGAGCGTCGCGACCATGTCGTCGCGGTGGTGGCCGAGGGCGATCTTGGTCGCGCCCAGCTCGCTGGCGACGCGATAGAGCACGCCGCGACGCAGCCGCGAGCACAGGCTGCACATCGTCTTGCCTTCGGGAACGAGGCGCTTGACGACCGAGTAGGTGTCCTGCTCGACGATCCGGTAGTCGACGCCGATCCCGGCCAGGTATCCGGGCAGCACCTCGGCCGGGAAGCCGGGCTGCTTCTGGTCGAGGTTGACGGCGACGATCTCGAACTCGATCGGCGCGCGCTCGCGCAGCTCGATCAGAATGTCGAGCAGGGAATAGCTGTCCTTGCCTCCCGAGACGCAGACCATGACGCGGTCGCCGTTCTCGATCATCGCGAAATCGGCGATGGCGCGGCCGACCTGGCGGTGCAGGCGCTTCTTCAGTTTGGCGATCTCGACCGGGAGCTTGCGTCGCGGCGCGGCGTCGCGCCCGCTCGATGAATCATCGACGACGGCAGCGGCGTTGGCGAAAGCGGAAGGCGCGACCACGATTCCTACAATGCGTCGGTGCACGAGGGCTTGGACGACGGCAGTGTATCGGCGGCTCTCGCGCGACTGATCCGCGTGGCCATCGAGCGCGCGGGCGGCTGGATCCCGTTCAGCCGATTCATGGCGCTCGCTCTCTATGCGCCGGGCCTCGGCTACTACGCGAGCGGGCGGACGATCGTCGGCCGCGGTCCGGGATCGGGCAGCGATTTCGTCACCGCGCCCGAGCTCTCGCCGCTCTTCGGCCGTGCGCTCGCGCGCCAGGTCGAGCAGGCGCTCGACGCGACCGGCAGCGATGAGGTGTGCGAGTTCGGCGCCGGCAGCGGCGCGCTCGCCCACGGGCTCCTCGCTGCTCTCGGCGAGCGGGTAGGGCGCTATTCGATCGTCGAGGTGTCGGCGCCGCTGCGCGAGCGCCAGCGCGAGGCGACGCGCGAATTCGGCGATCGGGTGCGCTGGCTCGACGCGCTGCCGCCGACGCTCAACGGGGTCGTCGTCGCCAACGAGGTGCTCGACGCGATGCCGGTCGACTTGCTCCACTTCGATGGAACGGCGTGGCTCGAACGCGGCGTCGCGGTCGCCAGCGCGAGCGGCGGAGCGTCCTCGTTCGTCTGGGCCGATCGACCGACCCCGGCAGCTCCGCCGCTAAGCGCGGGGTTCGCTCGCGGCAGCACCACCGAGATGCACCCGCAGGCGCAGGCGTTCGTCGCGACCCTCGCCGACCGCCTCGAGCGCGGCGCGATCTTCATCATCGACTACGGCTTCCCGGAGGCCGAGTACTACCACCCGCAGCGCGACGGCGGGACGCTGATGTGCCATCGGGGCCACCGCCCCGACACCGACCCGCTCGTCGACGTCGGCCTCAAGGACATCACGGCGCATCTCGACTTCAGCGCCCTCGCCCTGGCAGGGCAGGACGCCGGACTCGACGTCATCGGCTACACGTCGCAGGCGCGCTTTCTCCTCGACTGCGGCATCGGCGAGATGCTCGCCGATGCCGATCCAGCGGCGCGGAGCGACGCGTTGAAGCTCGTCCAGGAGCACGAGATGGGCGAGCTCTTCAAGGTCCTCGCCTTTGCCAAGGGCGCTTCGTTCGCACCGATCGGCTTCGCCAGCGGCGATCGACGCCATCGGCTGTAGCTGCCAGCGTCGGCGCTGCAGCGGTGAAAGTCGCCGGCGTTAGCTCGAGCTGGCAGCGTCTACGCGAGCTCGGCGACGGCGCGAACGCGCGCATCGTGGATGGCTGCGCCGATCGCCGGGCCTGTCAGTCCGCGCGCGACCGCGTCCTCGGCGACCGCCGTCGCGTCGACCGCCATGACGCGGCCGAGCGCTTCCCACAGGCGCGCGCGTTGCGGGTACGGCTTGTCCTCGAGGCCGCCGCGACCGCGCGCGTCGCACTCGCACGCGAGCAGCGCCTCGGCGAAACGATCGGGCCGCCGCAGCGCGTCGCAGCGCTCGAGCAGCCGGACGATCGCGGCGGCGCCGAACTCGCCGCTGCGATGGATGTTGCCGTGCTCGCGCGCGACGACGATCGCCAGCGCCCGGCAGGCGTTGTCGACGCGCAGCCGCTCGCTCATCTCGTGCACCAGCGCGACGCTGCGCTCCTCGTGGCGCAGATGGCGAGGCAGGATCTCGGGCGGCGTCGTCCCCTTGCCGAGGTCGTGGCCGAGGCAGGCGTAGCGGACCGGGAGACTCGCCTCCAGGCGCGCGGCCATGTCGAGCACCATCATCAGGTGAACGCCGGTGTCGACTTCCGGGTGATAGTCGGCCCGCTGCGGCACGCCGAACAGCCGATCGACCTCGGGCAGCACGCGCGCCAGCGCGCCGCAACCGCGCAGGACCTCGAACATCCGCGACGGCTTGGCCTCCATCATGCCGCGCGAGACCTCCTGCCAGACTCGCTCCGGCACGAGAGCGTCGACCTCGCCGGCGCGGACCATCTCGCGCATCAGCGCCTCGGTTTCGGCGGCGACGGCGAAATCGGCGAAGCGGGCGGCGAAGCGCGCGAGGCGCAAGATCCGCACCGGATCCTCGGCGAACGCCGGCGACACGTGGCGAAGCACCTTGGCCGCGATGTCGCGCCGGCCGCCGTGCGGATCGATCAGCGCGCCGTTCTCGTCCTGGGCGATGGCGTTAATCGTGAGGTCGCGGCGGGCGAGGTCTTCTTCCAGCGTCACGTCCGAATCGGCGTGGAACTCGAAGCCGTGGTAGCCGGGCCCGGTCTTGCGCTCGGTGCGCGCGAGAGCGTGCTCCTCGCGCGTCTCGGGATCGAGGAAGACCGGGAAATCGCGTCCGACGGCGAGAAATCCCGCGTCGCGAAGTTCCTCGGGGCGCGAGCCGACGACGACCCAATCGCGGTCGCCGACCGCGCGGCCCATCAGAACGTCGCGTACGGCGCCCCCGACTAGGTAGCGTTTCATCCGAAATGGAACCTTTCGCAAGGCGGGATCTCTAGCGCAGGTTAAGTATGCGCATACTACAATTGTTGGCCCGGGGAATCCGCACCCGCGGTGAATGGCTTGACCCTTCGGTGCCGTGCCGCTAAAACACGCTGCTCGAAGGCAGCGCACAAAAACGAAATTCCCCCTGAACACGGGGGAACCCTTTCGAAGCCGTCACCCGTATAACCGTAGCCATTGCACCGGCGGATCGCGCCGAGGCAACTGACCCCGTAATGAGGAACAAAAATGAACTTTGTCAAAACTCTCTTAGCTGCCGCGGCAGTGGCTGCTTCCTGCGGCGCTAACGCGGTCGTCACTGGCGCTCTCACCGGAGGCGCCGGCAGTGTCGCCAGCTTGAACTGCAACGGCCCTTGCGGAGTTGCCGGCACCGGCGGGAGCTTGAGCGGCTCAATCACCGGCACGTTCACCGGCGGTGCGGTCTACGCGGCCGACATGAGTTTCGCGGATGACGTGGCTCCCGGCGAAAACTTTTACGCCGTGGGTCCGACGCCCGGCGGCTTTGGGACTCCTAACACGGGCACGCTGTCATTGGGCGCGGGATTGAGCTTCATCAGCTTCCTCTGGGGATCTCCTGACACGTTCAACAGTTTGACCGTGAACAGCACGGGCCCCGGTCCGAACAGCCAGACGTTCACCGCCACGGGGACTGGTTTCCCCGCGGCCTTCCCGGTCAGCAACGGCGATCAAAGCTTCTTTCAGCTTGTTTCGTTCACTGCGGGTGCGGGGAGTCTGATCACGAGTCTGGTGTTCACCAGCACTTCGAATGCCTTCGAAGTTGGTCGCTTCTCGACGACGCCAGTTCCCGAGCCTGAGACCTACGCGCTGCTGCTCGCAGGTCTTGGCGCCCTCGGGTTCGTTTCCCGCCGTCGTCGCCGGGCCTGATCAGGCAGCGAAGTCTGGAAGGCCGGCGAGAACGCTGGTCAGTTGTTGAAGAGCGGGCTGAGGCCCGCTCTTTGCATTGCGAGCTTCTCGCATGGCGCGGGCGCAGGGGAAACCGTGGGCGCTTTTGGCCTTGCTCCTGCCGGGTCGAGAAGGCAGGCGAGCTCTTCCGGGCGATGACGCCTAGCGATTCGGTCTCGCCAGCCCGTCGCGAGTCGGCCGATACGGTTCGTCTTCGGCGACGAAATCATGTTCCTTGCGCGCGGCCGCACACCACGCTTGCATCGCCGGCAACGCGTGCACCGTGTCGACATAGCCGAGCGCGGCAGCGCCGAGCGGCAACGCGTAGGTCCTGACGCGCGAGCACACCGGCGCGAAGTAGGCGTCGACGATGCCGAAGTCGCCGAAGAGAAAAGGGCCGCCGCTCTCGGCGAGCTGGCCGGACCACATCGCGTCGATCCTGCGCAGGTCTGCGGCGACGTCCGGCCATTCGATCTTGCAGCGCATGCCCACCTCGGGCAGCGACGCTTCGATGTTCATCGGACAGCGATTGCGCAAGGCCGCGAACCCCGAGTGCATCTCGGCGCAGAGGCTGCGCGCGCGGGCGCGCTGGCGCCGATCGCCGGGCCAGAGCCGCTTCGTCGGGAACAGCTCGGCGAGATATTCGGCGATCGCGAGCGAATCCCAGACCGCGAAGCCGTCGTCGTCGATGAGCAAGGGCACACGGCCGCTCGGTGCCAGCGCGAGCAGCGTCGATTTGAACGCGGATCCTTCGTTCCAGTCGAGGCGGAGCGGCCGTTCCGAAAACTCGATGCCAGCCTGCGTCATCAGCAGCCACGCGCGCAGCGACCACGACGAGTAGTTCTTGTTGCCGATGTAGAGCTGCATGCGAAATCCTTCCCGGAGCCGGAAGGATGCTAGGTCCATCTCAGCGCACTGGCGATGCCGGATGCTCAATGCGGCGATGCGATCGGCGCATCGAAGGACGCACCGGAGCAGGCTCGGGTACCTCGCGCGGGGCGGACCTCGGCCTAGCCGCGGCGCGCGCGGGCGCGCCACGCCTCGAGGCGCGCTTCGCCCGAAACGTGGCCGAGATACCTCGGCGCGATGCTCTCGAGCGGTGTCGTCTCGATGCCGAGGCGCTCGAGCCCCGGCAGCTTGCCGCTGGCGACGTTCGCGACCTTCATCGAGTCGATGTTGTCGCGCGACATCAGCGTGGGTCCCGGAAGCAGCTCCAGCGCGAGCGCCTGCAGGCGCCCGAGCGCCGCAGGCAGCGCCAGCACCGGCCGGCGCGATCCCGACCATCGGCCGGCGAGCTCGACGAGCTCGCGCAGGGTGTAGACGCGCGGCCCGACGCATTCGATCGTCATGCCGATCGTCGACGCATCGTCGAGGCAGCGCGCGATGCCGGCGGCGACGTCGTCGACCCAGACCGGCTGGAACCTCGCCTCCGCGCCGGCGAGGGGCAGCACCGGAAAGAGCGACTGCAGCGAAGCGAACAGATTGAGGAAGCGGTCGCGCTCGCCGAAGATGACCGACGGCCGCAGCACGGTCAGATCGAGACCCGCGCCGCGCAGCGCCGCTTCGCCCCGCGCCTTCGAGCGCAGGTACTTGCTCGGCGCGTCGATGCCCGCGCCGAGCGCGCTGACGTGGATGACGCGGCGCACGCCGGCACGGCGACACGCCTCGGCGAGCCGTTGCGACAAGCGGACGTGGACGCGTTCGAACTCGGCCTGGCTGCCGTGCAGGATCGCGACGAGATTGATCACCGCGTCTGTGTCGCGCAGCATCCAGGCGAGCGTGTCGTCGTCGTGGACGTCGCCGACGGCGAGTTCGACCGTGGGCAGCAACTGCAGGTGACGAGCGCGCGCCTGCCGCCGGGTCGCGACGCGGATCCGGCCGCCGGCACCGCCGGCGCGCTCGACCAGCTTTTCGCAGACGCTGCCGCCGACGAAGCCGGTCGCGCCGAGAACAAGGAGATTGGACACGTCGAGGAAGGAGAGCACGCGCGATGCGGCGCCGGCGGATTCTCGCCGAGCCAGGATCGCCACCGTCAGGGCAGGTCCTTCTCCGGCGGCGGCGCGTTCGGGTCGGGCGGGCCGATCGTTTTTCCGAGTCGCGATCGGACCGTCGTGCCGCGACCACCGAGCAGGGCGGCGTAGTAGCTGCTGTTCGAGAGCACCTTCTTGACGTAGTCGCGAGTCTCGGGGAACGGAATGTTCTCGACCCAGACCGCGGCGTCGAGCACCGGCCCTTCGCGCCACTTGCGCGGCCGGCCCGGGCCGGCGTTGTACGCGGCAGCGGCCATCGCCTGCGACCCGCCCACATCGTCGAGGACGAGCTTCAGATAGGCGTTGCCGAGTTTGAGGTTCGTGTCGCGATCGGCGATCAGCGCCGGCGTGTAGGGCAGGCCGATCTTCTTCGCCGTCCATTTCGCCGTCGCCGGCATCAACTGCATGAGGCCGGACGCGCCGACGCCCGAGCGCGCGTCGAGAATGAAGCGCGACTCCTGGCGGATCAGGCCGTAGACGAACGCCGGGTCGAGGCCGATCTCCCGGGCGCGGGCGACGACCTCCTTGCGCAGCGGTGTCGGGAAGCGCTGGTCCATGTCGATCTCGGCGCGAGTCTTGTCGCTGGTGTTGATGCAGCGATCCCAGACCTCGCGCTCGCAGGCGAGCTGCGCCGCGGCGAGCAGCTCGCGATCGCCGAGGCCGCGGATCGAGTAATTCCACTCGCGAACGCCTTCGCCGCGCAGGCCGATCGCCACCAAAGTCAGCGCGCGCGCGAGGCCCGGGTCGGACGCCGCGGCATCGCGCTCGGTGCCGGTGAGCGGCGCCGGGCGCGGCGGCAGCGATTGGGGCTGGCCGAGGTCCTCGGCGGCGAGCGCGCCGTAGAAGTTCAGCTGCACGGCGATTCCGGCGAGAAGCTCGCGGCTGGTCGCGAGAAGCGATTCGCCGTCTTGCGAATCGCGGGCGAGCGCCTGCAGGCCGCGCGCCTTCCAGTAGACCCACGCGGCGTCCTTCTGCTCGGCCGGCGACATCGCGTTGATCGCCTGGACCACTTGTTGCCAGCGCGCTCGCCCGTTGTCGGCGCGCAGGCCGGCGCGCACCTTCCAGGCGAGCGTGTCGTCGGAGAGATCGATCTCGCGGCTGCCTTTGGCGAGGAGGCGGCCGGCGCGCAGGAACTGGTCGGACGCGTCGGCCTGCAGCTTGATCGCGCTCTGGCGGGCGACGCTCGACCAGGCATACGACGCGAGATCCGGCGGCAGCGCGCGCTCCCAGCGTTCGCCGAGCAGGGCCGCCGCCGACTCGCTGTCGCTGGCGGCGAGTCGCGCCAGCGCGAGGGTCGCGAGCTCGGCGTCGGTGCGCGTCGCGGTGCCCGCCTTTTTGGCGAGATAGCGGGCCGGGCTGTCGACGACCTCCGCCATCGCCGCCCCGACACTCTCGGAGATCAGGCCGACGGCCTGGCGCGCCGCGCGCGGCTTGCCGGCCTCGATGCTCGAGCGTGCCTTCTTCCAGATGTCGGCCGGGGCGAGCTGCTTCGACTCGAGGAGCGTCGCGGCGAGGAAGGCGCAGCCGTCGTCGGCGTCCTTCTGCGCCAGCCAGGCGGAGAGCCCCCCTTCGCGGACGTCCTTGCCGGAGAGCTGGTCGTTCGCGAGCGCGAAGCACGTCACTTCGCGATCGTCGTTCATGCGAAAGCGCGGGTATTCGGCTGCGAAGGTCGCGCGGTCGCGGCGGCGGACGAGCTCGAGCAGCCAGTCGTTGCGAAGCCGGTCCTCGACGTAGGTGCCGCTCCAGCGCTGCGCGAAGGCCGCGAACTCCGGCGCCTGGACCTCGTTGATCCGATTGGTGAGCTCCCAGTAGTCGACCCAGAGCGCGAGCGGATTGCGCTCCGCCGCCGCCTGCGTCTTGAGCGCGGCGAGGCGGACGCGGTCGTGGCGGCGGAAAGCGTCGCGCGCATCGACGACCGTCGTCTCGAAGCCCTGGGCCGTCGCCGCGCGCGGCAACGCGGCGGCGAGGACGACCAACGCAAGCGAGAGCGGCGCCAGCAGCGCTGCGATCCGGCGCGAGCTCAAGCGGCGGCGCGTCGGAGCGGGATTCGACACCGCTGCCTTCATCGATGCCGAGCCGGCGCACGCGGGTCGCGCCGAGTCGAGCGAGGCCAGCTTCGCCTCGCTCGCCGCCGCGGCCTCATATACTGGATCGATCCGATCTGCTGTCGTCACCGCGTCCTGATCCCTTCGTGAACGTCGCGCCCGAGCCGAACTCTGCGCGAATCGATGCCGATCTCGCGGCTCGCGCCACGCTGCGGCGCAAATTGATCGCCGAACGCGAAGCCTTCGCTGCCTCGCCCGACGTCGCCGCCGCGAACGCCGCCCTCTCCGGGGTCCTCCGCGCCGCCCTCGCTCCCCTCGAGCCGGCGTGTCTCGGCCTCTACTGGCCGTTGCGCTCGGAATTTAACGCAGTCGCCGCGCTCGCCGCCGACGCGGGCTTCGACAAAGTCGCGCGCGCGTTGCCATATGCACGACGCTCGCCGAGATCGCTCGAGTTCAGGCGCTGGAACGGCGCCGCGCCGACGGTCGTCGACGAGTGCTCGATCGCTTCGAGCGATGGCGATCCGGTCGTCCCCGACGTCATCGTCGTGCCGTGCGTCGGCTTCACCGTCGCAGGCCATCGCCTCGGCTACGGCGGCGGCTACTACGACGGCTGGCTCGCCGCTCATCGCCACGTCGTCGCGATAGGCGTCACCTGGTCGTTCGCCGAGATCGACCTTGCCGTCTTCGCCGCGCGCGCACACGACATTCCGCTCTCGATCGTCGTCACCGAGCGCGGCGTCGTCTAGTGTCGGCCGGCCGGAGCGGCGAGCTCGAGGTCGCGCGCGAACGCGGCGTCGTCCGGCGCTCGTCGGCCGAGCCGCGAGCCCGAGATCGCGTCTCGCCCCGGGCGGCAGATCGGCTCAACACGCCGGCGGCTTGGCGCCGACGGCATCGCGCGTCGCTTTCGCCTCGGCCTCGACCCAGGCGGTGAACTGCACCACCTCGGGTCGCCCCCGGCTGCCCGGCGCGACCAGCATCCAGTACGAGAACGGGCTGACGATGCGGCCGGCCTCGCCGAACGGCTCGACCAGCTCGCCTCGCTGCAGCGGCTCGAAGACAAGCGGCAGGCGGGCGAGGGCGATGCCGTGGCCGGCGAGCGCGGCCTGCACCTGCTGATAGGTGTAGGTCAGCGACAGCCAGCGCACCGGCTCGAGCGTCGGCAGTCCCTGGCAGGCGAGCCAGTGCCGCCAGCTCAGGAACTCGCTGCTCGCCCGGTCGTCGTCCTCCTCGAGCAGCGTGTGCCGGGCCAGATCGCTCGGCGACGCCAGCAGCGGGGCGTCGCCGGCGTTGATCCGCTCGCGGAGGCTGCGGCTGACGACGGGCGTGAGCGTTTCGTCGAACAAGTGCACTCCGCCCGCAGGCGCGTGCGCCGCGCTGGTGTAGCGAAGGGCGAGGTCGAGGTCGGCTTCCTGCTCGAGATCGGCGATCGCATCGTGCGCCGTCACGCGGATGTCGATGTCAGGATGGCTGCGCTGGAACGCCTCGATCCGCGGCAGCAGCCAGAGCGACCCGAATGAGGCGAAGGTCGTGACGCTCACGCGCTGACGGCTGCGCGAGCGGCGGATGTGCTGGACGCTGGTGTCGAGCTTGGCGAGCAGCGGCTCGACGGCGCGCAGCAGCGTCTGCCGGCGGGGGT
>Ga0207644_10000377_pt1 | contig 29090 bp, 29 predicted proteins | sample KBSS73metaG_FD_184326 | JGI IMG/M metagenome (GOLD analysis project Ga0207644, IMG submission 184326) | Switchgrass rhizosphere microbial communities from Kellogg Biological Station, Michigan, USA - KBS S7-3 metaG (SPAdes) (version 2) | ecosystem: Host-associated > Plants > Roots > Rhizosphere... | reverse complement strand
TTTCAGGCGGCTGAGCACGGCAGCAACAGGCTCGCGTCGCCATAGGAGTAAAACCGATAACCCCGCTCGATGGCATGCGCGTAGGCCGCCTTCATGACAGGCAGTCCGACTAACGCGCTCACGAGCATGAATAGCGTCGAGCGCGGCAGGTGGAAGTTGGTGATGAGCCCGTCGATCGCCTTGAACCGATAGCCGGGCGTGATGAAGATCTCGGTGTCCCCCTCGAACGGGCGGATGACGCCGTCATCGCCGGCGGCGCTTTCAAGCAGGCGGAGGCTCGTCGTACCCACCGCTATCAAGCGGCCGCCCGACGAGTGGACGGCGTTCAGCCGCTCGGCCGTCGCTCTATCGATGCGACCCCACTCCGCATGCATCTTGTGGTCGCTCGTGTCATCGGCCTTCACCGGCAGGAACGTGCCCGCCCCGACATGAAGCGTGAGAGTTTCATGGCCGATGCCTCGCTCATCGAGCGCCTCGAGCAATCGCAGCGTGAAATGCAGGGCGGCGGTCGGAGCGGCCACGGCCCCTTCCTTACTCGCGAACATCGTCTGGTAATCGTCCCGATCCTCTGCATCGGCCGGCCGTTTTGAGGCAATGTAAGGCGGCAGCGGCATCCGCCCTGCCCGCTCGAGCAGCAGCTCGACCGGCTCCTCGCCGTGAAAGTGCAGAAGCGCCGAGCCGTCTTCCGCTTTCTCCACAACGGTCGCGAATACGTTCGCACCGAAGTCGATTGCGTCTCCCACCCGTGCGCGCTTCGCGTTCCGCAGGAAGGACTGCCATTCGCGCGGACCCGCGCGCTTGTGCAGCGTTGCGCCAATGGTCGCCTCGCCACGCCGACCTTCGAGCTGCGCTGGGATGACCTTTGTGTCATTGAAGACCAGCGCGTCACCCGGCCGCAGCAGGCTGGGCAACTCCAGCATCTGGTGATCGGAGATTGCGCCGGAATCGACGAGCAACAGGCGCGCGCTGTCACGCGGGCGCGCCGGCCTCAGCGCGATGCGGTCCTGGGGGAGCTCGAAATCGAAAAGGTCGACGCGCATGGCGCCGCCTTTAGCGTCAGTTCGCGGCTGTGGCAGCCGGTGCAGCGTCGCCCAGATATGCCCTCACGATTTTTGTCGGATTCTCCGGTGGTTCGCCTTGGGCAATCGCGTCGGCAGCATCCATCCCCGCGACGACGCGGCCCATGACGGTGTAGCCATTGTCGAGCTCGGGATGGGGTGCGTACATGATGAAGAACTGGCTGTTCGCACTATCGGGGCTCTCCGCGCGAGCAGCGCCGAGCATCCCGCGCAAGAACGGGACGGGCGTAAATTCAGCCTTGAGATCTGGCAGTTCGGATCCGCCCTCACCAGTGCCCTTGGGATCCCCGCCCTGAGCCATGAAACCGGGGATCACTCGGTGAAAGGTCAGGCCATTATAGAAGCCGCGGCGAACGAGTGTCTGAATCCGCTCGACATGATGCGGCGCAAGGTCGGGCCGAAGCACGATCTCGACCGTGCCACCGCTCGACAACTCGATAAACAGATGATTCGCCTTCTTCGCCGAAATCTCTGCAGGCGCCACGATGCTCGGCATCACCGGAACCGGCGCAGGTCGTGCAGCCATCAGTCCCAATCCCAGCAAAGGCAACGCGAACACAGCCTTTTTCACCTTTATTCCTCCCCGAGTGATTGCGGCGCCCGTGCGAGATCGCCGCTGACTTTAGCGTGAACCGCCGTTCAGGTGGCGTCGGACATCCTCCACAACCGCCGGTGTCACAAACTTGTCGATCGATCCGCCGAAGCGTGCGATTTCCTTCACCAGCTTGGACGCGATCGGCTGAAGCGACACATCGGCCATCAGGAAGACGGTCTCGATACTGTCGTTAAGCTGCTGGTTCATTCCGGCCATCTGGAACTCATATTCAAAGTCCGCGACCGCGCGCAGGCCACGCAGGATCGCTGTCGCGCCCTGCCGTTCGGCAAAATCCATCAACAGCGAAGCAAACTCCACCACTTCGATTTTGCCTGGGATGTCCGCGACCTCGCGGCAGACCATCGCCATGCGTTCCTCGACCGAGAACATCGGCTCTTTTGACGGATTGGTGGTTACGCCGATCACCAGCTTGTCGACGAGGTGTGCGCCGCGGCGGATGATATCGAGATGCCCAAGCGTGATCGGGTCGAACGTACCCGGATAAACTGCGACCTTCATGCGCGCCCCCGCTAGTGGTCCCGCTCTATCGCAAATCTTGCGATTGCGCGCAGCAAATCGGCTTCGCTGCCATGGCCGGACAGATGTTCGATCGCCTGGTTGACCAGGAATCCGGCTTGCTGTCGCGCCCGTTCCTCGCCGAGCAAAGATACGAAAGTGGCTTTGCCTGCATGGGCGTCCCGTCCAGTAGGCTTGCCTGCCGCTGTCTGGTCGCCGCTATGATCGATGAGATCGTCCGCGATCTGGAATGCGAGGCCCATGTTGCGCGCGTAGCCGCGATAGGGAGTCCGCGCATCCACCGGCATCCTTGTCATGATGCACGCCGCTTCGACGGCATATTCGATGAGAGCGCCCGTCTTTAGCTGCTGGAGGCGCGTAATCGCCGGCAGGTCAAGCTGCTGCCCTTCGGCAACGAGATCCATCATCTGCCCTCCGGCCATTCCGCCCGGCCCCGCGGCTCGCGCGAGCTCGAGGACGAGGTCGGAACGCACCCACGGATCCTCATGCGTGTCTGGATTGGCGAGGATTTCGAATGCAAGCGCGTGGAGGCTGTCGCCTGCCAGCACGGCCTCCGCCTCGCCGAACGCCTTGTGAATTGTCGGCTTGCCGCGCCTCAGGTCCGCATCGTCCATGCACGGCAGATCATCGTGGATCAGAGAATAAACGTGAATTGCCTCAATGGCGCAGCCGACCCGAAGCGCGCAATTGCGATCGATCGCAAAAAGCCGCGAGGCCGCTACCGTCAGCAAGGGCCTTAACCTCTTGCCGCCGCCGATCGCGGCATGCCGCATGGCTTCGTAAAGCCGATCGCGGCTGTCGCCCGTCGGCCCAATCAGGTCGTGGAAAAAGGAGTCGACGTCGGCGCGGACGCGCGCCGCTTCGGCTTCCAGCTCGTGAGCCAGCCGGTCGACCGTCTCAACCGGCATCGAAGGGCTTGAGTCCCGCCGGCTTGCCGTCGCTGCCAAAGGCGATCTGCTCGATCCGTGCCTGAGCGTCCTTGAGCCGGGCCTCACAATGGCGCTTGAGCCGGTCGCCTTCCTGATAGAGCTCGATCGATTGATCGAGCGGCGCTTCGCCCTTTTCAAGCGTGCGGACAATCTCCTCGAGCCGCGCAAGCGCGGCCTCGAAGCTCAGTTGGCTGACGTCGGTTTGAGCAGCAGTAGCCATGGGCGGACTTCTGGTCCCCGCGCCGGTTCAAATCAAGCGAGAGGCTATTCGACCGGTGTGTTCTTGAATGGATCGCGGATACCGGGAAAGACCTCGTCGCGAAGGGCTTCATCGCCTGCATCGGCAAGTGCCGCTTCGGCTTCGCGGGCGTGGCGCTCGCGCTCATGGCGAAGCTCCTCAATGAGCGCCTCGCGGTCGCTGTCGAGCCGGGTGTCCGTCGGCGCCTGAAGACCCGCTGCCTTGGCTGCCTTCGCTACAGCGGCATCGAGCTCGCGCTGCGTCGTGAGGCCGAGCGTGACCGGGTCCTTCGGCGTAATGTTGGCCATGTTCCAGTGGGTTCGCTCGCGGATCGCAGCGATCGTCGTGCGCGTCGTTCCGATCAGCTTGCCAATCTGGCCGTCGGTGACCTCGGGGTGGTTCTTGATGATCCAGGCGATGCCATCTGGCTTGTCCTGCCGCTTGGAAACCGGAGTGTAGCGCGGACCTTTGGTGCGGCGAACCGCTTCGGGCGCCTTCCACATCTGCAGCGAGTATTCGGGGTCTTTCTGCCCTTTCTCGATTTCCTCGTGGGTCAGCTCGCCGGCGCGAATCGGATCCCGGCCGGTGAGCTTGGTCGCCGCGGTGTCGTCCGCAATCGCCTGCACCTCGAGGATGTGGAGGCCGCAGAATTCTGCAATCTGCTCGAAAGTGAGCGACGAATTGTCGACCAGCCAAGCGGCGGTCGCGTGGGGCATCAGGGGCTGGGCCACTGCGATGTCTCCGTTCTTAGAAACAAATTGGGCCGCCCCTTCACGGAGCGGCCAGCTTGGCGGGCGATGTAAACCCCGGCTGCCGTTGGGGCAAGGCCGGTTTAGCCATCCATCGAGATATAGCGCGGATGGCCTTTCACCCGCTCGATCCAGTCCTGTACCTGCGGATAGCGTTTCAAGTCGAATTAGGCATCGCCGGCGAGGTGCGTGTAAGCGAACAGACAGATGTCGGCGAGACTGATCGTGTCCCCGACAAACCAGTCGCGACCGGTAAGATGCTCGTCCATCAGCTTCAGAGCCCCGTTACCGGCCTGGCGCTTGCCCGACATCTGGAGTCGCTGCAGATCGGTCAGGTTCGCGGGACCAAGGAATCGCATCCAGAAGCGCAACGTCGCGATGTTCGGTTCGTGGTTGTACTGCTCCCAGAACATCCACCGTAGCATGTCGGCATGGTCGAACGGGTCGGTCGGGATCAGGTTCGATCCTTCGGCAACGTAATAGCTCGCCGCATTGCTCTCCGGGATGAAACGCTCTCCAAGCTGGAGCACCGGGATTCGGCCGTTGGCATTAACGCTTGAGAGGAATTCTGACGTCCTCGTCTCCCCCTTCATGATGTCATATTCGCGGCGGTCGAGACGCACACCGGCCATAGCAGCGGTCAACCGCACCTTATAGCAATTGCCCGAAGCCGAATATTCGTGAAGCACGAGCCGTTCGGTCATCTGCGCCCCTGCAGAGCTAGTGACGGACCTCCAGCACGATCTTACCGATATGCGAGCCGGATTCCATACGCTCATGAGCGGTAAGTGCGTCCTCGAGCGCAAAGGTCGAATCGATCACCGGCTTGAGCCTCCCACCTTCGACATAGGGCCAGACGGTCCTTGCAATTTCGTCCGCCACCATCGTCTTGAACTCGACGGTGCGCGGCCTCAGCGTAGATCCGGTAAGCGTCAGCCGCCTCCGCATGATGTCGAAAATCGGAATCTCGGCGGACGCTCCGCGCTGGATAGCGATGGAGACGTGACGCCCCTCCTCGGCGAGGCACGCCAAGTTGCGCGGAAGATAGTCGCCGCCCACCATGTCGATAATGACGTTGACGCCCCGGCGGTTGGTAGCTCGGTGGACCTCCTCAACAAAATCCTCGGTTTTATAGTTGATGGCCATGGCCGCCCCGAGCTTCATGGCGCGCGAGCATTTCGTGTCGCTTCCACAAGTCACGATGACCTTGAGCCCAAACAATTGCCCCAGGCTTATGGCCATGGTCCCGATACCGCTGGTGCCCCCATGGACCAGGACCCAGTCGCCGTCGGCGGCAAATCCTCGCTCGAACAGATTGACCCAGACCGTAAAAAGAGTCTCCGGCATCGCCGCCGCTTCAACGGTCGTGATGACTTTCGGGATCGGCAGACAGATGCCGCCGGCAGCGACGCAATATTCCGCGTAGCCGCCGCCGGCGACGAGCGCGCAAACCTTCTGCCTCAGCAGCGGGGGAACGCCCTCGCCTTCTTCAACGACCTCGCCGGCGACTTCGAGACCCAGGATGTCGGGAGCGCCGGGCGGCGGCGGGTACATCCCGCGGCGCTGAAGGACGTCCGGCCGGTTGACGCCCGCGGCGGCGACCCTGATCAGCACCTCGCCAGGGCCGGGCCGAGGCACGGGGCGGTCGACGAGTGCAAGCCCGCCGTCACCGTCGGCCACGATCGCCCGCATCGAGGAAGGCAGGTGCGCCACGCGGCGGCTTATTGACTTGAGGGCGTGGACGGTCAACGATTTCACCATGGATCTCGACGATCTGTTCCCGAGCAAGCCCGGCGATCCGCTGGTTGAGCTCGGCAAGCAGGACCTTGACCCTATGTCGATCGAGGAGCTGCGGGGGCGCATCGAGGCATTGAAGGCCGAGATCGCGCGCGTCGAAGCGCACATGCAGCAAGCGCAGTCGCACCGCTCGGCGGCCGAAGAACTGTTCAAAAAGTCGTGACCGCCGCGGTCATTCAGCGGCCGAACAGCGTTTCCGATCTAATCTGGGGAAAAGAACGGACAAGGCTCTTGATTGCCGCGTTTCGGCGTATGACATTGAAATCAAAGCCCGCGGGCTCCCTCCGTGGGCGACGGAGTACACAGCTAAATGCCTAGTTTTGCTCGCGAACTCGAACAGACCCTCCATAATGCCCTGGGGGAAGCCAGCCGCCGCCGGCACGAGTATGCGACCCTTGAGCACCTTCTTATTGCGCTGATCGACGACGAGCATGCGTCCAAGGTCATGACGGCCTGTGGCGTAAGCCGCGACGAGCTTCGCGCTTCGGTGAAACAGTATCTCGATAATGAGCTCGGCGCCCTCGTCGCCGACAGCGCCACCGACCCCACGCCCACCAGCGGCTTCCAGCGGGTTGTCCAGCGCGCAATCCTTCACGTCCAGTCCTCGGGACGTGACGAAGTAACCGGCGCCAACGTGCTCGTCGCTCTCTTCTCGGAGCGCGAAAGCTATGCCGTCTATTTCCTTCAGCAGCAGGACATGAGCCGCCTCGATGCGGTGACGTACATCAGCCATGGCGTCGGCAAGGGCGACACCCCAGCCGAAACGCGAGCGCCCGAAGGCACCGAAGAGAAGCAGGAGAAGGAGGGCGGCAAGAAGGAATCTGCTCTCAAGCAGTTCACCGTCGACCTCAACGAGAAGGCGCGCACCGGCAAGGTCGATCCGCTGATTGGCCGCATGCCCGAAGTCGAGCGAACGGTGCAGATCCTCTGCCGTCGGTCCAAGAACAACCCGCTCTACGTCGGCGAGCCGGGCGTGGGTAAGACCGCCATCGCGGAAGGCCTCGCGCGAAAGATCATCGAGGGCGACGTTCCCGACGTCCTCAAGCAGGCAACCATTTACTCGCTCGACATGGGCGCGCTGCTCGCCGGCACGCGCTATCGAGGTGATTTCGAAGAGCGGCTGAAATCGGTCGTGTCGGAGCTCGAGAAGCTCCCCAATGCGATCCTGTTCATCGACGAGATTCACACGGTGATCGGCGCCGGCGCGACCAGCGGCGGTGCGATGGATGCTTCAAACCTCTTGAAACCGGCGCTGTCGAGCGGGGCAATTCGTTGCATCGGCTCGACGACCTACAAGGAGTTCCGCAACCACTTCGAAAAGGACCGCGCGCTCCTGCGCCGGTTCCAGAAGATCGACGTCAACGAGCCTTCGATCGAGGACACGATCAAGATCATCGCGGGCCTGCGCTCGTCGTTCGAAGGGCACCACAACGTCCGCTACACGTCGGACGCCATCAAGTCGGCGGTCGAACTTTCGGCGCGGTACATTCATGACCGCAAATTGCCCGACAAGGCGATCGACGTCATCGACGAGGTCGGCGCGATGCAAATGCTTGTGCCGCCCTCACGCCGCAAGAAGGTCATCACGCCCAAGGAGATCGAGGCCGTCGTTGCGACGATGGCGCGTATTCCGCCCAAATCGGTCAGTGCCGACGACAAGCACGTACTCGAGCATCTCGAAGCGGACCTCAAGCGCGTCGTCTTCGGTCAGGACCTCGCTATCGAAAAGCTCGCTTCGGCAATCAAGCTCAGCCGCGCAGGGCTTCGAGATCCCGACAAGCCGATCGGCAACTATCTGTTCTCGGGCCCGACCGGCGTCGGCAAGACCGAGGTTGCGCGCCAGCTCGCCTCCGTCCTCGGCATCCCGCTGCAGCGGTTCGACATGTCCGAATATATGGAGCGCCATTCGGTGAGCCGGCTGATCGGTGCGCCTCCGGGCTATGTTGGCTACGACCAGGGTGGACTTCTGACCGATGCCGTCGACCAGCATCCGCACAGCGTGCTGCTGCTCGACGAGATCGAGAAAGCGCATCCCGACCTGTTCAACATCCTTCTGCAGGTGATGGATAACGGGAAACTCACAGACCACCACGGCAAGACGGTCGACTTCAGGAACACAATCCTGATCATGACGACCAACGCCGGCGCGGCCGACATGGCGCGCGAGAGCATCGGTTTCGGCGCCGCCACGCGCGAGGATGCGCAGGAGGACGCGGTGAAGAAGATGTTCACACCGGAGTTTCGCAACCGCCTCGATGCAATCGTGCCCTTCGCCTACCTGCCACCGGCGGTCGTAGCTCGCGTCGTCGACAAGTTCATCCTGCAGCTCGAGCTGCAGCTTGCCGACCGTGGCGTGCATATCGAGCTCGACGACGAAGCCCGCCAGTGGCTGGTCGATCGCGGCTACGACAAGCTCTACGGCGCGCGTCCGATGGGACGCCTCGTCCAGGAGAAGATAAAGCAACCGCTCGCCGAGGAACTGCTGTTCGGCAAGCTGATCAACGGCGGCGAGGTCAAGGTCCGGATCAAGGACAATGCGCCCGCGTTCGAGATGGTGCCCGCTGCGCCCAAGCCGTCCAAGGCAAAGGCCAAGCCGAAATCGGCCAAGAAAAAGGCCGGCGGCGAGGAAGCACCGGCAGCCGAATAAAATCTTCATGTGACCGAGGGCCGGAGGCGACTCCGGCCCTCTTTTTCGTTCTCAGTGCCTTGACTGAATGTCGATCCTGCCTTGCGACCCGTTCGAGGCAGGTTTGACGTGGATGGTGAACTTGTCGCCGTCCTTTGATTGTCCGGTGACGGCGTCGCCGGCGAGCGTCACCTGGTCGCCTTTTTTCCTGAACTGGTCGAGAAAATAGGAACGCACCTCGTCAGGTGAAGCGGGCGCGGTGAAGCTCATCTCAACTATCGCAGCTTCGTCATGTGCATTGAGATTGAAGCCCGTCACGGAGGTTCCCGGCATCAGCTTTACGCCGTCGATGTCGAAATTGCTGTTGTGCATCATCGGTCCCGGCACCTTAACCCGACCCTCGGCAATCGGCAGGTTGAAAGCGATATTCCCGCTGTCGTCGGCACGGATGCTGACATTGTCATCGCCGCTCGCCGGGTTTTTGGGTTGCACGTTGCATCCGGCGAGCAAGAGAAGAGGCAAAAGAGCGGTTGCGCGGTTCATGGCAGTCTCCTGTGTTATCTATATAACACAGTGACTCCTCCAAACGTCAACTGCCAAGTGCTGCCGCGACCGCCTCGCGCGATCGCGCATGGAGGGCCCAGAAATCGGGAATGCCGCGCCCCGCGAGACGTTCCTGGAGCACCGTCATGTGTGAATTCCATCCGCCGCCGAAGTCCTGGAACCCGCTCGGGCTGGTGATGCCGCTGTGGGTCAGCACGAGCCGCGTCCTCGCACCCTCGCGAATGAGCTCGTATCTGACGGTGCCGTTCTTTCCGCCCTGGAAAGTTGTCTCGAGCAGTCGCGGTGGCTCGAACCGGATCACCTTCTCGTGCCATCTCTTGCCTTTGTACGGCGCATAACTCGCGGGATAGGGCACATCGTTGTCGGATAGATTGTCGTGATCGTTGAGCAGCTCAAAATCGCTCCCAGGCCGCGCGTCGGTGCCGCCCATGAACCACTGGCTGCGCAGTTCGGCCTCCGTGAGATAGCGCCATACCTGCTCGACGGGCGCATCGAGCATCCTCTCGAGCCTGATCGCGTCGGGTGCTGTCCGCTCGATCGGGGCACTGTTTTCAACTGTGGCTTCAGGCATCTGGCTTCTCCTGTGTCTGATTTTCGACGAGTGCCTGCAGGCGATCCAAGCGGATCGTCCAGAAGCGCTCCCATTGCCTCAGCCATTTCTCGGCTTCGGCGAGTGGCTCTGCCTTAAGTGCGCAAATCTGCTTTCGGCCCGCCTTACGCCGTTCGATAAGGCCGGCATTTTCCAGCACTTTCACATGCTTGGACGCGCCAGCGAACGTCATCTGGAACGGTTCACCGAGCTCCCCGACGGACTTGTCGCCATGCGCAAGGCTCGCGAGCATTCCGCGCCGCGTCGGATCGGCCAGCGCACGGAATGTCGCATCGAGTCGATTTTCAACCATGTGGTTGAGTATTGAGAAATCGAGATCAATTGTCAACCATTCGGTTGAATGCTTCTGCGCCCTTGCCGAGTGTTCGCGAAAGTTGAATCGTGGCCTCCTTCATTCCGGAGGGGATTCCTTTTCGTGACACGCATTCGCCTGCCTCTTGCCGCGCTGTTCGCCGCCACGTGCCTCGCCTCACCCGCGCTTGCTGCGCCCGCTGCGGCGCCCACCCGCTATTTCACCGGCTCCGATCTTTTCAACCTTGAGGTCGCGACCGATCCGCAGATCAGCCCGGATGGCCGCACCATCGTCTACGTCCGCAGATCCAATGACATCATGACGGACCGCGCTCGAAGCACGATCTGGCTTGTCGACGTTGCGACGGGCCAACAGCGCCCGCTCATCGCCGGAGCGGGCTCTTACTCCTCTCCGCGGTGGTCGAAGGACGGCGGCCGCCTCGCTTACGTTGCTGCAGAAGGCGGCAATCCACAACTCTACGTGCGCTGGATGTCGAGCGGGGAGAGTGCCCGCATTACCGGCCTCCCCGACAGTCCTGACAGCATCGCGTGGTCGCCGGACGGCGGGCGCATCGCTTATTCGATGTTTGTTCCCGACGACGGTCCGAAGCTCGGCTCCGCCCCGCCAAAACCAGAAGGCGCAAAATGGGCCGACCCCCTCCAGGTCATCGACGCCGTTACCTACCGAGCGGACGGCGCCGGCTATCTGAAGCCGGGCTATCAGCAGATATTCTGGGTGCCGGCGGACGGAGGCGCGCCGACGCAGCTAACTTTCGGTCCGACCAACGCCGGCTCGCAGGTCTCGTGGACGCCCGATAGCCGCTCTTTACTATTCAGCGCCAACCTCAACAGGGATTGGGAGCGGAACCAGAACGAAAGCGAGGTCTACCGCGTGGCGATCGACGGCGGCACGCCCGTCGCGCTCACCAGCCGCAAAGGTCCGGACGGACAGCCCGCCGTGTCCCCGGATGGACGCTTGATCGCTTACGTCGGCTACGATGACGACCAACGCTCATACGTCGACAGCAAGCTCTACGTGATGAACCTCGACGGTTCCGGCAGGCGTCTCCTCACCGGCAATCTCGACAGAGCCGTGAACAACCCGACCTGGTCCACGGACGGACGATCGATCTACGTCCAGTATGACGAACATGGCAGCGCGCGTGTTGCGCGCGTCGGTCTCGACGGCTCGGTCCGAGATGTCGCGACCGGGCTTACGGGCGCGGGTCTCGATCGCCCCTACAGCGGCGGCGAGTTCAGTGTTTCGCGCAACGGCCTTGTCGCCGTTACGACTGGCGACAACCTCCACCCGTCGGACGTTGGCGTGTCGTCGGGCGGCACAGTCCGCAAGCTCACTCATCTCAATCAGCAGCTTGCGGCCAAGATGATGGGACAACCACAAAAGCTCGCCGTTGCATCGAGCTTCGACAAGCGACCGATCGATGCCTGGATGATCACACCCCCGGATTTCGACGCTTCGAAAAAATACCCGCTGATCCTGGAAATCCATGGTGGTCCCTGGTCGGCCTACGGACCCAATTTCTCCACCGATGATCAGCTTTATGCCGCCGCCGGCTACGTCGTTCTCTATGCCAATCCCCGCGGATCCACCTCCTACGGGCAGGCGTTCGCGGACGAGATCGACAAGAACTATCCCAGCCACGATTATGACGACCTGATGAGCGCGGTCGATGCCGCGATCGCCACCGGCCACGTCGACCCCCGTAACCTGTTTGTGACCGGCGGCTCCGGCGGCGGCGTGCTGACTGCATGGATTGTCGGCAAGACTGACCGTTTCCGGGCCGCTGCGACCCAGAAACCAGTGATCGACCTTGCGAGCTTCGCACTGACCACCGACTTTGCGTCGAGCTTCACACCCTACTGGCGCAAGGAGCGGCCGTGGGAAGACCCGCAGAGCTACTGGAAATATTCGCCGCTCTCGCTCGTCGGCAATGTGAAGACTCCGACTCTCGTCGTCGTCGGCAGCGAGGACTATCGGACTCCGGTTAGCGAGGCCGAGCAATATTATACCGCGCTCCAGACGCGCGGTATCCCGACGGCGCTGGTGAAGGTTCCGGGCGCCAGTCACGGCGGGATCGCCGGACGGCCAAGCCAGGCAGCTGCCAAGGCATCTGCAATCCTTGCATGGTTCGAAAGGTACAGGACCGATAAGAAAGCACCCTCGGTCGCTGCCAACGAAGTGACTTCCCAGGCGGACGTCCACTAACTAGTTGCCATTGCGCAACCTTTCGGCGCGCCGGCCGACCCTCGGCCGGCGCCGCCATTCAGATGACTGGGGAAAGACAATGAGCAAATCCCGCTGGCTGCCGGCGAGCGTACTGGCGTTAAGTGCGAGCCCGCTCGCCGCCGCGTCGATCGGCGGCTTCAGCCCGTATCGGCTGTCCGAGATCGTCAAGACGATCTCCGCCGACAGTTTCGAAGGCCGAGGCGTCAACACGCCGGCCGAGACGAAGACGGTCAATTACATTATCGACCAGTTTCGCTCCGCGGGCCTCCAGCCTGGTGGCGACGTGGTCAATGGCGCGCGCAAATGGACACAAAGTGTGCCGTTGCTGCAGGCGACGCTAACGGGCGATCCGACGGTGACGGTGCACACCCCCGGCGGTACCATCCGGCTGAGCCAGGGCAATGAAATCGCCGTCAGGGCACCGCAGAACGGGCAGAAGCAGATCAACATCGCCAACGCGCCGATCGTTTTTGCCGGCTACGGCGTTAGCGCGCCCGAACGCAATTGGGATGACTTCAAAGGTCTGGACGTCCGCGGCAAGGTCATCGTTGTCCTCGTCAACGACCCGGACTTCGAGGGTGGTGAGGGCGATTTCGGCGGAAAGGCCATGACCTACTACGGGCGCTGGACCTACAAATATGAGGAAGCAGCGCGCCGGGGTGCTGCAGGCGTAATGATCGTTCACGAGACCGAGCCAGCTTCCTACGGCTGGAACACGGTCAAGAATTCCAACACCATCACGCAGTTTGACATCGTCCGCCAGAACCCTCCTGGCAGCCACACGCCATTCGAGACCTGGATCCAGCGTGATGTGGCCGTCCAGCTGTTCCGCAGCGCCGGTCTGGACTTCGAACAGGCGAAGGCCGCGGCAAAACGCCGCGACTTCCGGCCCATCGATCTGAAGTCCACCGTAAGTGCGACCGGTAACGCCGACGTCAGCACGATCACCTCGCACAATGTCGTCGGACTTCTTCCGGGCAAGAAGTACCCGGACGAGACCATCATCTACTCGGCGCATTGGGATCATCTTGGCATCGGCAAGCCAGACGCGAATGGCGACACGATCTACAATGGCGCCGTCGACAACGCGACGGGCATTGCCCAGATCATCGAACAGGCGCGGCGCTTCGCCCTCGAGCCGCGCCCCGATCGGTCGGTTGTTTTTCTGGCCGTCACCGCTGAGGAAAAAGGCCTGCTCGGCAGCGAATATTACGCGACGCATCCACTGTATCCGCTCGCCAAGACCGTGGCGGTGCTGAATACCGACGCCATGAACGTCTGGGGGGCGGAGAAGAACTTCAGCATCCGCGGCACCGCGCGGCTCGACCTGCTCGACGACCTCATCGCGGCGGGCAAGAGCGAGGGTCGATACTTCACCCCGGATCCCCATCCGGAAACCGGCGGCTTCTATCGTTCGGACCACTTCACGTTCGCCAAGCAGGGCGTTCCGGCTGTCAGTTTCACGCCGGGCAATGACCTCGCCACCGGCGGCGTCGCCCGCAACGAAGCGCTTTCCGCCGACTATACGGCCAAGCGTTATCACCAGCCTGACGACGAATATGATCCGAAATGGGATTTTAGAGGCATCGCGCAGGACGCCAACATGCTTCACATCGTTGGCGAGCGCCTAGCCAACTCGCGCGAATGGCCGAACTGGAGCCAGGACAGCGAGTTCCGTGCCGAACGCGACAAGACAGCCGCCGAACGTGCTAACCCCGTGCCTGCTCCGGCCGCCGTTCCGGCCGGTAAGGCGAAAAAGGGCGAGCGCGGATGAGCGAGACGCTCTAGCCTGCCATTCCCGACCACCTGGACGGGCAGACCATATGGCGCTTGCCCGCCGTGAACGGACAACCGTTCGTCGCGAAGCGCATTTCGGAGCGCGAGGACACGGAGTCATCCGGATAGAATTCCTGGAAGCCATGCTGCAGATGCTTGAGCAAGTGTTCGAAGAGGAGTAGTTCTCGTTTTGTTCTAAGACTCGTTCAGAATCAGGAGAGCTTGGATGGCGGACCTCATTTTCTACACCAATCCCCAGTCGCGCGGGCGCATCGTACGCTGGATGCTCGAGGAGGTTGGCCAGCCCTACGAGACCGAGGTTATTCCCTACGACCAGCTGAAGAGCGAGCGCTATCTGGCGGTCAATCCTATGGGCAAGGTGCCCGCCATCAAGCACCGCGACCATATCGTTACCGAGTGTGCGGCAATCTGCGTCTATCTGGCCGATGTTCTCCCCGAAGCGATGCTGGGTCCCCGCGCGGATGAAAAGGCCGATTATTACCGCTGGCTCTTCTACGCCTCCGGACCGGTCGAGGCCGCTTTCACCAACCGCGCCGCCGGTTGGGAAGTGTCACCCGACAAGGAACGGATGTTCGGCTACGGCAACACAGACCGCGTGATCGCAGTCATGGACGAGCTCCTCAGCCTTCGCGATTATGTCTGCGGCAGCCGCTTCACCGCCGCCGACGTCTATGTCGGCTCGCAGATCATGTTCCCGATGCAGTTCGGAATGCTACCGGAGCGCGAGAGCTTTGCGCGTTACCGCGACCGCTTGCAATCGCGTCCCGCCTACAGGCGGGCGAACGAAATCGACGAGCGCATCATCGAGGAAATGCAGCTTCGGCCACCGCAGCCCCAGCCCGCCTAGGCGCCTCTCAAAATATTGCCTCGCTGCTAACCATTTCCCTTTGAACGGACTTAACGCCGACTCGGTTAAACGTTGTTTCGCACCCAGCCTTACCCCCCGGGTGTATGCACAAGACCGGTCCTGCCACTTCCGCTTGAACCCTACTGGCAGGACCGGAATTGCCCACTGAACGAGTAGCAGATGCGTAAAGGGCCGCTGGATCGTCTCCAGCGGCCCTCTCGTTCTCTTCGCCCTCAAGCTCGGTTCAGGCTTGCAGCCTTTCCTCCATGCCCACCCGCTGCTTCGCGGCCGCGACCATCGCCTTGAACCGCGCATCTTCGCGAACCGGATCCATGTCGGGATCGATTTCGGCATGACGGATATTGGCTGCACTGACGACCCGCTCAAAATATTGAGCAAGAAGGTCAAGCGCGCCCTGCAAGTCGGAGGCAATTGCGAGGCTGCAAGCGACATTATAGCGAACGCTTAGGTTCTCGGGGTCGAGCAACAACGCGCGCTCCGTCCAATCCTTGCTTCGCTCAGTCTCGCCCAAAAGGATCAGCGAGCTTGCCCCAGCGGCCAAAGCCGCGCCGTTTGTGGGGTCTTTTTCGAGCGCCACCTCTGCGCGTTCGACGGTTTGTCGAGCGGCATCCAGCGCAGCAGGCATTTCCCCCACACCCGTGAAACAGGTCTGCAACATGAGGCAGCTGTGGAAGTCGGTGTCCATCAGCTTCGCCGCCTTCGCATAGTAACGGCTCGCGTCTCTCATCCGGTTACGGCCGAACATAACTCTCGCCGCTTCGCGGTTTACCTCCCAGGATTCAGGCCCGAGGCCAAGCGCCAGCTCAAGCTCCTCGTCGGCGCGGGCGAGCGCACCATGCTGTTCGAAGTGGCGAACCTTGACCGCATGCGCCGTGGCCAGCCCGGGATTGATCGCAAGCGCGCGCTCTGCCGCGGGCAGCGGGTCGTCGACGTCCGCCTTGCCGTGCCAGAAACGTAGTTCTGCCTCCGCGAGAGCCATGAGGGCCCAGGCATCCGCGTATGCAGGATCGAGAACGACTGCTTGCTTGCAAATGCGCACGATGATTTCGTCGCGGCGACTGTTACCCCAGCTCCCCCAGATCCATTGCTGTCGCGCCATTAGGTAGAGATTGTAGGCCTGGACATTCTCGGTTTGCCTCGTCTCGATCGCTTCCTCTTCCTCTGGAAGAAGCTTGAGCTTTAGCGCGCGCACGATCTCCTTTGAAATCTCGTCCTGGATCTCGAAGATGTCCGTCAGGTCCCGATCGTATCGGTCGGCCCAATGATGATCTCCTGCCTTCCCGTCGATAAGCTGCGCGGTGATGCGCACTCGGTTTCCCGCCTTGCGCACGCTTCCTTCCAGCACATTGTCGACGCCAAGCGCTTTGGCGACGTCCTTCACGTCAACCGACTTGCCCTTGAAGGTGAAAGCGGTGTTGCGGGCGACGACGGACAATGCCGAAATCTTGGAGAGATCCGTGATGATGTCTTCGGTAATCCCGTCACTAAAATATTCCTGCTCGGGATCGCCGCTCATGTTCGCGAAAGGCAGGACGCAAATCGACGGACGCCGGTCTTTCGCGTTCGCTTGGTCCTTCCTCCCGCCAAGACTCGGCTCTGATTCTCCACACTTCTGCGCGAGCGCGACGATCAGCGCTCTTGCTGCCGACGAGCTTTCATCCTCATCCCAGTCAGTGAAGTTGATCGACTGGAACTGCCGAAAGCCGAGCGGCGGCTTTTCGGCTCCCATGATGATCGGCACCAAGCGGCCGGAATCCCTGCCCTCCGCAGCCTCGTCCTGGACCCAAGGGGAGTCAATTGCTGCCTTCGACCACAGGACGACGACGGCATCGGCATTCTTCAACTCGCGATCGATTTCCGAAGTGAAATGCGATCCGCCCTGGATCTCACGATCCCACCAGATTGTGTGGCCGGCTGCGCCCACAACAGCAGCGAGCCGCTTCGCGACTCCGACGTCCTCACGCGCATAGCTGAGAAAGACGCGCCCCACTGATGCTCCTGTTCAGTGGTCGCGATTGTGCGCCCAAGGAGCACCCTCTTTCAAGGCCTCGTATTAACGCGAAATAAAAAGGGCCGGAGTTTCCTCCGGCCCTTCCTTTTCTCCGAGTTACTGCCGAGGCTTAGCGGCGATCGCCCATGAACCGCAGCAGGAAGAGGAACATGTTGATAAAGTCGATATACAGGTTCAGCGCACCAATGACCGCAGTCTTGGCGACTGCTTCGCCGTTCCCCGCAACCACAAAATAGATGCTCTTGATCTTCTGGGTGTCATAAGCCGTAAGCCCAGCGAAAATCAGGACGCCGAGCGCACTGATCGCGAGGTCAAGGCCCGGTGATCGCAGGAAAAGGTTGAGCAGCATCGCGACAAACAGGCCGACGACGCCCATGATCAGAAAGGTGCCGAAGCCAGAGAGATCACGCTTGGTCGTATAGCCGTAGAGGCTCAGGCCGAGGAACGCCGCCGCGGTCGCGAAGAATGCCTGCGCGATGGAAGTGCCGGTATAGACCAGGAATAGGCTCGAGAACTGCACGCCGATCAGCGCCGCATAAAGCCAGAATAGCATCTGGGCAGTCGACGCCGACATCCGATTGATGCCGAACCCGAGAGCAAACACCAGCGCGAGCGGTGCGAACAGGACGATCCAGAACAACGGGGTCGCCGCTCCCGTTGCCGGATTGACGATCAGGTTGATCAGGCTGCTGTTGGCGAACAGCATCGCGATGATGCCGGTCAGCAGCACGCCGGACGCCATGTAGTTGTAAACTGAAAGCATGTATGACCGGAGGCCCACATCGCGGGCGGCGCGCGGAACGCCTACCGTCGCGGCGCTTACGCCGGTCGTTTGCGGGTCTTGCCAATTGGCCATCGGGTCTCCTCTAGGCGCGGGCGAAGGGCCCGTTCGCTGATGCAAATATCGTGGATGCCGGGTGGGACTTCAAGCAAAACCGGACATGGGTTCGTGTTGCTGAACGGTTGTTCAGGTTACGGTCAAGTAACGGCATTGCTCAAAGCGTCAACCAATGCGACATTACCGCCGTGGTGGAGGGCGCTGCAGCGACCCGCCTCGGGCGGTTTTTCCGTGTCGCCGTTGCGGCGCTTGCGGCCCTTACCGTCCCGATGAACTCCCAGGCGCAGCAGCCGCAGCGCATAGTTGCCGTCGGAGATCTGCACGGCGACTTCGGTGCTTGGCAGGATATCGCTCGCGGCGCCGGCATCATCAATGCCAAAGGCCACTGGGCCGGCGGCAAGACGATCCTCGTGCAAATGGGCGACGTCACGGACCGCGCGCCCGACTCGCTCAAGATCGTCCAGAGCCTCCAGCAGCTCCAGCGGGAAGCCGCCAAGAAAGGCGGCCGCGTGGTTGTCGTCCTTGGCAATCACGAGGCGATGAACCTGCTTGGCGACAACCGCTATACGACCGCCGGCGAATATGCCGCGTTTGCCGATGGCCAGTCCGCCACGCGGCGTGATCGCGTCTACGAAGTGAACCGGCTTCAGCTCGAATCCGCTTATCGTGCGCAAACGCCCCAGATCACGCCCGACCAGGTCCGCACGCAGTGGATGGCCCAACATCCGCTCGGCTGGGTCGAGCATCGGATGGCGTGGAGCCCAGGCGGCGAGCTCGGCAAGTGGGCGACCGCGAACCCTGCCATCGTGAAAATCGGCGGCACGCTGTTCGCTCACGGCGGCATCAGCGCGGAGTATGCAAGGCAACCACTCGACGCCGTGAACAGGCGAGTGGCGGTCGCCATGGCGCTCGCCGACGAAAGTCCCGGCTCGGTGCTGAACGACCCACTCGGGCCTCTTTGGTACCGCGGACTCGTTTCCGCAGACCCCGACGCGCAGGCGGAGCGGGCTGCTGCGAAGCCGCCGACGCCGCCACTGGCGGCAGACCAGGAGCTCACCGCCGTGCTCAGCGCCTACGGCGCACAACGACTCGTCATCGGCCACACGCCGAATCTCAAGGGCATCCAGATCCTCGACAATGGTCGGCTCGCCCGCATCGATACCGGCAATTCGCGATACTACGGCGGCCAGCTCAGCTGGCTCGAGATCGTCGGCGACCAGATGATCCCGCACACGGTGGCGCGCACGCCTTAGCGTCAGGAGGGGCTGATGAAGACATGGATGGCCGCGCTGACGATGGGGATCGCTGCTCCGGCCCTTGCCCAGAGACCTCCGACGGCGCTCTTCGCGAGCGACGCGCCCATCAAGGTCACGATCAAGGGCCCGTTCGCAGCCCTCGCCGCCAATCGCGCCGAGATCGCCCGCCCCGCATCCATGACCGTCGACGGCGTCACCTACCCGATCACGCTTGCGCCGCGCGGGATAACTCGGCTGGCCAAGGAGACGTGCGACTTCCCTCCTTTGCGCGTGCGTTTCGCGCAGCCGGCCCCCGCAGGCTCCCTGTTCGATAAGCAGCGCAGCCTGAAGCTCGTCACGCACTGCAAACGATCGGTCGATTTCCAGCAGAAGGTGCTGCTGGAATATTCGGCCTACCGACTCTACAACCTGATAACCCCGCAGAGCTTCCGCGCCCGGCTCGCGAACATCGACTATGTGGATGAGGCCGGCCGGCCGTACGTCTCGCGCGTAGGCTTCTTTCTTGAAGACTTTAGCGACGTTGCCAAGCGCAACGGCATGCGCGACGCACACATGGGATCGCTCGTCCCCGTCCAGCAGATCGATCCCACGTCAGGCGCTCGCTTCGCAATCTTCGAGAACATGATCAGCAACTACGACTGGTCGATGCGCGCCGCTCCCAAGGGCGAGGAATGCTGCCACAACGCGCGGATGATGACCGCCGGGGGGCCCGGTAGTTCCCTTACCGTCGTTCCCTATGACTTCGACTTTTCAGGCCTCGTCGATGCGCCTTACTCCGACGTGCCCGAGGGCATTCCAGTCAGCGACCCCAAGCAACGCACATATCGGGGCTATTGCATCCACATGGCGCAGGCCCGCGCCATCGCTTCGCAGCTGTCGCCGCGACGCGCGGAGTTCACCGGCGTGTTCGCCGCGATTCCAGGCCTGGACCCACGCAGTCAGGCGCGCGCGGCGGCCTTCATTCTGGGATTCTTCAGTGATCTCGACAGCGGCAAGACGCTAAAGGTCTGCGTCAACTAGGAGGTTTGTCGACTACGGTCGACCGCTCGATCTCGACCGCCTGGGTCGTCTCGGTAACGATCACGGCACGATCGATACCGTCATAGTCGGTAAGGAACCGCTTCATTCCCTCGCGCTCGCCGAACTCGGTGATCCACAGCATGATGAAGCAATAGTTGAATGCAACGCTGATCACCGCGGCGAGCTCGATCGCGCCAATGCCGCCTGAAAGCCCCGTTGCTACCGAAAGAAGGATGAAGAGCGCGTCGCCCGAGCTCTTCAGCGAATTGCGGAACCTTACAGCGCCGGCGATGCCGGCAAGAGCGAACGCGAGCGCGAGCGAGTTCTGGACGATGATGACAATGCCGGTGACGACCATCGGCAGAACGATGATCGTGTTGACCAGCGACTGGTCATATTCGTCGCCGCTACGCACCGCCATGTAGACCCAGCTTACGGGCAGCGAAACAAGCATTGCCGCAATGATCGCGACGACGAGCCAGAAGACGCTTTGACCGAAATTGGCGACATGTTCCGCACGCACGGCTCCGCTCGCTTCGAGCGGATTTTTCGCGGGTTGAGTGATCAGCTGCTCGACTCCTCCAACTGGAAGGTAGTCGCGCAATTCAGGCCAGACTTTGAGGGCAAGAAAGACAATGATGGTGATGGCAAGGTAGTAAGTCGTTACCTGGATCAGCAGCCGTCCTGCGCGCATCATTTACCCCCATGCATGCGCCCGCTCGGGGCGCGTTCAATCGCTTCAGTCGTCATGATGGTGATGTTTCTTGCCGCGATGGCCGACATGTCCGGCGACCGGGTAGTTCGCTATTGGCCAGAGGACGCCGAAGCGCTCCTTGAGCGGCTCGTGACCGAGAGGAGGCCAGGAGATGTCCGCAAGCGGCAGCTCCGTGTCAGGCACTCGATCGAGAAGGTCGCGAAGAAGCGTCAGCCGACCTAGCGGCTGATCGTTGAAATCGACCAGAGTCCACGGCGCGAAGTCCGTATGTGTTGCCGCAAGCATCAACTCACGCGCTTCGGTGTAATCGTCGTAATGCTCGCGTGCCTTGATATCGATCGGCGAGAGCTTCCAGCGCTTCATTGGGTTGTGAAGACGGTTCTCGAACCTTTCCTCCTGCACGTCCTGGTCGCAGCACAGCCAGTATTTGAACAGCAGCATGCCGTCATCGACCAGGTGGCGCTCGAACTCGGGTGCCGCATTGAGGAAGTCCTGCGTCTGGTCCGGCCCGCAAAAGCCCATGACCTTCTCGACGCCGGCGCGATTATACCAGCTGCGGTCGAACAGCACGATCTCGCCTGCTGCCGGCAAGTGCTCGATGTAGCGCTGAAAATACCATTGCGTCTTCTCGCGCTCGCTTGGGGAAGGCAGCGCGGCAACGCGGCACTGGCGTGGATTCAATAGCCGCGCGAACATGTCGATCGACCCGCCCTTCCCGGCGGTGTCGCGGCCCTCGAACACCACGACCATGCGCTGGCCGGTCTCGGACACCCAGCGCGCCATGGCGCTGAGTTCCTGCGCCATGGGTTTCAGCAGTTCCTCATATTGTTCGTCGCTGAGCTTGCTGTCACCGCTCATCAGCGCCCCTCCGCTCAGAAGCTGTTGTCGCATGCGACGGATCGGATTGGAACTGCTGATCAACTCCGAGGTAATTCGGCACGATGAACTTCGCCGATCGACTTCTTCGCGCCGCGCTGACCGGCATTTATCAGTTTCTGCGGGCCGGCTGGTTCGTCCGCCGTCCGCGCACGTTCGGCGCCCACGCCTTCGCCCTTACACCGGAACGCAAGCTCATTCTTGTGAAGCTGCGTTACGTGGCGGGCTGGCGACTGCCGGGCGGCGGCAGAAACGTCAACGAGGCGCCGATCGACGCCGGGCTTCGCGAACTTCGCGAGGAGATCGGGATGACCGCGCATGGCCGCGTGCGCCTCGCGGCCGAACTGGAACAACGGCCACATCACCGCCGAGACCTCGTCGCGCTCATTATCGTTGAGGACGTCATCTACAAGCCACGCTGGTCGTGGGAGGTCGAACGGGTAATGGAAGCGTCAGTCAACGAACTGCCGAACGATCTCGCCCCCGTCGCGCGCGACTGGATAAACGCGATCGGGCAGCATCTGTAACACCATGCACCGACTCTTCGTCGCCATCCGCCCGCCTGAATTGATCCGCGACCTCTTGATCGATGCGATGGACGACAGCGCCGATTTTCGCTGGCAGGACGACGAGCAGTTGCATCTAACTCTCCGTTTCATCGGTGAGGTCGAGCGGCCCGTTGCGCAGGATGTTGCGGACGCCCTGGGCCGCATTCGGGCTGACCCGTTTCAGCTGCGCATCACCGGCGTCGGCCGGTTCGAACAGCGCACCAGCGGCGCCTTATGGACGGGTGTGGAGCCGAAGGCGCCCGTCGCCGCGCTCGCCGCCAAGATCGAGCGCGCCTGCGTCGGCGTTGGCCTCGAGCCGGAACATCGCGCCTTCCACCCGCACGTCACCCTTGCCCGATGGAACGGCCGCCGCAGCCGCGAGGTCGCCGACTTTCTCGAACGAACGCGGGGCCTCTCCTCGGAGCCTTTTGACGTGACCGAGTTCTTCCTCTTTGAAAGCCGCCTCTCCCGGCACGGCGCGCATTACGAAGCGGTTGCCAGTTATCCGCTATCGTCCAACCACGGCAGTCAGCCGGTGAAAGAATGAATGCTTGGTGGACATGCCTCTGTGGACGTCACGAAAAATGCCGCCGCACAAGGTCGGCAGGAGCCTTTCGACGAGCGCCATTTCTTCGAAGCTGCGAATATCGATGTGAAGTCGCAGCCTGCCGTGAAAGTCGAAGCTGATCACGCTGTCCTTGGGACAAAGTGGAGCGAGCATTGCAGTGAGCCTGTGAAGCTCGTCGGACACGGGCGTAGAATCCGTGGACCCAAAAATCTGCTCGACGATTTGGCCGCGCTCATCCGCGTTCATAAAGATTCTCCTGTCGCGGAAAACGTTACGTCGACGCAAGGAAGCGGAAAATCCGGACATCGCCTTAAATGCAAACTCGGGCGATCACGGATGCGCACGGGCTGCCTTCTCCTTACGCGGCCGAAGGCTTTGGGTAGGTTCCCTAATTGCGCAATCTCCCCCTCGATCGCGGCGAACCGGCGGTCAACTGCGTGCCCCCCTGCGGGACGAGCTTACGATCAACCGGAAGTCAGCTCCCTTCAGCGATCCGACGGACGGGTGCGTCGGCCAGGAATGCTGGCTCACCGCCGACACGCGCAACCCGTATCAACTCAAGCTCGATTTGCGCAGCGTCTCTCGCGATCGGCGTGGTGTTGCTGCGGCGTGAATCGGAATTCGTCGAGCAGCTCTTCCGCCAACTCGGTAGGGGGCCGAAGAAAAAAGCCACGCTCTTTTCTATCGCAATTGCCTCGTGTTGTCGTTCTTGATCGGGCGTGCCGGCCTTCAAAACCGGGGCCCGGCACCCATATTGCTGAAGCCGCGTTGACCGGCTGCGGCTCCCCACGCTAGATTAGAACATAAACGGAACGAAGCCCATCCGATGCTGACCCATATTTCAGTCCGCGGCGCGCGCGAGCACAACCTCAAGGGCGTTGACGTGGAGATCCCGCGCGAAAGCCTGACGGTCATTACCGGCCTCTCGGGCTCCGGGAAGTCGTCCCTCGCGTTCGACACCATCTACGCCGAGGGCCAGCGAAGATACGTTGAGTCCCTCAGCGCATACGCGCGCCAGTTTCTCGAGATGATGCAAAAGCCAGACGTCGAGCATATCGACGGCCTGTCTCCGGCGATCTCGATCGAGCAGAAGACGACGTCGCGGAACCCGCGTTCGACGGTCGCAACGGTCACCGAGATCTACGACTACATGCGCTTGCTTTGGGCGCGCGTCGGCATCCCCTATTCCCCTGCAACGGGCTTGCCGATCGAGGCGCAGCAGGTCAGCCAGATGGTCGACCGCGTGATGGCGCTTCCCGAGGGCAGTCGTCACTACCTCCTCGCCCCCGTCGTCCGCGGTCGAAAGGGCGAATACCGCAAGGAGCTCGCCGAGTGGCAAAAGGCAGGCTTCCAGCGCGTCCGTATCGACGGCGAGTTCTTCGCCATCGAAGACGCCCCCGCCCTCGACAAGAAATATAAGCACGACATCGAAGTGGTCGTCGACCGAATCGTCGTTCGCGAAGGCATTGAGTCGCGGCTCGCCGACAGCTTCGAGACCGCGCTCAAGCTCGCGGAGGGCCTCGCCTATCTCGATCCCGCCGATCCGCCGGCCGACACCGAGCCCACGGGTAAGGGAATGAAGCTCGACTTCGGCGCTCCGGGGCGCATCGTCTTCTCCGAGAAATTCGCCTGCCCGGTTTCCGGTTTCACCATCGCCGAGATCGAACCCAGGCTCTTCTCGTTCAATGCGCCGCAGGGAGCGTGCCCGGCGTGCGACGGTCTCGGCGAAAAGCTCGTGTTCGACGAGGACCTCATCGTCCCCAACCACGCGCTGTCGATCAAGAAGGGCGCCGTCGTACCGTGGGCCAAGTCCAACCCGCCCAGCCCTTATTACATGCAAGTCCTCGCCAGCCTCGCGCGCGCCTACGATTTCGACCTCGACACTGCTTGGGCCAACCTTCCCGAGGAAGCACAGGACGTCATCCTTCACGGCACTGGCGGCAAGGCCGTTACCCTGCGCTTCATCGATGGTAAGCGCAGCTACGAGGTCAAAAAGCCTTTCGAGGGGGTCATCGGCAACCTCAACCGTCGCATGGCGCAGACGGAGAGCGCCTGGATGCGGGAGGAGCTCAGTCGCTACCAGGCCAGCCGTCCCTGCGAGGTCTGCCACGGCGCCCGCCTCAAACCCGAGGCGCTAAGCGTAAAGATCGCGGGGGAGGACATCTCCATGTCGACCCGCCGCAGTGTCGCCGACGCCCACGCTTGGTTCGGCTCGCTCCACGAGAAGCTGACGCCGCAGCAGAACGAGATCGCCAAGGCCATCCTCAAGGAAATCAACGAGCGCCTCGGTTTCCTCCACAATGTCGGTCTCGACTACCTTCACCTGGACCGCACCAGTGGAACCCTCTCGGGCGGCGAGAGCCAGCGGATCCGCCTCGCCTCGCAGATTGGCTCGGGCCTATCCGGAGTCCTCTACGTCCTCGACGAGCCCTCGATCGGCCTTCACCAGAAGGATAACGATCGCCTCCTCGAAACGCTCAAACGCCTGAAGTCACTGGGCAACACCGTCCTCGTGGTGGAACATGACGAGGACGCGATCCGCCATGCCGATTACGTCATCGACATGGGCCCTGGCGCCGGTGTTCACGGCGGCGAGGTCGTCTGCCAAGGTCCGCTGGCCGAGCTCCTCGCCTGCAAGACCAGCATCACCGCGGACTATCTCTCCGGCCGACGCGAGATCCCGCTCCACAAGACCCGTCGCAAGGGATCGGGCAAGCACGTCACCGTCCACGGCGCTACCGCCAACAACCTTCAGGGTGTGACCGTAAAGTTTCCCTTGGGCACGTTCACCTGCGTCACCGGCGTAAGCGGCAGCGGCAAGTCCTCGCTCACCATCGACACGCTCTACGCCGGCGCCGCCCGCGCCTTGAACGGCGCACGCATCGTCTGCGGCCCGTGCGAGAAAATCTCGGGCCTCGAGCAGCTCGACAAGGTGATCGACATCGACCAGTCGCCGATCGGCCGCACCCCCCGCTCCAACCCTGCGACCTACACCGGCGCCTTCACCCAGATTCGAGACTGGTTTGCTGGCCTCCCTGAAGCGAAGGCGCGCGGTTACAAGCCCGGCCGCTTCTCCTTCAACGTCAAGGGCGGTCGCTGCGAGGCATGCCAAGGCGACGGCCTCATCAAGATTGAGATGCACTTCCTGCCCGATGTCTACGTCACCTGTGACGTCTGTCACGGCGCCCGCTACAACCGCGAAACGCTCGAAGTGAAATTCAAGGGCAAGTCGATCGCTGACGTGCTCGACATGACAGTCGAGGACGCGGCCGAATTCTTCAAGGCCGTTCCCGGTATCCGCGACAAGATGGAAATGCTGAAGGAAGTCGGCCTTGGGTACGTGAAGGTCGGCCAGCCCGCAACGACGCTCAGCGGCGGCGAAGCGCAGCGCGTCAAGCTGTCGAAGGAGCTCGCCCGTCGGGCCACCGGGAAGACGCTATATATACTCGATGAGCCAACCACGGGCTTGCATTTCGAGGATGTCCGCAAGCTCCTCGAAGTCCTCCACCGCCTCGCCGACCAAGGCAATACGGTGGTGGTGATCGAGCACAACCTTGACGTAATCAAGACGGCTGATTGGGTGATCGACCTGGGGCCGGGCGGCGGCGTCAACGGCGGCACGATCGTGGTCGAGGGAACTCCCGAGACGGTGGCAGGGACAGCCGCAAGCTTCACCGGGCAGTATCTGAAGCCTCTGCTGGAGCGAGCGAGCATCAAGCCAACCGTCGTGGAGACGAAGCCGAAGCGGCCGGCGCGATCGCGGAAAGTTGCGGTGGACGAGCCGGATTTGATTGCGGCGAAGTGAGCTGGGGCCAAACGCGAAAAATCAAACAGTCGCATGGAAATTGGACATTGCCAGCGGCTCTGCACCTTCGTGAAGTGGTGACCGCTCACGGCTCGATAAGCCACCGATGAGTCGGCGACGGCGCGTTGACTAGCTAGAAAGCGACATGCCCCGCAGCCGCAATCCCAAGTTCAAGACGGGTCATCTCTGCCGCTTCTGCGGCGGGCTCGTGTCCTGGGAGACGATCCTGCGGCTAATCCGCGTCGATCCCGACACGCCGGACTACATGTTGAACGAAAGCGCCTGTCACACCGAATGCCTGGCTCACCAATTGCGCCCAGGAGTGCAGCTTACCTACCATCGCCACTGGAAAGGCGGCACGCCGATGCTGGACGACAGTGCGGACGTGGACGGAAAGCCATGCTGCTTGTGCGGTAAGGACATCGCTCGCGCGGAACTCGTTCGCCTCCGCGTGCAGAAACCGGTCGGGCCAGTGAAGCGGCCCGAGTTCGACGAGCAGACCCTCCCACTCCACTTTGAGTGTCTCGCAAAGGTGAGCAAATCAAAGTTCGGTTGAGATCGCCACGGGGTAAATCCATGACGTCGAGGAGTTCCGTCTTATCGGCTTGCTCGGTGGGATCGTAGCAGCTCTACGTGCTGCCTCCCGATTGCTGGATAGTCGCTCACCTTGCCTCGACGATGCTAAGCATTGTCCATGAACCGCACTTCGACCGCTTGCCCGTCGATCAGCGGTCGCCCCTCGTGCAGTTCGAAGCAATCAAGCAGCCGCGCGTTGACTCCGATGCGGCCGTAACTCTCGCCGGTGCTGTCCCAATGCGTGCCGCACGCGCATACCGGGCAGTGATGGAGCGCGATCATCCTGTCGCCCCAGATGTACCGAGTGGTCTCGCCCTCGACCCGCACCAGCCCGTCGTCGGGATAGTAAGCAACCAGCCAGGCTAGCCGCCGGCAGACGCTACAATTGCACGACGCCAGCCATTGCGGCGCCTCCGGCACCGTCACCCGGACCGCGCCGCAATGACAAGAACCCTCAAGCGTCATCGGCCTGCTCCTTGCCCCGGACAGTCCGAGGCGCCTCGCGATGGACCTTGCGTCTGGCCTCGCACCAGTCGCAGCGTCTGCAGATCCTTTTGGGTGAGTTCGTGATAGCCCGCCGACATTCGCTCGACCGAGTTCGCGCATGGTCCTTCGCCCGTCTAGGAAGCAGCAGAGGACCGCGCCACCCCAAAAATAGGTGTCCTCCCGACAACCAACCCGCGGCCACCGGTCGATCCCGAACGCGAGCTCAGGAAGTGCCGCGCCCCTCGCTGGTCTGCGCTCCGACGGTCGGAAGCACCAGATAGTCAAGGCCGATCCGGGCTTCCTTGCCGCCTCCAGCTTTTGAGCAACTTGGCGCACCCGGACAGCGTGTCACGGATAACGGCTTGTAATTAAGCGCTTTAACCAGGTCTTCTGGGCATTCAGGGGGAATGACCATTGGAAAACGAGTTGCTCGATCACTATCGGGAACGGGCGCGTGCCGAATGCGAGGCCGCGCTCAACGCCTCATGCGCCGAGGCTCGCCGGGCTCATGCCGAGATGGCAGCGGCCTACGACCGCCTCGTAGAAATCGCCGAGCATGAGCAGCGCAGCGTGATTGAGGCGGGGCAAGGGAGCTAGCCTTGCCGAAGCGCTGCAGCAGCGACCGGAGGCCGATTTCGGCAGCCGCGCTCCGGCCTGGAGCTGCGTCGTAAGTTGCCCCCGTGAACTCCAGTAGCTGAGTCGGCACGACCGAACGTCACTTTCTGTGCGCCGGGCTGATCAGTCTTGTTAATGAAAAACGAGAGGTTGCCCGCCTCTCGACGGCGTGCATCCACATCAACCGTGAGAAGGTTTATGATGGGTCGTCCGGAATCGCCGGACGAGCTTGAGGAAATTCTTATGGCAATGCCGGTCAAGTTCCTGGCCGCAACGGCCGCAATCGCTGCCGCCGCCTCCCCGGCCCCAGCGCAATATCAAAGCTATCCGGAGCCACAGCCCTACCCGCAGCAATATCCTAGTCAGCCCTATCCGCAGGAGCAGTACCCTCAGGGACAATATCCGCAGGGCTACCCGCCGCAGCAGGGCTACCCGCCGCAGCAGGGCTACCCGCAGCAGGGCTACCCGCAGCAGTACCCCTATCCCAACCAGCAATATGGCACGAGCGAAAGTGCAGTGGGGGCGGTCGTCGATTCGTTGATCGGCAACCGTTACGGCCCCACCGATCGACAGGCGATCCGCAACTGCGCGTGGGCTGCAGTACAGCGCGCCCGGGCTTTCCAGCCCTCCGGCGGCTATCCCGGCCAGTATCCTCGTTATCCGCAGCAGTCCTATGCCGGTAACGCGCGAGTGACGGCGATTACGGGTGTAGGGCGCCGTCAGGACGGCAGCGTACGAGTCCGGGGCCTGCTCGACACCGGCCTCTATCATGCCCAGCCCTATGGCTATGGCGGCGGCACCTACGCGCCAGGTAATGTCGGCTTCCGTTGCGACGTCGACTATCGCGG
>Ga0207644_10000376_pt1 | contig 29113 bp, 46 predicted proteins | sample KBSS73metaG_FD_184326 | JGI IMG/M metagenome (GOLD analysis project Ga0207644, IMG submission 184326) | Switchgrass rhizosphere microbial communities from Kellogg Biological Station, Michigan, USA - KBS S7-3 metaG (SPAdes) (version 2) | ecosystem: Host-associated > Plants > Roots > Rhizosphere... | reverse complement strand
CGGGCAGCGGGTAGCCGTGGGCGGCCAGCCAATCGAGGCAGGCTTGCCGGGTCATCCGCAATTCGAGCAGGGGATGGCGGTTGGTCTGCCACGCCTGCCGCGCCGGTCGCGCCCGTATCGCCTCGTCAAGCGAAATGCCAATCCACACCTCCATTGCGCCCGCAGGGATGCGTGTACGCGGCGCATAACCCAGCAATTCGCGTTGCTTCTTGGCCAGCACGTCCACTTTGTAGTGCCGGGTGCATTGCCGCCGGCCCATGGACGTTTCAAAGCTGACGCCGTTCTGCTTCATCCGCTTGATGAAAAACGGCGCACCAGCAAACCGGCCCTGCGAGCCGGTGGTGGTAAACCCGCGCTTGAGGTCATCCGCGATGTTGCCGGCCGAAACCGAGTGAACCGGGAACGGTAGTTGCGGGATCAGCCGCGCCAAGCTGGCGTAGACGTGCTCGGGCTCGGCGCCGGTATCTGCGAAGATGGCACAGTCCGGCATCGGGCCGATCTCGCCGTGCGCCGCCATCAGCGCCATGGTGGTCGACTGCACGCCGGCGCCGAGCGAGATCACTCTCAGCATGTCAGGATCTTCCTCCGTCGCGTGCCGCAACTCTGCCAGCCGGGCATGGCCTTGAGCCAGCCATCACGGCCCCAGCCAATCATCCAATCGCAGCCCTGCGCTCGGGCGTATTTTTCGATCACGGGATACATCGCCTTGAGCTCTTCGAGCTCGCCGCCTTGGAGCCAGACACTGCAGCAGCGGATGCCGATCGGATAGGTCATCATCGTGGTCAGGATGACGGCGTTCTCGCCCGGCCACAGCACCGCGCCATGGCGGATCGCGTCCCTGATCTGGTCCTTGGTGTGGGTGGCGCCGAATTCGTTCAGCGAGGCCTCAAGCCAAGGCCAGCACCGCTCGAATTCGTCGGTCATCGCACAACGCAATCGGCGATGACTTCCCCGCGTTTTGTTTTCAGGGATTGCAGATCACAATCCCAGATGATTTCGCCGGCCTGAAAGAGCGGCCGGTACTTGGGCGGCTCATACATTGCAGCGAAGATGATGCCGACAATCACCGTTGCGAACAGGAAAAAGCGCATCACTCACCGCCATACGACTGCCGGCCGATCGCCATCAGGCCGGGAGGCCCAACCGCGGGCGCGATCGCCGCAACCTTCTTGCCGCCCTGGAAGCCTTCCTTCTCGCCCTCGCGGAACGGATTATCCTGCCGCAGGTACAGATCGCTGAACCCGAACGGCGAGATATCGCCCTCGACCACGTCGCAGCTGTGGCTCTTGCTGTCGAAGTGGCCGCACAGGCCGCAACTGCGCTGCGGGTTGCCCTCGCGGTAGTTGGCGGCCTCCTGCGATTGCTTCTTGCCCTCGCCGGGCTCGCTGGCTTCTTCCTGCGGAGGCTGCGGCCCTTCGGTCGTTTCGTCGTCGGGCATAGTCGAATAGGTGTCAGTCATTTGTACCCCCCACCCATGCCACCGAGCCAGCCCCACGGGTTGCTGCCGGGAGGGGTCGGCCGCGGCGTGCCGCTGTAGGTCGGCTGGCCGCCGAGCATCAGCATCTGCAACAGGCTCGGCTGCGGTTTCTTCTTGGGCGCGTTGGGGTCGTCGGGATTGGCCGGATCATCCTGGGGCGCCTCCCCCATTTTCCGCGGCAACGGCTGTTCCCACCATTGCTTCGGCTTGGGCGCGTTGCGGGCGAACGGATCACCCTGCGGCGGGCCCATCATGCCGACGCCCATCTGGGCCATCTGCAACATGCGCGGATCGTAGGGCATCACCGCCTCCTACATCGCTTCATCATCATGACCTATCCTCCTGCTAACTGGCAGGAGAACCTGTCACACCCCGTGACCCAATGCAAGGTTAATCAATTAACATTAATTGACACCTGTTCCACAGCGTGTTGTCATTTGCGGGCGGCAAATCACCCCCCCGAGGATATCACATGAACAGACTACTACTCGCAGCCGTCCTGCTGGCGGGAACGGCCCTAGTTGCACCAGCCAGCGCAGCTACGCTCACGGTTCAAGCACTGGCAGACGATCAGGTGGTGCCGCAGTCGGCATCCGCACCCTGCATCATCTGCGCCACGACGCAGGCCCATAATCCCGTGGGTTTTGGCTACAATAATTTTAACAGCACAGGCAACGACGCTTCGTTTAACCTGTTCTCATCCAACATCACCGGAGCCTTTGGCAACGATGATGCCACGACCGTCACGGCCTACAGCGGCACTCAGCTTGTCAACTTCCTGACAGGAGTAGGCGATCTCAACATGACCTTCGGCGTGGCGATCGATGTCAACTCGACCTCGGCGAAGTCTGAAGTTCTCACCCAGTTCCGGCTGATCGATCTTGATCAAGCGGGCGACGGGCCGCTCGGCTCCCTTGTCCTGTTTGCTCTGGCCAATCCAGCGCCTTTGCCGGACATCCGCAACGGCAACGGCTCGGCTGACTACCTGATCACCGGCTTTAACCTGTCCGGCCTCGCCAACCTCGGCGATCGCCTGCTGTTCCAAGCTACGTGGTCCGGTGCAGTGGACGGCGGCGAGTCGTTCTATATCGTCCCGATCCTGACGGCGGTGCCAATCCCGGCTGCGCTTCCGATGTTTGCGGCCGGTCTTGCCGGCCTCGGCCTGCTGGCGGCTCGGCGCAAGAAGAAGACACTCGACGTAGCAGCGGCATAACCAACACGGTCGCCGGGTTCTCCAGAAACCGGCGGTCGCTAGCGGCCCGGCGCTTGCCGCAAGTTGGCGCCGGGCCGCGCCTATTTGCGGGGGCGCCATGAGCGGCGATGTCGTCGTGCTGATCACCGCGCTAGGCGTGCTGTTCATTGCCCTGGTTGCCGCCTGCGCCGTTGCCTACGGGTTCTGGCGCGACGGCCTGTGAGCAGGCTGGGCACCGATCGGTGCCGGCAATGCTGGTCCAGCCGTGCTGGTGCGCCAGCGCCCGGATTGCCGCCACTTGTACCGGCCGGTTGCGGTTATAGTTCATCGTGCCCCAGAACCGCGCCCGCTCGCACACATCGCAGGTTAGTTGCAGCGTGCCCTCAGCGGCGGGCTCCGGTGTGTGCGGGTGCCAGGCAGGCCCCGGCTTCGGCCCCGGCTTGCGCCGCGGCGGCTTGGGCTTCTCCGCAATTGCCGCCGCGCTGCGAGCGATCGGCCGCCGGTAAGCCTCCGGCACCCACTCGTAGCCGCGGAACCCCTGCGGCATCACCGCCGTCAGCGCACTGCGGATGTCCCATCCATCGGGATGCAGCCCCATCTTGCCGGTGACAACCCCCCGGCAAAACTCGGCATCAGCCATGGCGTCGGGCGCGTCGAAGTCCTCGTCTAGGCAGTTGTGGACCGAAAAGAACGTGTAGACGTTGTGCGAAGCCATGCATTAAGCATAGCACAGGTTGGTCACATATTGTTGCGTCGGATACCCGACACATTGTGTGACAGCGTGGAACCTGCTATGTGGTACTGCGTTGACGACAGCTGGTGACCGCCTGGCTGCCCCTTGCGCCACCAGTAGTTCGGTTGTCGGTCGCGTTGCCGCCGTTGGCCTAGTCCGCCATTCGAACCCGGCGGTTCTGATCGGCAAACGCCAGCCAGGGGGTGTCTGGCAGGCCCGTGCGATCCGGGCCACCTTACCCAAATCAATCAGCCTGTCTGTTCAAAATTGAACATCGGGAACTTTGGTGCATTGTCCTCCCGACCGCGATCCCCGCGGTGGAGGATACCCCAATGGCAACCATGCCAGGTCAGAACGAACAACCCAAGCCTGCCGCGCCCAACGAACAACGCGATCCCAAGCACTCCCGACCGACCGAAACCACCAAGCAGACCATGCCAGGCTCGCCCATCCAGCCCGGCATGCAGTACGAAACCCCGGAGCCGAAACGACGCGAACCCGAAAAGCCCGCGGACGCCAAGCGCGCACCCGAGCACGAACCCGGCTATGAGGCCAAGCATCAGAAGGAGGCCAAGCAGCAAACCAAGCAGGACGACGCCAACCGGCGCTCCCAGGCCGACGACAGCAAGGCCAAGATCGAGGCCGATGACGACAAGCAGGCGCTGCACACCCAGAAGGCCAACCGCGCCTCGGCCAGCAAGCAGCATGTGAAGCGCGGGCGCCCAGCCAAGAGCAAGGCCAAGAAGCCGACCCGCAAGCACAAGTAACCAACCGGCGGTCCTAGGGTTGTGGGACGAACCGCCGGCGCTAGGCCACGGCCGAGGCTAAACTACACGGCCACGGCTAGGCTGTTGATCTTGCCCCTCAAATCGAACTGAAAATCTTAACATGGGCAGATTAAGCTGCAGGTAGCGATAGCGCAGCAGCCACAAGAGGCGCGCGCGCACGCATGTAATCGGTTTGAAACCTCGCCCTCAATTCATCCGGGATACGCTCGGGATGGCAGCGGCACAGCCGCTCCAGCAGCACATCGTCATCCTGCCAGCCGACCGGCGGGCGCCCATCGTAGTCGTGGTCGTGCGGCGCGTGATGGCTCGTCATGCTGCCCCCCATGAAACGAGCCGGCGGCCGCTCTGGATATGGGGCCGCCGGCCGCTATCCCAGGCGCCAGCGCGAGGAGGTCGCACATTCCTGGGTTAGGCTAAGTCAATTCTCAACTCCACGCCGATCGCCTGGCATAGATCGTAAACCGCAACCAACGGCGGCGAGTAGCGGCCGCGCTCCCAGTTGCCGATCGCAGTGCGGTGATAGCCGACCGCCTGCTGCAGATCACTCAGGCGAATGCCGCGGCGCCGCCGCTCCTTCCGCAATTCATGCATCAGCTTGGCCGGGGTCAAAACGCCCATCCATGCTGGTAGGGCATCACCTCGACCCGCCTGGCGTAGGCCGCGGCCTCGCGCCAATCGTGGGCGTCACGCCCCTCGTATCGGGCTGCGAAACTCCAGGCCATGCTGTCGGCCGAATACAGGCAATCGCGCACCACACCGCTGCCGAGCGCCGTGATCTTGATCCCAAACCCATGCAGCCGCAGATCAGGCCGCTTGCGCTTGATGGCCGACAAAATCGCCTCGATCGTCCGCATATCGACGTTGCGCTTGCACACCGAACCTACGCCGACCAACATGCCATCGCGCAGCCGGTCGCCGTACTGGTCGAGGTGGTCCAAGTAGGATTGCAGGGAATAGCCCTGCAGCACCGGCATCAGGGTGACGGTCACCAGCGGCAGTAGCGCATCATACCGCTCGATGGTGCGGCGCTGGTGCTCGGCCACGTCGAGGCCGGTCTTCGCCAGCATGAACGGCTCGCACATCCAATCTTGCGACACCGCTACGCGCAGACCGGGATTGATCCGCGCCAGCCGGTTCACCTCGGCGGCGTAGGCGGCCGGCTCATGGCGGTAGCCGCCGTACTGCTCGATCTCCCGAAAGGCGCCGCTATCGAGGATCCAATCATCCGATGGCACCGGCTTTTTGCGGCCGCGCACGGTGTTAATGCTGATGAATGCCCGGTCGAGGTGGGCGGCGTGATGGGCGTGATCGAGCCCGACGTAGAACATCACCGGATCACCAGCCCGACGTGCAGAACGTAGGCCACATAGCTGACGACAACGACCGCATCGAGCCACAGCCCGATGACGATCCAATCGATGCGAGGCTTATCGGACATAGTCGGGATTGAGGTTTTCCACAGGCCGCGATTTGTTCCGCGTTGTCAATCCCAGACTTTCTGCCAGCGCGTCCAATCCACAGATCAGCACCGGCAGCGCCCACGGCGGGCACGGCACATCCCAGCACGCCACCCTGGCGATCATCTGGACGGCTTCCGGCCCGGCGGCCGCGAGGGCGAAGGTGGAACGCCTCCACAAGCGCCTGGCGAGGTCACAGGCGCATTTTTCTCGGTCGCTTGCTGTAGGACAGCCAAGGCAGTGCGAATCTCCTCCATGGCCACCGTTGCTGCCCAGCCGTCGGGGTCCATCCAGGGTTGCGAGGTAGGCTCGCCACTGGGCGGCGTAGCGTTGGCCGGCGAGGTATTGGAGCGCGCTGATCTGACCGCGAAGGGCCAGCCGCCCGAGTTCGCTCTCGGCCGCCGCGTCAACCGCACGATCTCCAAGGCCTTGGCGGTGTGGCTGCGTGGCCGCGATCGCCGCGGGGGAAACCGCTGGTTCATGGCTGCTCGGCCTCAGATTTCCGTTGCGATAGCGCAGGCCGGTCTTGCGCGGCCTGCCCTTGCGGCGCCGTTTGCTCGCCATTGCCTGCCCTCATGGCGTCGATCTGAGCGAAGACCGTTTGCAAATTTGCAATGATCTTTGGTTCCTCGCTTGCAGGAATGCAACGGATATTCTTATGGGGCTTTTTCATTTGGGCGCGTTCCTCCTTTGGCTTGCGGGCGGAAAGCTCAAGGATTTCAACGTGGTTGAACTTATATATTCGAGTGCCTTGTGAGCCGGTGACGGTGTAGTCGGCGAGGGCATTGCGGATATCCTGCGCGTTACCGTTACAACGGCAGATTTCCTTGATGCTGGCGCCTGGGTAGTTTTCCTTGGCCATGATGACGTAGCCCTTCATGGTCGCTCCACCGCGCTGTAGGGCAATTGCCGTTCCTTATCGAAGGGTCCGTTTGGCCGGCCGTGCTTTGCGGTGAGTTCCTCGAAGGATTGGCCGGGCGGGGTTGGGTCGGGGCATCGGCGGGGCGGATATCGTTTGTCCTGTTCTTCCCTTTTGAACCAATAACCTGCGGTATTCATTGACTTTCCTCCTCGCTAAGTAACCAGTTGGTTACTTTTGGCTTGCAATCCTGGCTCCCGTAACCCTACCCTACCGCTTGCAAGTGTGGCGGTAGGTCAGGGATCACAATTACAGCCCCGTTTTATCGGCCAGCCGTGTCGTGGCCCTGACGCCTACCCCAGATCATCCGTTGATCTGTAGCGGGGGAGTATTTGGCCGTTTATCCCTCAACGCTGTGACTGCGCAGTCGGGCCGTCGGGAGCGGTTCCGGCGGGGCATAACCGGCTTATTTGCTGTAGGGGCCGGTCTTCCTCTGGGGAGTACTTAAGGTTGGTCTTGCACGCCTCTTATTCTCGCGTGCGGGCGCGCCATTAAAGAGCGCCGAAGCACGCACGCGAGCCACTGATCCTTACTTGCTTGCAGAGGTGCGGCAACGGAACAAACCGAGTTTGTTCACCGGAAAAAACCGGAAATTTACAACCGCATGAGGTTGTACAACTCATGCGGCGGTCGCAGGACACCGGCCGGCAAGGCGTGGCACCAGCGGTCGGGTTGTAGTTCGACCAGCGGCGCCGCGGCCAGTTCCTCGCCCCGGCACCAGCCCCGGATCCAGTAGCGCGGGTGCTCCTGCGCCGACACCAGCAGGTAGGCCCACGATCGCTTGATGGCGGCCGCGGGGGAGATCAGTTGCCGATCGTGGAACGGCACGCCTTTGACATCGATGAGCATGCGGGGGTGCTCAAGGTCGCAGATATCGGTGACGATCTGCTGCAGCAGTTCGATGTGCCAGGCTGTCATCCAGAGGTAGGTCTTGGCTGCGCACTCGGTGCGGGTGCCGAGGATCTGACCGGCGAGGGCCTGGGAGGGGGTGACGCGGCGATTGTTGGTGTGGCGCGAGCCTGAGGCTCGGCGCGCCGCCTGGATGTCGACGGCGAGAAGGTCGCAGAATTCGATTTCGATGGGGGTCAGTGTGACCCAGATCACCCGGCGGCTTCCCGTGGACCCTTGGCGACCACCCGCGGCATCGAGGTCATGTGGGGCACATCCTTGGGCAGTTGCTGCATTTGCGGAGTTTGCTGCGGAGTTTGCGGAATTTGCTGCGGCCGCTCGGGTTGCGGCAGGAACGCCTCCCGCTCTTGCAACAGGACCGATCTCACCTTTTCGACCATGGTCAGTAGATCACCGAGCCATTCGACATGGGCATCGGTTTCGCGCTGCTGGATGTAGCGCAGGTCATCGCTGCGGGCGCGGGCGCCCTCGGCCATGCGCTGCAGGCCCACGACGAGGTCGTGCAATCGGTCAGCCATGCTGTCGGTCCTCTATTGCCGGCGCTGACTTCTTGCGCCGCTTGCGTTGCTTGGGGCGGGAGAGTTCGTGCAATTGCGCCGCGTGCAGCTTCTGGGCGAACAGCAGGGGGCTGAATTCGTAGCCCTTGGCGGTCAGCGCGGGCGCCAGCACCGCGTAGGTGTCGGGCGGAAAGCCCCTCGTTCGCCAGTTGAGCACCACCCGGTAATCCAGCCCGAACAGCTTACCGACGGCGATATTGCCGCCTAGAACGTCGATCGCTTCGCCGGCGAAGTTAATTCGCATGCTTGCTCCCTATCACGACCTGTTGCGGGTTTCAAGTTGTGGTAATATAGCGCCCTCGTAAGGCTCCCGCAACAGTGACCCGGTGCGGTGGTGACGCACGCCGCACCGGTAAAAATAGCTGGGTGACCCCCTTTACATTGGTCACAGGCTGTGACATACACACAGTCATCGCCAACGAGGAGCAGGACAAATGACACCGAAACACATCGAGCGCCGCATCGCCAAGAACGCCGACACCATCCTGCGCACCATGGAGGGGCTGTCCAAGGGCGACACCCGCGAAACCATCGCAACCTTGCTGATTGCCGCCGTCGCCCTCGCCCGCGCTGAGCAGATGTCGTTTTCGGATTTCCTGATGCCGACCAAAATAGCTTGGAATGAAATTCATTCGGGGAACAAACTCGAAAACCTGCCTTGGCACGGCAAGCACAATCCTTTCACCGGCGAAACACAGTCAGAGTGGAAGACACGGCAGGAGGGCCGCTGACATGACACCCAAACAGCACTTTCGCTCCCTCCAGATCCGGCTCGAAATCGCCGAGTTCGGGATGGGCATGCCGCTGGACCGCGAGCGCGTGAAGGAACTGCGTGAGCAGGTCGAGCAGGCCCGCAAGGACGCCGAGTTGGACACCATGACATCGGACGGAACGGAGCCATGAAAACATCCGAGCAAATCAGTGAGTTGGCCGCCGCCTTGGCCGCGGCGCAGGGCATGATGGAAAATGCCGTCATGAACCGGATCAATCCGCATTTTAAGTCGAAATATGCCGATCTAGCCGCCATCTTCGATGCCGCGCGCAAGCCGTTATCCGCCAACGGCCTCGCCATCGTTCAGACGATTGGCGATGGCGTGTTGCATACGCGGCTGTTGCATACGTCCGGCCAGTGGATCGCCAGTGAGCACCCCCTGCCGATGTCCGGCCGGCCGCAGGAGATCGGCTCGGCATTAACCTACGCGCGCCGTTATTCGCTCTCTGCTCTGATCGGCATTGCCGCCGATGAGGATGACGATGCCAACGCCGCCAACCGCTCCAATGGCAAGGACAGCACGGAAAAATTGCTTAACGCCGAGCAGATGGAATTCGTTTGGGAGAAGGCGCGCGAATACTGCGATCCCGACGTGCAGCAGGAGTGGGTTGAAACGCTGGTCAAGACGCTTGGCCACGACAATCTCGCCGAAGTGCCCGCATCCCTGTTTGACAGGCTGCGGCAGGAAATCATCGCATGGCCCAAGAAGCCGGGCGCCGCAAAGTGGAAAACGCAATGACGGTGGAGATCATCGACTGCGTGCAGGGATCGCCGGAATGGTTCCAGGCGCGGTTGGGAATTCCAACCGCGTCCTGCTTTTCGCAGGTGCTGGCCAAGGGTGAGGGCAAGGTACGCGCAACCTACATGCGCCGCCTTGCCGGCGAGATCATCACCGGCCAGCCGGCCGAAACATTCAAATCGCCCGAAATGGAACGCGGCAACGCCATGGAGGATGAGGCCCGCGCCAACTACATCTTCGGCTGGAACAATACCCGGCCGACGCGGGTGGGGTTTGTGCGCCGCACCTATGTCGGCTGCAGCCCGGATGCGTTGCTAGGCGACGACGGGGTGCTGGAACTTAAGACGCAAAAGCCCGAACTGCTTATCGCCACCCACGACGCCGACCGCTTCCCGCCCGAGCACATAGCGCAGTGTCAGGGCGCGCTGCTGGTCACCGGCCGCAAGTGGGTTGATCTCTGCGTGTATTGGCCGGGCATGCCGATGTTCGTGAAACGTGCCGAGCGCGACGAAGACTACATCGACAAACTGATGGATGAACTCGCTCGGTTCAACAACGAACTCCAGGCCATGGTCGCGCGCGTGCGCGCCTATGGGCAGAGGGCGGCGGCATGATTTTCGTTTGGGATGGGCACAGCATGCAACCGCTCGATCAATTCTCCCGGCTAGCCGAACAGTCGTTCACATCAGGCCACGCCTACAAGATGATGGTGCAGGAGGAGGGCGAGCGGCGCTCGTCGGAGCAGAACGCCAAGATGTGGGCGATGTTGACCGAATTCTCGCAGCAGCTTGTGCATGCCGGCAAGCTCTATGAACCGGAACGCTGGAAGGCGATCTTGCTGCATGCTTGGGGCCAGGAGATTGAATTCCTGCCATCGCTCGACGGCAACGGCTTCATCCCCTACGGCAATCAGTCATCCAAAATGTTGAAGCGCGATATGGTGAGCTTCTTGGAATTCATTCTTGCCGAAGGCACCAAGCGCGGCGTCAAATTTGCCGACGATGTGGCCGATCATGCGCGTTGAATTCACGGCCAAGGTCAAGGAGCAGGCTTACGAACGAGCAGGAGGGGTGTGTGAGTGTGGATGCGGAAGACCGCTTGTCGTCGGACAAATCGACTACGATCATCGAATTCCCTGGGACACCAGCCGCGACAGTACACTGCAGAATTGTGTTTGCATGCTGCGCGGATGCCATCGAGAAAAAACTAGAGTGGATATCGCTACTATTGCAAAAGGCCGGCGCATCCGACGTAAGCATCGCGGTATCCGTAAGCGCGGAGGGTTTCGGACAAACCGCGACGGGCCATTCAAGCGCAAGATGGATGGCACCACCGAGAAGCGACGGTGACTAGCATGATCCCGCAATGGGCGCCGGCATTTGGCTGGGTACTGTTCTGCATCGCCTGCGGCACGCTGCTAGCAATCGTGCTGCTCGGCTGCGCGGTGCCGCTGCGATGACCGACATTGTCGAGCGGCTGCGCTCGCAAGACCCAAATGGCCTCAGCATATTGCTGTCGATACAGGAGGCCGCCGACGAGATCGAGCGGCTGCGGGCGGCGCTGACGGACATACTCAAGCATTTCAAGCAATACGAAGATGCCGAATGCTGCAAGCGTGTCTATGCACAGGCCCGCCGCGCCCTGGAGCCAAAGCCATGACCGACATTGTCGAGCGGATGCGCTCTCCGAAGGCGTGGTTCTTTGCCAAAGAGGCCGCCGACGAGATCGAGCGGCTGCGCGAGGAAGGCACGGTCGAGCTTGCAAAGGCGATGCTGGAGAACGAGCGGCTGCGCGAGGCGCTACAGGCGATGATGGATGGTGAACCGGGGTGTGTGCTGCTTGCCCGTCGCGCGCTGAGGCTCAAGCCATGAGCACCGCTAGCGAAACCATCAAACGACTGCGCGCCGAACTACTGCGGTTGGCTGAGGAGAACATCAAGCTGGAACGCGCGTTGAAATTGGCTGGGCCCAAACACCCGTCGAACCCAGCCGATAGGCCCGCCGGTGGTGGACCCACTTCCATCGGCGGGCCACTACCCAATGGAGAAAACCAATGAGCAAGCCAGAGGACTACCAAGCAGAGGACGAGGAGGAGCCGTTCAACGTCGCCGACCACCTCGACGAGCCGCAAGTGATTGAGGCTTACATCGGCGATCTACAGGTCAAGATCGAGCAGCTGCAGGCGGCAATGGACGAGATCACCGCAATTGCCATCGCCGCTAAGGGATAAGCCGCCACGATACCCGGCCCATGCCGTCAATCCCGAGCGACCGCGCCAGTGACGGCGATAGATCAATGCCGGCGGGGTTGCTCGGTACTCGTCCCTTCTGCGGCCCGGATGGGATCGGTGTTTTGCTGGCGTAACACTGCTCGGCGATCGGCCGCGTGCCCTTGTCCCAATAGGGGTCGTCGGTCATCCACGGGCCAACGTCCTCGATCGTCGCCGGGAAAATCTCCCCGTCCTCGTTCATCACCTCGACATCAGGCCGCGGGCCTTCGAACCGATCCGGCAACGCCACGAACGGCTCGGCATCGTTCAACTGGCCGCCATAGGCCGATTGCTCGCCCTCGAAATTGCCGAACACGGTCGCCGTGATGTCGTGGATCCAGCCTTCCGTCGATGGCGATGGTGGCCCTTCTTCATCCAGCAGCGCCGCCCATGTGTCGGGGCCCACGATACCGTCGTCTTCTAGACCTTCCGATCTTTGGAATTCCTTAACAAGCGCCTCGGTGGTCGTCCCAAAATCTCCGTCAATCCATTTGGGTAAGATGGTCTGGAGTAGGACCACGTCAGGGCCTTTCGAACCCTTGCGCAGAACTGGCTTAGTCGCCGAGGGCGGCTCGATCGGTGGCGGAATGCCGCCCTCGCGGGGCCAGACCAGCGCGACCACATTGGATTTAGGAAACGCTGCCAGGCCGATTGCATCGGATTGATTGCCTCCGCGCAGCATGTAGTTGCTGCCTGACGTGCTTTCGTACAGTGCGACGTGCCCTCCACCCGAGCGCGTCAATACCACCACGCAGCCCAGCCGCGGCGTTTTTATCACCTGATAGTCGGGATCGTCGGCCCAACTTCGCGCCCACAGAAATTTATCGGTGTCAGTGTCGCCGAACGGCGGCCGGATGCCGGCCTTGGCCATGCAATAGGCCACCGTCAATCCGCACCATGGTATGGCGTCAGAATTGTATTGGTCGCAATAGGATTTCATGTCGGGGAAAATGCGCGCAATCTCGTCAGCCATGGCCAGGATGCGCGGATTGTCAGCCGTGCCCGGCTGTTCCGCCAATCCGCTGATCGACCGCATCGTGAGCAGGAATTCGGGGGCCTCGCTCAAGTCAGCACCGCTACCCGAAACGCAACCGAGGTCCGCTGCGGAATTAGTTTTGTAGCATATCCTGATTGAAACTTGAGCCAGCCACCCGGAACGATCGTGCCCAGCACCATTGAGTTTGCCTGTACGTCAAGTACTCGCTCGCGGCCGTTGGAATGACAGACTGTAGCATAGGGCAACACATTGTCGGGCGAGAGCAAGAACGACAGCGGCGCATAGGTCCATTCCGGCGGCACGAAAATGCGAATGATCGTGCCCAAGGAAACATCGATGGCGGTCGATACTGTGCCATCGCGTGCCATCGTCGGCCCGTTGATAATGGTGACAGGCATTATTTTAAGTCCTCATCGGTTGGAGGGTCGCGGGCGTCTATTCCCGACATCACCTTGATGTAGATTTCGCGCGCGTTGCGATGGCCGCGCAGCGCCCGGTCTTGGCTGGCCTGATTGGTGTCGGTCATCCAGTTCTGGAACAGCAGCGCAACCCGGCTTCGGTAGGCCGCCTCGACGCCCTGGCGGTCGAGCCGGTTCAGCTTGCGGTCGTAATCCGAGTGCGGCAGCGGGGGGTTAGTTTCGCTGGCCGCATGGCGCTCAAACTGCCCGAGCACAAGCAAGGTTATGGCCACGGTGGTCACGCCGACGACGATGCCGACAAACCGCTCCTGGTTCACGATGGCCACAAGGGAATGCCCGAACCGGCGAACAGCCGCCACAGGATCAGGATCGCCACCAGCACCAGAACGACGCCGAGGATCACGACCACCATGTGCGGAAGCACAATTCCGATTGCGCCCAGCACCCAGACGATCAAGTAGAAACACAACGCGAGGCCGCACAAATAAATCAGCGCATAGATGAGCCGCTCAACCATTGCCGCCTCCTATTGCATATCGAATAGTGAAGGAGCGCCGCCGAGTATCGCCCCTTGCGCTGGGCCAAGATTGAGCGCCGGTCCCGTAGGCCCGCCAACGCCCATGGAGGTTGCCAATGGCGAGCGGGCGCCGGCCATGCGCGACAGCATTTCGGCGCGGCTTCGCATCATGGCGTTGGACAGTCGCCGCGCGCCATAGCCAGCACCGACTGCTGCGGCATAGCGCGGATCACCCGTCGCGTAAGCCGTAGCGAGCCCGGCCCCTGCCATGATCCCATGGCCACCACCCAAGGCATTACCGACCAGCCGCAACATATTTGGAAACGACGTGCTGCGGGTTGCCACCCGCAGCCGCTGGATTTCCTGCGGGGTGAAGCCTTCTTTCTTTGCCGGAGAAATCCCCTTGTTATTGGGGCGGATGAAGGCCCGCAATTGCTGCCGGTAAGCATTCTCGACGTTCATGCCGGATGCCGCCGATGCCGCCTGATCCTCAGCCCGCTGGCGCAAGCTGTCGATTGCCCGCAAGCGGAATTCCGCCGCCGCATTGGCACGGGTTTCAGCCGCCAGTTTAGCGATCTGCGCAGCATCGCCCTTTAAGACATCGGCGGGCGAAATCTTGGCCAGATAATCGTCAAGGCCGCGCATGGCATCGCGCGCCGCCTTCTGCTCAGTGGGGTTGGTGTAATTGCGCGCAACCGCGCCAAGCTGTTTGCGCAAGCTATCGAGATCATCGAATTTAACGCCGCCGCTGCCCCCGGTGAGCGGCGACATGATGCCTTTGTTGGCGGCATCGTCCAGCACGCCGCTAACCTGCGGTGTCAGCTTGGGGTGAACTTCCGCATCGACCCTGATCCGGTTGACAGCACTCTGGATCGCTTGCGGCTTGATTTCGAGGTCTGCCGCCCGCAAGGCGGCATAGCCGGCATCAACCGCTGGCTTGAGTTCGTCGGCCGTGGGTGAGCCGAGATATCCCCTCGCCGTCCGGCCAATGCGGCCGACCGCTGATCCGATCACCGGAAGCGCCGCCCCGAGGCCGCCGCCAATTTCGGCCGCCGTGGTAGCATCCTCTCCCCGCGCCAACGCATCAGCGGCGCTAATGCCAGCCCCAGAGGCCGCCCCGCGAGCTACGTTACCGCCAAGCTGCAGCGCCTTGCCGCCCAGCGTGGTAGCCGTTATGGGAGCCGCTCCTAGCATCTTGGCGCCGAGCGCGGTTGCCCCTAGCGGGGCCGTGGCCAGCGCCCCGCCAAGCATCTGCGCCGCCGTCGATGCAATCGGCTGGTCTTTTTCAACTTGTTCATAGCGGGCCTGCCGTTCTGGCAAGTTGGCCGCATAGCGTTCAGACCATGACGCCCCCGGCTTGCCAACGCCGGTCAGCGGTTGTGCAGCCGCTCGGATCGCAGCTTCCGCCTGCGGGATGTAGGCCCCAAGTACGGGAATGCCGCGCAACACCATGCCGGCACTCACGTCATCGTCAGCCGCTGGCAATGTCCAATCATCGGCAGCGCCAGCCTTTGCCGGCCCTTGCGGAGCATCGGGCACAAACCAATCGTCGGCCATTAGATCGGCCTCCCGGCTGCATCTACGATCGTTCCATCAGGCAATTTCCACTGATTGCGACTTGGGCTGTAATAGGAACCCTGCGGTACATTGGCCGGTCGCTGCGGGGCCGATCCGCCACGGCCCGCAGTTGGTGGCACCCCGCTAGAGGTCGCTTCGGTGGTAACAGCAGTCGGCGGTTGGCCCGCCGCTGCCGCTGCATGTGCGGCTCTTCGGCGTTCCAATACGTCGCGCGGGATACCGCCCCGGCCTCGGAAGGCTTCTTCCTCCGACCGTTTTAATTCATCGTGAAGCTGGTCAAACTTTTGCAGCATCCGGGTGCTGCTGTCGGTGGGCTGGATTTCATAGCGCGCAACGTATTTTTGCGCCTCTGGAATGCTCATCCCGGCTCCGGTCAATGCACGGAGCAACGCCTCGGCACCAGATTTGACTTTGGCGGCAAGCGCACCCTCATCGCCCATATTGAGATACGTTTTGACTTTCCCCGTGATGCTATCGGTTGCCATACCGCTTGCGATTTGCGAGCGAATAACCGGAGCCTCATCAAGAAATTTCCCCCCCATTGCTACACGGGCCGACGTTTCAGCCGGAAGCGGCTTGCCTTCCTCGTTGAGCGCGCCGCCGCCTGCAATCCAGTACTTTACCTTCGGATCATTGGGGTCCATCCCAAGATTTTTAGCGATGGTCTGCCGCTGCTCGGCCTGCGCGGCAAGATTGCCCTCGGATTTAGTGGAATACCATTGCTTGCCAAATTGTGCATGCTCCGGCGTGCCGGGGGTCAGCCCGAGGTCACGCGCCGCCCGGGTGAATTCGGTCGGGGCGTTGGCAGGATCGCTACGCGCAAACGTGCGCTCGAAATTAGCTTGGGCCTGCGCGCGATCCGCCGCGTGCTGACTGCGCGCCATCGCCGCCTCCGCCGCGCGCTGCCGACGCTCTGCTGCCGCCGTTGCCGTGCGGGCATCAAGCTGCGCGCCGCCCTGGAAGCCTTCCAGGGCATTGCCCCAGGTGCTCTGGCCGCGCAGCGGGTTGCTCGGCTGCAGCATCCCCATGCCGAGCCCGATCAGGGAATTGGACCGGCTTTGCAGCGCACCGCCAAAGTCGGTCGCCTGTCCGGCAGCATCCTGCGGCTGGAACATATCCCAAAGGCTGGTTGGCATGGTCTACCTCACATCATTCCGAGCAGGCCGCCGCCCAGCGCCCCGATGCCGGCGCCCACCGGCCCGCCAAACGAGGCTCCGATGCCGGCACCCGCCAGGCCGCCGCCGAGCAGTTTCTGAATGGTCGAGGGCTGGTTGATCGGGGTGGTCTGCGTGCCCACCATGCTGCCGCCCAACGCTCCCGCGCCGCCACTTATTGCGTTGTAGCGGGCAAGATTTTCCCACGGGTAGGCTTGCTGTGCGTTGTACAGCTTAATCTGATCGTCGAGTTGTTTCTGTGCGCGCTCCTGATTGTATTGTCCGAGCGCCATCAGGCTTTGCGCCGGTGCATATCGCGCCTGGTCGAGCGTGGGCATCAGCTGCGCCCATTGGCCCGCGCGTTGCAGGCCCTGATTGTAGTCCTCCGCCAGGATCGGGTTTGCGCTCTCGGCCAGCGCCCGCGCCATCACGTCGGTGTGCTGGCCCGAGCCGTAGCGGCCGGCACCACTCATGCTGGAATTGATGCGGTCGCCAATCCGGCGGTTGGACGTATCGAGGATGGCTTGCAGATACGGGTTTTGCTGCCCGGCGGTCTGGATCTGCTGCGTCCCGAGTTGCCTCGCGGCATTGATGCCGATCGACCCACCAAGCTCGGGCTGGGAAATATTCTGCTGCGCGAGCATGGATTGCGATGTCAGCGGGTCCAGCCCCGCTTGCGTCGAGCCGGTATAGGGCTGATATCCCAAGCTGTTCTGATAGAACCCCTGGGCATTATTCATTGCCTCGACTAGATGAGGCTGCGCCGCCGACCACGGATCTTTCGTTTGCGTGGTCTGCTGCGTGACAGGAGTCTGTCCACCGCTGGATGCCATCAGAGCACCTTTTCCATCATCACATGGGTTTCGTGGTAGCCGTGCTGCTTGAGAAACGGTTTCCAGCCCGGCCGGCATATCGGGCGGATAACAGCGCAGCCAACGTGTTCCTTGAGATAGCGTTCAAGCTCGCCGATCAGGTGTTGCCAATCCTTGCGACTGTGGCCGGTCGTCCAGACGAGTTCAGCGATCAGGTCATCGCCGCGGCGGTGATAGGTGATGCCGAGCAGCGCCACCGCCCGCAGCGCGTCCTCGTCCCAAATCAGGATCGGCTGCACATCCTTGCGCTCCACCTTGGCCAGCAGGGTGAGAACCGTTTCCTTCGATCGCTTGGCAATGGCGGGCAGGAATTGCGACCAGTGCCCGGCGGTGCGCGCCAATGCCTCGTCGGTCATCGGAATAGGCAGCAGCTGCACGTTACTTGGCGATGCCGTAGAGCGTGAACGTGCCCGAGGCAATGTTGCCGGATGACATCAGGAATTGGATGCCGTTGATCGGCGATGCCGCGGAAATATACATGCCGGCGCTGGTGACCAGATACAGATGGACGGCGTCGAAATACGCCAGGGACGAATTGATGGGATTGAGCTTGCTGCTGTGTGGTGCCGTCAACCGCACCTCGCCCCCGACCGAACAGGTGACAGCATTGCTCAATGGCCCCGTCAACGGATACCAGATGGTTCCCTCGGCACCGCCCGCCAAGTTGGTGCCAGCACTGCTCAACAAATTGGCCGCATAGAAATAGTCGGTTGCGCCGGATTTCCACGTCGCCCCGCTGTCGAGGCTGATCTGCATCACCAGCGTTGCCAAATTGGTCGCCGGCACCACGTCGGAAAGCACGACAAGACATTCGTCATAGGCGGCAATTCCACTGGTAGTGAATTGAACACTCGCCGCGCCGCTGGCAGTGATCGTGCCCAGCGGCGTCGCGCTCTGCTTGGACCGCAGCAATACCCAGTTGGTGCCGTTGTAGACAAACTCGGCGTAGGTATCCGCCACCAGTTCGCCGCCGATCAGGTCGGTTGCGTACATGGTCTTGATCCCAACCGCGCCGAGGCCATCCATTTCCAGCGTGGCGGTGGCGGTGTTGGTCAGGCTCGGCCCGATCTTGAGCAGCACGCGCAAGCCGGTCGGCACCGTGGTGTAGGTCACGCCGGAAGTAAACGTCTGCGCGTTGGCGGTGCCGCCGGTGACAATCGAGCCATTGTGGAGATTTCGATCCTTGGCGTGCGCCGCCATCATCGAGCGTGCGGAATTGTTGACGCTCGCGCGCGGTTGTCCCTCGGCCCAATTGATCGAGGTGTCGGAATTGCCGTTGTTGACGGCGGTAACCGACCAATCCTGGATATTTTCACCGGGCATGAGTGTGATCCCTCAGAGCATCTTGTTGATGGCGTTCTCTACTGCTGACTGCAGCCCGGCATCATCGATTGTACCGCCCGCCCCTTGTACCGCCTGATCCATCACCGCCACCGGCGTGACCTGCACGGCCGCCACCTCTGGCGCTAACATGGTGTTGCTCGCCCACTTGATGCGGGTGTTGTGCGCGGGCGTGTTGGTCGGCTCGCCGTTGATGTACGTTGCGAACTTCAAGCACGCCACCTTGACGCGGCCGATGAATTCCGCGTCTTTCATCAGCGCCGCCGAAGCATTGTAATCGAGTGCCATTATCTTATCCTTCGTGCCCGAACGTGAGAATTAGTGATCGACATCGATCCCGCCGAAATGTAGCAGATCATCTGCAGATAAACCGTTGCCGGTGCAGCAAGTGAGAACCTTTGCATACCCGAAGCCACAACAAGGCCGGTAGTCTGCACCCAGGCATCGTGACTATTGAAGCTCACTAGCGAGCCAATAGGCGCACCGCTTGCGAGCGATGCGCCGGTGCAGATGTAACCCTGAACAACGCCGGTGCCGACCGCGACACTGAACACCACACCGCCGCTCACGTCCCAGTCGCCCGCCGACAGCGCGATGGTAACCGCCGTTTGCCATGTGGATGGCGTCAAAACGCTGGTGGCGGCGGTGCTGGCTTCGATATATTCGCCGATCACACCCGCCGCGGCATTACTGCCGTCGGTGACACCCACGAGCGATTGATAGCCGCTGAGATCGATCGTCAGGTTTCCGCCGGTGACCGCCAGCGGCGAGGTCACCGAGGTGATCAGGCCGGCGCCGGTGCCCGCAATACCGAGCGCATTGCGCGCGGTGTAGGGGTCGCGGGCGTTGTCAAACTGTATGCGGTACGGTGGCCGCAGATCCTCGGTCATAGCGTGACGCCATCACCATCAGGCTGCACGTTGACCGCCACCCCCTGGGCATGGGTCCAGGGGGAAGCATTCGGGATCATGCGCCGGAAGCGATGCAGCCGCGCCGAGGTCATCACGAACGCCGATCCCACCGTTGGCTCGATGTCGAGTGGCGGCGTCCATTCCAGCGTCGCACCCAAGCTCTCGCGGGTGCCGTTTGTGATCGAACCCGGCGCACTCGAGGTGGCATCATCGATCGGGTACACTTCATCGACGAAGGCGCGGCGGCCCGGCACCAGATGCGTTTCCGCGGTTTCCATCGTGGCCGGCAGGTTGGGCCCGGCGAGCGTGGAAAGAAATCCATCCTCGTCAATCGCGCCGATCGACGGGCGCCCGCCCCTGTAGGCAAAACTGTCGAGCCCATGCGCGGCGCTGTCAAGCAGTGCGTCGTCAACTTCCGGCCCAGTGGTATCGAGGTCGAGCCCGGCCGACGACAGCAGGCCCCACACCTGGGCGCTTTCGCTGGCCTTGGTCCAACGCCCATTCGACCAATCGAAAATGATCACCTTGTCATACATCGGGCTTGCCGATGATGCGTGGAACGCCCACACGATGCGCGGCTTGTTCACCCCGGCGAGGCAGTGAACCACATCGCGCCGGGTTTCGTCGGAGTTGGCAAGGAACCACTCGTTGACCTTGTCGGCGCCGATCGGTGTGACGCTCTGGCCGCTGATAGAATAGAAGCCGTCCTCGGCGACAAAATAGAGCACGTTGCCGATGGCCGAAAACCCGTACTTGGACACGCTGCCGCGGTCGTGCAGCACCCGAGTAAAATTGAAAATGTAGGTTGTGTCGCCGGGCAGGAATTGCATCGTTCTGATGGTGCGATCCTGCACCACATAGCCGACCTCGGCGCCGGCCACGCCCTGCACCGGGCCGCCGTCCGGGAATTCCTGCATATCGCAAAGGTTGGTGCCAACCGTCCAGCCCGTGATGTCGTTGATGGCCGACCAGATGATGCAGCGATTGTTAAAGGCGCCGCTGGTTTCCAGCCGCGACAGGAACAGAAACTCGCCGATTGTGGCGACGTGTCCGGCCCGCGGCGGCGAGCCCGGCAACACCACGAAATTGCCGCCGACATCGATATCAACGTATTGCGGAGCATCGTTGATGTTGACCGCTACAAGCTTCGAGCCGAATTGCGCGAACGACCACAACTCGGTTGGCGGCACGTTATAGGCGCCGCCCACGGCACGGCTGATGTCGACCCAGCCGGCGAGCGACCATGAATACAGCTTGGTGGTAGTGCCGGCGTAGATTTTCCAGCCACCGCTCGCAGTGCGCGCGGAGTACAGCCCGCACACCCGGTCGGACAGCGCAGTGGCGCTGAACGGCAGCAGCGACGGAAACGGCAGGTAGGAATTCACCCCGGCGAATACGTTCTCCACCTCCGACGCGAACTTGCTGTCCAGGGTGGCCACATCGGGCCGCCACTCGGAGAATTCGACCGGCGTCGGCTTCATGGGGTCACCTTAGTAATAGGTCGCGGTGCGCACCGCAGGCGAGGTGGCGCCAGTGGTCATGGCGTAACGCTGGATAATCTCCTGGAATGCTTCATCGCGCCGCGCCTTGTAGAGTTGCGCCATTTCGGCATTGCGCTGCACGGCGGCAAGTTCGGTGATCACGCCGAACAGATACGCATTTGGATACTCTGTCAGTAACCAATTGGTGGTCGCGTTGGCACCGACCAGCGTCGGAATTTTCTGGTAGTAGTGGAATTCATAGGCGCCGACGCGATCGTCCACTGGGCGTACCTTGAAGGTGTTGCCCTCGATAGTGAACAGTCGATCATAGCCGCGGCCTACCGGCGGCAGATAGGCTGGATGGACGTATTCAAGCTCATTATAGGGCGGGACGGTGGTCGGGGTTGTGACTGCGGGAACGGTCGGCCGCACCGTGCGCCAGGTGATGTAGTCCGTTGGCAGTGCCACGTCGCCGCTGACGGTGGTCAGCAGCGTGCTGGTTTCCATCGGCAGCACCCGCAGCCGGGAATTGGCCGCGGTTTCAAATAGCTGCGTGCAGTTGTCATAGCGATTGGCCAGCCGCTGATGAAACAGGTAGGCCGACAATTCGCTTTTCAACTCGCCGTAGTTACTGATCGCCATTGCCGTTTTCCCTTATGCGCGGCGGTCGTCCGCGCCGTCGCTTGGGTTCGTCCTCGGGTTCCGGCGGATAGTCGGGAAACGGCCCCGGCGGGGTGTTGGTCCACGTTTCTGGCCGGATCAGGCCGATCGGCAGTGATTGCTCGGGCTGGGGAGATTGTGGGGGTGCATTTTCCTCAACCCGAAAGAACCGATTGCCCCGCGCCTTCTTGATCATCCACTCGTCAGTGATCTCCACCTTGTCGCCGGCCGTGAATAAGACGCCGTTCCACGTACAGCTATCGAGAGGGGTTTCCCCCTCCCGATAACCTTCGGTGCTTCCAAGCCAGGTTAGCTTGGCCATTATGACAGCGGCTTGACGAACAGCACGGCGACAATGACATCACCGGCGGTCGCCGCACCCGTCGTGCCGACATAAATATCAATGTCGGTTGTTGGCGGCAGCACTGCCGCCGCCAACGGAAACACCAACTCGCTGCCGGCCGCTTCCGCCAGCACGTTTTGCAGATTACCGGAGGTGCCGACCGCCGGCACGGTGCCGCCCGTCGCCACATAGCTGACGCCGAGAACCGGCGTGCCGCCGGTTACCGCCGTCACCACCCGCGAGGCAACGCCGAGGATGAGGGCCCCGGCCGGGATGGTGCCGATCTTGGTCGCTGCGGGTGTGTCCGCAGCGGTCAGGGTATGACGGCCGACGATCGCCTGTGTGGCGTTGGTAAAGTTATCGCGGGCCGGCGTGTTGGTCATCAGGTTAGCAACCATGGTTCTGTTCCTTTCTCTATGCGCTTAATCGGTGGCCGAGTTGAAGAACCCGGTTGCGACACCCCATTGCACCAACTTCGTTCCAGCTTTGGGGTGCTTCTTAAAGATCTTGCCGACGCCATAAGCGGCCTCGATTCCAGTGCCGGTGATAAAGCCGTAATCGTCCTCTTTACGGAACGTCGGCTTGGCCATCTGACCGTAAGCGATCGCCGCGGCTTGCTGGCCGCACAGGAACACCGGCTCGACGCGCGTCGAGCCGTTGCCTGCAGTCTTGAGCGAGGTCCAGACGTTGGTGACGAAGTTCGAAATTTCGGGCACCAGCCGCACGATCACGCCATCCCACAGGATATCCCCATCCTGGAAAATGGGATTATCGGGAGCACCGTTGACCTCGCGGCCTTCACGCGCGCGGGCGTTGGTGTTGGCCGACAAGATGACGCTGTCCATTTTGAGATCCCGGAACGTATTCAACCCGGCAAAGGCGACGAAATATTCGTAACCACTTCGCGTCTTGTACGGCCTGATGTGGGGGTTGGCGCCCATCGCCACACGCTTGAGCAGCGCCAGGTTGGTGCCGGTGAACTTGTCGGCGGTGGCGTCCACGTTGGCCAGGGAGGTCGCGTGGTCGGTTGCCGAGTTTGTGGTCGCGGCACCGTAGAGAATACGATCCAAGTTATCAGTGCGCCACGTATTGCGTTGCGCCGCCGTGCTCAGATCGTATTGGATGCCGTTGACGCGAACGCCGGCCGCCGGCTGACTCTCCGTTGGCAGCGCCATCAGAGCCGCGATGATTTCGTCGCGGGTGACTTCCGATAGCCAATCCGACAGCAGCGGCTTGGCCTCACCGAAGATGTCGGCACTATCTTTCTGGCTTTCTGCTTTAGTAGTTACTACTGCATTCCTACACCATTCTAACCATATTCTCATTCCATAATCGTCTATCTTATCTTCATTACCTACTAGGGGGCCTGTAGATACCCCTACACCTGCAAGCCTAGTAACTAATGGGATATTCATCACTTCACCGCCGCTCTTTAACTCCATCCGGCGGCGGATGATGGCGTTGACATCATCGCTCATGTACGGAGAAAACATATTCTCCCGTACCCACTCGCGATTGATCTGCTGCGTAAACTTGATCAGTTTGTTGTTAGCCTGAATGTCGGTGACGGCCATGGCCGTGTGCCCTTTCTGCTATGACCGCACCCAACAAAAAACCCGCCGTGTGGCGGGTGTTTTGTGTCGGACGAGCGGCCGGTTTACTTGATGGCGAAATCGTAGAGGCTCGAGGAACTCAGATCGCCGCCGTTGTCCATCCGGCCGGATGATGACCGAACCGACGACAGCGACGGCGGCAGTTGAACATTGGGCGGATTACCCTTTTGAGCACCTAGACGCTTTGCGCGCAGTTGCATGACGTAGTCTTGGACCTTTTCATTCTCGGCCCATGTCTGCTGCTGCTGACGCAACCATGCTTGCGGATCGGCGCCGATCGCTGCTTGCGCTTGCACCGTCCTATGCCATTTGACCAACTCGCCGTATGGGTGTCCTGCGCTCATTATCTGGTTGAACACAAAATTCCCTTGCGGTGTTTGCCGGATTTGCGCCATCTGCTGCAGGGCGGCATTCACCTCCTGCTCGCCGAATTGCATGTTGGCTTGCGTGCGGCTCATGTCATCCTTGACCTTCATGCCATATGCCTGCATTTCTGCACGCATAGGGGCCATGACATTCTGATCCAGATACGTTCTTGGATCGTCAAAGATGGTTTCCGGTCCTTGCGGCTGCTGCGGTGCTTGCTGGGGATCGAGGCGCCGTTGCAGGTCCATCACCGCGCGCGTCAATTCTGCCGCGTGCGCTTCCAGACGCTGCCTTGCGTCGCGTTCCTTTAGCAATTCCGCCAGCGGCACATTGTGCTGCTGTCCCTGTTGCCCCTGCGGCTTGGGCGCGAATTGCCCTTGCGGGTTTCGCGGTTGGCCGGACGCCTGTGCGTCCTGTTGCAGATCGGGCCGCGTCGATGCCGGCTGCTCGGACGCTTGCGCGCCTTGCGACGGTGGCGACGACGGCTCCGATGGCGCCGGTGTAGAAGGTGCCGGCGTCGGATCGGGCGAGCTTATGGCGTGGTCGAATAGCTGCCGATCAGTGATGGTGTTGGTATCCGTGCTGTTACCGCTGATCGTGCCGCCTGCTGGTTCTGTGCTCATAGGTACTCCTTCGGCCGTGTCGTGGCCGCGCTACGTGACGCCCAATGTCGCCTGGACGGATGCGATGCGGGCCATTGGTGCGCGGCCCGTGCGCCCGGCTGTGTCGTCGCCGGTTTACGAAAGCAATTCGAGCAGCAACGCGATCTCGTCCTCATCCTCGTCGACGTGAGGCGGGAGCGGCTTACGCTGCGGCATGACCATGTCGGCCAGCAGGCCGGGTTGCGGTGGCAACAAATCCGGTGGCTTTGGCCCCGGTGCTGGCGGTGCCAGATCCGGCGGATACGGCGATAACGGCGGTGCTTCGAGGTCCAGTTCGCCGGGCTTGCGACGGCGGATCATCCGGCCGCGGCCAGCACGGCCGCCACCACCTGCATAACCTCCCACGACTTCGGCCGGCGGCTCCACCGGCTCGATCGGCGGCTCGGTCAGAATGCTCGGCCGCGTCAACGCCAGCAGCAGGCCGATCGGCGTGCGACCCAGCGCGGCCGGCGGCGGCCCGGCTGGAACGGCCGGGCGTGTCAGTGCCAGTAGCAACCCGATCGGCGTGCGGTTAGTAGCCGGCGGTGCTACCTCAGCGCCCCGTCGCGTCAGTGCGAGCAGCAAGCCGATCGGCGTGCGGTTGGTGGATGGTGTTGGCCCGGTGCTGACAACCCTGAATGCATTAAGGGCTAGCAGCATGGGCAATCCTCTATAGCCTGCCCTCCATTATCGCAGGCGAAGGCGAGGGCGCGAGGTTCCGGCAGAGGCTTCGGCTATAATCACGGGGGCCATGCCGAAGCCCGCCCGCACGTAGTTGTTCACGGCGTTGGCGGTGTAGGCCGGACGCCAGTTGTCTGCACTCTGCAATTTAACCTCGGTGATAAACGCCGCGAGCGTTGCGGTGCCTCCGAGTGTGCCGTTGTATGAGGCGGCATCGCGTGTTGGTGCCGAAAAGCTATATTCGGTGTTGTCGCCATTAAGATCAGTTTGGTTGGGGGTAGTAATGAAGTTAACTCCCCCAGCACCGCCATTAATCGCATCGTTAACGCTAAAGAACACATTGTTTTGAACAGTAACATTGTTGATGTAGCCACCAAAGGCCACGGCCATTGTGGGCGCATGCGCAAAAATGTTACGAAGAATATTCAGCTTCCCGATAGGAGCAGCAACCGCGGCTGCACTGGGGTCTGCGACAAGCACCCTGGGGTAGGTAGAAGCCAAATGCCTGCACACGTTGTCGCTAATGAACATATCTGCGGTGGGCCATTGATTGAAGAAGCCATAGTCTGGATGTAAAGTTTCCATATCCTCCTGATTATTATCAAAATAGTTATCGGTCATATTACCGCCGCCGCGCGTTTTTAATCCATCATAGGAACCCCGCGTTACGATATTTCCGCGAGCCGTTACGATGCCGTTGCCGTATTGGCCATAGAGGTTGTGACTATTCCCGTTGCGCTGTGCCCCGGCGTCACCTATCGTTACGCCATCATTCGGACCCAGCGCGTCAGCCCAGCCATTATGGTCGAGAAGGCACTCCTCTAAAACAAAATTATCGATATTGGAGCAGTAAATGCCTGCCGACGAGTTGAAATACTCAAGAGAGGGATATGTGGCGGGAGGTGTAAGGACGTTTCCGTCATGATCTTTATGGTTCATTTGCCCGTAGTTGCCGAAGATCAAGCTGCGTCTAACTATGGCCGTGCCATTACGAACGGCGGCGGGATTTTCATATTTTGAATAGCCGGAGTCGATAGTCAAACTCGCAGCTTGACATACGCAGTCTTCAATTAAGAACCATTGGAATGCATCTGAATGGTAGATCGCCCCCGTGTTGTACTCATCATGTTGGGGGAGAACTAAGTCGGGACTGTACTCGTCTTTCAAATAGGCCCAGAAATGTATGCCAGTGACAGCGAAATAATTCCCGGTCGGGCCAAGGGGAAATCCACCTGCGCCTAATCTCAAAGCGACATTGACCGATACACCATCAGTATTAAATTGGCTATATTTGATGCGAGGGCGTGCCCCAGTACCATAACTGCCAATGCGCTGAGGCTCATTTGCACTACGCCCGTAGTGCTTGGACGGATCGGCAACACCGAATGCTTGGTTCGTCCATGTGTCACCCTTCTTGAGCAAAACCCAATCGGGGTAGCCACCGCGCATCTGGTTGAACGCCGTTCGCGGTGTTGCCCAAGGATGCGCTATGTCGTTGGCAACAGCTGTCCCGTCATTCCCACTGGTCGAAACGTAATAGATATTGGTATCCACGCTCGCAGTGAACGTGGTGAAGCCAGAGGCTCCGGTTGCCCCGTAAGTGCCTAATGTAACGCCCATTTTTTATATCCATTTGCAACAGGCTGTGACATGTGGGATAGTCGCTTCAGCCTTGCTTGCTCTTTTAGGAGGATTTCCATGCAAATCGCCGCCCGCGCCCTGCGCCCCGGAGATAGCGTTTTCTTCAAGGAAGACGGCAAATCGCTGTCTGTGGCGAGTATCGCCTATGATAACTCGGCCCGAATATCCGGCTGGGAGGGCACCAAGTCCCCCTTGCGCATTACTCTCGACGGTGGAATTGAATTATTTCCGATCTATCCAGCTACTCAGTTCACCGTCAATGATTGACCCTGGACACTTCGCGCGGGCAGCTACTTGTTTCCTTGTCGTCGTCTACGTGTTCGCCATCGCCTACCACTACGCGCTGAGATAGCCTACGCAATGCCGGCAATCGCCTGCAGATAGGCATGCATTCTGTTGTAAAGGGCGAGCACTTCGCCGGAAGTCAGGCTCCCGCCGATTGAGCCGCCCAGCAGCGGATCCGCTGACCCGGAACTTGTTGCCCCAGGAAACGTCCAGTTAACATTGTCAAGCGGGTTCGATGTGTTGCTGGTGCTGGTCACCACAGAGGAGCCGTTGAAGTAGCCTTGAATGTTGCTAGAGCTAGACCTGTTGCCGAGATAAAAGCCATAGAAGTTGGTCCCCACACTTATCCCGCTAGTTTCACCCACACGGAAGTAGGTCGTTCCGCCAAAACCGACGTAGATATGTTGCTGGTCGCCCCCGTCAACGCCAACTTGTCGCCCTGCGTCTGGCGTGGGGTTAGCGTTGTCCCAGACCGAAAAATGGAATGAGTTCTGTGTTGCGTTGCCGCCGGCCGTGGAAGAATTCAGGTTGGTGTTCACATAGGCGGTAGTCGATCCACCCGAGAAGCCCTGATCTGCCGTAAAGGTCGGAGAGCCGGTAAGAGTGGCCCCGTAGGAACTCGATTTAAGATTGGTGCGTGCCGTAGCAGAGTCAGCCGCCGCAAACAAATATAATGCATCGAGCTTTGTCCACACACCATCAGTCACCAAGCCGTTGATGCATGTTCGATAAGCATTTTTGTGTGCAGTGTTGGGCGCAGTAATGCGGGTCAGAAACTGCTGAAACTCCGCACTCTCGCCAGCCGCTGCCATAAGAGCGGCAACATTGGTGATCATAAGTCGCTTGCGCTTGGAAATTATCGGCATTGCATCACGTAAAGTTGCCAGAAGCGAATACCGACACGTTGGCGCCGGTGGTGATTTTCCAAGCGCCGTTCACGCTGTTGGCGCCCACCGAGATCGTGAACGGGATCACGCTCGGGAGCGTGCCGCCGGGCCAGCTGATGACGGCCGTGGTGTTGTCCTTGATCGTCACCACACCGGGCGCGGTGGTGGCCGGGATGACCAGCACCGCCGACAGAAAATCGCCGGTTGCTCCCGTCGGGCCGATCACCTGATCGGTTTGCGAGGCAGCAACGGTTTCATATTCGGAGCCGTCCACCTGCTCACTGGCGATCGATACCCGCAGCGTCTGCGAGGTGGTGGCCCCAGCACCGCGATCCGGTGCCGTGCTCGATATGCCGGTAACGGCCACAGTACCACTGACCGGCACCGTGCCACTGACCGCAACGGTGCCATCGACAGTCAACGATCCACCGGCGTCCGAAATCGGCAGCGGTGCGGCATTGGATAGCGGGGTAGCAACACCGTCGCCGCCGGTGACAATCTTGATCATCTGATACTGCACGCCACCGACATCGTCGGTCGCGACGGGAACGGCGCCGACGCCGGTGCCGGGATCGACGTTGATATTGTCTGCCATTTAATCCTCCGTTACCGACGACGCGCCGATCACCTTGCCGGTTTTCGGATCACGGTGAATGGTTGCCTTGCGCGGCTTGCTCACTGCCGCCAGCACACCTTGGTGCGATTGCGCGATCGCGGCGGCCAGCGCGGACAGGGCGGCATCGGTTTGATTGATGCGGCGCTCCTCGGCCTTGCTGCGCTCGCTCTCGCGCTTGCGCTCAAACTCCAGCCCCTGACGATAGTGCAGCGCCTGCTGGGTCACCTCGTCGTCGGGCGGCCCGAAATCAAAGCCTGGTTGCTGCTGCTGCTGTGCGACCGCCGCTTTCTGCCGCAACT
>Ga0207644_10000374_pt1 | contig 29257 bp, 27 predicted proteins | sample KBSS73metaG_FD_184326 | JGI IMG/M metagenome (GOLD analysis project Ga0207644, IMG submission 184326) | Switchgrass rhizosphere microbial communities from Kellogg Biological Station, Michigan, USA - KBS S7-3 metaG (SPAdes) (version 2) | ecosystem: Host-associated > Plants > Roots > Rhizosphere... | reverse complement strand
TCGATGGCGGCATGGTCGACGACTTTATTCAGCGTCATCACGGAAAGAAGGCGGTGCGCTACATCGTGCCGGAGATGAAGGAGATCCTGGACACGACCCAAGGCGTCATCGTCTATCAGGAACAGGCCATGCGACTGGCGCAGAAGCTTGCAGGATATACGATGGCTGAGGCGGACAGCCTGCGCAAAGCCATGGGCAAGAAGAACCGTGAGGAGATGGCTCAGCAAGAGCAGAAGTTCATCCTGGGGGCGGTGGCGAGGGGGATCAAGCAGGACAAAGCGCAGCAGATTTTTTCGTTGATGCGTCAGTTCGCTGACTACGGCTTTCCGAAGGCTCATAGCGTGGCGTACGCGTATCTGGCTTTTCAGACGGCCTACCTGAAAGCTCATTATGCTGAACACTTCTACGCCGCCGTGCTGTCGAATGAAATTGAAGACACCGCCAAAGTCTTCCGTTACACAACCGAGATGCGAGGGCAGGGAATTGAACTGCTCCCGCCGGACGTGAATGAAAGCGACGTCGGCTTCACCCCGTTGAAGGGCGCGATCCGTTACGGCCTCGCTGCGATCAAGGGAATCGGTTTCGCCAGCGTCAGCGCGATTATCAAAGCCAGACAAGGCGGCCCATTTCAGTCGATGATTGATTTCGCCGAACGTGTCGAAGAGGGCGGCATCAACAAACGAGTGCTCGAAGGATTAGTTTGCAGCGGTGCATTCGATTCGCTGGCCGAGTCGACGCCGATCAATCTTTGGCGCTCAGCGCTCTGCGCGCAGATTGATAGCGCGCTCTCGGGTGCTGCCCGCTCAAAGAAAGCCCGGGCACTGGGACAAGATGATCTGTTTGGAAGTGCGCCGCCACCGGCAATTCCTGCCGCGACCATTCGAACCGATGCCACTCCGTGGACGCTCGGCGAGATGTTGGCAGCGGAGAAAAAGGCGCTCGGCTTTTACATCACGGCCCATCCGCTGGATGATTACAGCGAAGTAATTTCAAAACTGGGCGCTTCATCTTCGATCGAGTTGCCGGCGATTGAAACCGGCGGTCGCGCACGCGTGGCCGGGCTGATTAAGGATTTGCAATTGCGCACTACCAAGAAGGGCGATCGCTTTGCGCTCTTTCAGCTCGAAGACCATGCCGGTAACGTAAAGTGCGTGGCCTGGCCGGAACCGTTTAGAAAGCACAGCAACTTCATCAGGGGTGAAGCTGTCGTGCTTGTCACCGGCCGCGTTGAAAATACTGACGAAGGCGCCACGACGATCATCATCGACAAAGTCAGTGAGCTGGACCAGGCAATTCAGCAGAAAGCTACTGAGGTCACGATCCGTTTGCCGTCGACGACTGAGTTGCTTAAGATTTGTGAATCCGTAAAAGCGGTGCTCGAATTATCGCGCGGCGAATGCGAAGTTTACGTGGAGATGGTCTCAGACGACAGACGTGTCCGCATGCGCGCGCATCCTTCGCTGAAAGTTCAAGGCAGCACGCAACTGGAATCAGCTTTACGGGAGCTCGGCTGCGAAGTCCGTTGGGACGGTTATGGCTCGATGGCGCGCGCAGCGGCGGCAACGACAAACTAACGCGACGTGGCAAACGAAAAGAATCCAAATGGCACTGAGGCCTTCGAGCGCGTAAAACTCGCGCGGCATTCTGATCGTCCGTACACGATGGACTTTGTGGAAAGGCTCTTCGAAGACTTTACCGAAGTTCATGGCGACCGGCGCTACGCGGATGATGCAGCGATTGTCGGTGGGTTTGCGCGCTTTCACGGTATGCCGGTCGCCGTCATTGGCCACCAGAAAGGGCGCGATACCAGGCAAAGGCAGATGCGAAATTTCGGGATGCCAAAACCCGAAGGCTACCGAAAAGCAATGCGCATCATGAAACTGGCTGAGAAATTCGATCGGCCGATCTTCTGTTTCATCGACACCCCGGGCGCTTACCCTGGCATTGACGCTGAGGAACGTGGTCAGGCCGAGGCGATTGCTTACAACTTACGCGAAATGGCCAAGCTCACCGTGCCGGTGATCGTCACTGTGATTGGCGAAGGCGGCTCAGGCGGCGCGCTGGCAATCGGCGTGGGCGATCAAGTTCTGATGCTGGAGAATGCGATCTATTCCGTCATTTCGCCGGAAGGTTGTGCGGCAATTCTCTGGAAGGACTCGGCGCAAGCGCCGCGCGCTGCGGAGGGGCTCAAGCTGACCGCTCAGGATCTTTTCAACGAAGGGTTGGTCGACCAGGTAATCGCTGAACCCAGCGGCGGCAGTCACAAAGCGCACGATGATGCTGCAAAGCTGCTTGATGTGGCGCTCTGCTCGAAATTAGCCGAGTCAGCCACCTCCACAGTCCAGGAACGACTCACTCGCCGCTACGCAAAACTTCGTCAGATGGGAAAATGGGGAACGACTGAAGTCTAGTTTGAAGTGGCACGCGCATCTTGCGCGTGATCTCACGGGCGGGACGCCCGTGCCACTTCTAGAGACTAAAACGGCACGTCGTCGTCGTTCATGTCGGGCGCTTCGATCGGGGCTTCGGGAGCCGCCGCTGCTGCACGCGCAGCCGGTTGGCCGCCGCCTTCATCCCTGGCACCGCCGCCGATGAATTGCATGTCGGTTGCGTGCACTTCCAGCGTGTGACGCGCTTTGCCGTCGCGGTCAGTCCACTCTTCAACCCGCAATCTTCCTTCGATGTAGACCGGCCGTCCGCGCGACAAGTATTGCGAAGCCGTCTCCGCCTGACGACCCCAAAGAGTCACCCGAAACCACGTCGTGATGTCGTTGTTCTCTCCGGTGTTGCGATCTTTTCGTCGCTCGTTCGTGGCGAGACTGAAACTGCAAACGGGAGTTCCTTGCGGCGTGTAGCGCAGCTCGGGATCCCGACCCAGATTCCCGACCAAAGTGATTTTGTTGAAAGACATCGTGTACTCCGTGTGAGTCTGCCGCCCGTAAGGGAGTCAAGAATGATAAAGCGAGCCGCGATACTACCTAGCGCGGGCGCGACGCGTCAAGCATGAGCGAGAGACGCTGGCAGAGATAGTTCGGTGAGGTAACTTAAGGCGGATTGTTCTGGCCGCAGCGCGGCCAAATGTTCGCGCCTCCGCAAGGATCTAAAGCTCCTTTAGGGCCGTAATAAGATCTGTAAACTTTTCTGTCGCTCCTAAAGGAGCTTGAAACTTAGAGACCGTGGTAACTATAAACATTTGGGTCCCTACGGGACCGAATTCTTTGCGGCAACACAGAATTACGTCACGCCACTGACTTCGGCGGTAGTGTCTTACTTTGCGGAACTTTGCGTCTTTGCGACTTTGCGCGAACAGAATTTCAGTGCGGTTTTCACGCTAAGTCGCCAAGTCGCAAAGTTACGCAAGGTGAAATCAGGACACCACCGACTCGGCGATGCGATAGATAGAACTTAATGAAATCTGCTAGACTCACTGAGCAATCCTCTGGAATTCTCATGAGCACGAGCGTCTACGTTGAGACATTCGGATGTCAGATGAACGTCGCTGACAGCGAGCGCGCAACAGTGCGTCTGCGCGACGCCGGTTACGAGCTGGCCGAGAAGTCTGACAACGCCGATGTCGTCATCTTCAATACGTGCTCGGTGCGTGAACGTGCCGCGCACAAAGTTTTTACGCGCATCGGTGAAGTAAGTCGCCAACGTCTCGGTGCGGCACCTGTTTTCGGCGTCATGGGTTGCGTTGCACAACTCGAAGGCCAGACGCTTTTCGATAGTTCACCGACGGTCAATCTCGTCGTGGGAACTCGCGCGACAGATCGTCTGCCGGCTTTGATCGATCAAGCGCTCGATCGCAAGCGACGAGTGATCGATCTAGACGAACGCGGCGAAGCTGACACCTGGGATATTCCCGCGGCAGATCGAACGTCGCCTTACGTAGCGTTTGTCCCGATCATCGAAGGCTGTAACAAGTTCTGTACCTACTGCATCGTGCCGTTTTCACGCGGCCGCGAAAAAAGCCGGACTGCCGCGGACATTGTCGCAGAGGTGAAGCAACTTCATGACTACGGCTATCGCGAAATCCATCTCATTGGTCAGAACGTAAACAGCTATCGGCCGAAAACTGAGGCAGGTCTCGAAAAGGTGGAAGGCGCCACCATGTTCTCGCGTCTGTTGCGAGCTGTTGCCGCCACGGGCATGGAACGAATCAAATTCACGACTTCGTTTCCGCGCGACTTTCATCCGGACATCGTCGCCGCAATTGATGAGCACGAGAACCTGTGCAATTGGGTTCATCTCCCGGTGCAATCGGGAAGTGATCGCATTCTGCGTTTGATGCGCCGTGGTCACACGACCGCGGATTACCTGCAGCGCATCGAAGCGGTCAAAAACGCGCGGCGGCAGATTGCGATCACAAGTGATATCATTGTCGGGTTCCCCGGCGAGACTGAACAGGATTTTCGCGATACGATGTCGCTGGTCGAAAACGTTAAGTACGACGGCCTCTATATCTTCAAATACTCCGAGCGGCCGGGCACGCCAGCGGCGAAATTTGATGATGACGTGAGCAAAACAGAGAAGAAATCCCGATTTCTCGAATTGGAAAGTTCGCAAAAGCGACAGCAAAAAGCGATCTATCAAAGTTATGTTGGACGCGAAGTGAGCGTGTTGGCGGAATCCGTCAGCACGAAATCGGAATCAGACTTTACTGGACACACTACTTGCCACAAGGTTGTAAATTTTCCGCGGCGCGGACTGAACCTTGGCGAGATCGCGCGAATCAAAATTAGCGCAGCGAAGCAAAACAGCCTCTACGGAGAGATGGTCGCATAGGCGAAGAGCAAGCGGAGAATACTCATGGAAATCGAGGTCAAAATTCGGGCGTTGATGATGGATCCGAATAGCGGCACTCCGATAATTATTTTGAAGGACGTCAACAGCGAGACCATGCTCCCCATCTGGGTCGGTGCGTACGAGGCCAACGCGATTGCCCTCGAGATTGAAAAGATCGCGCCGCCGCGTCCGATGACTCACGATCTTTTGCGCAACCTGATTGTCGAACTTGGAATGACAGTTGACCGCGTCGTGGTCACGTCATTGCGTGACAATACTTTTTACGCGGTCATCGAACTGAGCGGCGGCAATGGCGATTCGATGCGTCTCGATTCAAGACCTTCCGACGCGATCGCCCTGGCGCTGCGCGCCGACTGTCCCATCTTCGTGGACCTGGAAGTTATTCAGGCGTCGCGCAACTCGATCGCTACTGAAGAAGAAGACGCTGACGTATCGGCGACCGTCGAAGAAGAATGGCCTGAAGTAATTGGTGACGCGGGCGACCTTCCGATGTAAGATACCGACGAATTTGCAATGAGGTATAACGACCGAGAGTGATAATCGCCATCGCGAATCAGAAAGGCGGCGTCGGCAAAACGACTACCGCCATCAACCTCGCTGCTGCCTTCGCCAGACGCGGCTCAAAGACGCTTCTCCTCGATCTCGATCCCCAGGGCAATAGTTCCATCTCATTTCTCGATCCGTTGAAGGTCGAAAGCTCGGCTTACGATCTGATGATGGACGGGCAGGGAAGCGCTGAACCTCCGGTTTACAAGACGCCGGTAGAGAATCTGGATATCATTCCCGCGCGTATCAGTCTGGCGAAACTGGAATCCAAGCTGGTGGGGGATTTCGATGCGCCGTTTCGATTGAAGGATCGGCTCGAGCCGCTTAAGAAAACCTACAAGGTCATCGTGATCGACACGCCGCCAACGCTCGGGTTGATTACAGTGAACGCGCTCGTGGCATCTTCGCACGTGCTGATTCCGATTCAGTCGTCCTACTTCGCGCTCGAGGGAACTGACGACTTGCTGGAAACAATCGAGAAAGTGAAGGCGCGGCCAAACCCCAACCTGGAGATGCTGGGCGTGCTGGTCACGCTGCACGACAAGCGCACGACGCTGGGAAAAGAAGTCTTCGAGCAAATCCGTCGCGTCTTCGGGCCGAAGCTTTTCAATACCGTGATTACCAAGAGCGTGCGTTTGGAGGAGTCGCCGGCTTACAAGGAATCTATCTTCACCTTCGCGCCGCAATCATCGGGCGCCGTTGAATACGAAAAACTTTGCAAAGAGGTACTGAGCCGTGTCTAGAAGAGGCTTACCCGCGGGGCTGAGTATGCGCCACGACGCGCACTACGTTGAAGAACTAACCCAGGAGCGCGTGAGCCACGTCGGCCGCGTAATTCCTATCGACAAGCTTGATCCGAATCCCGATCAGCCGCGCAGCGAGATTGGCGATCTCACCGAACTGACTGCGTCGATCAAAGAGAAAGGCGTGCTCGAACCGCTGCTGGTCAAACCTACGTTCGGCCGCTGGATGATTATCGCCGGCGAGCGACGTTGGCGCGCCGCGACCGCTGCTGGACTCACTGAAGTTCCATGTATCGAGATGGACGTGGACGACAGCGCCGTGGCAGAGATTGCGCTGATCGAAAACATGCAGCGCAAGGACCTGACGCCCTGGGAAGAAGCTGACGGTCTGCGGGCACTGTGCGAGCGCTTCGGTTATACGCACGAAGACGTCGCGCGAAAAGTCGGCAAGAGCCGCAGCACTGTCACCGAGGCGTTGTCGATTGCGACAATGCCGGACGACGTCAGGGAGATGTGCCGCGACTCTGAGATCACGTCCAAATCGCTGCTGCTGCAGATAGTGCGTCAGCCGGACGATGACTCGATGCGTGTCATGGCGCAGCAGATTGCCGAGCAGGGCTTGACTCGTGACGGCGCCCGCAAAGCACGACGCGCTTATATCGATCCCACCGGCAGTTCAGAGCCGTTTGTTTACAAGTACGAAGCCCCGGGCAGAGAATTCCGCGTTGAGGTGAAGTTCAAAAAAGCAGACGTTTCAACTGAAGAATTATTCGAAGCGCTGAACGACGCCGCGCAAAATATCGACGAAGCGATGCAATAAATAGCAAACATCTTAATCTGGCCATTGGTCGGAACGTAAGTTGTTCTCTGTGGCTCTGTGAGATCTCAGTGTCTCTGTGGTGGAAAGAACCGCCCGAGATATTCACCACAGAGACACAGAGAATTCACTGAGCCACTGAGAGTCGAATTAGACATTTCCTCGGGTCAGGTTACTCAAAACTGGGAACGTTGTTTCTCATCCCTTCTTTTTCTTTTCTGCCGCAGCTTTCTTGGCCAGAGACCTACTCCAGCGTTCAAGTGTGGGTTGGAGTGGCTTAAACAGCTTCGCGCGAAACTTATGCTGTCGCTCGTTCCACGCCTTTAATTGTTTTTCGGTGTAGGCGCGCACGTTGGCCTCAAGCGCCCCACGTTTCACCGAATGTCGCAGTGTCAGGTAATAGTGCTGCGCGACCAAAGAGAAAATTACGGCGGACAGGTTTCCTTTGAAGGAAAGCCGCGGAATGATCTGTTTGTGAAACGGTTTGTTCGCTGAGATGAGCGGGGAAACGGCGACTTCGAACCATGCGCCCTTCACACCTTGCCGCGGATGATACAGGCCCGGCAGCTCCTGGCCCTTCGCAGCTGTTAAGGCTCGCGGTTCGACAACCGCATTGACCAAACGCAGCCGCTCGACACCGCGTAGATGTTCGCGCGGCACGCTCGCCAAAGCGCTCTCAACATTCGCCAGCGTATTACGTGGCAGTTTTCCTTCGTACTGATTCTCGATCTTAATCGGCATGCTTAAGCAGTAAACCTCAGGTTCAGGTTCGAAGTAGAGCACTGTAGGCAACCCACGTCCTCACAGTCAACCGGACCCGCCGAAAACGAGAGCGTTCTGTTCTAAGTTATCCGCGGTGTCTCGGTTTGTAAGTGTCGCGTCGTTAACTTGTAGCAGCAACAGCCCACCCGAGCGACAACAAGCATTCGAAGTACACGGATGATGGACAATCATGAGACCAAAAACTCAACCGCGAACCGCGCTATCCACCCATACGGCGGACGACAAGATGAGGGAACAAGGCGATCCACCCTAACCAGCCGACATACTAGCCGCGTCTGATAATACATATTATGTTATAAGGTTATAAGGGTTATAAGGAGCCTTGCCTCATAAATAGCGGTTTCAGTCTCTTTTTTGGGCAAACGCGATTTATGCCCCAAAAAGGATTCGTCAGTTGTGGTTTTCGGGATGCTAATTGTTGACGCGCACGTCTATGGTTGTAGGAGAAACCGGAATTTAGATTTATAGCCGTACCGAACCGATATCGACGGCTGGAGACTGATTCGGCCCTTGCGGGAGCGTTTGGTTGTGTTTTTGTGTCTGGACGTAAACCTATGCTGGCTCAATCGCGATGCTTGACGCAGCCAGCGCAACGCCAAGTCCGCTAAGCGCAATTCTGGAGACGACTTCAAACTGGTTCGGTTGACATCCCTTTAAAATGGCTGTTATCGTGGCGGTTCTTTTGATTCCGATTATTCACACCTGAGTGCAATAAGACGAATTTTGGAGGCAGTATCATTGGAAAATCATAACGGAACTTTGTTTACTTCTGAGTCGGTCACTGAGGGCCATCCCGACAAGATCGCTGACCAGATATCGGATGCCATTCTCGACGCGGCATTGACTGAGGATCCGACGTCGCGCGTCGCCTGCGAGACCCTGCTGACGACCGGCCTTGTCATCATCGCGGGCGAAATCACCACCAAGGCTCAGATCGACTACGCAGGCATTGCCCGCCGCGTGATTGGCGACATCGGATATACCCGGGCCAAGTACGGCTTCGACAACGAGACGTGCAGCGTCCTCTGCGCCGTCCATCAACAGTCGGGCGACATCGCCATGGGCGTGGATACGGGCGGCGCCGGCGACCAGGGCTTGATGTTCGGTTACGCCTGCAATGAGACGCCTGAGCTGATGCCGCTCCCGATTCAGTTGGCCCATCGGCTGGCTGAACGGCTCACGGAAACTCGCAAGTCGGGCCTGCTGCCTTATCTTCGTCCCGACGGCAAGTCCCAGGTGACCGTTGAGTATCGCGATGGCCGTCCGTTCCGCGTTGACGCGGTCGTCATTTCTTCACAGCACGCGCCTGAAGTCGAAAACGATCAGCTGCGCTCCGAGATTCGCGAACACGTTATCAGACACACTGTGCCCGGCGATCTGATCGACGAGAACACCAAGTATCACATCAATCCGACGGGCCGCTTCGTCACTGGTGGGCCACAGGGTGACTCCGGCTTGACCGGCCGCAAGATCATCGTCGACACGTACGGCGGGTATGCTCCGCACGGTGGTGGCGCTTTCTCCGGAAAAGATCCGACGAAGGTCGATCGCTCGGCCGCGTATATGGCGCGCTACATCGCGAAGAACATCGTGTCCGCCGGACTCGCCGACAAATGCGAAGTCCAGCTCGCGTACGCCATCGGTGTTGCCGAACCCGTTTCGGTTTACGTCGATACTCAAGGCACCGGCCGCATCAGCGACGCGCAAATCTCGAAGTTAGTGCGCGACCAGTTCCCTCTTACGCCCAAGGAAATTATCAGCGAGCTGAAGCTGCGCCGGCCAATTTATCGTCAGACAGCAGCCTACGGTCACTTCGGTCGTTCAGGCGACGGCTTCACCTGGGAAGTCACGGACAAAGCCGAAGCGCTGCGCACTGCGGCTGAGTCACTGCGCACCGCCGCTCGGGTCTAAATGCAATCAACCACAAAGGCACAAAGACACAAAGACATTCATATCGTCTAAGTTCTCTTTGTGCTCTTCGTGTCTTTGTGGTGAACTTATTTTTCGAAAAGGATCAAATAATGAGTACTGCAATGCCTGCAATGGAACATGACGTCAAAGATCTCTCGCTTGCGCCACACGGCAAGCGCCGCATCGATTGGGCGGAACGCGAAATGCCCGTGCTGCGTCTGATTCGCGAACGCTTCAGCGCCGAACAGCCTTTGAAAGGCGTGCGCCTGGTTGCCTGCGCGCACATCACGACCGAAACTGCGAACCTCGCGCGCGCGCTGCAAGCCGGCGGCGCAGAGGCAATGCTGATCGCTTCCAATCCCCTTTCCACGCAGGACGACGTGGCCGCCTGTCTCGTTGCCGATTACGGCATTCCGGTTTACGCGATGAAGGGCGAATCGACCGACACTTATCGCCGGCACGTGCAGACCGCGCTTGAGTTTGCTCCGGACATCATCATTGACGACGGCTCGGACGTGGTCGCCACGATGATCAAGGAAAAGCCCGAACTTAAGAACAAGATCATCGGCACCACTGAAGAAACCACTACCGGCATCGTTCGCCTCGAGGCGATGGCCAAAGCCGGCGTGCTCAGCTTCCCTTCTATCGCCGTCAATAACGCACAGACCAAACACTTTTTCGACAATCGTTACGGCACCGGCCAATCGACGCTCGACGGCATCATCCGCGCGACGAATATTCTGCTCGCGGGCCGCACGTTGGTCGTAGTCGGCTACGGCTGGTGCGGAAAAGGCGTCGCCCTGCGCGCGCGCGGCATGGGCTCGAACGTCGTCGTCACTGAGATCGATCCGATTAAAGCTGTGGAAGCGGTGATGGACGGTTTCCGTGTCATGCCGATCTCAAAAGCCGCCGCGGTTGGCGACATCTTCGTCACGGTTACCGGCAATCGTCACGTCATTGATCGCGATCATTTCGCGGCAATGAAAGACGGCGCGATTGTCGCGAACAGCGGCCACTTCGATCTCGAACTGAATCTGGTTGCATTGCGCGAACTGTCAGATGAGCCCACCGACATTCGCCCGTTCGTTCAGGAGTACAAAAAGAAAGACGGCAAGCGCATCATGGTTCTGGGCGAAGGCCGCTTGATTAATCTTGCCGCCGCCGAAGGTCACCCAGCCAGCGTGATGGATATGAGCTTCGCGAACCAGGCTTTGTCAGTTGAGTACCTCGTGAAGAACAAAGGCAAGCTCGATCCCGGCGTGCACCTCCTGCCACCGGAAGTCGATCAGGAAATCGCCAGCCTGAAGTTGCGCGCGCTCGGCATTTCGATCGACACGCTCACCGCCGAACAGATCGAATATATGACGAGTTGGGAAACGGGAACGTAAAACAGAAGTCAGAAATCAGAAGTCAGTAGGTCAGAAAAAGCCGCGGAGATCCGCGGCTTTTTCATTTCCACACTTCCCTTCTCTGCTGTTGTGTTGATATCTTGCGCGTTAGCAATAGACATTGCATCAGTCAGAAGGCGCGTTGGCGGCTTGATGAGTTCTATATGTCTCACTACGAAGAAATGAGCCCTCCAGCAACTCTGGCGCGCGTCCGCCACGTGCATGGCGATGGAGCCGTGTATGTGGAGTTCCGGACTGGTATGTTCGCCACAATTGTTGGCGGCGACATTCCCGAGCTGAGCAACGGGGATCTTATCCTGATCCGATCAGATGACAATTCGATCAGCCTAGCTCCCAAGGACCTCTGGCCTGAGGAATCGTGGGTTGGTGTCGTACGACTGAAACTAGAAGACGTCACGGTTCTGGCAGATCCAAACGGGCGCTGGCGCATGGTTCCGACCTGTGACGTTGCTTATCGCGTAGGAAACACTGTTGAAGCAACTGAGTCGCGAATCGTGCGTGTTCTCGCACAGGACCCAATTAAGTACGTTGATCTTCCGACGGTTGACGATGCGACGATCGCAAAGTTTCGATCACAAGGAGGAACAACGCCGCTCTCCTTCGACGACTTCGGCGGACTGACTCATGTTGTTGAACAAGCACGAGAGCTCATAGAGATTTCTCTAGGCCATAAACAGCAGCTAACCCGTATTGGTGCACGTGCCGTCAAAGGAGTGCTGTTTACCGGAGAACCAGGTACAGGCAAAACCATGCTTGCGCGAATAATCGCCGCGAGCACCGACGCAAAGTTTTACGAGATTAGCGGCCCACAGATTTTCAGCAAATGGTACGGGCAAAGCGAAGAGATCTTACGCAAGTTATTCGAAGATGCAGCAGATCAGGAACGAGCAATAATATTCTTCGATGAGATCGATAGCGTCGCTGGTCAGAGAGACGAACAATCCCACGAAGAATCCCACAGAGTAGTCGCACAGTTGTTAACACTGATGGACGGATTTACTCCAAACAACAACGTCATTGTCATCGCCGCAACCAATCGCCCAAATGACATCGATGTAGCGCTTCGACGTCCCGGCCGGTTCGATTGGGAAGTTCATTTCCCTTATCCCGACTTGTTGGATCGTGAGGACATTTTACGAAAGACGGCCAGGAACAAAAGCGTCTTCGAACCCCTGCCATACTGGTTGCTTGCACATAACACTGACGGATGGTCTGCTGCAGAATTGGCGGCAATTTGGAGTGAAGCCGCTCTCCTTGCGGTGAAAGACGGCCGAGAAGTGATCATCGACGAAGACTGCATAGGCGGTTTTGAAAGAGTGTCAGCCCAGAGACAACGGAAGCAAGTCACCATTTTTGGAGGTGCCAGTTGAGATTAGCAACTCGATTTCGGGTGTGGCTCCGACTAAAGATGAGGAAGAGCGCAGCTAGACGACAAGGAGCTGCTTTGCGCGAGTTTGTCTACCTCGACGAAGTTAGCGTTTTCAGCTTAATCGCCTCACGACTCGGCCCAATTGCGACAGAGTTTACCGAGAACGAACGAGCGTCCTTAAAAGCGGAAGTTGGTGGTGCCGGTGGCTCGCTTGAAGCCGGGTCCCAAGTCCTTAGAAAGTCGACTGTCCAGACGACCTTTAAGGAACTGTACGAGATCGAAAGGGACTCACTTGCATTAAGACCGATCGAGCACCACGTCATGCTTCCACGAATCAAAGACATCCAGGAAGCTATTAGGATGAAAGACGTATTGGGTGCCGATGGTTTGATTGTCGACCCAGAAGAGCTAAGCAGAGGGACGCTTATAGAAGTAGAGGTTCAACTGGAGGCATCTGACATCTTTCGTGTTAGTTCCGTACTCTCTACGATTCTGGAGATCATCGATGAAAATCCTGCAATGTTTGGAGTCGAGACTGCTAATTTTGCTCAAGGTAAAGCTGCTGGTCGGGTTCTTGATAAGCTGTTAGTCGGCTTAGTTCCTGTAAGCGGGGTGGCCGTTGATTACGAGGTGGTCGTTGTAGACAACAAGGAATGGATCATCCACCAAGAATTGCTAAGCAGTCTATCAGGCGCTGGTTCCCTTCAAACCTTCCCATTACACGTCGTTGGGGTCGCGGAGCAGTCGCTCTTCTGGAAGGACGTTCGCCGGGCACTATTCTCTAACGCGCGCTACCGAGTTTTCTGCAGATTGGCTCAAGACAACCTTACAAAGTCTTGGACTCCTGTAAAGCTTGCACACATTTTGGACTTGGTTAAACCAGGACTTGGCGATCAACTCGATTCTCTCGGTTCTGTTGTGCTGGCGACAATGATAAGCGCTGGTGCTAGTGAACCAACTGATGATCGCAGGCAATTCATTCGGGACGCATTAACGACATATGCAAAATCCCTCAGCGAGCACTACAAGATCCCCGTTACTACTGATGAGCTAATGGTTTCAGGCATTCCATCAGAAGCCGCGTGCGATAATTTTGATACCGTGGAGGCACGACGCCAAGCCTTCACCGAAGTTTCGACATTTCTAAAAGAGCGGTCTCCTACGGACTTTGATCCGGTTGTTGTAGCCCGATATCGAAGTGATGCGATCTTACAAGCCGGTCTCGATCTCTTGGGTAGACCGATGTCGTCCAAAACTGCGCCAGCGACGCCGTTACCTGGTAAAGAAAAGAGATTTCTCGACTCGGAGTTCGTTGGAATTTATTGGTGACGTGGGTTTAGAAAGTGTCAAGCATCCGGGACTTGCAACACAACGCACGCATTACGTCCGCACCCGCGAAATGAAATAAAAACGCTCCCCCTCTGCAAAGATCGCGACCGGCGCCCAGACGCCGACTCGCCGGTAAGTCAGTAGCTAGTAGTCAGGAGAAATCACTGACGAGGCGGTGGTGTATAGGCAGCGGACCAGACGTAGTTGCCTTTAAGCTCGCATTGGTTGGCGCTGATTTCTGTTCCCACTTGATAGGGACCGGTGTAGACGGGGCAGCCGCATTGGACTAACGAAAGACCGGTCGCTGGATCTTTCTTGCCGGTGGGCTTGCACGGCGCCGTCATGCACCCGGCGTAGGCCGCATTCGGACAGGCGGTCGGATTGATCGCAAACTCCGGATACTCCGTCTTTCTTTTTTCGAGATACAGACTGAACGTCGAAATCAGGTCCGCCCCCGGAATCAAGGTGCCCTTATTGATGCTGTCGCAGACAGGGGCACGTCTGGCTCCGGTCGGAAGGCAATTCTCGCCATTTTTCCCGCACACAGCGACGGTCTTGAGATATTCGTCAATATTCAGGATTGCATTGATGTCGACGAAGTAAGGCTGACCGGCGGGAATCTCGTAACACGTGCAGTTGGCGATGCCGAGTCCGTCCAGAATGCAGGGCGCTGTTGGTCCGGGTCCAGAGTAGTAGCAGAACGCGATTGGCGCAGTGTTGCCCGCGCACTCCAGCATATTGGACTTCGGATTCAACACAACGTCTGCCCATGGCGGTCCATAAGGCGTGGTGGGAAGCGTGTTGAGTCTGAACGGTTTGTTTCCCGTATATCGCCCAAAATCAAACGTCGAGCGTGGTGGCAGTCGCGCGGGAACGGGCGCCCGATTCTGGCCATAAATCAAAACTGCCAACCCGAACAAGCAGAGCAAGCCAACCATTGTTATTGCTGAATTCCGCTTATTGATTCTCTTCATCGTTCGTTCCTTGGAAATTCCGATTCTTAATCACGCTCTCGACTTCCAGCTTTCGGGATCGCGTCGCGAATGGAAGACAGCGATAATCTGTATCTCATCCGCAGTGACTTCATAAAACACGGCGAACGGAAAACGCCGAACAACCACACGTCTCAAACTCTGATAAACAACAGGATACTGATTGGGATTAGCGCGGATTCGAGAAAGTGCCTCATCGACACTTTGCATGAATACAAGGTCCAGGTCTTCGCGTTGGCGCGCGTACCATTGGCGGGCTTCGGCTAATTCGGCATCGGCTTCGGGAGTGAACCGAATAATCATTCAGGTTAGCGGGACTTCATGAATTCGGCCTTGATCTCTTCCCAGGTGCGGCCTTGGCCGGGGTTACTCTTCGCGATATCCAACCGCCGATCCAGTTCTCGTTTCTGTGAATCCGTTAACTCGAACGCCTGGTTTTCTTCAGCGATGGTGTCCCAGATTTCTTCAACCAGAACAATTCGGTCAGGAATACTGAGCTTCTTGGCAGCTTCGGTTAGCTCGCTTTGCATGGCGGCCATTATACCAAAGGCAACTCGTAGGAAGTGATGGTTGATCGGGTAGCGTGACCGGAAAAGCGAGCATTACGTCCGCACCCGCGAAATAAAATAAAACGATCTTTCGGGATCGCGTCGCGAATGGAAGACAGCGATAATCTGTATTCACACTTTCAGCGTGAGGACGACGTTAGGTTGCGCGATCCGTGGGCGGTGCCCACGTCTATTACATTTCACGCGGTTGCCGTGATGATGCGCATGCTCACTGACTCGCGGGAAACAAGTACTTAAGAATTGGCGCTCCGCGCGGCACAAAGGATTTGTAATCATGCGTGCCACCTTTGGCCTCGTAATATCGCAAATCGGAATCCAACACCCAGCCTTTCTTTACCAACGCGTCGCGTACATCCTTAACGGCGTCTACGGAACTGCCCTCTCCGGTGCCGATGTCTAACCAGATACGCGTCGGTGGTTTCGCATCCAGAGCCTTAACGTTGCGCACGATCAGTTTGTTGTCCCACCAAACAGCAGGAGAAACAGCGGCGAGCTTTCCGAAAACCTTCGGAGGCTTAAGCCCGAGATAGAGCGACGCAAGACCGCCCAGCGAAAAACCGCCCAGCCCGGTGTGGGCAGAATCCGTAAGCGTGCGATATTCCGTATCAATCAAGGGTTTGAGTTCCTCAACCAGCATGCGGCCAAACGCATCGGCCTGGCCGCCGTGGCGCGCACCCGAGGGACGTGTGGGTCCGTACTCATCAGTGCGATCGTCCTGGCTACCGTTGTTCACGATCATGACTATTATTAGAGGCTCAATCTCGCCTGATGTGATGAGAGGTTTTGCGATCTCATCGAGACGCCATGAAACGAAAACGTCTCCACCATCGAGCATGTAGAAAACTGCATATCGCCGGCCAGGTTCAGAATCATAACCGGGTGGCAGCCACACCACGACATCGCGATCTCTCGTCAGGAATTTCGAATGAAAAGCTCTGTGTACACGGAACTCCTCAGTCAGTGAGCGTCGAGGCTGTGCCAGTCCGCTTACTCCGCAGCCGACGAGCATTAAGACGACAAGAAGCGCCCTTACGGCTATGCCATTGGTGTTGATATTTCGGCGACTTATCATGTCCTGACCCGCGAAATGAAATAGAACGCCCCGCCCGCGAAGATCGCGATCGGCGCCCAGACGGCGACCTCTGCGGGCAGCAGCGCGTGTTCGCCGAGTTGCTGGAATCCACTCGAAAGCAGCCAGAACAAAATGCTGACCACGACGGCTGAGGACAAGGCGGCCACCGTGCTCTTGCGTCCGAGCGAAACGGCCAGAGGCATTCCAATCAATGCCATGATGATCACCGCGAAGGGTGCGGCGTACTTTCTCTGCAAGCCGACGGCGAGAACCGCCGTGTCCGCGCCGCGAGCTTTGAGAGCATGGATGTATTCGCGCAGGCGGTCGGCATTCAATTGCGACGGCCGATCGACCGTCGGACGAAAAGTCCGCGCCGGTTCGACGCCATCGATCGTCAATGTTTGCGCCTGCTGCTTGCCGACCTGCGCCTGACTGAGATCGAGCCAGCGCGCGTCTCTTATCTCGAGGCGATTTGTTTGCGCCCAGGAAGCAGCCTCACCACCAATCACCCGCGACAAGTCCGTGCGGCGCGCCGGATCGAATTCAAATATCGTTGGCTTGATTAGCGTCTGCTTTTGATCGTCAAAGTCATACGAATAGATACGCATCCCGTCAGCGCTTACCAACCAACGCCGTTCGCCGGCCGTCGATTGCGCAGGATTGCCGCGGATGCGCGCGCGCAGATCGTCCTGACGCACATTGGCCGCGGGCATGACGCGCTCTTCGATGAGCCACAACCCTCCGGCAATCGCGCACGCAAAGACGAGCCCGGGCAGCATCAGGCGATAAACGCTCTGGCCACTGGCCCACCAGGCGACCGCTTCCCTTCTCCGCGCAATCAGTGCGTAGGTCAGCAGCGACGCCACGAGCACGCTTCCCGGAAACAATTCAACGCTGATGAGCGGCATCAGATAGAAAAGATATTGCGCCAGTAGTTTGATGCCGCCACCGCTTCTCGTAACAAAGCGCCACAATTCAAAGCTCGTGAAGACATCGAATAGAATTACCAGCACAAGAAAGCCGAACAAGAAACTGACCAGCATCGTGCGCACGATGCTCTTGTCGAGAAGCGTGGGGAAGCGAATCGCAGACCACCGTTCCGTCCCGAGTTTTCGGGCGCGTGTGGCAGGCATCTCCTCCGATCGTTTGGGACGAAGCTGTGGAAATGCGAGCGTGCGATTTGTGAACAGCAACGCCAAACCGACGGCCGTCGTGATGATGGTCGCGAGCCAGCCGCCGAGCAGAGGCGGCAGCGTGCCGCCGCGTGCCAACTGCTCACCGCCAATCATCATCAGGTAATAGAGGACCATCACGACCACCGAGAGGAAAGCGCCGAACCCGCGACTGCCGCGTCGCAGACGCATCGCCAAGCCCGCCCCGAAGAACACAAAGATGATCGGCGACACGGAAAACGCGAGCCGCTTATGCAGGATGATTCGCGCTTCACGCTGTTCCGCTCCGGAACTCTCGTTGATGAAGTTGCGCAGCTCAGCGAAATTCATCTCGTCGCTCTTCACTTCTGCATTGCGCATGCGCGTAATCAAATCGTTACGACCGGTGTTGAAGAGGATGCGGAGTTCCGCCAGCCGCTCGACCACGTACTGTTGATTCGGTGTGTCCGCCGGAAGGTGCGTGCGCACCGCGTCCTGCAAAACGAGTTCAGATTTTTCGTCCGAAGCATCGATGCGCCCCGTACGCGCGGTGATCAGAAATGTCGAACCATCTTGCTCGTGCGACTGAATGAACACGCCGCCCCATTGCCCGCGCGCCTTGTCGCCTTCGCGCACATAGATCACGTAACCGGGAATGTCTGTGGTGAAGGTTTGGGGCTCGACGGGCGAATCGAGTTTATAGAGCGCGGCCCGCGCGGCAATGCTGCGCAATTGCTGTTGCGCGCGCGGAGCTTCATTCAGATTCAACTGCCACGCGGCAGCAGCCGTGATGACGCCGATCGCCAAGACTGGAATGACGATTTGCCACTTGCTGACGCCGGCAGCGCGCATCGCGACCAGCTCGCTGTCGCTGCCCATGCGCCCGAGTCCGACAATCGTTCCGCATAGCAGTGCCATCGGCAGAGTGAAACTCAAAACTGTCGGCAGCAGCGCCGGCGTGATGCTGTAAAGAAACATCGCCGGCACAGTCGTTCGGAAAATCGTTTCGAGATAACGGCCACTCTGCTGCACGAACAGAATTCCCGTGAGCAGCGCCAGCGCGGCCAGCGCGTACGGGAGAATCGTGCGGATGATGTAGCGCTCGATTAGTCGATGACTGCGCATTTGGTATTACTGATTGATCCGCAGATTTCGCAGACTACACAGATTCAGAAAATGACAATCAGCTAAGCTGCCTGATTCCTCGATCCTTATCTGCGGAATCTGCGCAAGGTGCGGATGAATCTTGACGCCCCGTTACTCGGGCTCCCGAACTCAAATAATAATACCTGCCCGCTCTGACTGCGTCCTTACGGTTGGGCCACAGCCCCGAAAGCAGTTAGCGTGCGTGGGCGTCGCTCAAGTGTTCTGACGATTAGTCGATGCGTGAACTCAGCTAGTTCAGCATCATTGTCGGCCAGAGTGCCGGCACAGGTCTCGGCGAATTGCGCCGGACTCAACTGCTGACTCTTGAGCAGAAGCTGTCGCACTTGCGGCAATAAACGTGTCCCAACTCCGCGGCTGCATGTGCCGCATCGTACCGCGCTTTCGAAATCAAGAAAGGCTGGCTGCGTCGTCAGCGATGCGCCGCAGATGGCACACGCAGTGGCGTCTGGAAATGAGCCTGCCAGACGCAAAATCCAGATTTCAAAATACCGCAGGATGATCTTCGAAGCATTCGGCGCCATCGCCAACGCTTCAAGACAAGCGGCCACCATGCGAAACAGCTTCTCGTTGGCTTCATGCGGTGGCGCAAATTCGCTGACCAATTCAGCCATGTAGCCCAGCGCTTCGCTGCAATCGATGTTCGCAGCCATGGCAAAATTGGATTTGAGGATCTCTGCACCGTTAATGGTGACTAAATCGCGATTCTCCTTTTCGCGAAACTCAAGTTTGACGATGGTGAATGGCTCAAGTGCCGCGCCGAAACGACTCTTCATGCGGCGCGCTCCCTTTGCCACGCCACGGATCAGACCGACGTCGCGGGTGAAGCACACGACGATTCGATCGGCCTCAGCGAGGTTGTAACTGCGCAGGACGATCGCTTCGGTCGTAACGACATTCATTGCGATGTGAGATTACCGGAAAGGAATGAAGTAGAGAATCCAACCGAGCAGGAAAGCTACAGCGATGAATTCGGCGAACACCTTCAAGCCATAGATGAGCTTTTGCCGATCATCACCTTTGGCGGCAATGCCAAAGACCACGGCGGTCAACGCGGCGAAGACGGCCATCCAGAGAAGATGTCTCATTTCTTCCTCCCGGCCGCGATGTCGAAAGCATCAAGCATGACTAAATAATTCAGCAAGCCGGCCACGAGCAGGAACGTGTTGCCGGATTCGTAAGTCACAATCTGGGCGTGCTCAGCGAAGCCGGCGTTCGCAAGCCAGCAAACAAAGTAAGGCAGGCCGACGCCCACATTCGCGATCATCGGCAAAAGCTGAAGCAGAGTGCCGAAGCCCTGCTGTCCGCCACTGACTGCGTACATGTGGCCACCAAGCCAAAGCCCAACGAAAAACATTACCCAGACTGCGCCGCCCGCGAGCGCGCCCCGTAACCAACGCCCCTGCATGAAGTGACCCGCGCCGGGAATGGCCCACGCCATCAGACCAACGAGCCAGGCGTGCCCCGGCGTGGACATGTCACGATCTTTTTCAACTCGATTAGCTACCAAAAGACTCTCCTAACTCAGCTTGATGCGCAGTTAATGTAAATTCTTAACTCAATAGTTGTTTCGCCAAAAAACCTAGCATTTTCATTAACTGTCGGCTCTTCCACTGCTCGAAACTCAATAAAGTAGATACCTAGCGCGTACCTCTTTGAACTCGGCGACGACGGGCTGCCATGTCTGGACGATCATCTCGAGCGAGTCGCCGCGTTCGATCTGTTCGCGCAGTTTGGTCGTGCCGGCAATTACATCGAAGGGGTTGCGCGTGTATTCGTATTCGTATGGCGGATTCTTCCAACGAAAGTCGTCAGGGTACATATCGAAGGCGGTTTTCACAATCGCCACGCCTGTCTGCACGGGCTCAAACACTTTACGATCGGTCACGTGGATCTGCACACCGCCGCATGCTTTGCCGCCATGCTTCTGGAACGTCGGCATGAAGACGCAAGCGCGAAACAGAACGCCGGGCAGATTCAATCGCGTTAATTCGTCTACGTAGGCATCCGGCCGAATGTAAGGAGCGCCGACCAACTCGAAAGGTTTCGTAGTTCCCCGCCCTTCAGACATCTGTGTGCCTTCGAGATGAACCGTGCCGGGAAAGACAATGGTGGACTGGGGCGTCGGAATGTTCGGCGACGGCAGCACCCAGGGCGCGTCCGTGTCGTCATACCAGAACTCGCGCTGCCAGCCATCCATCTCGACCACTTCAAGCTCACAGCCGATGCCGTACTCTTCATTGAAGAGGCGGGCCAATTCACCCATGGTCAGACCCGGTCGCGTTGGTGTTGGAAAGAGACCGACGAAAGATTCGTGACCTGGTTCGAGCAAGTTTCCGGCGACCTCAACCCCGCCAATCGGGTTCGGCCGATCGCAGACCACAACTTTCTTTTTCAGACGCGCGGCAGCGCGCATGCAGTTGGCCATCGTATAGGCGAAGGTGTAGATGCGGCAGCCGATGTCCGGCAGGTCCACCACTATCGCATCGACGTCTTCCAACATCTCGTCTGTTGGCTCACGCGTTTCGCTGTAGAGCGAATACACCGGCAGCCCGGTACGACGGTCCTGCGCGTGACCACTTTCGATCATGTTGTCCTGCACGTCGCCGCGGATGCCATGCTGCGGTCCGAACAGTGTGGTGAGGTTAATCGATGGGTGATCGAAGAGAAGATCCGCAGCGTGACGGAAGGAGTGATCGACGGAGGCTTGGTTACAAACAAGCGCGACGCGTGCATCCTTGACCGCGCCGCTGCGATCCTCCAGCAGCCGTTCAAGGCCAAGTTTGATTTGATGTCGGCAGTTCGACATTTAAGGTGCCTACCTTCGCGTTGCTTTGCGTCTTGGCCCCATAGCGTGAATCTGAATGTGTAGCTCGGCGTGTTTCACGCAAAGGCGCAAAGACGCAAAGTTCCGCAAAGCTCTTCTAACCGCACAGCACAGAGCCGCCGTTGACGTTCAAAATTTCTCCATTGATGTGTCGCGCCCAGTCCGTGCAGAGAAACACAATCGGCCAGGCGATGTCTTCCGGCGATGCGACGCGACCGACGGGGATTCCATCCTCGATCGATTTTTTGTAGCCCGGCAGCGCGAACACATCAGCGCACATGTCTGTATCAACCCATCCCGGCGCAACGCAATTCACATTGATTCCAAACGGGCCAAGTTCCGCTGCCAACGATTTGGTGAACGAAATCTGCCCGCCCTTCGATGCCGCATAATTCGAGACGTTTGCTTCACCACGTTGACCAGCGGTCGAACTGACAATCACGATTCGGCCGAAGCTGTTTGCCTTCATATGAGGTACCGCGGCTTTGCAAGCAGCCCAGGTGCCCTTCAGATTTAGATCGACCGTGCGGTCCCAAACTTCTTCAGACATCTGATCGATCGCGTTGCCTTCCCAAACGCCCGCGTTGCACACCAGAAAGTCTACGCGCTTAAAATGTTGGATGGCTGAGTCAATCAGTCTCTGCGCATCACCTGGGTGCGAGACGTCGGCTCGCACCGCTAAGCCCTGAACACCAACTTCTGTTATGGCAGCGACAGCCGCATCGGCAGCTTTCTTGTCTTTAAGATAATTGACGACCACATTCGCTCCGAGTTTCGCGAAGCAATCGACAGCTGCGCGGCCAATGCCACGAGAACCGCCTGTTACGACTGCCACTCTATTTTCCAGGTTAAGCGAGATCACGATAACAACAATTTCTTAGACAGAATACTGAACGGCACGATCAGAAACCTCAGTATCCCGTTGTTGACCGAACCGCGCCGCTTCCGCAACGAAGTTATCGAACAACGCCCGCGCGAACTCATCACGTTCCCAGCCCAACTCAGGATGCCACTGCACACCCAAAACGAATCGATCGCTGCGCGGGTCTTCGATCGCTTCAACCAAGCCGTCGGGCGACCACGCGGTGGCCACTAATTCCCTTCCCAAAGTGCTGAGCGCTTGATGGTGATGACTGTTGACCGGCGCTGCATCGGCTCTCGCCAACTGCGACAGCAGACTATCCTTCAACAAACGGACGCTGTGTGAATGACGATCGCGGGGCGCGCCTTGCTCATGCTTGATGGAGTCGGCATGCTGACTTTGAATGTCCTGAATCAACGTTCCACCGCGCGACACATTCAGGACTTGCATCCCAAAGCAGATGGCAAACAAAGGCATCGCATGTTCTTCAATCTCTTTCAGTACGAGTAAGTCGGTTTCGTCTTTCAGCGGATGCACCGTACCCAACCTCGCGTGCGGCTCCTGGCCATACCGCAGCGGATCAACGTCCGAGTCGCTGCCCGGCAACAGAATGCCGTCCAGCCCGGCCGCAGTTTCGCGAATAAAATCCCGATTCGGAATCAGCGGAATGTGCACCGGCAAACCGCCGGCCGCTTCAACTGCTTCGCTGTAGTACCGGGAAAGATAGAAGCGATTGGTTTCGAGTTCGATGCGCATCGTGATGCCGATGCGTGGACGCGCGGTTGTGGCCATGTGATCGATGTGTGCGTTCGCGTTGCGTGACTGCGGTATTCATAATAGCGCAGATGGCTAGCTTGACTAAACTTCCGGGTCGTTCCTATAGTGCTGTTTCGCTTCATGAATAAAAAACAATCCCCGAAAATTCGCAGCACCACTGTTTTGCTGGTGCGTCGCAATAGCCGCGTAGCGCTGGCCGGCGACGGCCAAGTGACAGTCGGCGAGACCGTAATGAAGGCGAGCGCCAGGAAAGTCCGGCGACTCTACAATGACAAAATTCTGGCCGGCTTCGCCGGAGCGACTGGTGATGCCTTTTCGCTCTTGACGCGATTCGAAGCCAAGCTCGAGCAGTATCATGGCAATCTCGAGCGCGCGGCGATCGAGTTAAGCAAAGAGTGGCGCACCGACAAAATTCTTCGCCATCTGGAAGCGCTGCTGGTTGTGGCGGACGAGAAGACATCGTTTCTACTCTCCGGCAATGGCGACGTGATTTCTCCAGACGACGGTGTGCTCGCCATAGGTTCGGGTGGTTCGTATGCGTTGGCAGCGGCGCGAGCGCTTATCGCAAACACTGAAATGTCCGCGCGCGAGATCGCTGTCGAAGCAATGCGCATCGCCGGCGAGATTTGCATTTACAGTAACTCGAATGTAGTCGTGGAAGAACTCTAGGTTGAAGCGTAGGCGCGCCGACAATTACAGAAAGCATTAGTTTCAGCAATCGATATGGTTATCTATCTCGCAGGTGAACAAGAAGAGCCGGAGCTTCGGTTGGACGAGCTGACTCCGCGGCAGATTGTTGCCGAACTCGACAAACACGTCGTTGGTCAGAATGCGGCGAAGCGCGCGGTGGCAATCGCCCTGCGTAATCGCGTTCGGCGCAAGAAGCTCGCGCCTGATCTCGCCGCCGACGTTATCCCGAAAAACATCATCATGATCGGTTCGACCGGTGTGGGTAAGACTGAGATCGCCCGGCGCCTGGCCCGCATGTCGAACTCCCCTTTCTTGAAAGTCGAGGCTTCAAAGTTTACCGAGGTCGGTTATGTGGGCCGCGACGTCGAAAGTATGATTCGCGACCTGACAGAGATTGCCGTCGACCTGACGCGGCAGGAAAAGGTCGAAGAGATTGCTGACAAAGCGGAATTGAATGTCGAGGAACGGATTCTTGATATTCTGCTGCCCCCACCAAAATCAGCGTCGGGTGCTCCCCTCTTCGATTTTGATTCAGGTGAAATCACGACGCCGACCCTGGTGCCGGACAACGAGCCGAAAGATGAAAACTTTGCGCGCACGCGCGAGAAGCTTCGCACGCAACTGCGTTCGGGCAAGCTCGACAACCGTCTGGTGGAAATCGAAGTCCGCGAAAAGAACTTCCCGACTATCGAGTTTGCCGGCCCGATGGGCGTTGAAGAGATGGGCATCAACATGAAAGACATGTTGGGGAATATGTTTCAGGGCCGCACGAAGCACCGCAAGATGCGCGTCGACGAGGCCATGGAATATCTGATGCAGGAAGAGGAAGAACGCCTGATCGATATGGATTCGGTCGCACGTGCCGCCCTCGAGCGGGTCGAATCATCGGGCATCATCTTCCTCGACGAGATCGACAAGATCGCCGGTCGCGAATCGGGCCACGGCCCTGATGTCTCACGCGAAGGGGTGCAACGCGACATCCTGCCCATTGTCGAAGGCACCACGGTGAATACGCGTTACGGAATGGTGCGTACTGATCACATTCTCTTTATCGCTGCCGGCGCGTTCCATGTCTCGAAGCCGTCTGACTTGATTCCTGAGCTTCAAGGTCGCTTCCCTATTCGCGTCGAGCTGGAGTCACTGACGATCGACGACTTCAAACGGATTCTCGTTGAACCGAAAAACTCACTGGTCACGCAGTACGTAGCGCTGATGGAAACAGAAGGTGTGAAGCTGGACTTCACGCCGGACGCGATCGATGCCGTTGCGAACTTCTCCGCGCGCGTCAACAGTCAGACCGAGGACATCGGCGCTCGACGTCTGCACACGATCATGGAGCGGCTGTTAGATGAGATCAGTTTCGAGGGTCCCGACCTTGAACCGAAACAAAAGACGATCGACGCCGCCTACGTCGAACAGATGCTCGCCGAAACTGTGAAGGACCAGGACCTCAGCCGGTACATCCTCTAATCGATTTTTCATTGCCGTGCCCCTACTCGCAAAACCTACAGTAAATCCGCGCAAGTCGGCCACTCGTCACTTAATCCTTTTGCTTGGATTAGCAATGCTTTCGATGGCGCCGACGTGTGGAAAGCGTCGCCCGCCTCTGCCTCCGGTCGAACGCATCCCACAACGCACGGAGTTGTTGTCGGGCGTCCAACGTGGCAATCAGGTAATCCTCAGCTGGCCGGCGCCGCGTCGAAATGCGAGTTCCGGAAGTGTGCAGAGCATTCGCCGCATCGATGTCTTTCGGGTGGCCGAAGACACGACTGCGCCGTTGCCGATGACTGAGGAAGAATTTGGCGCGCGCGCGACGCTAATAGGGTCGGTAACATATGAAGAGATGCAAAGGTCCGGAGACACTCTGGCGTACACGGACAAGCTCGAACTAGCTGGTGAGCCTTCGCGTCTGAGATACGCAGTTCGATATGTGAATGCTTCCGGCCAACGCGCTGCTTTCTCGAATTTCCTGCTGATTGAACCGGCGGCGAAGATCGCCGAGCCACCCACCAATGTCCGCAAGGAAGAGGGCGAGACGGCGATTACGATTCGCTGGGATCCGCCAAAACAGAACATTGATGGTTCGACGCCGGTGAATCTGCTCGGTTACAACGTGTATCGCGTGACTGCGTCGCAAACCGAAATCGGCCAGACGCCAGTCAACCAGGGCCTGGTCACGACCAATGTTTTTCAGGATCGGAATTTCCGATTTGGTGAGAAGTACACCTACGTCGTGCGCTCTGTGTCGCTCGGCACGCTTGCTCGGCCCGTCGAGAGTCTGAACTCAAACAGCGTCGAAGTTGCGCCAGTTGACACGTATCCGCCGTCAGCACCAACGGGCGTCAGCATTGCTCCGGCGCCGGGACGTCTTTCGCTTTTCTTTGCTGCGAATCCGGAACCTGATATCGCCGGGTACCTCATCTATCGCTCAAACGATCCGAATCAGGCGAAGCCGTGGACATTGCTGACGCAGACGCTCCTCTCCAAGACCACCTTCACCGATGAAAACGTCGATCCCGGCAAGACCTACTACTATTACGTCATCGCTGTCGACACTGCCGGCAACAAGAGCCAACCTTCTGAAGTGGTTTCAGAAACCGCGCCGTAAACAACATAAAAAAAGCCCGCCGCGTTGCCGCGACGGGCCGAGAGATTGAAAGGCGGACGCTCCGCTTAGAACCGGGTCAGGTTCAAGATTATGTTCAGAACGTTGTCGAGGAGTCCATAACGACCGTCTGAGTAACTGCCGTACTGATAACGACCGTAGTATCCGTCTTCGTAACCACGACGGAATCCCTCGCGGAAGTAATACTGATATTCGCCAAGGTCGACGTAATATCCGTCGTATCCGTACGTCGCATCCTGGTACGCGTCAGAGCTTTCGTAATCAAAGCCCCAGCCATCCTGGCGATCGGCTTGACCCGCATAGAGCCCTTCCTCGTAGCCGTCGTTGGTCGCTCGGCGGAGAAGGTCAGCGCCGTAGTCGTTCACGTAGTAGTACTGGTTGCTCCGATAGTACGAGTAGGTCGGATAACCGTAGTCGTTATACGTGAAGCTCTGCAGCCGGATGCGATCACGTTGCAAACGCTCCCAGTACCGCTGCTCAAAACGGAAGTAGTTCTGTCGCCGCTGATTCTGGATTTGCCGCTGGCGATCTCTCCACCATTGGTCGCGTTGCGAATCCCGTTGTCGGAACGTAGTCTGGCGTTGTCGCCATGAGTTCTCTTCCCGCCGCCGCCATTCGTCGCGATCGCGAGTAGTTAAGGTGCGGGCACCCGTGCCGTTTCTCCAGTTTTGATCGCGCTGCGGGTCGATTCGCCGTTGTTCCGTTCGGCGTTGTTGATCTTCAATCCGGCGGGGTTCCTCGCGCCGGCGCTGATCGTCCAATCGTCGCTGCTCCCGATTCTGATCTTGTTCGAGAGCACGTGTCCGATCGTCGCCCTGACGGCGCTGCTGGTCATTCAAACGACGCTGCTCTTCGTTCTGGCGGCGTTGACGCTCGAGTTCGCGCTGCTGTTCTGTGTTTCGGCGCTGTTCGTCCTGTTGCCGCTGTTGTAATTCGCGCTGGCGGTTATCTTCGTTTTGACGCCGGAGTTGGTCCTGGCGTTGACGTTGCTCTTCGAATCGACGGTTAGCTTCGTCACGTCCCCGCTGAAATTCATCGTTGCGACGTCGTTGTTCGTTCTGCTGTTCCTGCTGACGCCTTTGTTCTTCCTGCTGCTGGCGTTGCTGCTCCTGTTGCTGTTGCTGTCTCTGTTGTTCCCACTGACGACGCTGCTCGTTCCGCTGCTGCTCCTGCTGTTGCCGTTCAGCGTTACGGCGCGCTTCGTCCTGTTGGCGTCGTTGCTCCTGCGCTTGACGTTCATCGTTTTGCCGCTGTTGGTTTTCCTGGCGGCGTGACTCCTGTTGATCCTGGCCACGACCGGCGCGTTCGATACGGCGCTCGTCTCGGCCCGGCCGATCCTGCGCTTGCGAAACGCCGGCAATTCCGACTGTGGCGGTGAGACTGAGCCCAACCACTAGCGACTTTAGATATCTGGTTCTCATGAGTAACCTCCGAATTAGGGTGCGGGGAAAGTGGTCCGCTCGGTCATATGGCAACAGCCGTTCCATCGGTGTTCGCGGAAAAATGCTTCGAGCCGAATCAAAATGGATCATTCTGCGACACGATATCGTCGTGTGCTAGACGTTATCGGTTGAATTGCACACAAAAATCCGGGAGGCCGCTGTCATTCGCAACAGCTTTCGCTTATATTTATTGAAACAAGAAAATTAGGAGAAGCTTATGAAGTTCTTTTTGGACACGGCGAACCTCGACGAAATTCGGCAAGCAGCAGCCCTGGGACTATGTGACGGAGTCACTACAAATCCGACGCTGGTTTCCAAAGAAGGAAATGTCGATTTCAAACAGCACATTGCCGAAATCTGCAAGATCGTTTCCGGCCCGGTCTCGGCCGAGGTCACGACTGACAAGCGCGATGAGATGCTCAAGCAGGGACGCGAATACGTGAAGATTGCGCCCAATGTCGTCATCAAGTGCCCGCTCACCTCGGATGGCCTGGAAGCGACACGCATCCTCAACGACGAAGGAATCAAAGTTAATGTAACGCTTTGCTTCTCAGCTGCGCAGGCGATTTGCGCCGCCAAGGCCGGCGCGTCTTTCATCAGTCCATTTCTGGGTCGGCTGGACGACATCGGTGACAATGGCTTACGTCTGCTTGAAGAAATAATTGAGATCTACGATCAATACGATTGGAAGACCGAGGTGCTCGCGGCCAGTCTGCGTCACCCGATTCACGTGATCGAAGCGGCGCGTATGGGGGCGGACATCGGGACGATGCCATTCAAAGTGTTCCAGCAATTGTTAAAGCATCCCTTGACCGACAAAGGCCAGGATCAATTCCTTGCTGACTGGAAGAAGACTGCGGCCGCGAAAGCGTAACGCAGACGTCAGAAATCAGAGAACAGATGTCAGTATCAGCACCGAACTCTCCACTGACATCTGCTTCTCTCCCGCGCGGGCGGGAAGACAAGACCGCGACGTCTGACGCCCGACTTCTGACTTCTGTAGTTCAAGCTCGCAATCTAACAAAAGTCTACGGCAAGCAGACCGCCGTTGATGGAATCGATTTCTCTGTTCGCCGTGGTGAGACCTTTGGCCTGCTCGGTCCGAATGGCGCCGGCAAATCGACCACCATGAGGATGATTTCCTGCCGCACACCGCCCACGAGTGGAGATCTTTCAGTTGAGGACCTAGACGTGCGTTTGCAGGGCCGAAAGATTCGTTCACTGATCGGCGTCGTTCCTCAGGACAACAACCTTGACCCCGATCTTAACGTTTTCAAAAACCTCATTATCTACGCGAGCTACTATGGCATCCCGAAACCTCGAGCTGCGAAACGCGCCGAGGAATTGCTTCACTTCATCGGCATGGGTGGCC
>Ga0207644_10000373_pt1 | contig 29280 bp, 17 predicted proteins | sample KBSS73metaG_FD_184326 | JGI IMG/M metagenome (GOLD analysis project Ga0207644, IMG submission 184326) | Switchgrass rhizosphere microbial communities from Kellogg Biological Station, Michigan, USA - KBS S7-3 metaG (SPAdes) (version 2) | ecosystem: Host-associated > Plants > Roots > Rhizosphere... | reverse complement strand
CCCGCTGTTGGAAAAGGTCGTCGCCGTTCCCGCTAGCGCTGCGACCTGAACGAAGTTCGTGCAGCCGGATCCCTTGCATCGTTCGATTCGGATCTCGGTCTGATCGGTCGTCCTGTTCGTCCACGTCAGGTCGATCGAGCTTCTCGTGGGAGCCGTGGCCGCCAGGTTCGTCGGCGCGGCCGGTGGTCCTGCGTTCACGGTCACGATGCTCGCGACGTTAGAGTAGGGTGAGAACCCACCGGTGTTGTAGGCGCGGACACGATATCGGTAGCTTCGAGAGGATAGGGCCGAGTAGTCGGTGTAGCTGGACATGTCGGAAAAGGTGGTGCCGAGCACTGCGAAGTTCGCACAGCCGCTGCCTTCGCATCGCTCGATGGAGAAGGCCGTTTCGTTCGGCGAATTGTCCTGCCAGGCGAGCAGGACCAGGGACCCGGAGAGCGACGCGGTCAGGCCCGATGGCGCGGCCGGAAGAGGGGGGCTCACAACGATGGAACCCGTGGCCATGCTCGACCCACCGCTGCTATCGGTGACAGTCAGGGTCGCCGTGTAGGTCGAGGGAATCGCGTACAGGTGGGTCGTCAGAGGGCCCGTGCCGAAGGCGCCATCCCCGAACGACCACTCCCACGACGTCACCGCTCCATGGGGGGTGCTGGACCCGGAACCGTCGAAGGTCACACTCAAGGGCGCCGTGCCGGTCGAGGGGGTGGCGGACATGACCGCCGTCACGAGACCCGTGATCCGCCAGCACGTGAGGAAGGCGTCGTATCCGCCGGATGCGCACAGGTCGCTATTGGGAAGGGCCGTGGCCCATTGGGTCTCCATCCTCGAGAACGCCTCCCAGAGCAGGGTCCCGTTCCTACCGTATCCGGCCGTGACGCCCTGGATGAACCCCCCAGGAAGATTGGGGCCACCGCGGCCCGTGACCACGGTTGTGCCATCGGCCATTACCAGCACGCCGGCGGGGATCTCGTCGGTGTTCAAACCACCATCCCTGACCGCCTCCCACCGGACCGCCCCTGTGGTCTCGAAGGCTACCGTGTACCAGTCGAGGAACCCTCGGGAGGCCTGACCCGTCACGACGATGCTTCCGTCGGGAGCCAGGTCCATTCTTAGTCCTGCGCCGTTGCTGCCGTCGGCCGGTTTCTTGTCCGTGCGCCACAACCGCGCCCCGGTCCCGCGGTCATAGGCGACGACCGTAAGGAAGCCGGTGATTCCGACATTGCCCTGACCGGTCACGTACACGCGGGTGGCGTCCACGACGACGTCGCGGGCGGCGATGCCCTCCGGTGATGTCACCAGCCACCTTCGTGTACCCGTGACGGCGTTGTAGGCGGCTGTGATCCAGTCGGCACCGCCGGAGATGTCTCCGGTCACCACCACGTCGGCCTCGTCCGGGCTCAACGCTAGAGATGTGGCGATGTCGTTGGCGAAGGAACCTGTCGAAATCACCTGCGACCAGACCAGGACGCCGGCGGCGTTGTACTTGTGCGTCTGGATGTCCTGGCCGTCACCCACCGAGCTGAAGGCCAGATAAGCGTTGCCTCCGGCATCGACCAAGAGTCGCGCCACGCTGGGAGAGGTGCGAGCAATGTCCACGCGCCAGCGAAACGTTCCGTCGGACGCATATCGGACCATGGTGATGGCGATGGGATTGCCGGTAGAGGTGACGTTGTGACCGACCGCCACAACATCACCGCTGGGTGCCGCCACTGCCCAGTCTCCGGTGAACGTGCCGACCGAGGGACTTACCGTGCGACGCCAGCGTAGTGTTCCATCCGGCGTGTACGAGGTGACCGCCAGATCGCGCCCGCCGGCGGGCCCAGACACCACGGCCACATTTCCCACCGCGTCGCAGGCCATCCGGGCTGCCTGGCCCGCGCTTGTGGTGCCCGCATCGAGCCCTCCCGCGGTCCACAGCACGGGTATTGCGGTTGCTCCTTTCGCGGAGCCTGCAGTGATACCGCTCAGTATGAGCGTCGCACCGGCGATCACGCGTGCCAGCGTCTTCATGATCCGACCTCCTGCCTGGCCCGCTCTCGACGATGGGTGCGGGTGGGTCCAGGCCGTTCACTGTAGACACGACCTGGAGGAGGGGACATGATCATTGTCATGTTTCGCTCACAGGCGGGAACAGTACGCAGGTGGCCAGATACCGTTCCCACCTGAGGGCGTCCCGCAGCGGCAGGGTGTATGAGCCCATACGACGGAGTCCCTATTGCGTCAGCAGGATCCGATTCGTCATGAAGCCCTCTAGTCCACATGGCAACGATCCTTTCCGATGCGCCGAATGTCTGTCCCGGGCCTCCGGGATCTTCCGCGAGCTCGATTGCGTCGGCCTCGTCGAGCTGGATCGCGCGCGCGTCTCCCGCCGCATGGCCAAGGGGGACAGGCTGTTTTCGCAAGGGGACCGCTCCGACGGTCTCTACTGCGTTCGCGTGGGCCGGTTGAAGGTCTTCAGGACGGCGCCCGACGGCCAGGAGTACATCCTGCGGATCGTGGAGCCCGGACAGGTGCTGGGGCTTGAGACCCTCGCCTGCGATCGGATCGCCACCTCCAGCGCGGAGATGATCGAGGATGGCATCGTCTGCAGAACGGACCGGAGCGTCGTGCTCGATCTTGTCAAGGGCGATCCATCCACGGCCGCGCAGGTCATCGAGACCCTGGCCGAGCAGCTAGGTGCGAGCGACGACCAGAGGTTTGCGATGGCCAGCCTGAGCGTTCGCGAGCGCACGGCGAGGCTCCTCGCCCTGTTCGTGCAGAGCCACGGTAGGCCGGACAGGAACGGCCTGGTTCTCACGCTACCCGTGACGCGTCAGACCCTGGCGCAATTGGTCGCCGCTGCCCCCGAGACGGTCATGCGGACTCTCCAGAAGTTCCGCGACGAGAAGATCATCCTAGGCCGGGGAAAGACGCTTCACGTGCCCGATCTCGACCGCCTTCTGGATGCCGCGGGCCTGGGACCCCCAACCCCGCACGGCGCGGACGACTGACTCGCTCCTGCGACCGGCTCCCCGTAGAGACGTTCCTCTGCCGGGCGCAAGCACTCAGCTTGTTCGGTCGCGAGAGTTTCCGCCAGGATCCTGGACCGTGGATGCCTTGATTCCCTTCCATGTGCACTCAACCCTTGTAATGACCGCCGAAATGAACGACTCTCTCCTCGGAGTCAGGCCACAAGAGTGTGTGTTTCAAGGCAGCGCATTGGCAGCGTAGGAGGCTAGTCCTCGACAAAGGAAGGGAACGTGATGGACCGACTCATTCGTGGAATTCTCAGAATTGGGCTCGCAACGTTGCTCGTGACAAGTTCGATCGCCTTTGCGCAGGAGCCTGCCCCGAATCCTCCGCCACCATCGCCTGAGAACGGGCCTCCGTCCCCGCCAGCGACCCCGACTCAAGTCCCGGCACCGCCGGCTCCCGCGCCGCATCCGCCCGCAGCGATGGTCGACTCCATGAAGATCGTCTGCGACGGCAAGGTCAAGAGCGACGGCGTGACCACGCTCATCTTCACTCCCTCGGCAGGCGAAGCGAAGCACATCCGCGTCACCCTACAGAAGGGAATGAAGGACCGCGATGTCTGCCGGGACCTGGCGAAGGAACTGTCGGTGGCGCTCAGCGGCGCGCCGTACTCGGTGGACCCGAGCGGCGACAAGGTGAAGGTCAAGGGGAAGAAGGACGCGAAGTTCAGTTTGACGATCGGCTCCCAGACGTCCACCGGCCTCACTATCCTCCTGAAGTAGCGCTGCACAGGTTGTCCACGGCACGGATCTGGCAATGGTCTGCGACATCGCGAGAGACCGGATTGTTCTCTTCGGCTCCTCCATCAAGGGCAACCTCCCCGAACCTTGGGAGTGGGACGGTGCTACCTGGCAGCATGTGTCCATGTCGGGGCCCGGCTGCATAGCAGTCATTCCTGGCGGGCAACGCCAGAACGAATAGCGCACATCTCGAGCTTGGTAGGAAGCGCCAAGCTCCTGCCGCGTGCGCGCTTGTATTCCGGGCACGAGTGATCTTCGTCGCTCTAGTCGATTCGCAGGCTTTGTTCCATCGCGTAGCACTGGTCCCACACGAAGACGTCGAAGCCTGCCAGCTTCGTGGACCACCTCGCGGTGAGCCGGTTCACGCACTGCACACACACACGATCGATGTAATTGTCGAAGACTGCCCAGGGGTTGGTCAGATCCTGCTGGCCCAGGCCCTCGCCGATCTTCGTTGTACGAAGGGCCTCGCCGGCCGCCGCCTTGAGATCGTTCATGAACTCGTTCTGCAGGTGCACGTCCGCTCGCGTGCCTACGCGAGCGACGTGCCCGGCGACCAGGGTTTCAAATGGGATCTGCATGATTCTCTCGACCAGGTCGAAGTAGCCGGCCATGTCCTGGGCAAGGGCCAGGCGCCGCCACGGCATCCAGCCCGGAAAGACGATGTCCACGACCATCAGCACCTTCTGCGCCGGTGCGTAGATGAGGATGTTTCCGGGCTCATGGTTGTTACCGTAGTAGGACAGCTCCAGGACCTGGCTGCCCACCTTCAAGGTGTAGCGATCCGAGAACGACACCGTGGGCGGCGGCCGGTTGGGATCCTTGGCTCGGACGAGCTGCGCCTTGGTTTCCTCCTGGGCAATGATGACCGATTGTCCGCCGAGACCCCTGCTACCGCCGATGTGATCGATGTGCGAGTGGCTGTAGATCACGTGCGTTATCGGATTGTGGGTCACCTCGGCGATCGCCCTCGGGATGCGCTGGGCGAACGATGGTGGGGCGTCGACCACCACCACCCCGTCTTCGTACACCAGAAACATCGACTGGTAGACGTTGTCGGTGATCATGAACAGGCCATCACCGAGCTTCTGGATCCTGTAGCCCTTTGCAGGATCGATGGCAGGGCCCTTGGCCGAATCGGGAACGTCCATGTACTTGCCGGTGCGTACACCGATCGGAGCCACGCGAGGCATATCGGGGTAGGGTGCGCCGGCAGCCCCCTGACCGGAGGCGCCGATTTGAGCGTGCGCGGAGCCGATCGTAGAGGCGGACAGAATGGACATCAGCGCCAGGAGGAAAACGCTCTTGCGGACGCGTGGTCTGTCGGCTTCGGTGGCGAGAATGGCTCGGTTCGGTCTCATGACGAGTCTCCTCTGGCGGCGCCTCACAGCGCGAGGCCGGGGGCTGCCGCGGCAGCGTGACGACGATGGCGCACCGTGGAGATCGATGGAAATCTGCTATGGGTCGCGTGCCGCTGGGAACGATCTGATGCCGTGGAGGCCGTGGAGGCCGCGGCGGCGGCGTGCGCGGAGCGCACGCCGCCTGCCCCGGCTACCGCGAGGCCCGCTCGGCCGGGCGGAGCGAGCGGAAGGCTGCTCGCACTTCGGACGTGAACAGCTCTGGCTGCTCCCAGGCCGCGAAGTGGCCGCCCTTGTCGAGCCTGTTGTAGTAGATGAGCTTGGGATAGGCCCGCTCGGCCCAGCTCTGCGGGACCTGATAGACCTCATCGGGAAAGGCGCTCACCGCGACAGGGATGGCGACGTGCTTCGGCGCAAAGAAGGCGAACTTGTTCTCCCAGTAGATGCGCGCAGAAGAGACCGTCGTGTTAGTCAGCCAATAGAGCGTGATGTTGTCGAGGACGTCGTCTCGCGTAAGGCCCTCGCGCTCACCCTCGAAAACGCGCGCGATGAGTGCGTGACTGAGCGCGTCGTGGTCGAGGAGCCAGGCGGCAAGGCCGACCGGCGAATCGCCGATCCCGTAGATCGTCTGCGGACGGTTCGACATCTCCAGGGCGTATCCCACGCCGTGCTTGTAGAAGAAATCCAGCTGCCCGGCCGCGCGTCGTTCGTCGGCCGAGAGATCCGAGGGTAGCGGGCTGCCGGTCTGGAGGGCCTTGTCGATGTCCGGTGGGACGGCGAAAACCCAGTTGAGGTGGATCCCGAGCAGCTCCGAAGGCGCCTGCGTGCCCATCACATCGGTGACCATCGCACCCCAATCGCCGCCTTGAGCCACGAAGCGCGTGTACCCGAGCCGCTTCATGAGCACGGTCCAGGCGCGGGCGATGTGAGGAGGATCCCAGCCGGTCGTGGCCGGCTTGCCGGAAAACCCGAAACCCGGCAGGGACGGGATCACGACGTCGAAGGCGTCCGAGGCGCTCCCGCCATGTGCCGTGGGATTCGTCAACGGGTCGATGACCTTCAGCAGCTCGATGATCGAACCAGGCCACCCGTGCGTGATGATCATCGGTAGCGCGTTCGGATGACGCGACTTGACGTGGATGAAGTGGATGTCCAGCCCGTCGATCGTGGTGACGAATTGGGGCAGCGCGTTCAGCTTCGCCTCGCACTTGCGCCAGTCGTACTCTGTCGACCAGTAACGGGCGAGCTTCTGGATCGTCGCGAGTTGCACGCCCTGCGACTGATCGTCGACGGTCTCCCTCTCGGGCCAGCGCGTCGCTTCGATCCGTCGGCGGAGGTCGGCGAGCGCCTCGTCCGACACTCGTACACGGAACGGTCGAATGGAGGTGTCTTCACTCGACGTGCGAGCCACCGGCGCCTCGAGCTTCGCGTTCACGACATTCGGTGCGGTCATGTTCTTTCCCTCCTTGTTGGTCGGCTGCGGATTGCTGGCATGGTGTGAATGCGCTTTCACGTCCCTCGGCACGATGAACGGGAGCGTCACCACCTGTCCGGGGAAGACGTTGTGGTTGCCGTCGACCAGCTCGATCCTCACCTTGTGCTGCCCGGGCGGCAGCCCGGCGATGTCGACGGTGTTGTTGTCGCTCGCATCCGCCCACCACCACGGGAGGTCGTCGACGACGACGTGCAGATGTCCGACCCGGGGAGAGACCTGCACGGCGCCCGGCCCGAATACAGGCACGATTCGAAGGTTCTCCACCCGGTACTGGGCCCAGAAGACCCCCTGGGCCAGCCCCTCGGGAAGCGGCGGATCGACGATGAGCCTGGGCGCGGGCTCGTTCTCGATCGCGACGTACGGTGAGCCGCCGCGGATGTCGCGCGCGCTCTGCGCGAAGTCGCTCGCGGCGAGTACGCCGCAAGCTACAACGACGGCAAGCGTCCTTATGAGCGGGGTCATGGCAGTTTCTCCTTTTCGAGTAGCGTCCTTGGTTCAGCGCAGCGACCTGAAGGCCGCGCGCAGCTCCGCCGCGAACAGGTCGGGGTACTCCCACATGGCGAAGTGGCCGCCCCGATCGGCCTCATGGAAGTAGATCAAGTTGCGGAAGGCGCGCCTGGCCCACCTCTCCTGGGCGCGAAAGACCTCATCCGGAAACACCGTGATGGCCACGGGGACCGAGATCTCATCGGTCTTCTGCGCAGCCGCGCTGATGAGGCTGTCTTTGCGGTTTTCCCAGTAGATCCTTGCCGACGAGGCCGCCGTGTTCGTCAGCCAGTACAGCGTGAAGTCGTCCAGCACATCGTCTTTGGACGGCGACTGTTTCGGGTCCTTGCCGTACGTCCACTTATCGAACCCTCCGTGCGCGAGCATCCAGCCCGCCAGGCCGGCTGGGGAGTCCGTCAGGCCATAGCCGACGGCCTGCGGCCGTGCGCCCATCATCACCAGGTAAGCCAGGCCCCCGTTCGAGAGGAACTTCTTCAGGTCGTCGACCGACGCGCGTTCCTGCTCCGAGAATTCGGCGGGCATGGGCGCGCCGCCGAGGACCGCACCGACGTCGTTCGTGACCGCCGCCGGCAGGTTGGTGTGGATGCCGAGCAGCCCCGAGGGCGCCTGCCGTCCCATCGCCTCGACGACGCCCGCCCCCCAGTCTCCGCCCTGGGCGACGTAGCGGCTGTAGCCCAGCCGCTTCATGAGGACGTCCCACGCGCGGCCTATGCGCTCCAGTCCCCAGCCCGCCTCCGTGGGCCGCTCGGAGAACCCGAAGCCCGGAAGGGAGGGGATCACGACGTCGAAGGCGTCCTCCGGCCGGCCGCCGTACGCGGTCGGATCCGTGAGCGGACCGATGAGCTTGATCTGCTCGAACACCGAGCCCGGCCATCCGTGCGTGATGATCAGCGGCAGAGCATTCGGGTGGCGGGAGCGGACGTGGATGAAGTGGATGTCGATGCCGTCGATCGTCGTCACGAACTGCGGTAAGGCGTTGAGCTTCGCTTCCGCCTTGCGCCAGTCGTAGCCCGTGCCCCAGTAGCGGACAAGCTCCTGGAGCTTCGCCAGCGGCGCGCCCTGCGACGTATCCGCGACCGTCTCCCTGTCGGGCCAGCGCGTCGTCGCGAGGCGGCGCCGGAGATCGACGACCTGCTCTTGGGGGACGTGGACGCGAAACGGGCGCACAGAGGTGTCTTCGGTCGCCGCGCGCGGCCCCGTGGCGGGATCGGCCATCGTGGTCTCCTTTCCGGGGGCGCTCGGCATCGTGGGCGGCGCTCCTTCGGCGCGCCGCATGGGCGCATCGGTTCGCGTCGACGGCTGGGCGAGCACCGCAGCGGCCGGTGTCAGCCAGGCCGCCGCGGCCAGAAGGGCCGCGAAGGGCGACGAGCGACGGCCGCTGGCCTTTTCCAGTGTCTGTCTCTTGGTCATGGGCTATCTCCTTTCGATTGCGAGCGGGATGTCCTCGACACACGAAAGACTAGCCGTGCGCGAGAACGCGCGACACACTCATTGCCGTAGGAAACGACCTCATGCTTTCTGTAGGTGCAGCGCTACAGAAGCCCCGTCGGAGGGGGCGGAAGGGCTCGGACGAGGCGCGGTTCCGGCGCGGTCAGTCGGCCCAAAAGAGCGACGCGATCCGTCTCGATCGGCCGGGGCGGCGGGTGCGATACGCGATGCGGCCCGGAACGACGACGGTGATCGTGGTGCCGGAGCTCGGCGAGCTCGCGATCGTGAACTTCCCGCCGATGCGCTCGGCGCGCTCGCGCATGCCGCTCAGCCCGAAGTGTCTCTCCTTGCCGCTCTCCAGGATGCGGGCGTCCATGCCGACGCCGTTGTCGCTGACACGCAGCGCGAGGTCGTGGGCGTGCTCGAGCGAAACCCTCAGGACGCCGGCCCGGGAGTGAGTGCAGGCATTACGGATGGCCTCGTATCCGATGCGGTAGACCTCGTCCCTGACGATGGGATGGAGCTCTCCGACGTTGCCGGCGACGGAGAGCGCGGCATCGATGCGAGTCTCCACGCGACACTCGTCGATCGCCCGCCGGAGCGCCAGGGCGAGATCTCCGTTCACGGCGGCCGACGTTCGCAGCGAGTTGAGGGCCGCCCGGCCCTCTTCCGTCGCTCGCCCGAGCCAGGCCGCGAGCTGCTCGACGGCGCGCAAGAGCCGTACGTGATCCTTGGGATCCTTCAATGCGTGATCGGCGATCAGCTTGCTGCCCTGAACGGTCTGCAGGAACGTGTCGTGAAGATCGCGGGCGACGCGGACGCGCTCGCCCAGCCGCTCGTCGAACAAGGAGTTGAGCTGTTTGGAAACCTGACGGACTCGCAGGCGATACACGCTGCCGATCACCAGCAGTCCCCCCGCCACCATCGAGGCCAGGAACCAGCGCGTTTGATAGAAGTGGGGCTGTTGACGAATGGGATAGACGATGCCCGTGCGATCCCAGACTCCGCTCCGGCTGCACGCACGGAGGTGAAAGGCATGGCTGCCTGCCGGGATGTTGCTGTAGATCGCTCGGAGGCTCGGCCCGGCGTCGAGCCATTCCGGATCGACTCCGTCCAGCCGGTACTGCATGCGGACCTTCTCCGGTGACGAGATCTCGATGGCGGCAAAGTCGAGCTCGACGTGGCTCGTCCCGGGCGGAAGGACCAGGTCGCGAGGAACATGAGAGCTCACCCTGCCGACCGTCACGCCCCGAACGTACAGATGCGGCCGTTCCGTCGTCCTCGACAAACGTTCCGGGTCCACGATCGCGACGCCCTGCGGACTCGCGATCCAGAGCTTGCCATCACCGGCGACGACCATCTTGGGATTCCCGCTGCTGACATTGGTGGAGGCCAATCCGTCCGCCGACGTGAACGACTCATAGTCGAGCGGCTCGTCGCGCGGACGTGGCCGTGCAAAGCTGCCCGCCGGCACTCTGTAGACTCCCATCCCTCCGAACCACATCTCGCCGGACGCGGTTTCCACGAGCGTCAGCTCATCATGCCAATCCGGGATCTCATCGACACGGTTTCCTTCGATGCGAAGCAGAACTCCCTGATCGTCCAAATCGACGAACAGGCCGCCGGACCGATCCTCGCCCATCGGGAGCACCACCGTCTTCGGAACGCCGGGGAAACCCTCGAAGCGGTCGCCGATCAGGCGATCGAGACCGCGCGAGGTGCTCGCGAGGATCCGTCCTTCACGGTCCTCCAAGATTCTGAAGATGAAGTCGCTCGAAAGGCCGTCGTTCGCTCCGTACCGGTGGAGGCTTCCGTCACGCAGCCGCACCACACCGTTCCGCGTGCCGAACCACACGGACCCGTCTCGCGCGGCGACGATGCTGGGAACGATCTCTCCCGCGAGGACCTGCGTGAAGCTCCCATCGTGAAAACGGAAGGCGCCGCCGCCCCAGGTTCCGATCCATAGATCGTGACGCGCGTCTTCGGCGAGGGCCCAGACGCAGGTATTGAGCAGGCCGTCTTTTTCGCTGTAGGTGCGGAAGCGGGTCCCGTCGAAGCGGGAGACACCGCCGCAGTTGGCGCCGGTCCAAATGGAGCCGTCATGAGCGGAGAGCACGGTCATGATGACGTCGTTGGGCAGACCGTCGGCGGTCGTCAGCATCCGGACCGCCCGGTCCTTGAAGCGATACAAGCCGTCTCCGTTCGTCCCGATCCACAAGGCGCCGTCGCGATCACTGTACAGAGAGCGCACCTCCATCTTCGGGACCACCAGCTCGAGGCCGGTCGTCGTCGCTCGGAACAGTCCTTCGACCTTGACGACCCAGACAGTGCCCTCCGAGTCCTCGTACGCACGGTACGCGCCGTGCCCCACCGGACCGTAGGGCGGCAGCTGCAGACATTGAGAGCCCGAGCACCGGATCACTCCCTGTGACCCGCAGTACCACACGTTCCCGTGTCTGTCCTCCATGACGTGGAAGGTCTCGATGGATGACCTTCCGGGCGAGGCCGCGGGCGGGTGCACAGGAACGACGCTCGAGCCGTCCCATTCCCACAGGCCTTTCGTGCTGACAAGCAGGAGACGCCCCTTCGCCAGGGTCTCGATCTGCTGGATGGGAACGCGAGGTCCCACGGACGAGAACCGACCGTTCTCGTAGCGGAAGAGACCGTCTTGGGTGCCCACCCACAGCTCACCGTGATCGCCGAACCGAAGACTTCGAACGTCGCTGGAGGCGCCTTCGCCGGGATGGTAGGAGACGGCACCGGAGAGGTCGAACTCGCTGAGACGCTCGGCGGGCATCCTCCTGAGGTCTTGCGCTGTTCCGAGCCAGAGATCCCCGTCGGGGGCGACCGCAATGGCCCCGACCCGCGTCCCCTCGAACAAGTGAAAGTTGCGCCCGTCGTAGCGGGTGAGACCCTTCCCGTTCACGAGCATCCACAGGAAACCGTCCGGTGTCTGCTGGAGATGGTCGACGATGGTCCCGGGAAGACCGTCGTCCGTCGTGAAGTGCGAGCGGAGGTAATTGCCGAACGGCTGAGCGGGGTCGAGCGCGAGCGCCGGAGAAACGGCGATCAGGACCCAGAAGGCGGCGGCTGCGACGATCGATTCAGATCGGCAGGAGCCCGCGGCGAACGGCGATGGTGACCGCATGCGTGCGATCCTTGGCACCCAGCTTGTCCACCAGGTTCTTGATGTGAAAGTTGACGGTGTTCTCGGAGATGGAGAGCTCGTCTGCGATCTGCTTGTTCTTGTATCCGTCCCGAATCAATCGAAGCACCTCGAGCTCACGGGGCGTCAAATCTTCCTCGCCCAGGTGCTCGGCGAGACGTGCCGCCACCTCGGCAGGCACGCGTCTTTGACCGGCGTGAACCAGTCGGATCACCGCGAGCAGGTCGTCCTGAGGCATGCTCTTGAGGACGTAGCCCCACGCCCCCGAGTGCAGCGCGCGTTGGATCTCTCCGTCGCTGTCCGAAGAAGAGAGCATGATGATACGCGCCCCGGGGAATTCCTCGAGGATGGCGATCAGGGTATCCGTGCCGTTCCTGCCCGGGAGGCGCAGGTCCATCAGCGTGACGTCGGGTCGATGACGGCGGAACTCGGACAGCGCCTGCTCCGAATCGCCGGCCTGTCCGACGAGGACCATGTCCGGCTCGGTCTCCAGGACCGTGGCGAGCCCCTGGCGAAAGACAGGGTGGTCCTCGACGCTCAGGATACGAATGTGCTTGCCCGCAACCATGCGACTCTCGCGCGCAAGTCTAGCGCGTTGCCCGTTCCAGTTCCACGGGGGATCGTCGTGATCGCCCCCCCGGTCGTCGAGGCCCTCATCCGTTCGCGTGAGGGGTGAGAAGGCAAGCACGTTTCGCTCGGTACGGATCACGCGGAGTCTGTAATGTCCCGTCCGAACCGGCGTAGTATTACAAGTCGAATCGATTGGGAATGTTTTCGCCAGCGCACGCCTAGAACGGACTGAAAAGACGGGAGCGCATGGAATGCGCTGTGCACCTCGTGGGGACCTGCGCTTGGCGCGCGATGCAGCGGGACGCGCGAGGATCCGGGCGGTGATCTTCGTATGTCTGCTTCCGCTCAGCCCATGGAGCCCCCCTGCGAACGCCCTGGGTCTCCCCACGACCGGGATCTCCTACCGGATCGAAGCGCGATTCGATCCGCAGACGCGGATACTGACCGGGAGCGAGGAGATCCGGTGGACCAACCCAACCGATAAGCCCATCACCTCGTTGCCGCTACACCTGTATCTCAACGCGTTCTCCAACACCGCGACGACCTGGATGACCGAGGGTGAGATCGCCGGCTTCCTGCGGAATGAATTCCTTTCGCGCGAAAAGGATCCCTGGGGCTACATGGAGCCGACCCGGGTCAAGCAGCGCGTCGGCTCTTCCGACCGGAGCGTCTCGTGGCATCCGGTCCAGCCCGATGACGGCAACCCCCTCGACCGAAGTCTCGCGGAGATCGAGCTCGTGGCCCCCGTTCCGCCCGGCGGCGAGGTCGTGCTGAGCATCGCCTTCGAGGGACGCCTGCCGATACCGATCGCACGCACCGGCGGCCGGCGTGATTTCTTCCTCGTCGGCCAGTGGTACCCCAAGATCGGCGTGATCGAGCCGGCGGGAGTCAGGCATGCCCCCGCCGCCCGGAGCGCGGCGCGGCAGTTTCACGCCGTGACGGAGTTCTACGCCGACTTCGCCGACTACGATGTGAGCTTCGCCGCGCCAGACGGCTGGATGGTGGGCGCCACGGGCCGAGAAGTGGGCGATCCGGCGCCGGACAGCAAGACGGGCTACAGGAGATTCCATTACGCCCAGCGCGCCGTGCACGACTTTGCGCTCGTTGTCGGCAAGAATCTGACGGACCGATGGGCGCACCACTCGCCCAAGGGGGGCGGTCCCGCCATCGATGTCCGCTACATCGTGCCGGCTGGTACCGAGAACCAGATTCCCCGCTGGCGCGAGGCGGTCGAGGGCGCCATGGATCAGCTCGGCAGCCGTATCGGCCCTTACCCCTACACGACCCTCACCGTGGTGATGATGCCCTTCTGGGCCTCGCGAACTTCGGGGATGGAGTACCCCACGTTCATCACCGGAGAGCCGGGCGATCCCCTGTGGGACCGCTTTCCGGTTTCCCGGCTGCGGCTCAACGAAGTGGCCATCGTCCACGAGTTCGGCCATCAGTATTTCTACGGACTGCTCGCTTCAAACGAGCAGGAGGAGGCCTTCCTCGACGAAGGGTTCAACACCTACTGGGAAAACGAGGTCATGCGCAAGATCTACGGCGAGGACGCTTCAGCCGGATGGGTCGCGGGCCGCTCCCTGAGCCTGGGCGAGACCTATGGGCCCGAGATTTCCTCCGTTGCATCGAAGATCCACGAGCCGGTGCGCAAGATCCCCTCATCCCTCTACGCACCCGATACGTGGGGCGAGCAGACCTATTACCGAAGCGGGTTGATCTTTGTGACCGCGGCCCGCCTCTTCGGGCAGGACGAGGTGGATCGAGTTTTTGCCGAGTATTTTCGCCGCTTCGCCTTCCGGCACCCGGACTTCGATGATTTTCTGCAAGTCGCTTCCGAGGCCGGCGGCGCCGACATGACGGCGTTCCTGCGTGAGGCCTTCGAGCGCGAAAGCATCCCCGATTTCGCAGTGACCGGCGTGAGCGCGCGGAAGTGGGAGGCGCCGCTCGGCCGCATCCTCACCAAGGACGGCCCCGTCACGACCGATGAAAAAACCCGCAAGGGCGATTCCGAAACGGGTCTGGACGAAGCGGCGCGCGAGACCGGCGGGCGCGTCATGATGGAGATCACGGACTCGGGCTGGGCCAGGGGTGGAAAGAGCTCCGCGGGAACGGTCACGAGATCGTTCGTGAAGCCCGACCGCGGCGAGGCGTCCTCCGGATACGAGCCCGACGGCTACTTCGAGAGCACGGTGAACGTCATAGGGCCGGGCTGGGACACGCTCCCGGTGGACCTGGAGTTCCGCTTCGCCGACGGAGCCGTCCTCAAGGACCGCTGGGACGGCAAATCGGCCTGGCGCCGGTACCGGTTCCTCCGTGCAGCTCCCATCAAGGATGCGCGCCTCGACCCGAAAGGCCAGCTGGCTGTGGACGTGCAGCCCCGCAACAACGCGCTCGCCGCCGAGCCCACCGGCGCTTTCGAGACCGGATGGACGGCGTGGTTCGGAGCCCTGTCGCAGTGGTTCATCGGAGGGATCTCACAGTGGCTCTGAGCCGCGGCGAGCGCCCCATACTCAGTGCGCTGCGACCGGTACCGGGATCCTGGAGACTCGTCGGGCTGCGGTTCCTGCTGGTGACCGTATCGTCGGCGCCGGCCCTGATTGCCGCGTTCGCCGGGCTGTCGTCGGGGCCCGCTCGCGAGCCCTATTTCACGGAGATCGGCGGTCGGCTCCCGCTCGTTCCGTTCGGCCGCCTCATGGGCAGCGTCTTTCCGGCGTTCGCGATGGCGACCATCGCCTGCTCCGCGATCGCCGTGCTCGGGGATCAGTTCCTCACCGGCGGCGGGCTCGCCCTGCTCGCCGCAGAGCGTCAAGTCGAGGGACGGCTCAGGGTTCTCAGAACGGTTCGCCGCGAGGGGGCAGCCTCTTTCTGGCCTTTTCTGCGGCTGATTCTCCTTGCGCTCGTTCTGTCGGGAACCGGGATCGTCGCGATCCGGTCGCTTTTCAAGGCGCTGGACCGCGCGGGCGCGCACGGAGGATGGACCGGCGCGACGCGATTGCTGACGCTGCCAGTGCTGTCCATGAGCCTCGTCATGCTCTGGCTGGCAACTGTGGGCGCATGGTTCTTCTGGTGCCGTGTCCTCACCGTAGCGGACGGGCGCCGCCGTGTCCGGCGTACCGGGCCGCTCGCGCTGCGCATCTTCTGGCGCCATCCTCTGCGATCGTGGGGCTTCTTCGTGGCGACCACGCTCGGTTCGACGCTCGCCTCGGGGGTCGTCGTCGGCGCGTGGTTACAGGCCGAGCCGAAGGGTGGAGGCAAGCTGCTGCCGTGGATCGTGGTCTGGCTTCTCATGCTCTCGGTGCAGGCCTTCGTCTGGCACTGGCTGCTGCGCGCCGGTGGCCTCCTCTACGCGTCCGGCAGTCTCGCGGACCTGCGTCTGCGGACGGACGCGCCGCTTGGCCTGCGATCCTGGATGCTCCGAAGGCTGCGGCGGAAGCCCGCGATCGTGCCGCAACCGTCCGCTGAGCTCACGCAGGAAGGCAACGGCGCGAGCGGCCGACCTATGGATCCTTCTTGAGCAGGACCGAGGCTCCGGTCCCGCCGCCGAGCGATGTCGTGAAGTCGTAGGTGATGTCGGTCGGAACGGGCGCCACCGTTCCGGAGATCGACTTGGTCGTGTATTTCAGCCCGATGAGGTAACTGCCCGGCTGTGGAACGATGAATGACGCGCCGGTCAGGCCCACGATCAGGGTGCCGGACCGATACGAGGCGCAATCGCCGGTGTAGGCGCGGGCCCATCCCTGAAGGACGGTGAACCGGGCCGCGTTGTTCGTGCTCGTATTCGACTGGGTCACCGTGACGACCTGATTCGGAACGGCCGTCGTGATCTTCGTCCAGTAGAAGAACACACCCGGCGAAAGGCCGAGGGCGATCTTCGAACCCGAGACTCTGTAGGCTATGTGGCCGAGCGCCGGCGCCGTTCCGGCGAGGACGTCCGCGCAGTCGACGTTGGTGGGCGTGATCAGGCCGGCCTGCGCGGTGAATGTCTCGCACTCCCCAGCCTGGGGCAGGTAGTTTACGTCGCCGCCGTACTGGGCGCGGTACGAGAAGGCGCCTCCAGCGGCCGGCGTCGTGAAGCTGGCGGACGTGGCCGTCCCGCTGCTCGAGAGAGCCACGTTCGCATCGGTCGCCACCACGAGCCCATTGCATGTGGCGTTGTCGAAGAGCGCAAAGGTGATCCTCCCCGTGGGGTCCGGCACCCCGACCGGCGTCCCCGGGCCCCTCGCGACCACCGCTTCGTCGTGGACGACCGTCCCGGCCGGCACGTTGGCCCCGGTGAGGTCGTTGTTCGCGGCATCCCGCACGTGCGTGACCACGCTAGGCACGCTCGCAGCCGTCAAGAACGGCTCGCACGGGCCGTCGGTCAGCGGGTAGTTCGCGTCTCCGCTGTACTGGGCGCGGTACGAGAAGGCGCCGCCGGCCGCCGGCGTCGTGAAGGTGGCCGAATCCGCCGTGCCGCTGCCCGAGAGCGCCACGTCCGCATCGGTCGCCACCACGAGGCCGTTGCACGTGGCGTTGTCGAAGAGCGCAAAGGTGACCCTCCCCGTGGGATCCGGCACGCCGACCGGCGTCCCCGGGCCCTTCGTGACCACCGCTTCGTCGTGGACGACCGTTCCGGGCGTCACCGTCGTGCCGGTCAAGTCATTGTGGGAGGAGTCATGCACGTGCGTGTCCACGGTCGCGACATTCAGCCCCAGGTCATCGGCCGCAGCCGGACACACGGCGACCAGCCCACAGGCGGCGAGCCCGATGCTCGTTCCGAGTCGTAGCACTCGATGGATGATCATCTCCGGAAGCCTCCCTCGTTGAAGAGATCGTGATCACTGAGCGAAAGGCGACATGGCCCATCTCCTGTTGGAGGAACGGGACCGTCTAGGGCTCCATCGCGTCGGCATCGAGGGGCTGCGCCTCGACCATGATCTCGACGCGGCGCGTCCACGTCTGCGGTTCCGCGTATCCCTCCGGGCCCCGGATGATCGCCTCGGCCTCGACGACGGCGGCGCCCGCGAGGAATCCAGGATCGCTGGTGCGCCCCGTGATCTTCACCGGATAGCGGGCCAGGCCGCCCGTGCACGGGCCCTCGGCGATCCCGTGCCCCGTCACCTCGCCCTGCGTGAGGACCACGTCGGCGTGGAGCCATCGATCCTCATCGCAGATCGCGAGGACGGTCACCGTCGTCTCGCCGTGCTCGCGCTCGACGTGAACCTGCGGATCGATGTTCAGAGTGATCGAGGGAACGCTGCTCCCTGGCCTGAGCTTGTCGACCGTCGTTCCGTCGCCGAGCTGGCCGAAGTCGTTGTCGCCCCAGCACAGGACGCCTCCATGCGCCTGGAGCGCGCATGTGTGGAAGTCTCCCGTCGCGATCTGCGTTGTCCTCCCGAGCGGCACGACCAGAAACGTCGGCCTGGTCGTCACGGCGGTCGGGAGCGATCGCGACGTGGTCGTACCGTCGCCGAGCTGTCCGTGGGAGTTGTCCCCCCAGCAGAACGCCCCGCCTCCGGCGGCGAGCCCGCAAGTGTGGACTCTGCCGGCCCCAACAGCGACCGTCCCGGAGAGCGCGAAGGGCGCGCCGATCAGGGTTCGTGAAGTCACGAGGGTCCCGTCGCCCAGCTCACCGCTCTCGCCGTGCCCCCAGCAGGCCCCCGTGCCGTCCGCGCGCAGCGCGCACGTCGAGTTCAAACCTGCCGTGATGGCAACCGCGCCGGAGAGTGAGGCGACCCCGTCTGGCGTCGAATTCGCCGGGCATCCGAAGATCCGGCAATCCCTGCGACCGAGCTCGCCGTTCAGGTTGGAGCCCCAGCAGCGCGCGCTCCCGTTCGCGAGGAGCGCGCACGTGTGGCTACTGCCCGCCGCGATCGCCACGGCGTTGGAGACGCCGGCAACCGGAACTGGGCTGCCGAAGGAGAAGAATCCGGTCTGGCTCTGGCCGACCTGTCCGTCAAAGTTCGTGCCCCAGCAGCTGACGGTCCCGTTGGCGAGAAGGGCGCAGGTGTGGAACGTACCGGCCGTCAAAGACACGGCATTGGAGAGATTCAAGACCGTCACGGGCGTGGGAGAGTCCCCGGGGCCGCCCGCAGAGCCGAGCTGCGCGGAGTCGTTCGTGCCCCAGCAGCGGGCTGTCCCGTTGGCGAGCAGAGCGCACGTGTGGGAGTCCCCGGCCGCCACCGCCACCGCACCCGTGAGGGGGCTCAGCGGATTGACGTTCACAGCGGTCAGCCGGACGGTGTTGGTGGAGCCGTCGCCGAGCTGGCCGTGCTGATTGAGCCCCCAGCACGACACCGTCCCGTTGCCGCGCACGATGCAGGAATGAGCCCTCCCAGTCGCGACGTCCCTCGCCGCGAAGCTGCCGCCCCCTCCGAGGACCGCGGATCCCTGGCTGGTGCCGGCGCCGGTCGTCCCTCGCCCGAGCTGCCCGAAAAAGTTCGCGCCCCAGCAGCGGGCGCTTCCGTCGGCCAGGACCGCGCACGTGAACTCCGCGCCTGCATCCACGGATACAGCGAGCGAGAGGCCGCTGACGGTGACCGGCGAGAGGAGGTTGCCCGTCGTCGTCACTCCGACCTGGCCCGACCCATTTCCTCCCCAGCACGAGGCTCCGCCGCTCGCACGCAGGGCGCACGTATGCAGGCCCCCGATCGTGATGGACACGGCATTGGTCAGGCCGAGGACGGGCGTCGGCACCAGCCTCGCGCTCGTGGTGCCGTCGCCGAGACGACCCTGGTCATTGAACCCCCAGCAGCGGGCGGTGCCGTCGGCCAGGAGGGCGCACGTGTGGAGGTCACCCGCATCCATGGCGACGACGTTGGCGAGACCGAAGACCGGGGCAGCCGTGAGCCGGCTCGTGGTCGTGCCGTCTCCGAGCTGTCCTGTCGCATTGGCGCCCCAGCATGTGGCGGTGCCGTTGGACAGCATGGCGCACGTATGGTTGCTGCCCACGGCGATCCCCACGGCCCCGCTGACGCCGACCGGGACCACGGGGACCGAACTGTCGGTGGTCGTGCCATCGCCGAGCTGTCCCTGGTTGTTGGCCCCCCAGCAGCGGACGGTGCCATTGGAGAGCAGAGCGCAGGTATGGCTGTTTGCCGCGGCAATGGACACGGCGTTGGTGAGGCCGCTCACGGCGACGGGCGTTATCCGTTGCGTGGTCGTGGCGTCACCGAGCTGCCCGAACTGATTGAACCCCCAGCAGCGCACGCTGCCGTCGAACAGCAGGGCGCACGTATGAGATCCGCCGGCAGACACCGCGAGAGCACCCGTGAGGCCGCTGACCTGGACAGGCGTGGGCTGAGTCGTCTGCGTGCCGTCACCGAGCTGGCCGACGGTGTTTTGCCCCCAGCAGCGCACGGTGGCGTCGTCCCGGACCTGGCAGGCATGCCCTTGACCCGCCGAGAAGCGTGCGGGAGGGTCGTTGAGCACGAGATCGCCCCGGGCCCGAGCCCGGGTCGCCGCGAGATCGACTCTCGAAGCGCCAAGGGTGACGAGTGTGGCGGCCAACGCCAGCATGGTGAGTGTGCGCATGCTCATGGTTCTCTCCCTGGATCTCGAGCCGCTCTCCGCCCGAGCTCTCATGTGGGGGCGCGTCCGTTCGCTCGACAGTGGCGTCCGAGCAGCTCCCCTCTACCAGGGATATCGAAATTGGGTCGCGGAACCCGACAGGTGCCGGCTCAGCGCAGAGAGTCGTACCTAAGTGACCCGAGGCGCACTCCGTGGAATCGACTGCGGTGTCGTCTTTCCCCTTCCTCTTGCGATTGTTCCCATAGAAAAGCGTCCCGTTGGCGGGAGGCGCCGACGGTGTGGGGCCAGGACGAGGAAAACTCTCGTCTCGTGAGGGAAGTGCGCTAGATTTCCACCGATGGCATCACTCGACCGGGAGCGCTGGAGGGCGGTCAGTCCCTATCTCGATCGCGCGATGGAGATGGCTCCCGAGGAGCTCGCCTCGTGGCTCGGCTCGCTGCGCGCGGGTCAGCCGGGGCTGGCCGCCGACGTGGAGGAGCTGCTCGCGGATCGCGACGCGATCAGTCGGAGCGGCTTTCTCGAGGATGCCGCGGTGCTGGTCCCGGCGTTCGCCCAAAAGGAGGCGCCCGACCCGGCTCCGCCAGGCGAGCCGACGGGACCGTCAGGGCCTCGAGATCGAATCGGATCTCCGCTGGAGAATGCCGGACCTTACCGCCTGATCCGACGGCTCGGAGAGGGCGGCATGGGGATCGTGTATCTCGCCGAGCAGACGGCGCCCATCCGGCGCGAGGTGGCCGTCAAGGTCATCAAGCCCGGGCTCGACTCGGAGAAGGTTCTCGCGCGCTTCCTGGTCGAGAGGCAGATCCTCGCGAACCTTAACCACGCGGGCATCTCGAAGGTCTACGACGCGGGCGTGACCGCGGACGGGCGGCCCTACGTCGCGATGGAGTATGTGGATGGTTCTTCGCTCACACGCTTTTGCGACGACCACCGCCTGCCCGTGGCCGGCCGGCTGGAGCTCCTCCTGCAGGTCTGCGCGGCGATCCAGCACGCGCACCAGAAGGGCATCATCCATCGCGACGTCAAGCCATCGAACCTGCTCGTGACGGTCGCCGACGGTCGCCCCCTCGTGAAGGTGATCGACTTCGGGATCGCCAAGGCCCTCCAGCCGTCCCCCGAGGAGGCGCTTCTCACGCAGACGGGATCGACACTCGGCACGCCGGAGTACATGAGCCCCGAGCAGGCGACCCTCGGAGACGTCGACACGCGCAGCGACGTCTACGCGCTCGGTGTCGTGCTGTACGAGCTGCTGATCGGAGTCCGGCCGTTCGAGGCGAAGGACATCCCGCGCGGGACGCCCTTGGCCCTGCTCGAGACGGTGCGCGACAAGGAGGTGCCGAAGCTCACCACGCGACTGCTCACCCTCCAGGGTACGGCGAACGATCTCGCATCTCTGCGAGGGACGGACCTCAAGGGCCTGCTGCGCCAGCTCGGCGGCGAGCTCGAGTGGATCACGCTGAAGGCGCTGGAAAAGCAGCCGTCACGACGCTACGCCTCCGCGGCTGAGCTGGCCGCCGACATCGAGCGCCACATGAAGGGCGAGCCGGTGCTGGCGGGCCCCCCGTCGACCCTTTACCGGTTGGGCAAGCTCGCGCGCCGTCATCGCATGGCGGTGGCCGCCCTGTCGGTCGTCGCCCTGACGATCCTCGCGGGAGGAGTTGTCTCCACGCTCTCCCTCGGCCGAGCCGTGCGCGCGGAGCGTCTGGCGCGCCAGGAGCTGCGCGAGTCGCTCCTCAACCAGGCCGTCATCCTCTCCAACAGCAGCGAGCTGGACCGGCGGGAGCGGGCTCTGACCGTCCTGAGCCAGGCGGCCACGATCTTTCCTGGCCTCGACGCTCGCAACGCCGCCCTCCGATCGCTTTCGATACCGGGATTCCACGTGATCAGGCAATGGAGCCCGTATGTCGGCGGTGCCGGGAACGTCTGGCCGGACCCACGACTCGAGCGCTACGCAAGAGCCGACAAGGACGGGTCCCTCTCGATCCGGGCGATGCGCGACGACGTCGAGCTGTTGCGCTTGCCTTCCGTGGGCGTCGTACCGGAGGGCGGCGTCTTCAGTCCGGACGGCTCGTGGCTCGCGGTCGAATACCGGGGCGAAGAGCTTCGTGTCTGGGACCTTTCCTCGCGCTCGGCTCGTTCTCTCGTCAAGACTTTCAAGGCGTTACGGTTCACACAGGACAGCACCCGGATCATCGCGAGCTCGGAGACGCACCTGCACCTCTTCGATCTGAGGTCGGGGCGCGAGCTGTGGCGAAGGCCGGTGGCGCCGTCGAGCCACAGCTGGATGGCCATGCATCCTTCCGGATCGCTGTTCGTAGCGCCGACCTACGGGAGCAGGAGGATCGAAGTCCGAAGGACCGAGGACGGGTCGGTGTACCGCACAATGGACGCTCCCGAGATGGGAATGATCGCGGAGTGGAGCGCGGACGGAAACAGCCTGATCACCACGCACCTGGACTTTTCGATCCGCGTGTGGGACTGGCCGGCTCTCGGGATCCCGCGGCTCGTGCTCCCGTACCATGCCGCCGAGACGACCTCGCTCGCGACCGATCCCAGCGGGCGCTGGCTGGCCACGAGCGGCTGGGACCGTCAAACCGCCTTCTTCGATCTGCACGATGGACGCCTGCTCCTGAGCCAGGTGGGGAACCGCGTGTACGCTGCCGCCGATCGGCCGGCGTTCTTGTGGACCAACGCCACGGACTGGAAGCTGATCGCATTCGATCCCTCATTCGCCCTCGAGACCATTCCCATGCACGAGAGCGGCAAGAGCCCCCGGCGCGTCGTTTTCAGTCCCGACGGTCGCCGGTTGGCGACGGCGGGCACCGACGGGGTGCGGGTCCTGGATCTGAGCTCTCGCGAGGTGCTCCATCTGCTCGATGGGGAGATCACCCTGGGCGTCCGATTCAGCACCGATTCGCGTCGGCTCCGTGCGATCACCCTGAGCGATGTCCGCTCGTGGCTCGTGGAATCGGATCCAGTCACGGGCAGGCTTCGTGCCGACCGTCAGGACCAGATCCATATCGAGAGACACACAGCGGACTCGGCGATCTCCGCGAGCCTCTCCGACGACGGAGAGCGATGGTTCATGATCGGCACGCACGCGGGGGCGAAAGGGCTCTCATTGACACAGGGGGGCTTCGACTCCTCGAAGACCGAAAGGATCGACGGTCTCGCCTCGGGCAGCAGTGAGCCACAGATCAGCCGCGACCGTCGATGGCTGGGATGGGGGAACTGGCACGGCCTCGATGCCGTGGTGACCCGCCCCGGCGGCAGCGATCCCCCGATCGTGTTCCCCGCGGGTACGTCCGCGAGGGTCGCGTTCACACCGGACAGCCGAACCGTCGCCATCGGCGGGTCCCAAGCGCTTCGCTTCTACGAGACAGGCACGTGGCGGCTCCTTCACGAGATCCCCCGTGTGCCCTTGAGCACCCACCCGCCCGATTTTGCGTTCACGCCCGACTCCCGGCTCTGCGCGGTGGCCCTGAGCGACCATGTCCTGCTCCTCGACACCGTTACGGCCGAGGAGCTCGGCACCCTGCCTGCGGATCAGCAAGCGCTCTCTTCCCTCGTGTTCAGCCCCGACGGCCGATACCTTGCGGCGGCGAGCCCGAGCCGTCATGTCCTGCTCTGGGACATCGCGAAGCTACGGGACCGCCTGCGCGAGCTCGGCCTCGATTGGGCGTCCCAGGCCGCGAACAAGGACTGATTCCGCGGCTCTTCCAGGGGGCCCTGGGGGCGCTCTGGCTCCCGGGCGTATATTCAGTTGCGGGAGGGGTGGGGGAGTCGAGTGGAACCCAGAATCTCGGAACTCATCGAAGCCGCCGAGCGAGGTGATCGGTCTGCTTCGGAGACGCTCTTCACCGCGCTCTACGCTGAGCTGCGCCGCCTCGCGCAGAGAGAGCTCGCCAAGCATGGCGGCCAGGTTACGCTCGGGGCGACCACTCTCCTGCACGAAGCCTATCTGGACATGGCCCGGCGGGAAGGTCTGGCCTTCCCGGACCGGGCGCGTTTCATGGGATATGCGGCACGGGTCATGCGCGGGATCATCATCGACCACGCGCGCAGCCGGTTCGCCCAGAAGCGGGGTGGACGCTTCGAGCTGACCTCGATCAGCACCGACGTGCCCGAGCACCAGGTCGACGACCGGGAGCTGACGCACATCAGCGAGGCTCTCGACGAGCTGGCACAGACCGAGCCTGCCCTGGCAGAAGTCGTCGACCTCAAGTTCTTCTGCGGCCTGACCTTTGCCGAGATCGCCGCGATGCGAAAGGTCTCGGAACGCACTATCCAGCGCGCATGGGACAAGGCCCGCATCTACCTCTATCGAAGCGTCCGCACCAATCTGTCCTCCTGAATTCCAGGTCCTCTGGACTCGTCATCCCGAAGGTAATCGACTTCCCGGTGACCCTCGTTAATTCGTTCCAATCACCACTGAGCCGTCATCGCTCACGTCCGAGGCGAACGAGTCGGTTCCATCCGGAAGCGTGCCCAGGTTGGCCATGCCGCCGACACTCGTCCAGCGGAAGGCACGGTTGCCGCTCGCGGTGCCCACGATGACCGATCCGTCGCGGCTGACGCGAGACGCCGTCGATTGTGTTCCCCCCGGAAGGAACCCTAGCCCCGAGAAGCTCTGTGCGTGTGCCACCGGTACCGCGAGGCACATCAGGAAGAGCGATGGCGCGACGACAGAGGCACGTTGTGTTTCGTTCATGGATCTCGCTCTCCGCACGAAGGGAAGGGGAAGTCTATCGACTCTCACCTGGGAGAAATATCCCGGATCCTTGTCCTTGCGTCCGCATCGCGTGTCCGTGAGATGACGCGAGATTGATCATCGGCAAGGATGTGCCGGGTCTGCTCCAGCAGGAACGACCGGCGGTCCAACAAGATGCGCCGCTTATCGTCCAAGATCGCCAGGATCTCGGATTGGGAATAGGGTGTCTTCCGGCCCGGGTCCCTGCCTGTCGGAGCCATGATCCGCTCGTCGGAACTGAAACGGAGGAGCTGTTCCCTCGTCGCCTCGAACTGTTCGTCGATCTTTGCCGGCGTGAAGTCGTCCGTCAGCAGCTTGTCGATTTCTCGCGCGAGCAACAGCCTGATGTCGTGGTCGTGTGACAGGTGCCGGTCGAGCGGGCTCTCCATGCTGTAGAACAGCGTGCTCTTGATGCGGCCGCGCCAGATCAAGCTGTTCTGCGGAAACCAGTGGGGTTTCTCGAAAAGGGAGTCAAGGTCCCACGCCATGACCTCGAAGTAGGGAGTCTTTCCCTCTTTCTTCGGCACCGCATAGAAGAAGACCTCATCGGCCGAATCGCCGTTCATCAGGATGCTGTTGAGGGCCAGAAACTCGATATATCGATCGATATCCATACGGCTTTCGAGCTCTTCGTAGAGAGCCGGACCCTGATTCACGAGCTTCCCGGCCAGCGACACGATCTCGCGATGCGCCAGCAGATACTCCTTCTCTGCGAGGCCGCCGGCCTTCTTGTCGTAATACACCGTCTTGAAACTGTTGACGGGCCCGCTGCCCCGGCCCGCGAAGGGCGAGCCGGACTCTTTCAGAAACTCATGGGGAGCCGTCACCATGTAGTACGGACCCTTCGGCCGTTCATTGACGATCAGCTCGACGTAGCGACCCCCCAAGGGGAAGAGATGGTGTTCGCCGTATATCCGGCATCCAAGATCCGTCGTGCTGAGTCCCCGGTCCTCCTGCATGCTGACCAGCTCGAATCTCCGCGACACCGGCTCTTCCGTCCCCGGGAACGAGAGCGCCGCATCGTCCTCCAGGTCGATCGCAAGGCACTTGCGGTAGGCGGTGAGGCAGTGCTCGCCATGAGTCTCCATCCTGGCGACGTCGGTCCAGCCGCCGTCGTTCAGGCGCAGCTTCGCGCCCTTGAATACGTGCCGGTGAAGAGGGTTGATGACCGGGATCCTGAACGCTGGATGGTGGAGGTTTTCGAGCTCGTATCCTTCATCCGCCTCGTCGATGGTCAGGGCGATCCTATCCACATCCGCCGCCCAGACGCACCGTGCCAGAAGGAGGGACGCGATAGCCGCAAGAAGAGTGAAACGTCGAACGGTGGCTCACCTCCTCAGCGCGTTTGGGACGCGAAGCTCATCATCCAGGCTAACCCGCCCGTGGCGCCAGCGCACTTCCCGCGCTTGCGAGGGTGATCGGGCGAGCGATGGAACTCAGAGGATAGACAGTTGTTTCCAGAGCAGGATGGCGGGCGGCCGGGACCCACCCGCGCGTGCCTGTGAACAGATCTTGGTCGCGAGTCGAGATCTGCGACTCGGAGGAGTCGAATCAGGACGTTCCATATCGCGGAAAAGTCTTGCCTCGTTCAAGCAGCCTCCATCATCATCTTCGCGAACGTGAGCATCTGTCCACACCCAGACTTCGAACAGCTCACGATTCTCACAGTATATTGAGCGGCCCATGGGGAGCATTATCACGAGCTGAGAGATCAGCATCCGCGCCTGGTGCGCGCTAGTTTGGCCGATGTGCGGGAATGCTGGTCCCCGCGGAAGGGAAGGGGACGAACGGTGATGTGGATCGATCGGCAGTCACGTGAGGCCGTGGGACGGCGGGCCCTGTTGCGATGTCAGTTGCTGTTTGTGGCGTGCGTGGGCTTCACGCTCGCGACAACGATGCAGGGAGCGGAGCCGCATTCTTCCGGTGGCGCTCTCGAATCCACGCTGGCGCTCGGTGTCGGGAGTTTCGTGAGCTCGCCCGCTTTCCCCGCTTCCCTGTCCGGGACACCTTTCCCCGGTGGACGCTCGGGACGGACCGTTTCCGTACAAGCTCCCGCAACCACCACTCTCATTGATTTCGACGATCTGCCCGAATACTGCGACGGCGTCGGGGCTCCAGCCCTGCACGACGAGTATCTCTCTCGAGGAGTCCGGTTCGCGGGCCCCCTTCCCGATGATGGCGGGGCAGCCGTCAGTCGATGCAACGGGACCTCTCCCCCGGGGTCCAGCTACCCCAACGTGCTCACGTTCTATGTCGGCACGCCACGACTCGTCCCGGGCAACCTTCGCGGCCCGGAGACGCTGACCTTCACGACCGTGGCGACCATGGTCCAGGTCTCCGCCGGGAGCGATTTCGGCGGCACACTCACGATGGAGGCCTTCGACTCGCGCGGCGTGCGCCTGTCGGTCGCCTCGATGCCGCTTCAGGCAACGCTCGTTCCACTTGCTATCCAGGCCGACGGGATAAAGACTGTCGTCCTTTCCTTCAGCGTAGACTTCGCGCAGCTCGATGACCTTCTCTTCGTTCGTCCCGCGGACTCCGACGGCGACGAGCTGACCGACGACCGCGAGGCCTTTCTCGGAACCAACTCCCTCGATCCGGATACGGACCACGACGGCCTGCGCGACGATTTCGAGGTGCGCAACGGATTCGATCCGCTCCATCCGGGTGAGGCGAGCCAGGACGCCGACACCGACGGCTTGACCAACGCGCAGGAACAGGATGCACTGACCGACCCGCTCGATCCCGATACGGACCGCGACGGGGTGAACGACGGCTCCGAGACCCTTCACGGCACGAACCCTCGCGACCCGGACAGCGATCACGATGGTCTGCAGGACGGAAACGAAGAGACGTACGGCACCGATCCACGCAACGCGGACTCAGACGGCGGCGGGGCCTCGGACGGCGACGAAGTCCTCTTCGACAGCACGGATCCTCTCTCACCCTTCGACGATGCCCGCATGGGCTTCGGGCTGGCTCTCCTTTCACACGGCGCCTTTCCGATCGACCCTTCCATTCCTGCGGCAGGCGACGTCATCGACCTGCCGACCGCTCCCTATGCGCGCGATTGCGCGCTGACATCGGACGGCGGGCTCGGGCTTGTCCTCGACGGCTACGGCCGCGTCTGGCTCATCGACCTGCGGTCCCGGCCTCCACGCCTGGCATCGGGCGTCAACCCGATCCTCGTCTCCAACTCGGGCACCGATGTCGCGACATCCGCCGATGGGAAGTTCGCGGTCGTCTGCGGCTGGGAGCAGCCAGACCCCGTAGTGATCGTCGATCTGCGCGCCCGGACCCAGCGAAGCGTCTTTCCCCTGGGTGAACGGTGCAACGTGGTTGACGTCTGCCCGGACGGGTCCGTCCTGGTGGCCTCCTTCGACCGCGTGCGCCGACTGCTGCTCGGGCCGTCGGGGGAGCTCGCAGACACCGGCGAAGCCTTCTCCATGCAGCACGTGACGAGCCTGGCATGCGGGCTCGATGGCCGGTCCGCGATCGTGACGACGTCTCAGCCCGACCTCGGCTTGATCTCGCTCCAGATCCCCGGGCTGATCCCTGTGGACGTCCGGACGCTCGACCTGGGTGGGTACGTCGGCGTGATAGGCCCCGACCGTGTGTACGCTCGCGAGGGATCCTTCCGGTCTGAGGGGGCGGTGGACGTGTTCGACTACGATTCCCGGACCGCCCAGATCGCCTCCGCGCCCCGCCTTCACATACCGCTATCCACCTATCCCTATGACGGAGCTGCCCTCGCTTTGGATCCGTCCGGGCGAAAGATCTTCGTCAGCGGATACGGGAACTTCTCGGTCTTCGACGCGGACAGCGGCGCGTTTCTGGCCTACCTGGGCAGCGGTGCGGGCCCTCTCTGCTTCGCGCGTCTCGCCGACCGGGACGGCGACGGCCTGACCGATCAGGATGAGCTCGGCAGGGGAACGGATCCCCTGAACGCTGACACGGACGGCGACGGACTGCGCGACGGTTTCGAAGTCGATCACGGATTCGACCCGCGCGTGCCCGGTGGGCAGCACCTCGACCCCGATTCCGACGGTCTCGACAATCTCGCGGAGCAGGCGGCGGGCACCGACCCTAACGACCCGGACACGGACGACGACGGCCTCCCCGATGGGGCCGAAGTGCAGGCCGGCTCCAATCCCCTCGACCCGGATACGGACGATGACGGTGTGCTGGATGGCGCGGACAACTGTCTCGTCACGCCGAATCCAGGTCAGGCCGACACCGATGGCGACTTCGTCGGGGACGCGTGCGAGTGCCGGTTCGTGAAGTGCGGCCCACCCTCCGATCCCTGCCTGACGGGAACCGGCGTCTGCGACAGCGCCACGGGGGCGTGTCTCTATCCGAGCGCGCCCGATGGAACGGGATGCGACGACGCCGACGCGTGCACGCGGAACGACGCCTGCCATGCCGGAGCGTGCCTTGGCCTAGCGCTCGTTCCCAAGATCGATTGCGACGACAGGAACCGTTGCACGGCGGACTCCTGCGATCCCGAGCGGGGCTGCGTGCACGCGCCGATCGTCTGCCGCGACGGCGATCCAACGACCATCGATTCCTGCGATCCGCTGCGCGGATGCGTGTTCACGTCGCGAACGGGCGCGGGTCCGCTTCCGAACGGGTCGCTGCAGACAGGGGGCCGCTGAGCGTCCGGGATCGGAGCGACGGGGTCGAGTCCCGCTCGGCGCCGCCGCTTCTAGCCAATGTCGTCGCCCGCCCCCTTCGGGGATCCC
>Ga0207644_10000370_pt1 | contig 29393 bp, 32 predicted proteins | sample KBSS73metaG_FD_184326 | JGI IMG/M metagenome (GOLD analysis project Ga0207644, IMG submission 184326) | Switchgrass rhizosphere microbial communities from Kellogg Biological Station, Michigan, USA - KBS S7-3 metaG (SPAdes) (version 2) | ecosystem: Host-associated > Plants > Roots > Rhizosphere... | reverse complement strand
CGACGTGCATCCACGCCTCGACAGCCTGATCCAGGAACGCGCCGCCCAGTCCATGTCCGGCGTTGGCCAGCAGCACATCCACCGGCCGGTCCCCGACCTTTTGCAGAAGTTGCTCCACGCCAGCGCGGGTGGCGAGGTCGACTTGGATGTGGTCGACCCAGACGCCCGCCCCGCCCAGCGCCTGCGCGGCCTCGACGATCTCGGGCGTGTCGGCAGCGATGACGAGATCGTAGCCCGCGTCGGCGGCGATACGGGCAAGGGCGTAGCCGATGCCGGACGAGGCGCCGGTGACCACGGCGAGCGGGCGAAGCAGGTTGTCCATGGCGGAAGGTCCTTGTGGGAGGAGCCGGTCTCGACGCCCAACCTTGCGCGGGTCCCGCGGTTCCAGCGCCTGGAGAGCTTTCAATCATTCGCCTAAGGAGGGGCCATGGACCTCGAGGCGTTCCTGGGTCGCCCGCCCCCGGTGGTGGCGCGCGAACTGATCGGATGGACCCTGACGCTCGACGGCGTGGGCGGGCGCATCGTCGAGGCCGAAGCCTATCATCACGAGGACCCCGCCTCGCACAGCTTCACCGGCCGGACCGCGCGCAACGCCGCCATGTTCGGACCGCTCGGTCGCGCCTACGTCTATCGCTCCTACGGGATCCACTGGTGCCTGAACGTGGTCTGCGGCGCGAGCCCCGGCAGCGCGGTCCTGATCCGCGCGCTGGAGCCGACGGCCGGGCTCGAGGTCATGCGCGTGCGGCGGGGCCTGACGGAGGCTCGCGCCCTGTGCTCAGGCCCCGGCAAGCTCTGCCAGGCGCTCGGAGTGACCCGAGCCCACGACGGAGAGCCGCTCGACCGCCCGCCCTTCGCGCTGCGGCCCGGGCCGAACCACGGCGTGGTCAGCGGCCCCCGAATCGGCCTCACCCGCGGCGCGGACACGCCGTGGCGGTTCGGCGAAGCGGGCTCCCGCTTCCTGAGCCGCCCTATGCGTTAGGGCGAGGCCGCCACCGCCGAGGTCGGCGCGAAGGCCTTACCGAGATCGAGGACGCCCCAGCCGTAGATCTCGTCCGGACCCGGCGTTCCAAGGTCGCGCGCCGACGCCAGCAGACGCTCCAAGGCCGCCGGCCCGTCGAGTTCCGGATGGGCCTCCATCACGAGCGCCAGGGCCCCCGCCACGAAGGGCGCCGCGAAGGAGGTGCCCGAGGCGTATCGGCAGGTCTGTCGGCAGTCGGTCAGGATCCACTCGCCCGGCGCCAGGACGTAGCGGTCCCGCGCCGCGCCGGCGCGGTTCGTCCAGTCCGTGATATTTCCCTCGAACGTGGCCGCGCCGACGGCCACCATCGACTTGGAGAAGCGCCTGTCGGCGGAATAGGCGGCGGGCCAAGCCGGGCCGTCCAGGCGACCGTTGCCGGCGGCGACCACCACGACGGCGCCGCTTGCGATCACTCGTCCCAGGGCCGCCTCGAATACCGCGCCCATCGGATGCTTGCCTTCCACCGGAAGGATGACGATGCGCACCCGCTGCTCGGCCGCGTAATCCAGGGCGCGGGCGATGTCGCTAGGCCAGAAGGCGCACTGGCCCTCGTGGCCGCCGTCCATGTCGGCGCGGATCTCCAGCAGGGTGGCGTTGTAGGCCACGCCCACGGTGCCGTAACCGTTCAACCGCGAGCCGAGCGGCTGAGCGACCCAATAGCCATGACGGTCGTCGACCTCCGCATGCCTCTGGGGAAACAGGTCGACGGACTGGGCGCTCAGATTGCGCGCCAGGTCCCGCGGCCGATGGCCGAGGCCGCAATCCACCAGGGCGATGCTGACCCCGCGTCCGGTGTAGCCCGCCGCATAGGCCGCCTCCGCCCCGATGGCGCGCAGCGGCCAGGACCGACGAAACTCGAGGCTGTCCGGCCGCGGCCGGGCCACGCGGGCCGACGCCGTCTCGGGCGTCAGCGCCAAGGTGGCGGCCAGCGCCGCCAGACAGGCTTTCAACAGGCTGCGGCGGCCTCGACGATCCACCCGGAACCCTTTGGCTTGACGCTGAAATTCGGCGCCTGGGGTGCAGGATGCGTCCGGGCGCGAACGGCCGCAAGCGTGGCGGGCGCTTAAAGCGCGCCCACCAGATAATCGGCGGACGAGACCTTGAATTCGCCGGGTTCTTCGACGTTGAGCTGCGTCACCACGCCGTCCTCGACGATCATCGAGTAGCGCTGCGAGCGCACGCCCATGCCGAACTTGGTTCCGTCCATCTCCAGCCCGATGGCCTTGGCGAAGTCGCCGCTGCCGTCGGCCAGCATGGCGATGTCTTCGCCCACCGCCTGGTCCTCCGCCCACGCGCGCATGACGAAGGCGTCGTTGACCGAGATGCAGGCGATCACATCGACGCCCTTGGCCTTGATCTCCTGGGAGCGGTGCTTGAAGCCCGGCAGGTGCTTGGCCGAGCAAGTGGGCGTGAAGGCCCCAGGCACGGCGAACAGCGCCACCTTCCGGCCCTTGAAGAAGGCGTCGGTGGTGACGGGCTTGGGCCCATCCGCGGTCGCCTCGGTGAGCTGCACGCTGGGCAGACGGTCGCCAACCTTGATCGTCATGGGATCCTCCAAGTCGTATCCAGCCCAGATAGCGACGCTCGCGCGCGCTTCCAACCACGCTCAACGCTTGAAAGGCGCGCATTCCCGGCCAAAGCTGCATCCATGGATCGCAGCTTCCTCGCCGGCCAGCTTCTCATCTCCATGCCGGGGATTTCCGACCCGCGCTTTGAACGCACCGTGATCCTCATCTGCGCCCATGACGACAGCCACGCCATGGGGCTGGCGTTGAACCGCCCGGTCGAAGGCCTCAACGTCCCCGACCTGCTGACGCGGCTGAACATCAAGTCCGAGATCAAGGCGGCGGCGGACCTGGTGCTGCTGGGGGGACCGGTCGAACGGGAGCGCGGATTCGTCCTGCACACCGACGACTACCACGGCGAGCATTCCATCGACGTCGGCGGGGGTATGGCGCTCACCGCGACGCGCGACGTGCTCGAAGCCCTGGCCGAGGCCGGCGGGCGCCCACGGCGCGCCCTGCTGGCGCTCGGCTACGCCGGCTGGGGCGCGGGCCAGCTCGAGAATGAAATCCGAGAGAACGTCTGGCTGATCTGCGAGCCCGACGAGAACCTGGTCTTCGACCAGGACCATCGCAGCAAGTGGTCGCGGGCGCTCGCCAAGCTCGGCATCGATCCCGAGCGGCTGAGCTTCGCCGCCGGTCGAGCCTGACCCCGGATCAGACCGCTGTCTTGCGCGGAGGCCCGTCGAAGGCCGCCGCCACATAGGCCCCCGCCGCCTCGGCGCTGAGCGGCGGCGCGAAGACGTAGCCCTGGGCGAAGCCGCAGCCCAGGTCGGCCAGCCGCCGGGCCTGCGCCTCGTCCTCGACGCCTTCCGCCACCACGTCGAGGGCCAGGTCGCGGCCCAGACGGATCACCGAGGCGACGATCTTCGCCGCGCCCGGATCGTCGCTCATGCTGCGGACGAACCAGGCGTCGATCTTGAGGGTGTCTATGGGCAGGCGGGTCAGGTAGGCGAGCGAGGAAAAGCCGACGCCGAAGTCGTCCAGCGCAAGCTTCAGCCCGGCGGCGCGGAGCTTCTGCAAGGCGGCTGCCGCCCGCTCGGGGTCGCGCATCACCTCGCCTTCGGTCACCTCCAGCTTCAGCGCGCCAGGCGGCAGGCCGCAGCATCGGCGAAGCTCGGCGGCCTCGGCCACCAGCTCCGGCCGCTCCAGTTCGCCCGCGGTGAGGTTGACGGCCACCGTCAGCTCGGACGCGCCCGGGTGGTCGGCGCGCCAGGCGGCGAGCTGGGTCGCCGCGGCCCGGCGCATGGCCTGGCCCAGGCTCGCCATCAGCCCCAGCTCCTCGCAGGCCGGCAGGAAGGCCGATGGATTGAGCAGACCGCGGCGCGGATGGCGCCAACGGACCAGGGCCTCGAATCCGGCCAAGGCCCCGTCCGCCAGGCGCACGACCGGCTGGTAGAAGGCGGTGAACTCGTCGCGGCCGATGGCGTCCGCCAGCTCGCCTTCCAGCGCCAGGCGGGACAGCCCGTCCGATCCGGGAATGGCCGGCGCAGGCGCCCCGCGCGCGGTCTTGGCGGCCTCCAGCTTTTTCTCCGCCCGGCGCAGCAACTCGGTGGCTTCGGGCGCCTCGGCCCCGCCCGCGGCGTCGACCCGCGCCAGCGACAGCTTGGGCGTGATCGCCAGTCCGGCGATCCGCAACGGCCGCTCCAGCTCGCGGCGCAGCGTGTCGAAGTTGGGCGAGAGCGGACGGGGGCACAGGATGGCGAACTCGTCCTCGCCGATCCGCGCGGCGATCGCCTCGGCAGGCGCGGCGGCGGCGAGCCGTCCCGCCAGCGTGGCCAGGACCAGATCCGCCCGCTCATGGCCGAGCGCTTCGTTGAGCCGGCGCAGGCGGTCGAGGTCGGCGACGATAAGCTGATGCCCGCCCGGCGCCTCCAGCCGGACCCGCGCGGCGCGGATGAAGCTGCGGCGGTCGAGAAGGCCGGTGAGCGGATCAAGCTCGGCCTGGGCGTTCGGCGCATCGGCGGCCACGACGCCGGCGGCGCGGCCGTCTTCCAGCCAGGTCCCCCGCCAGACCACCGGCTCGGTCCCGCGCAACCGGAACCGCACCTGCACCCGGCCGCCCGGCGGACGCGGCTGCAGAAGTTCGTCGGCGAAGCGCCGGTCCTGGGGCAAGGCGAGCGCGCGCAGTGCGCCGGCCGAGGCGTCGGGAACCAGCGGCGAGAGGCCCAACGCACGCGCCGCGCCGGTCAGGCGCAGGCGATCCTCCTTGGGCGACCATGACCAGAGGGCGGTCTCGCCCGCGCCTACGGCGGCGAGCGTCGCGGCGGCGTCCCAGATCCAGCCCTCGTCCGGCATCGGTCGACCCACACGCCCCGTCCGGGGCGCTCCCGCTTCGGGGGCCGCTAGACCGACACCCCCTCGTCCGGCCCATCGAGCTCGCCGAAGGGCGACAGCTGGCCGAACAGCAAATGGTCTCGCCAAGCGCCGTTAATTTTCAAATAAGCCTTGGCGTAGCCTTCCTCGACGAAGCCCGCTTTCACCAGCAGGGCGCGGGAGGGGGCGTTTTCCGGGATGCAGGCGGCCTCCAGCCGATGCAGGCCGAGCTGGCGGAAGGCGAAGCGCATCATGGCGCGCACCGCGGCCAGGGTGTGCCCCTGGCGGGTGAACGGGCGCCCGCACCAGTATCCGATCGCTCCGGTCTGAGCGACGCCGCGACGGACGTTGGAGAGGGTGATCCCGCCGGTCAGGGCGTGGTCGGCGCTGCGGATCACGAAGAACGGATAGGCGGCGCCCAGTTCGCGGTCGCGGGCGTAGGCGATCAGGCGGCGGCGGAAGGCGGCCCGTGTCAGGTCATCGGCCGGCCAGGTGGGCTCCCAAGGCTGCAGGAAGCCGCGCGAGCCCAGGCGCAACTCGCGCCATTCGGCGAAGTCGGCGGCCCGCGGTGGCCGCAGATAGATTCCTTCGCCCTCGATCCGGAGACCGCTTTCCGGGGCGATCCAATCCAGTAAGGCCATGAAGGAAGGGTCCGCCTTTTCGGACCTGCGTCAAGGGCTTGGCCGCAAGGGCTAGCCGAACAGGGCCCGCTCGAACGCCGGGACCGCCTTGAGCGCGGGCTTGGGACCCAGCACCGCCACCGAGGCCTGGCGCCGTTCCAGGATCGTGCCCATCAACCCCGCCAGATCGTCGGGCGTCACCGCATCGACCTCGCTGGCGATGGTTTGCGGGTCCAGCACGCGGCCGAACAGCAGCACCTGGCCGGCGGCCTGTTCAGCGCGGGCGAGCGGCTGCTCGCGGGCCATGAACATGGAGCCCTTGAGCTGGGCCTTGGCGCGGGCGAGCTCGGCCGGCCCGACCGGGCGGGTCAGAGCCGCCAGTTCGGCGGCCGTCACTTCCACCAGCTCGGCCGCGTCGCCAGCCGCACAGCCGGCGAAGATCCCCAAAACGCCGACGTCGGAATAGGTCTCGGCGTAGGCATCGATGGCATAGGCGAGGCCCCGTTGCTCGCGCGCCTCCTGGAACAGCCGCGAGGCCATGCCCCCGCCCAGGATCTCGGCCAACAGCCTCAGGGTGAAATAGTCGCGATCGCAGGCGCCGACGCCCGGCAACAGGATAACCAGGTTCGCCTGCTCCAGCTTGCGCGCCGCGGGGCGACGGCCGCCGGCGAAGGTCGCCGATTGCTCGGGGGGCGGGTCTGCGGGGGCGGCCTGGCCGAAGTCCCGCTCGGCCAGGCGCAGCACCTCGTCCTCGTCCACGGCGCCGGCGGCGCTCACCACCAGGCGGTCGGGGGCGTAGAGCGCCGCCCGCCAGCGGCCGAGCGCCTCGGGCGTGGCCGGCTCCAGCGTCTGCGGCTGGCCCAGGATGGACCTTCCCAGCGACTGGCCTTCGAAGGCGGCCGCCTGAGCGAGCTCGAAAACCAGGTCGTCGGGGGTGTCGGCGGCCTCGGCGATCTCCTGGCCGACCACCTGCTTCTCGCGGACGAGGTCGTGGGCCTCCATGTGCGGGCGCAGCACCAGGTCGGCGATCACCGCCGAGCCAAGGTCCAGGCCGCCGGCCAGGGCGCGGACCTGGAAGCTGGTGCGCTCATAGCCGGTCGCGGCGTTGATGTGCCCGCCTTGCGCCTCGACGGCCTCGACGATGGCCTTGGCGGAGCGGCCGCCCGCGCCCTTGAACACCATGTGCTCCAGCAGATGCGACCAGCCCGATCGCGCCGCGTCCTCGAACCGGGCGCCGCGGCCGGCGACCACCGACAGGGCGACCGTCTGCAGGCCCGGCATCGGGTCGCAGACGACCCGCACCCCGTTGGCGAGCCGCCGGACGGGCGGACTCCCGCCCTCAGGCCTCGGCGAAGGCGCGGACATAGCCCTTGATGGTCTCCGCATCGGCGGCGAGCCGCTCGAAACGCTCGGGTCGGTCGGCGAGGTCGGCCACGCCGCGAGGCAGACCGGGCGCGACGCCGGAGACCTTGGCCACGTCCTCGGGGAACTTGGCGGCGTGGGCGGTGGAGAGCACCACCACAGGGCCGGGCGTGTCCGGCGTCTTCGCCAGCGCGGCCACGCCCACGGCCGTGTGCGGGTCGATCAGCTGGCCGGTGGCGTCCAGAGTGGAGACGATGGCGCGCGCGGTCGCCTCCTCGCCGACGCCGACGCCGCGGAACAGGCCGCGCATCTGCGCCAGGGCGGCGGGCGGGATGTCGATGGCGCCGTCGCGGGCGAAGCCCTCGAAGGCCCGCGCCGTGGCCTGGGCGTCGCGGTCGACGGCGTCGAAATACAGCCGCTCGAAGTTCGAGGCCGACTGGATGTCCATCGCCGGGCTCATGGTGGCGTGGACCTGGCCGCGGGCGTAGCGGCCGGTCTCCAGGGCGCAGGCCAGAATGTCGTTGGAATTGGTCGCCACCACGATGCGGGAGATCGGCAGGCCCATGCGCGCGGCGACATAGCCGGCGAAGGCGTCGCCGAAGTTGCCCGAGGGCACGCAGAAGCTCACCGGCCGGCGCGGCGCGCCGAGCGCCACCGCGGCGGTGAAGTAGTAGACGCACTGGGCGGCGATGCGGGCGAAGTTGATCGAGTTGACCCCGGAAAGGTCGGCGGCCTGGCGCAGCGACGCGTCCTGGAAGGCCTGCTTCACGATCGCCTGGCAGTCGTCGAAGGTGCCGCTGACGGCCACGCAGGCGACGTTGTCCTCGATCGCCGTAGTCATGAAGCGCCGCTGCACGGCGCTGATGCGGCCCTCGGGGAAGAGGGCCACGACCTTGACGTTCTTGCGGCCGCGAAAGGCCTCAACCGCCGCGCCGCCGGTGTCGCCCGAGGTGGCGCAGAGGATCGTCTGCACACGGTTCTGGGCGCCCAGCACATGGTCGTACAGACGCGCCAGGATCTGCATGGCCACGTCCTTGAAGGCGAGGCTGGGGCCATGGAACAGCTCCGCCAGGAAGGCGTCCGGCCCGATCTGGACCAGGGGAACGACGGCGGCGTGATGGAAGGTGGCATAGGCCTCGCGGCACATGGCCAGCATGGCCTCGGGCGGGATCTCGTCGCCGGCGAAGGCGCCGATCACCCGGGCGGCGACCTCGTGATAGGGCCGTCCGGCGAAGGCCGCGATCTCCTCGGCGGAGAAGATCGGCCAGGTCTGCGGCACATAGAGCCCGCCGTCGGGGGCCAGGCCCGCCAGCACGGCGTCCACGAAGCCCACCGCGGGCGCGCCGCCGCGGGTCGAGATGTAGCGCATCAGCTCTTCCGCCGTTTCAGGAGCATGGCGGCATAGACGCCGACCAGGGCCGCGGCAAGGCCGAACCAGGTGAGCGCGTACTCCAAGTGGCGGTTGGGGATGTCCGTCGGCAACGGCGCGGGCTGCAAGGCCGGGAACTCCGGATTGGCCGTGGTTTCGGCGAACAGCATCACCGGCGCGGGCTGCGGCGCGCCCAGCGCGAGCGCCATGGCGGTCACGTCGCGTGAGAACCAGTGGTTGGCGGCGGGCTGGTTGGCGGGCGCGAGCGCGTTCGCCCGGTCCGGTCGGCGCAGCACGCCGCTGAGCGCGGTCGACGTCGTAAGCGTGCGGTCCACGGCGGGCCGGGCCGAGACGGTGTCGGCGACGAAGCCGCGGTCCACCAGGATCGTGCGCCAGCGCAGGCTCGACACCGGGCAGGCGGAGATCAGGCGCCAGCCGGCCTGGCCGTCCTTGAGCCCATAGAGTTCGAGGAAAGGTGCGGCCGAGAGCCCCGGGCATGTCGCGCCGACCCGGGTGAAGTCGACGTCCCGGCCCTGCGCCGCGGCGTCCAGCACCGGCCCGATCGGCCGCGCCGGGGCGCTCTTCAGTGCGGCCACATGGGCGAGCAGCGCCTCTTTCCATTTGAGGCGCTGGAGCTGCCACACCCCCAACCCGACCAGCAGGGCGAAGGCGATCGCGACCGCCAGGGTCAGACCGAGCGGGAATCCGCGCGCGCCCGCCCGCGGCCCCGCCTCAGCCATGACCGGCGCCGCCGGCCGTCACGTCAGGCTCCGTGAGCGCCGAAGATCACGTAGATGAAGGCGAACAGGAACAGCCACACCACGTCGACGAAGTGCCAGTACCAGGCCGCCGCCTCGAAGCCGAAATGCTTCTGTGGTGTGAAGCCGCCGCCGAGCAAACGGCCCAGGCAGACGATCAGGAAGATGGTTCCGATCAGGACGTGGAAGCCGTGGAAGCCGGTCGCCATGAAGAAGGACGAGCCGTAGAGGCCGGCGTTCGAGGCCTCGGGGCTGAAGAAGTACTTGTGCTCGAGGATGTGGTGGTACTCGAAGGCCTGGATGCTGGTGAACAGGATCCCCAGCAGGATGGTCAGCGCCAGGCCGATCTTGGCCGACTTGCGGTCGCCTTGCTGCAGAGCGTGGTGGGCCCAGGTGACGGTGGTGCCCGACAGCAGCAGGGTCAGGGTGTTGACGAGCGGCAGGTGCCAGGCGGGCACCGTCTCCACGCCATGCGGCGGCCAGGTGGTCCAGGCGCCCCTCACCTCTTCGATCGAGGAGAGGGTGCGATGGCCGTGGAACAGGGCCATCTCGAAGAACATCCAGAACCACGCCACGAAGAACATGACTTCGGAGACGATGAACAGGATCATGCCGTAGCGCAGGCCGATGGAGACCACCGGGGTGTGGTCGCCGCGGTTGGCTTCCTTGACCACATCGGTCCACCAGCAGGCCATGGTCAGCAGCACGCCGAACAGGCCGAGATAGAACAGCGCCGGGTCGCCCTTGGAGATGCCGAACAGGCCCTTCATCCAGGCCACGCCGCCCATCGCCATGGCGGTGGCGGCGATCGAGCCGACCAGCGGCCACGGGCTTGGGTTCACCAGGTGATAGTCGTGCTTGACGCCTTCGGCCATTGCGGTCGCGATCCCTCAAAATCCCCTGGCGGCCGCACGCGCGCCTGCGCGCGCTGGGCGGGCCGTCCGGGCACGCTATAGCCTCGCGTCGCAGCCTACGCCAAGGGCTTTCAGCGGGAACGGCCTCAGCTCTTCGGCGCCGCCGCGGCCGGAGCCGGGAAGAAGGTGTAGGAGAGGGTGATCTCCGTCTGGCCGCGCGTCTCGAAATCGGTCTCGTACTTCGGATCGACGAAGTAGAGCACCGGCATCTCCACCGTCTGCTTGGGTCCGACCGTCTGGTCGGTGAAACAGAAGCACTGCAGCTTCTTGAAATAGGGCCCGGCCTGCTCCGGCACCACGTTGAACACCGCCCGGGCGGTGACCGGCTTGTCGGAGGAATTGGTCACGCGGAAGAAGGCGATCTTGGTCTCGCCGAGCTTGGCCGTCTGAGCGGTCTGCAGGGCTTCGAAGGTCCACGGCAGGTCGCGGAGGTTGGCGTCGAAGCGGATGGTCACCTCGTGGCGGCTCACCTGGGTCGGCGCGACCTTGGCGCGGCTGACGGTGCCGTCGAACCCGGTCACCTGACAGAACACCCGGTAAAGCGGGACCGAGGCGAAGGCCGCACCCACCATGCCGAAGAACACCGCGGCGCAGATCAGCGCCACGCGGCGGTTCCGGCGGGCCTGTTGCTGGCCGGCGCTAGAAGGGGCGTTGGGCGACATTGCCCCCCAGCCTGACGAGGGTGACGACGAACACCAGCAGGACGAACAGCGCCAGCCCGATGGCCAGGGCCAGGTTGCGGCCGCGGCGAGCCTTGCGCTCGGCCTCGCCCTCGCGCCTGGGATCGCTCATCGCACCAGCTCCAGCGGGGCCCAGCCCGCCAGGTGCTCGACGAGCAGGGTCGCGAACAGCAGGGTCAGGTAGAGGATCGAGAAGGCGAACAGGTTGCGCGCGTCGCGCGCGCCCTCCCGCACGCCGTAGAGGCCATGGTCGTCGGTGCGCGGATCGGCGCTTTCGCCGGCGCGGCTGCGGTGCAGGCGGAAGGCCAGGATCAGGAAGACGAGGCCGCCGAGCACCGACACCGCCAGGTAGGCGGCGCCGCCAAGGCCCGTGAAGGCCGGCGCCACGCACAGCGGCGCGAACAGCAATGAATAGATGAGGATTTGCCGACGGGTGGCCCGCGCCCCCGCCACCACGGGCATCATCGGCACCCCGGCCCGAGCGTAGTCGTCGCTGGCGTAGAGCGACAGCGCCCAGAAGTGCGGCGGGGTCCACATGAAGATGATCGCGCAGAGCAGCCAGGCGTTGAGCGGCGTGGCGCCTGCCGCGGCGGCCCAGCCGATCACCGGCGGCAGCGATCCGGCTAACCCGCCGATGACGATGTTCTGCGCCGTCGAGCGCTTCAGCCAAGCGGTGTAGACCACGGCGTAGAAGAGGATGGTGAAGGCCAGCAGGCCGGCCGCCAGCCAGTTCAGCGCCATGCCCATCAGCATGACCGAGAACAGCGACAGCACCACGCCCAGCGCCAGCGCGTCGGCTCCCTGCACCCGCCCCGCCGGCAGCGGGCGGCCGCGGGTGCGCCGCATCTTGGCGTCGATGTCGGCGTCGTACCACATGTTCAGCGCCGCCGACGCGCCGGCGCCGACGGCGATGCAGAGGATGGCGACGGCGGCCAGCACCGGGTGCAGCGGCCGACCGGCGCACACCAGGCCGGTGAACGCGGTGAACACCACCAGCGACATCACCCGCGGCTTCAGGAGCTGGAGATAATCCTGCCACCGGGCCGGCGTGCGGACGTTGGGGTGGGCCGTAGCCATGGCCATGACGATACTCTCAAAGTTCTAAGGGCGCGCGCCATGCCGGCGCGCGCCCCAGATGCGGTTCGCGGGTCTCCGGCCCTAGTGGCCGGCGTCCGGGCCGACCACCGGCAGTTCGTTGAACTGGTGGAACGGCGGCGGCGAGGGCAGCGTCCACTCGAGCGTGGTTGCGCCTTCGCCCCAGGGATTGGCCTCGCCCTTGCGGCGCATGACCATGGCCTCCAGCAGCATGATCAGGAAGACCCCCACGCCGACCAGGGTGATGGCGTAGCCGATCGACGAGACCTTGTTCCAGAAGGCGAAGGCCTCCGGATAGTCCACGTAGCGCCGGGGCATGCCCTGCAGGCCCAGGAAGTGCTGCGGGAAGAAGATCAGGTTCACGCCCACGAACGTGATCCAGAAGTGCAGGGCGCCCAGCCACTCGCGGTACTTCACGCCGAAGATCTTCTCGAACCAGTAGTAGAAGCCGGCGAAGATCGCGAACACCGCGCCCAGGCTGAGCACGTAGTGGAAGTGCGCCACGACGTAATAGGTGTCGTGCAGGCTGTAGTCGATGCCGGCGTTGGCCAGCACCACGCCCGTCACGCCGCCGACGGTGAACAGGAAGATGAAGCCCATCGCCCAGAGCATGGGCGTCTTGAAGTCGATCGACCCGCCCCACATCGTCGCGATCCAGCTGAACACCTTCACGCCCGTGGGCACCGCGATGACCATGGTGGCCGCCACGAAATAGGCCCGCAGATTGATGTTCATGCCCACCGTGTACATGTGGTGGGCCCAGACGATGAAGCCGACGAAGCCGATCGCCACCATGGCGTAGGCCATGGCGAGGTAGCCGAACACCGGCTTACGGCTGAAGGTCGAGACGATGTGGCTGATGATGCCGAAGCCCGGCAGGATCAGGATGTAGACCTCGGGGTGGCCGAAGAACCAGAACAGGTGCTGGAACATCACCGGGTCGCCGCCGCCTGACGGACTGAAGAAGTGCGTGTTGAAGTTGCGATCCGTCAGCAACATGGTGATGGCGCCCGCCAGCACCGGCAGCGACAGCAGCAGCAGGAAGACGGTCACCAGGATCGACCACACGAACAGGGGCATCCGGTGCAAGGTCATGCCCGGCGCGCGCATGTTGAAGATGGTGGTGATGAAGTTGATGGCGCCGAGGATCGAGCTGGCGCCCGCCAGGTGCAAGGCCAGGATCGCGCAGTCCATCGCCGGGCCGGCGTGGCCCGTGGTGGAGAGCGGCGGATAGGCGGTCCAGCCGCCGCCGAAGCCCTTGCCGGGCCCGCCGTCGACAAACATCGAGGTGAGCAGCATCACCCACGAGGCCACCAGCAGCCAGAACGAGATGTTGTTCATCCGCGGGAAGGCCATGTCCGGCGCGCCGATCATCAGCGGCACGAACCAGTTGCCGAACCCGCCGATCATCGCCGGCATGACCATGAAGAAGATCATGATGAGGGCGTGCGCCGTAACCACCGCGTTGTAGCCGTGCTTGGAGGCCTCGATCAGGCCGATCTGGGACAGCACGCTGCCCTGGCGGAAGACTTGGATGCCCGGCTCGGCCAGCTCCCAGCGGATCAGGCCGGACAGCGCGCCCCCGACAAGGCCCGCCATGATGGCGAACAGCAGGTAGAGGGTGCCGATGTCCTTGTGGTTGGTCGAGAACAGCCACCGCACGAAGAAGCTCGGCTTGTGGTCGTGCCCGTGATCGTGGGCGCTGTCGTGATGTTCGGCGGCGTGTGCCATCGGTACGCGTGTCCTAGGATCAGTGCGCGGCCGGCGCGGGCGCCGGAGTTGCGGAGCTCGACGCGGGGGCGCCTTGCGGCGCCGGCGCGGCGGGGTTGTTCGGAGCGGGCGTCGGAGTCGCCGCAGCGGCAGCCGCCGGCGCGAGCGCTGCGGCGGCCTGGGTCGGCGTGGCGGCGGCGCCATGGCCGGTCTTGGAGGCCACCCAGGCGTCGAAGTCGGCCTGGCTCACCACCCGCACCTCGATCGGCATGAAGGCGTGGTCGACGCCGCAGAGCTCACGGCACTGACCGTAGTAGGTGCCGGTCTTCTCGACCTTGAACCAGGTCTCGTTCACCCGCCCAGGGATGGCGTCCATGATGATCCCGAAGGACGGCACGGCGAAGGCGTGGATCACGTCGGCGCCGGTCACCAGCACGCGGACGGTCTTGTTCACCGGCACCACCAGAGGCTCGGTGGCCGCCAGGCGATAGGGGACGCCCTTGGCCTTGGCCTGGTCCTCGGGGAGGATGTTGGAGACGAACTCAGAAACCTTCTGGTCGGGATATTCGTAGCCCCAGTACCACTGATAGCCGGTCGCCTTGATGGTCAGGTCCGGCTTGGGCATGTCGTGGTAGGCGAACAGCAGCTTGAACGAGAAGATGGCGATGAAGACCAGGATGAGGACCGGCCCGAGCGTCCAGATCACCTCCACCGCGGTGTTGTGGCTCCAGCGCGCCGGGACCGGATTGGCGCGCCGGTTGTAGCGCACGATCACCCACAGCAGCAGGCCCAGCACCAGCAAGGTGATCGCGGTGATGATCGGCAGCAGGATGACGTTGTGGAAGAAGATGGCGTCATGCCTGAGCGGGGTGACCCCCGGCTGGAAGTCGATCGCGCCCGGCGTCGGTTGACCGACCAGGTCCTCCGCCAGGGCGGAGGCGCCCCACATGGCCGAAACCGCGCCCGCGGCGAACCCCGTCGCCCGCGCCCGCATACCCTTGAAACTCGACTTCATGTCCCCTCGGTCTCTAAGGCGCGGACGCGTCCCGTCGTACCGACGATCCCGCCGCCTGACAGATTGAGCGCCCGCGGTCGCCTATGGCCGCGCTGGTCCGCCCCTTACAGCGCGCGTGCATACGCGCATCCCCGGAACTTGCCAAGGCGCTTGCGCCAGATAGATCGAGGAGCTGCGCCGGCGGCTTCCGGCGTCCGCCAAGGACCTCTGAGACATGCCAAGCCAGGATGCGCATTCCGGTCCCAAGGGCGCGCTCACGCACGCCCGCGAGCTCTATCGTCAGGGGCGCGCCCGCGAGGGCGAGGCTTTGGTGGGCGAGGCTCTGGGACCTGGCCGCAGGACCCAGGCCTCTGGAACATCCGCGGAGTCTTCCTGCGTGTCCTTCGGCGCCCGGCTTGGCGACGGGGAGGGCTTCGCGCGCGGCTTTTACGGCCTGCTGGCGCAGGAGGCTGGACGACCATGCACCTGAGTCCGGAGGAAGAGGCGGCCCTCCGCGCCGAGTTCCACCGCCTGGTGAACATGTCGCCCGCGGCTCTTCAGGCCTGGCTCGAGACGCCGCAAAGCCGCAAGGTGGGCATGGTGCGTCGGGGCGATTCCGAGTCCGTGGGACGCCAGTCCGGCAAGCGAATCCTCGAGATCCTGCGGACGCCGGTCGCCGAGCTCACCGCGTCCGACTACGCCCATATGCGCAGGGTCGTCGGCTATTGCCGCCGCAGCCTGCCGCAACGGCCCTGGGGCGATATCGCCGAAACCCGCTGGCGCTGGAGCCTGATGAATTGGGGCCATGACCCGCTGGAGCCGCGGAGCTGAGAATGCGCGCAGCAGGTGACGCGGACGGCGCGCCTTCCTATCTTGCCCGCATGAACGCCCACGCCACCGCCCCTTCGCTCCTGGACGCCGCCGGCGTCGATCCTCAGGCCGCCCGCGCCATCCTTGAAGAGGCGCTGGCCGGCGCCGACGACGGCGAGCTCTTCGTCGAGCGCTCCGAAAGCGAGTCCTTCCTGTTCGACGACGGCCGGCTGAAGTCCGCGGCCTACGATTCCACGGAGGGATTTGGGCTGCGGGTGGTGGCGGGCGAGACCGCCGGCTACGCCCACTCGAGCGAGGTCTCCGAAGCCGCGATCCGACGCGCCGCCGACAGCGCCCGCCTGGCCAAGCGCGGCTACGAAGGCGTCGCCGCCGAGCCGCCGCGGCCCACCAACGCAAAGCTCTACGGCGAGGAGAACCCGCTGGAGAGCCCCGCCTTCTCCGACAAGGCCGCCCTGCTGCAGGAGATCGACGCCTGGGCGCGCGCCCGCGATCCGCGGGTGGCGCAGGTGATGGCCTCGCTGGTGGGCGAACGGCGCATCGTGGAGATCCTGCGCTCGGACGGCCGGCTGATCCGAGACGTGCGCCCGCTCTGCCGGATCAACGTCCAGGTCACCGTGGAGCGCGACGGCCGACGCGAAAACGGCTCCTCCGGCGCCGGCGGCCGCGCCGGCTTCGAGACCTGGATCACCACCGAGCGCTGGCGGGAACAGGTGGAGGAGGCGCTGCGACAGGCGCTGGTCAACCTCGACGCCGTCCCCTGCCCCGCCGGCGAAATGGACGTGGTCCTGGGCCCCGGCTGGAACGGGGTGCTGCTGCACGAGGCCGTCGGTCACGGCCTGGAAGGCGACTTCAACCGCAAGGGCACCTCGGCCTTCTCGGGCCGCATCGGCGAGCGGGTGGCCGCGCCCGGCGTGACCGTCTTCGACGACGGCACGATCCTGGGCCGTCGCGGCTCGCTGACGGTGGACGACGAGGGCACCCCCACCGAACGCACGATCCTGATCGAGGACGGCATACTGGTGGGCTACATGCACGACCGGATGAGCGCCCGCCTGATGGGCGCCCAGCCCACCGGCAACGCGCGCCGGCAGTCCTACGCCCACATGCCCATGCCGCGCATGACCAACACCGGCATGGTGGGGGGCGACGCCAGCCGCGAGGAGATGATCGCCTCGACCAAGCGGGGCCTCTACTGCGCCAACTTCGGCGGCGGCCAGGTGGACATCACCAACGGCAAGTTCGTCTTTCAGTGCACCGAGGCCTACCTGATCGAGGAGGGCAAGGTGACCGCGCCTGTGAAGGGGGCCACCCTGATCGGCGACGGCCCCACCGCGCTCACCCGGGTCACCATGGTCGGCGACGACTTCGGCTTCGACCCCGGCATCGGCATGTGCGGCAAGTCCGGCCAGAGCGTGCCGGTGGGCGTCGGCCAGCCATCGCTGAAGCTCACTGGCCTGACCGTCGGCGGCACGAGCCTTTAAGCCCGCGGCCCACAGAAAAAGGGGCCAGGCGGTGGTCCGCCTGACCCCTTTCCGCGCCTCGAGGCGCCCTAGTTGTTGATTGCGCTGCCGACGATCAGCCCGATCATGCCAGACGCGATCGCGGCCATGACGATGTCGCCATTGTTGTCCCGATAGTAGCGATAGCCCGGACGCGGCGGCGGCAGGCGATAGGCCCGCCAATCGCTCACCACATAGCGATTGTCCCGCCAGTAGGGGTAACGCTGGCCGACCCGCCAATGGCCGCGGTAGCCCTCATAGCCATAGCGGCCGCCCCAGTAGCGCGTGTGCCCGCGCGACCAGCGGTCCCGGTCGCGCTGCCAGTCTTGGCGCTGCCAGCGCTCGACGCGGTCGGGAACGCCGTCATGGTCACGGTCGCGGCCCTGGTAGTAGCCGGGCTGGGCCGCGGCCGCCCCGGCCGTCGCCGTGACGCCGGTGACGGCTGTGGCGGCCGCAAGAGCGGCGATGAGCATCTTCTTCATGTCAGGTCTCCTTGCCAGTAGGGCCAGGCTGGACCCGGACGCATGACACGATCGTGTCTGCGCCCTTCATCTGCGGGTCACCTGGCTTGGCCTTGCCGACGAGGAACGTCCGGACGAACGTGAGGTTGCGATCTATTCGGAGCGCCGAAAGGCTCAACCCGCCACCGACTCGTCGAGATAGGCCCAAGTGGCCGCGCCGTCGAACTGGCGGATCCGCACATGGTTGAAGTCGAACCCGTCGATCATCCGCGCGTTGACCGCCATCCGCGGATAGGCCCCGTTCAGGCTGAGCCAGTGGGTGACGCAGCCGCAGTTGCGGCAACGGTGGAACGCCAGCATCCGATCGCCCCAGACGTAGGGGCGCGTCGAGCCGGGACGGTTGAGCCCCACTTCCGGCCGCTCGTAATAGGCCCATCGCGCGCCCAGCCGCCGGCAGATGGAGCAATTGCACTCCGTCACCTCTGTCGGCGCCTGGGGGACCGTCAGCGAGACGGCCCCGCAATGGCAGGTGACTTCCACCATAGGTCTTCGCCATCTCCCTTTTCGCGCCGAGGTGAGGGGGAAGATAGCATCAGCCGACGATGCGTCGATGCCGCCGCTGCAACCCCTGGCGCCGTTCTTGAACCAAAGGTTGAGGCGGTTGCTTGTCGGCGGCGTCGAATAGGCGGATGGAAACGATCAAGCTCCCAGACGCCCGAGCCGCCGACGACCTGGACCGCGCGCTCGGCAACGCCATACGCCTTCGCCGCCGCTCCCTTGGAATGACGCAGGAGCAGCTCGCCAACGCCTGCGGCATATCCTTCCAGCAAGTCCAGAAATACGAAAACGGCGCCAACCGGGTGTCGTTCTCGCGTCTGATTCAGGTGGCGCGCGCGCTCGGCTGCCGCGTCTCCGAACTGACCAGCGTGCTGGATCAGGCGCAGGTCCAGCCGGCCGACCTCGAGTTCCTCAAGCTGATGACCCTTCCCGGCGCCATCGACCTGCTGCGTCGCTACGAGGCCCTGGGCCACGACTCCCGCCGATTGCTGGTCGATCTGCTGGACAGCCTGGTCCCGCCGCACACCAACGACGAAGCCTGACGGGGGGCGCTTAGGCGCCGGCGGGCATGCGTATCCGCAGCGTACTGACGACGCTGGCCGTCAGGGCGATGCCCGCGGCGATCAACATGGCCGTCCCGGCCGCGCCCACGCCCGCCACGTGGAAGACGACGCCGGTGATCACGGCGCCCGATGTCTGGCCGATCAGGCGCGCGGTCGCGAGCATGCCGCCCGCCGCGCCGCTGCGGGAAAGCGGCGCCGAAGCGATCATCGCGCGGTTGTTCGGCGCCTGGAATAATCCGAACCCAAGACCGCAAAGCGCCAGGCGCCAGATGATGTCGAGATCCGTCGCGCCGACCCGCAAGGTCGAGGCGCAGGCGAGGCCCACGGCCATTATCGCCAGGCCCGCGCCGCCGAGCAGGCCGGCCGGATAGCGGTCGGCCAACCGGCCGCTGAAGGCCGAGGCGAACGCCAGCGCCAGCGGCCAGGGCGTCATCATCAACCCGGTCTCCACAGCGGAACGGCCCAACACGTCCTGGATGAAGAACGGCATGGCGATGAGGGGCAGGGCCAGGGCGCAGAACGCGATGGCGGAGGCGGCCGCCGACAGGCCGAACAGCGGGATGCGCAGCAGGTCGATGGGAAACAACGGGGCCGGCCGGCCAAGCTCGCGCCCCACCAGCGCCGCCGCCGCGGCCGCGCCGATGACGAGCATGACCCAGCCCGAACTCCCGCCCCCCGCGGCCACGCGGCCGGCGCCCAGGATCAGCAAGCCGAACGTCAAGCCGTTCAGGATCGCGGAGATCCAGTCCAACGGCTTGCCCGACCCCGGCGTCCGCGGCAGGGCGCGTCCGGCGATCACGAAGGCCAGGAGGCCGATGGGCACATTGACGGCGAACAGCCATTTCCACGAAGCGTGCGCCAGGATGGCGGCCGCCACGCTCGGCGCGGCGGCGTTCGACATCGAGACCATCACCGCATTGAGCCCGACTCCTCGGCCGAGCAGGCTCCTGGGATAGGTGAAGCGGACCAGTGCGGGGTTGATCGCCATCAGCACGGCGGCGCCCAGCCCCTGGAGCACCCGCGCGGCGACGAGTTCGGGCAGGTTCCGCGAAAGGGCGCACAGCACCGAGGCGAGCGTGAAGAGGGCCAGGCCGAAGAGGAACACCCGGCGGTAGCCCAACTTGTCCCCGAGCGCCGCCAGCGGCAGCAGGGCGACCACCACCGTCAGCTGATAGGCGTTGACCGCCCAGATCGACTGGGCGGCGCTGGCGTGGAGTTCGCGGGCGATGGTGGGCAGGGCGACGCTCACGATCACCTGGTCCATGACCGCCAGCACGATCGCCAAGGCGATGGTCAGCATCGCCCAGTAGCGACGAGGCGTGGGCAGGCCGTCTTCCGCCGGCTGGGCGGCCTCGGCCCGAGAGTTCGTCTCAGTTGAAGATGTCGGGGACATGTCTTCGTTCAGGCCGCGCGCAGAGGATCGAAGGCGACCGAAGGGTCGCAAACAGAGCGAATCGCCGCGACGGCGCAGCTTGTTAACGAAACTTTACCCACAATCGATTCGACGAGTGGCGTTATGTCGCAGGCTGGAGTATAAGACGCGTCCATGACCGATCGCTCCTTCAAACCCGACCTCGCGGGATCGGACGAGAGTCTTGACGCGCTCCTCGAACGACTCCGGTCCTTTGGCAAGCGGCCTGCAAAGGGTTGGCGGGACCTGCCCCCTGACTTCGGCCACTTCGTCACCTCCCGCCGCCCCCGTGGCGGCGCCGGCGGGGCGGAAGCGCCGCTGCCTCTGGAACACCCGCTGGCGGATCTGTACGCCCCCGCCTAGCGCCCCAAGCGGCGATAGGAAATTTGAAGGCGCGGGCCCTGCGGCGCGCGCCTTCCGCATTCAGATCATGCGCGCGCGAGCTCGGCGGCTTCGGCGGCCTCTTCGGGCGTCAGGACCCAATCGGCGGCGGCGACATTGGCGCGCATCTGCTCCGGGTTGCTCGCCCCGGCGATCACCGAACTGACGACGCCCTGAGCGAGCAGCCAGGCGAAGGCGAGTTCCAGCACGCTGTGGCCCCGGGCCTGGGCCCAGGCCTCCAGCACCTCGACCCGGGCCAGCTTCGCCGCCTCGGGCGTCTCCCCCATCTTGGCCAGGCGCGTGCCCGCGGCCGGCGCCTCGCCGCGCTTGTACTTGCCCGTGAGCAGGCCCCTGGCGAGCGGGAAATAGGGCAGGAAGCCGATCCCGTAATGCTCGCAGGCGGGCGCCGTTTCGGCCAGGGCGTCCTGCGCCAGCAGGGAGAAGTTGTTCTGCACCGAGACGAAACGCGTCAGATGCTCCGATCGGGCGATCCAGTCCCCCTCGGCGAGCCGCCAGGCCATCATGTTGGAGCTGCCGACGTAACGGACCTTTCCCTGGGCGACCAGGTCGTCGAGCGCCCGCAGGGTCTCATCGATCGGCGTATGAGGGTCGGGCAGGTGGTGCTGGTAGAGGTCGATGTAATCCGTACCCAGACGTTTCAGGCTGCCTTCGACAGCCCGCATGATCCAGCGACGTGACCCGCCGCCGCTGGCCGGCTGGTCCGGTAGGGGCATGCCGAACTTGGTGGCGATCACAGCTTCATGGCGCCGCTTGCCCAGCGCCTTGCCGAGCATCCCTTCCGACTGGGTCGCGCCGTAGTAGTCGGCGGTGTCGAAGAGGTTCACCCCGGCGTCCAGAGCTGCGCCCACCACGGCGTCCGCTTGGGCGGAGTCCATGCGGGCCCCGAAGCTGTTGCAGCCCAGGCCGACCTCGCTGACCTTTAGTCCCGAGCGGCCCAATCGCCTCATAAGCATACGCTTCACTCCCATCCTCGCGTGCGGGGCTATCTAGCCGGCGGTTCGCCGCGCGCGCCAGCAAGGCATATCCCGCTATTCAGAATGCTTGCCCGGCGTTCACCGCGTTTGTTGGCGATATCGCAAGTCCGCCTTCGCTAAAGGTGCGAAAGTCAAAGGAAAAACACAGCGGACTTTGGGCAATGCGTGTCGTTACCATCGTCAGCCTCGCGGCTTCCGCGGTGCTGGGCGTGGCGGCCTTGGTGGTCGCCAAAACCGTCCTTCCGAACCAGGCCGCGGCCAAGGCCGCCGCCGCGGCCGCTCGGACGGGCCCCGGCATCCCCGTCGTTATCGCCGCGTCCGCCCTGAAGTACGGCGACAAGGTGGATGCGCAGCATCTGCGCGTCATCCAGGTCCCTGCCGAAGCCGCCCCTGAAGGCGCCTTCCGGACGGTGGCGGCGGTCCTGGCGGCCGACCACGGCGCGCCTCCGGTGGCGCTGGCTCCGATCGCGGTGCGCGAGGCCATCCTTCCGATGAAGCTCTCCGGCCCGGGCGCCCGCCCCTCTGTCGCCGCCGGCATCGCCGAGGGCATGCGCGCCTATACGATCCGTGTCAGCGACGTCTCCGGCGTCGGCGGCCACGCCTTGCCGGGCGACCGGGTGGACGTCGTGCTGCTGCGCGACCTGAACCCCACCAGTCCCTTGCACAACTTCGTCACCGAGGTGGTGCTGCAGGACGTGCGCGTGCTGGCCATCGACCTCAATGCCGACCAGGTGGCCAACAAGCCCGCCACGCCGACCACCGCCACCCTGGAAGTGAACGTCCAGGACAGCCAGAAGCTGGCCGTGGCGGCGGACCTGGGCAAGCTCTCGCTCGCGCTGCGCCGCACCGGCGCGGCGGAGATCGCCGTCACCACCCCGGTGCGCAACAGCCAGTTCGTCGGCGGCGGCGGCGGCGGCCCCGCCCCCGGCCCCGGCCGCGTCCCGCACCGCTACCGCGCGATCCACGTGAGCAGCGGCATCATCATCATCGAAGGCTCCCGCCGCGGAAACGGCGGCGGCCGGTCCCTGCCGCCGCCGGCGTCGCCGCCCGCGGCTCCGGCCCTCACCGCCGCGACCAACGGATAAAGCCATGGCCCGTCAATTCGGAATGCGTCTGCGGCGCGCCGCCGCCGTCCTGGGGCTCGCGCTCCTCACCGGCCTGTCCCCCGTGCTCGCCTCGGCAGAGGTGTTCCACAGCGAGCCCACCCGGCACCGCAGCATCTATGTCCCGCGCGACAAGTCGCTGCCGTTCCGGCTCGACAGCCGGGCGTCCCGGATCGTCATCGCCCAGCCGGACGTCGCCTCCATCACCGCCACCAGCGGCGACAGCTTCTACATCCAGGGCAAGGAGCTTGGGGAAACCAACCTCCTGGTCTACGGGGCCGGCGGCCGGCTGACCGACGTCATCGACGTGCGCGTCGGCTACGACGCCCGCGCGCTGCAGGAAGACTTCGACACGGTGTTCCCGAACGAAGCGATCCGCGTGCAGCCGACGGGCGAGGGCGTGCTGCTGCTGGGCGAAGTGTCCAACAGCGGAGTGGCCAACCGCGCCCGCGCGATCGCCGAGCGCTTCGCCCCCAATTCGGTGACCTCGAACCTGACGTTCCGCAGCTCGCAGCAGGTGGTGCTGGAGGTGCGGGTGCTGGAGGCGAGCCGGTCGCTGATGCGCGACCTAGGCATCGCGTCCTCGATCCGGAACGGCTCCTTCCAATTCATCACCGGCGCGGGCCTGATTGGCCCCGACCCGGCGAAGGGCGTGCTGAACCTGACCGGCGGCTCGGGAAACACCGCGATCGACAACCAGCTTGCGGCCCTGGAGGCCAAGGGCGTCGTGCGCACCCTGGCGCGCCCCAACCTGGTGGCGCTCTCGGGCGAGAAGGCCAGCTTCCTGGCTGGCGGCGAGTTCCCCTACCCGGTGCCGCAGGGCGGATCTGACGGCCAGACCACCATCACCATCATGTTCCGCAAGTACGGGGTGAAGCTCGACTTCAAGCCGGAGGTCCAGGACAACGGCATGATCCGGCTGGAGGTCGAGCCCGAGGTCAGCAAGCTCGACCAGACCAACACCGTCCGAATCGCCGGCTTCAGCATCCCGGGCCTGATCACCCGCAACACCCACACCACGGTAGAGTTGCGCGATGGCTCGGCGCTGGCGATCGGCGGGATGTACCAGCGCGACTACCAGAACGACCTGCAGCAGCTTCCAGGGATCGGCGACCTGCCGGTTCTGGGCGCCCTGTTCCGGTCGGTGCGCTGGCGCAAGGCCGAGACCGAGCTCCTGATCATCGTCACGCCCAGGCTCGCCCAGCCGGCGGACTACCTCCAGGCTCAGGCCACCCAGAGCCTCCCGGGCAAGGAGCCGAGCGCCATGGACCTCGTTCTGCGGGGCAAGGGGCTGGACCGTCCGATCGCCGCCGAACCGGCGCAACGGTGATCCGGATGGCGCGCAAGCTCGACGACTCGACGAACGCCCTCCCCGCCCAAGCTATCGCGGGGCCGGCCAACCCCGGCCTCGCCGGACGCCGCGTCCTGCTGGTCGGGGGCCGCCTGGCGGAAACCGCCGCGGGCCCGCTCAAGGGCGCGGCCACGGAAAGCGCCGGCCTGGACCGCATGGGCCAGGCGCGGGCCGACCGCTACGACTTGGTGCTGGTGGACGCCGACGCCTGGGACGCCCCGGGCCTGGGCGCTGCGCTGCAGGATCTGGCCGCGGCCGGAGCCGCGCCGCCGGTGCTGCTGACCGGCGAGCGCCTGCCGACCTCGATCGTGCGCAACCTCATGCGCCTGGAGCGGTCTGACGTGCTGGAAGCGCCGTTCGGCCCGGACCAGCTCGCAGCCGCCGCGCTCGCCTTGCTGGCGCTCCGTCCGGCGCCTGCCGCTCCGGCCGAGTCCGCCCCCGCCGCAGCGCCAGCCGCCGCCCGTTGCTGGTCGATCACCGGCGCCGTGGGCGGCGCTGGCGCCACCATGCTGGCCGTGGAGATCGCCAGCGCGCTCGCGGCTCGCGAGGGCGAGGATCGCCGCGTCTGCCTGATCGACCTGAACTTCGCCGACGGCGCCGCGGCCGCCTATCTGGGCCTGACGCCGACCATGCGGCTCGCCGACTTCAACGGCCAGGCCGAGCGCATCGACGCCGACGTGCTGCAGGCCTTCGCCGCTCAGGCCTCCAAGACGCTCGACCTGTTCGCCGCGCCGCGCGACCCCGCCGCCTTCGAGCATGTGAGCCGCGAGACCGTCCTTCGGGTGCTGGAGGTGGCCTGCGAACGCTACGCCTACGTCGTGCTCGACCTCCCACGCCATCGGCGTCCCTGGACGCTGGAGGCGCTGGCGGGGTCGGATGAGGTGCTGGTCGTCTCCGAGCTGACGGTGCCGGCGCTGATCGCCGCGCGATGCCTGGCCGAGGAGATGGAGGCCGCCGTCGAAGCACGGCCCAGGATCATCCTGAACCGCCTGGCCACCCGCATGTTCGGTCCCTCTCCCTCCATGTCGGAGGCCGAGCGCGCTCTGGAGCGCAAGGCCGACGCGGGGATCAGCTCCGACTGGGAGGCGGCGGCAACGGCCGCCAATCTCGGCGGGTCGATCGCCCACCACCGGCCGAAGTCGAAGATCGTCCGCGACGTGGCGCAACTGGTGGAGCGGCTGGCCGAAGGGGCCGCGCCCGCGCCCACCGTCGGCCGCGGTCTTGTGAAGAGGGCCGCCTGATGGGCCGTTTCAGCCTTGCCAGGGTCATCACGCCCGCCCCGGACCCCGTTCCGGAACCGACCCCGGCCGCAACCGCGGTCGCCTCGCCGCCCTCGGCGGCGCCGGCGCCGGAGCCCCGGCCCGTGCGCGCCGAACCCAGGGCGGCCAAGCCTGCGAACAAGCAGCTCGACACCCGGCTGAAGCTGCACGCCCGGCTGATCGAGGAGTTGGACCTCTCCAAGCTCGACAAGCTGGAGGAGACCGACCTGCGCCGGGAGGTGAAGCGGCTGACCGTCGACTTCGCGCGCAGCGAGAAGATGGCCCTCAACTCCGCCGAACTGGACGAGCTGGGCGCCTCGATCTTCGACGAGATGGTGGGCCTGGGGCCGATCGAGCCGCTACTCAATGACGAGACGATCAGCGACATCCTGATCAACGGTCCGCACCAGGTTTATGTGGAGCGCCGCGGCGAGCTTGAGCTGACGCCGATCCACTTCCGCGACAACGACCACCTGCTGCGGATCGTCAACCGCATCGTCGCCGGCGTCGGCCGCCGGATCGACGAAAGCCAGCCCATGGTCGACGCCCGCCTGCCCGACGGCAGCCGCGTGAACGCCGCCATCGCCCCGGTGGCGATCGACGGCGCGGCGGTCTCGATCCGGAAGTTCTCGAAGAAGCCGCTGACGCTGGAGAAGCTGGTGGAGGTCGGGGCCATGCCCCAGGCGGTGGCCGACTTCCTCTATGGCGCGGTGCGCGCGCGAGTCTCGACGGTGATCTCGGGCGGCACCGGCTCGGGCAAAACCACGCTGCTGAACGCCCTTTCGGCCGCCATCTCGGAAGGCGAGCGGCTGATCACCATCGAGGACGCCGCCGAGCTTCAGCTGCAACAGCCGCACGTCGTGCGCATGGAGACCCGGCCGCCGAACATCGAAGGCAAGGGCGAGGTCCGCCAGCGCGAGCTGGTCAAGAACGCCCTGCGGATGCGGCCGGACCGGGTGATCCTGGGCGAAGTCCGTTCGGAAGAAGCCTTCGACATGCTGCAGGCCATGAACACGGGCCACGAGGGCTCGATGGCCACCATCCACGCCAACAACCCGCGCGAGGCCATCAGCCGCCTTGAGCAGATGGTGGCGATGGGCGGGCTGAACATCAGCCCGGAAGCGGTGCGCGCGCAGATCGCCTCGGCCGTCGGCCTGATCGTCCAGGTGATGCGCCTGTCCGACGGCAAGCGGAAGCTGATGTACGTGACCGAGATCGTCGGCATGGAGAGCAACGTGGTGCAGATGCAGGACATCTTCACCTTCAACCGCACCCACACCGACAGCGATGGGACGGTCCGCGGAGAATTCCGCGCCAGCGGGCTGCGGCCGCACTGCCTGGACGAGATGCTGCGCCGCGGCCTGCCCTACGACACGGCCCACTTCGATCCCAGCAAGACCCTGGGAACGTGCTGACCATGGACGCCAACGCAGTCTTCATGGTGCTGGTGGCCGGCGCGGTGGCGACCGCGGCTCAGGCCGGATTCGGCCTGTTCGCCGTCGCGCGCCAGAAGCGCACGGTCAACAGGCGCCTCAAGGCCGCCGATCGCGTGGACGGCGTCTCGGCCCTGGTGATGGAGCTGCGCAAGCAGCGCGGCCTGACCGTCGAGGGCGAGAAGGGCGAGCGGCTGCGTTGGCTGTCCGACCTGATCGTCGCCTCGGGCCTGGCCTACGAGCCTCAGAAGTGGGCGCTCATGGCCCTAGGCGCGGCCGCGGGCGTAGGCATGTTCGTGGCCGTCATCCTGAAGAACCCGGTCATGGCCCTGCCGGCCGCCGCGGCGACAGGACTGGGCGGCCCGTTCATGGTGCTCAAGTTCAAGGCCGCGCAGCGGGCCAAGGCGCTGGGATTCCAGCTTCCCCAGGCGCTCGACATCATCGTCCGAAGCCTCGAGGCCGGCCACCCGGTGCCGACGGCCGTCGCCTTGGTCGGCCGCGAGATGGCCGATCCGGTCGGCACCGAGTTCGGCATGGCCGCCGACGAGATCTCCTATGGCGCCCCCCTGGAGAAGGCGGTGGAGCGAATGGCCGAGCGATGCCAGCATGCCGACGTGGACCTGTTCGCGGCCACGGTGCGCCTGCAGGAGCGGGCCGGGGGCAACCTCACCGGCCTCCTCAAGCTCAACGCCCAGACCGTCCGCGAGCGGCACAAGATGCGGCTGAAGATCAAGGCCGCCTCTTCCGAAGGACGCGCTTCGGCCATGATCCTGACGGCGGCCCCCATCGTCACCATGGCCTTCATCACCCTGACCTCCCCGCACTTCTACGGCGACGTGATCCATGAGCCGGTCGTGAGGATAGGCCTGGTCGTGATCGCCGTCTGGCTGGTGCTCGGCAACCTTGTCATGCGGCGCATGATCGATATGCGGATCTGAACCGATGGAAGCCAGTCAGATCGAGACCCTGATCACCTGGGCCGGCGGACTTCTGGTCATGGCCGCGCTGGGCGGCGCAGGCTGGCTCGGATTGGCCGAGCTTCGCATGCGTTCGCAGCGCCGCTCGCGCTTCGCCCTCGCCGGCAGCGGGCCTGCCTCCGGCCCGGCCCGGCATCCCGCCGGCTCGGCCCTGGGTGACCAGCTCATGGGCACGGTTAGGCGGCTTGGCCAGCAGAGCGCCGTGCGCGACCCGGCGAAGCTGACGGTCTTGCGCACCAAGCTGATGCAGGCCGGCTACTTCAACCGTGAAGCCGCGGTGATCTACCTGGGCGTCAAGGCCGCCGCCATGGCCTTGGCCGCCGGTGGAGTGGTCATGCTGCTTCCGATACTGGCCAAGGGCCAGGGCGGCATGCTGGGCATGATGACCGCCGCCCTCCTGTCCGGAGCGGCCATCCTGGGCCCGGAACAGATCCTCAAGTCCCGCCGTCAAACGCGCGAGCGGGAGTATTCGGAAGGCTTCCCGGACCTGCTCGACCTGCTGGTCGCCTCCGTAGAGGCGGGCCTGAGCCTCGACGCCTCCGTGAGCCGCGTCACCGAGGAGCTGGTGCGGCGCTATCCCAACCTCGCCATCCATCTCCGGATGCTGGTGCTGGAGCTGCGGGCCGGGCGCGCGCGCAAGGACGCCTGGAGCGCGCTGGCCGACCGGCTCGGGATTGACGACGCGCGGGCGCTGGCGACCATGCTGCGGCAGGCCGAGGAGATGGGCACCAGCCTGGGCGAAACCCTGACCGTCTTCTCCCAGGACATGCGCGCCAAACGGATGCTGTACGCCGAGGAGAAGGCGCTCGCCCTGTCGGCCAAGCTCACCCTCCCGCTCATCATGTTCATCTTTCCATGTCTGCTGGGCGCGCTGATGCTGCCAGCGGCGGTGCGCCTGATGCACGTCTTCGGCAAGCACTGAGCCGTTTTATCGGAACCCTCAGCTCTTCGAGCGGCCGGCCAGGATCGCGGCGGGCGGGCGTTCGCTGTAGGGGATGCCGCCCTTCGACTTCATGTCGGCCGCGGCCTCGACGATCTGCACCGTCACCAGGTCCGCATCGACGTTGAAGTTCTTCACCACCGCCTCGGTGACGTCGCGCAGCAGGCCGCGCTTGGCTTCCGCCGAACGGCCGGCGACGGCGTAGATGACGACTTCAGGCATGGCTCTCCTCCACGGTTGACGGGGGCGGCGAGCCCCCGCTCGAGGTGGTGATAGCGACAATCACTGGACGCGCCCAGCCTCAGGCTGGGTCCAGCGGAGTCCAGTGGGCGAAGGCCGCCGCCTGGCCGTGCAGCACGCCAGCCGCGTCCAGGAGGTTCCACACCGTGGCCCGCTCGATGCGGAAGCGGCTTCCGTCCTTGGACACGCGGACCCCTGCGTAGTGGTCGATGAAGCCATCGCGGACCACCGCCTCCAACAGCCGGCCGCGCTCGGCCCGCGCCATGGGTTCGGCCGAGAGCCGCGAAGGCATGCGCAGGATTTCCTCGGCGGTGAGCCCGAAGAGCTCCAGCGCCAGGCGGTTGCCGTAGAAGAACACCGGGTCGGCCTCGAGCCCATGCGCCAGCAGGGCGAACGGCGCGTCCCAAAGGTCCTGGACGCCCGCGACCAGCGGCCGGCCCACGAGACGCAGATGGCTCTCGACGATCAGCGGCAACCGCGAGCCTGCGGACGCCTCCAATCGTCGCTTCGCGTCTAGCTTCATGACTGCGCCCCGTGGCATGCTGGCGAAGAGGCGGCAAGATGGAAGCCCATCTGCCCGCCTGTCCCCGCGATCCGTGAAGGAGCTCCGCCATGGTCAAGGCCTACGGCGTTTTCGCAGCCGACAAATCGTTCCAGCCGATGGACATCGAGCGCAGGGGCGTCGGCCCCAACGACGTGGAGATCCAGATCGCCTACTGCGGGATCTGCCATTCCGACCTGCACACCGCCCGGAACGAATGGGGCGGCACCCTATACCCCTGCGTGCCCGGCCACGAGATCGTCGGCCATGTCACCGCGGTGGGAGCGCAGGCGACCGGCTTCAAGGTGGGCGAGACCGTCGGCGTGGGCTGCATGGTGGACAGCTGCCTGCGGTGCGAGGCCTGCAACGCAGGTGAGGAGCACTGCTGCGAGCGCATGTTCGTGGCGACCTACAACTCCCCCTCCGCCGACGCGCCGGGCGGGCACACGCTG
>Ga0207644_10000368_pt1 | contig 29425 bp, 28 predicted proteins | sample KBSS73metaG_FD_184326 | JGI IMG/M metagenome (GOLD analysis project Ga0207644, IMG submission 184326) | Switchgrass rhizosphere microbial communities from Kellogg Biological Station, Michigan, USA - KBS S7-3 metaG (SPAdes) (version 2) | ecosystem: Host-associated > Plants > Roots > Rhizosphere... | reverse complement strand
CGCCCGATATGAGCGGCTTGAACTTTAGGTGTATTATTGGCATATAACAGTTATGACCGTTCACAGCCCGATCCCCGACTTTGCCGCCGCGCGCGCCGCGATGATCGACAGCCAGCTGAGGCCGCAGGGCGTCAGCGATCCGGCTGTGCTCGCCGCGATGGGCCGTATTGAGCGGGAGAGTTTCCTGCCTTCTCACACGCGGCCGCTCGCTTATGTCGACCGCGCCGTCGCCATCGGCATTGGACGCTTCCTTGTCGCTCCGACCGTGCTTGGCCAATTGCTGACGCAGATGGTCCCGCAGCGCGGGCAGAAGGCGCTCGTGGTCGGAGCCGGCACCGGCTATTCGGCAGCCGTACTGAAGGCAATGGGCCTCGACGTCACGGCGATCGAGAGCGACCCGGAACTTGCGGCACAGGCTCGTGCGCAGCAGATCGACGTTACTGAGGCATCTCTGGATGCGGGGGCGAACGACGGCGCGCCTTACGAACAGATCCTTATCGACGGTGCGGTGGAGTATATTCCCGACGCGATCGTCGCGCAGCTCGCCGACGGCGGGCGGCTTGGCACCGCGATCATCGACCGCGGCGTCACTCGCCTCGTCGTTGGCCGGAAGGTCGGCGGCGCCTTTGGCTATCTTTCCATCGGCGATGCCGGAGTGCCGGCGCTGCCGGGCTTCAGCCGACCGAAAGCTTTTACTTTTTAGGGGATTCGAGTGTTTCGAAAGCTCATTTCCGGATCGCTCGTTGCTGCGCTGATGGCGGGCACGGCCAGTGCCGACACCCTGCGCGAGGCCTTGGTCTCGTCCTACAACAGCAACCCGACCTTGATGTCGCAGCGTGAGACCCAGAAGGCGACCGATGCCAATGTGGCGATCGCGAAGGCCGCGGGCCGTCCACAGGTCAGCAGTAGCGTCGGGCTCAATCGCAACCTCACGCGCTATGGCATCCTCGACACCGGCGGAAGCAGGGGGCCGACGCTGAATGCGGAGGTCGACGTCAGCTACCCTTTATACAGCGGCGGGGCAGTCAAGAATTCCGTCCGGGCCGCTGAAACCCGCGTTGGCGCCGGCGAGGCGACATTGCGAGCGGTCGAAGGCGACGTCTTCACCCAAGCCGTATCCGCTTACATGGACGTGATGCGCGATCGCGCGATCGTCGAGCTCAATCAGAACAACGTGAGGGTCCTTCAGACCAACCTCGAAGCGACCCAGGACCGCTTCCAGATCGGCGACCTCACGCGCACCGACGTCGCGCAGTCGGATGCGAGGCTGCAACTCGGTCGTTCCCAGCTTGCGACATCGCAGGGCCGACTGGTCGCCAGCGAAGCGACCTATCGGCAGGTGATCGGCCATGCGCCCGGAGCGCTTTCGCCTCCGCCGCCGCTGCCGCCATTTCCCAAGACGGCGGACGAAGCCGTCCAGATTGCCCTTGCCAACAATCCCGATCTCGCGGCGATCAGCCGCCAGGCGATCGCTGCGGGCTATGACGTGAACGTCGCTAGGGCGGGCCGCTTGCCGACATTGTCGGCGGTTGGCAGCGGGACCTTCGTCGACGTACTCCACGGGAGCGAAACCGATCCCTTCACCGGCAAGAACATCAACACGGGCACGTCGACCAACATCGGCCTGAGCGCCCGGGTGCCGATCTTCCAGGGCGGCTTGCCGGCGGCGCGGATCCGTCAGTCGCAGGCGCAGCAGGGAGCGATCCTCGAGCAGGTCGTCGGAACGGAGCGCGCGGTCGTCCAGGCCACACGCGCCGCCTTCGCGGCCTACGACGCCGCGCAGAAAGCGATCCAGTCGCAGACCGTCGCTGTCTCGGCCAACGAGCTCGCGCTTGAAGGCAACCGCGCCGAGCAGAGCGTCGGCACCCGGACGATCATAGAAGTGCTGAACGCCGAGCAGGAACTGCTGAACTCGCAGGTCTTGCTGGTGACCGCCAAGCGCGAGGCCTATGTCGCCGGCTTCCAGCTCCTGAATGCGATGGGGCAGGCCGAGGCGCGCGACCTCGGGCTCGACGGCGGGCCGCTCTACGATCCGCTCGGCAATTACCGGCGCGTAGCCAACAACTGGAATGACTGGGCCAGCGATCCGCGGCATCCGACCATCTCGACCCGCACCGTCAGTCCGCAGGAAATGCCGGCAACGCCGATCGTCACGCCGCAGATCGATTCCGCGCGGATCGATCCCTCGCCTCCCGTCGTCGTCTCGCCAGGGGTGACTCCGCAGCCTCAATAGGCGATATCCGCGCTCATGCAGTCGCCTGGCCGCGAACCGTCGATGGAAGACATCCTCGCCTCGATCAAGAAAGTGATCGCGGAGGAGAAGGAGTTGCGCACTACGGTGAGCACCGTCGATTCGGACGAGGACGAGGCGCCGGGCGAGGAGGATTCCGCCTTGGAGGACGATGTGCTTGAGCTCGACGAGCCGCTGGCGCCCCCGATGGACCTCGGTCCTCCGCTGGTCGACGATCATGCGGCCGGCAAGAGCCGGCAGGCGCTCGAGCAGCTGCAGACGGTCGCCGCAACCGCGCCGCCTCCCGCTCCATCGGTGAACCCGCTCGAGGAGATCATCCGCGGAATGCTCCGGCCTATGCTGAAGCAGTGGCTGGACGAGCATTTGCCGCAGATGGTCGACGAGCATGTGAAACGCGAGATTTCGCGAATTACGGGGCGCCCGCTCTAAACGTTTGCCTGTCGCGGCGGCTTTGCTACGCCTGCTGCATGACCAAGCCGAATGTCATCCTCGCCGCTGCGGCCGCCGTGTTCGCAGCTTCTCCTCTTACAGCGCGGCCCATGACGGCGACGGACATGCACAACATGCATCGTCTAGGCGCCCCAGAGGTGTCGCGCGACGGCCGCTATGCGGTCTTCACCATCTCCACGACGGACTGGAGCAAGAACAAGCGCGTCAACACGCTGCACTTGCTCGATCTCGGCCGGCCCGGCGCAATGCCGCAGGCCATCGCCGGAGCGGAGAAGGGACATGACGCAATATTCGGTCCGGACGGAGCGCTCTGGTTCCTGATGCCGGCCGGAGACACGGATCAGCTGTTCCGCATGGCCATCGGCGGCAAGCCGGTGCAGGTCAGCAGCTTCAAGGGCGACGTGGGAGGTTTCCTCCTCGCTCCCTCCGGCGACCGGGTCGTCGTCTGGGCCGACCGCGACCTTCGCTGCGCGGATCTCAATTGCGTGAGCCTTCCCGAAAAGGCGAAGACCGGTTCGGGCCGCACCTACGACCAGCTTTTCATCCGCCACTGGGACACGTGGGCGGAACCGGGACTCCGCTCGCGGCTGTTCGGCTATGCGGTTGCCGGCGGCAAACTTGCGGGCAACGGCGCGCCTCTGACCGGAGCGCTCGTCGGCGATACGCCGTCAAAGCCCTTTGGCGGCGCGGAGGAGATCGCTTTCTCTCCCGATGGCCGAACCGTCTTCTTCACCCTTCGCGAAGCGGGACGGATCGAGGCGAAGTCGACCAATCTCGATATCTTCCAGGTCCCGAGCGACGGTAGCGCGCCGCCAGTCAACCTGACCGACGCCAACGATGCGCTGGATTCCTTGCCGGCAGTGTCGCCCGACGGCCGAACGCTCGCCTACGTCGCCATGGCGCGACCGACCTATGAAGCCGATCGCCAGGTGCTCCAGCTTCGCGACCTCGCGACGGGGCAGACCCGTGCAGTCACCCAGGGTTTCGACCGCTCGATCGACTCCGTCGAATGGTCGCGCGACGGGCGGAGCATCATCGTCACTGCCGGAGATACGCTCGAGGAGCCGGTATTCCGCGTCGACCCCGCGACAGGCAAGGTCACGCGCCTCACGGGTGACGGCCATTACGGCAACGTTAGCGCGCTTCCGGGCGGAGGCGCGCTCGCGACGATGAACAACATCGCGGCACCCGATGACATCTATCGCATCGATGCCGCGGGCCGCGCTGCGAAGCTCACCGATGTGAACCGGGAGCTGCTCTCCCAGCTCGATCCGATCAGCTACAAGAAGTTCAGCTTCAAGGGCGCTAACGGCGATACGGTCTGGGGCTGGACCCTGAAGCCGTCGACGGCGACGACCAAGCTCCCGATCGCCTTCCTCGTCCACGGCGGGCCGCAGGGCAGCTTCTCCAACAGCTGGTCATACCGCTGGAATCCGCGCGTGTTCATCTCGCCGGGCTACGCCGCGGTCAGCGTCGATTTCCACGGGTCGACCGGCTACGGCCAGGCCTTCACCGACGCCATCAACCGCAATTGGGGCGGCTGGCCGCTCGAGGATCTTCAGAAGGGCCTGGCCTTCGCGACCGCGAACGACCCGAAGCTTGATGCCGCGAACGCCTGCGCGCTCGGCGGTTCCTATGGCGGCTACATGATGAACTGGATCGAAGGGCAGTGGCCGGATCGCTTCCGCTGCATCGTTCAGCACGACGGCGTCTTCGATGCGCGGGCCATGGCCTATGAGACCGAAGAGCTGTGGTTCGACGAGTGGGAGCATGGCGGCCACGCTTATTACGAGGCGCCCGCCGAGTTCGAACGCTGGAACCCGGTCAACTATGTCCAGAACTGGAAGACGCCGCAGCTGGTGATCACCAGCGAGAAGGATTTCCGCATTCCCTACACGCAGGGGATCGCGGCCTTCACCGCGCTCCAGCGCCGCAACATCCCGTCGCGGCTGCTGATCTTCCCGGACGAGAACCACTGGGTGCTGAAGCCGAAGAATTCGGTCCAGTGGTACGACGAGGTCTTCGGGTGGATGGGCCGCTATATTGGCGGCCGCGCGCCGCAGGCGGCCGCGCCGGCGACCGTGCCGTCTCGTCCCGAGCGAGGTTGATGCTGCACCGCCGCATCGCTAACCGCGTGCGGCGATGAGCGAGCTTCCAAAGACATTCGAACCCCGGGCGATCGAGGATCGCTGGTACGCGCACTGGGAATCCAACGGGCTTTTCCGCCCCGATCGACCGGACGCGACGCCGTGGACGATCGTCATGCCGCCGCCGAACGTCACCGGCTCGCTCCACATCGGCCATGCGCTCGACAATACGCTTCAGGACGTCCTGACGCGTCGCGAGCGAATGCTCGGCAAGGATGCGCTCTGGGTCGTCGGCACCGACCATGCCGGCATCGCGACGCAAATGGTCGTCGAGCGCAACCTCGACAGCCAGGGCGTCAAGCGTGCGGAGATCGGGCGCGAGGCGTTCCTCAGCCACGTCTGGGAGTGGAAGGAGCAGTCCGGCGGCGCGATCACCCGCCAGCTCCGTCGCCTCGGCGCAAGCTGCGACTGGGCGCACGAGCGGTTCACGATGGACGAGCGCTACCAGCGGGCGGTCATTCACACCTTCGTCGAGATGCACAAACGCGGCCTCATCTACCGCGACAAGCGCCTCGTGAACTGGGACCCGAGGTTCCAGACGGCGATCAGCGACCTCGAGGTCGAGACGCGCGAAGTGCAGGGCAAATTCTGGCACCTGAGGTATCCGCTCAGCGACGGCAGCGGGGCGATCGAAGTCGCGACAACGCGGCCCGAGACGATGCTCGCCGACATGGCGGTCGCCGTTCATCCCGACGATCCGCGCTACAAGGCGATGATCGGCAAGCAGATCAAGCATCCGATCACTGGGCGGCGGATCCCGATCGTTGCCGACGAGCATGCGGATCCCGAGCTTGGGTCCGGCGCAGTGAAGATCACTCCAGGCCACGATTTCGATGATTTCGAGGTCGGCCGCCGCGCCGGCATCAAACCCGCTGACATGCTCAACATGTTCGACGCTCAGGCCTTCGTGGTGCAGGTGCAGGATGGCTCGATCCCGCAGAAGTTGCTTGGGTTGGATCGCGATGAAGCGCGAAAGGCCGTGGTCGCGCTTCTGGAAGACGAAAACGCGCTAGTTCGTGTCGAGGACCGCGTCATCCCGACACCTTACGGCGACCGTTCCGGCGTGGTCATCGAGCCATGGCTCACCGACCAGTGGTACGTGAACGTGCAGCCGCTCGCCGAGCGGGTGGTGAAGGCCACGCGCGATGGGGAAATCCGCATCGTCCCGCAGAGCTGGGCCAAGACCTGGTTCAACTGGCTCGAAAATATTCAGCCCTGGTGCGTCTCGCGTCAGCTCTGGTGGGGCCATCGCATCCCCGCCTGGTACGCCGAGGACGGCAAGGTTTTCGTCGCTGAGACCGAGGAGGCGGCGAAGGCGCAGGCCGGCGACCTGCTGCTCCGCCAGGACGAAGACGTGCTCGACACCTGGTTCTCATCGGCGCTCTGGCCCTTCGCCACGCTCGGCTGGCCCGACCAGACCGAGGACCTCAAGCGTCACTATCCGAACGACGTCCTCATCTCCGGCTTTGACATCCTCTTCTTCTGGGATGCGCGAATGGCAATGCAGGGGATGGAGTTCATGGAGGAGGTGCCGTGGAAGACGCTCTACCTCCATGGTCTCGTTCGGGACGCTCACGGCCAGAAGATGTCGAAGTCCAAGGGCAATACGGTCGATCCGCTGGGCCTCATCGACAAATATGGCGCGGATGCCCTCCGCTTCACCCTGGCGGCGATGGAAAGCCAGGGCCGCGACATCAAGCTCGATGAGAAGAGGGTCGAGGGCTATCGCAACTTCGCGACCAAGCTCTGGAATGCCGCGCGCTTCCTGCAGATGAACGGCGTCGGCGCGAGCGACAGCATCGCGGCTCCGACCGCAGACCTGCCGGTCAACCGCTGGATCATTGGCGAAGTGGTCGACACGCTCGGCAAGCTCGACAAGGCGTTCGACGAGCTTCGCTACGACGAGATGGCCGACGCCATCTATCACTTCGTCTGGGGCACGTTCTGCGACTGGTACGTCGAGCTCATCAAGGGCGCGTTCGACCAGGAGACCAAGCGCGTCGCCGCCTGGGCCTTCGACCAGATCTTGGTGATGCTGCATCCGCTGATGCCGTTCATCACGGAAGAACTGTGGAACGCGAGCGAGCGCCCGTATGAGCTGATCGTCGCGAAATGGCCGGCGCCGGAAGCGCAGGTCGATCCTTATGCGAAGGCTGAGCTCGACTGGCTGGTCCGCCTCGTAGGCGAGATCCGCTCCGCTCGGACCGAGCTCAACGTCCCGCCATCAGCCAAGCTCAATCTGTTCGCCGCCGACGCATCGGACGAGACCGCGGCCCGCCTTGATCGCAATCATGCGATGCTTTCCCGGCTCGCCCGGCTGGAATCGATCCAGCTCTCGACCTTCCCGGGCAAGGGCGCGGCGCAGGTCGTGGTCGACGAAGCGACGTTCGCGCTTCCTCTAGAGGGCGTTATCGACCTCGCTTCCGAACGCGACCGCCTGTCCAAAGGCGCCGCCGCCGCGGAGAAGGAGCGCGACAGCCTCGCCCAGCGCCTTTCGAACCCGAACTTCACGGAGCGTGCCAAGCCCGAAGCGGTCGAGAAGGCGCGCACCGACCATGGTGCCAAGGCTGCCGAAGCCGAACGTTTGCGGGCCGCGCTGGAGCGGTTAGGGTAAGTCTTCGCCGCAGCACCTAAAGGGGGAATAATGGCCAGCAGACCACATGGCGGACGCGACCTCACGCAAGGCCCGATCGCCAAGACCCTGCTCGCCTTCGCGCTGCCTACCCTGATCTCTTCGATCCTCCAGTCGCTGAACGGGACGGTCAATGCGATCTGGGTGGGGCGCTTCCTCGGCGAGGACGCGCTTGCGGCGACGTCGAACGCGAACATGATCATGTTCCTGCTGATGTCGTTCGTGTTCGGCTTCGGCATGGCGGCGACGGTGCTGATTGGCCAGGCGTTCGGCCGCCGCGACATTGACGGTGCGCGCCGCGTCGTCGGCACGGCGATCGGCTTCATGCTGTTGGTCTCGATCGCGATCGCCGCCTTCGGCTGGATCTTCGCGCCTGCGCTACTGAAGCTGCTTGGCACGCCGCCGGGGGCCGCGCCGCTGGCGCTTGCTTATCTCCGCGTCATCTTCCTTGCCATGCCGTCGATCCTGCTGACGGTGCTTCTGATGATGTCGCTGAGGGGCTCGGGCGATGCGATGACGCCCTTGTTCCTGATGATCCTGGCGGTCGTCCTGGATAGCGGGCTCAACCCCGTCTTCATCCTCGGTCTCGGGCCCGCGCCAAAGCTCGGTATCGCCGGCTCCGCGACTGCCACGCTGATCGCCAACACGGTCAGCATGCTGGCGATGATCACCTACATTTACGTGCGCGATCTGCCGCTTCGCCTGAAGGGCCGCGAGCTCAAGTACATGTTCTGTGACACCTCGCTGCTCAAGACGATCGTCGTCAAAGGCATTCCCATGGGGCTGCAGATGATCGTCATATCGGCGTCGGCGCTGGCGCTGATCGGCCTCGTGAACCGCGAGGGCGTGGACACCACAGCCGCGTTTGGTGTCGCGATGCAGCTATGGGCTTATCTGCAGATGCCGGCGATGTCGCTCGGCGCCGCCGTCAGTGCGATGGCGGCCCAGAATATCGGTGCCGGCAAATGGGATCGCGTCAGCGCCAGCACTCGCTGGGCGATCCTCTTCACGTTGGGGATCACCGGCGTTCTCGTCGTCCTCCTGGCGGTTGCGGATCGGCCGGCACTTGCCTTGTTCCTCGGCGGAAGGAGCCCGGCTCTGCCGATCGCGGAGCATATTCAGCTGCTCGCGACCTGGAGCTTCCTGCTGATGGGCATCACCCTGGTGCTGTTCGGTACGGTCAGGGCAAACGGTGCCGTCGTCGGGCCGCTCATCATTCTCGCCATCGGTCTGGTCCCGGTGCGGCTTGGCTTCGCTATCGGCGCATATCCCTGGCTGGGGGAAGATGCTCTGTGGCTTAGCTTCCCGGTCAGCTCGCTGGCGAACCTTGCGATGGCGTCGGCATTCTACCTGCACGGTGGATGGAGGAAGGCGCGGATGGACGCGGCCCATCCTCCGCCGGTCGAGGAGAGCGAGGTCGTGGAAGAAGCGCTGGCTTCGGCGACGGAGCCGGGTGGACGTCTTAACCCGGCGGGGTGACGAACGCCTGACCGAAGGCTAAGCGGCGGCCATGTCCGCTTCCTTCCCTTATCTTCGCATGCGTCGCGGCCGGTCGAGCCCGTGGATGCGCGCGATGCTCGCCGAAAACCGCCTGCACCCCAGTGACTTCATCTGGCCATTGTTCATCTGCGAAGGCCGCGATTGCGAGGAGCCGATCGGCTCCCTTCCGGGGGTCAGCCGCTGGAGCGTCGACCGGATCGGTGCGAAGGCGCGGGAAGCGGCGGCGCTGGGCATTCCCTGCGTCGCGCTCTTCCCCAACACGCCTGAAGGACTGCGCACCGAGCGAGCCGAAGAGGCGCTCAACAGCAACAACCTCATCTGCAGCGCGATCAAGGCGGTCAAGGATGCGGCGCCCGAGGTCGGCGTGCTGACCGACGTCGCCCTCGACCCCTACACGGCCCACGGCCACGACGGCATCGTCGACATCGCGGGCAACGTCATCAATGACGAGACGGTCGGCATCCTCGTCGAGCAGGCCCTGGTGCAGGCCGCCGCCGGCGCCGACATCGTCGCGCCGTCGGACATGATGGACGGCCGCGTCGCCGCAATCCGCGACGCGCTGGAGCATGGCGGGCACCAGAATGTCGCGATCATGGCCTATGCCGCCAAATATGCTTCGGCCTTCTATGGACCGTTCCGCGATGCCGTCGGTTCACGCGGCCGGCTGAAGGGCGACAAGCGCGGCTACCAGATGGACCCGGCGAACATCGAAGAGGCGCTTCGGGAGGTCGAACTCGATCTCGCCGAGGGTGCCGACTTCGTGATGGTGAAGCCGGGGCTGCCCTATCTCGATGTCGTTGCGCGAGTAAAGGACGCGTTCGGCGTGCCCACGTTCGCGTACCAGGTGAGTGGCGAGTATGCGATGATCGAGCATGCCGCCGCGGCAGGCGCGGGCGATCGTGACGCGCTGATCCTGGAGACTCTGCTGGCCTTCAAGCGGGCTGGAGCGACCGGTGTTCTTACCTATCATGCCGTCGACGCAGCCCGGTTGATCGCCGGATGATCGAACAGCTGCGCGCTGATATTGAAGGGCTGCGCGCAGCCACTGTGCCGTTGGAGCCCGACAGCGCCAGCCGCCGGGAGCTGGGCTCAAGGGCGCTCGACCATGCACTCCATTTCCTCGACGAGGTCGAAGATGCCCCGAGCCTTCGTCCCGCGTCGGACGTGTTCGACCGACATCTGGATCCCGAGTTCACCGAGGAGGGCAGGGAGGCGACGTCGGTGCTCGACTATGTCGGCGCCTGCATCGAGCGGCCCGGCATCACGACAACCTCACCCCGCTTCATGGGCTACATCCCCGGCGGAGGCCTGTTTCATTCGGCGCTCGGCGACATGCTCGCGGCGGCCTCGAACAAATATTCGGGCTTCGCGCCCGCTGCCCCGGGTGCAGTCAGGATCGAGAATGCGTGCACGGCCTGGCTCGCAAGCGTGATCGGCTATCCGCCAACAGCCACCGGCACCCTCACGTCCGGTGGGAGCCTGGCCAACCTTACGGCGATCGTCGCGGCGCGGGATGCGCGCGATGCCGACAGCGGCGGCGCGGTCTACCTCACCCGATTTGCGCATCATTGCATCGACAAAGCGCTGAATATTGCCGGCCGCGGTCGATCGCCGCGGCGACTGATCGCGACGGATGAAGATCACTGCATGTCACTGGAGGCGCTGGAGCAGGCGCTCGAAGAAGACCGCCGCAACGGCGTTCGACCGTGGCTGGTCGTGGCTTCAGCAGGAACCGTGGACACTGGCGCCGTCGATCCGCTGGCCGAAGTCGCCGCCCTCTGCCGTGGCTATGGCGCCTGGTTTCATGTCGACGGCGCCTATGGCGGGCTGTTCGCGCTCTGCGAGCAGGGACGGGAGCTTCTCAAGGGAATTGAAGAGGCCGACAGCGTCGCGCTCGATCCTCACAAAACCCTCTTTCTGCCCTACGGCACCGGTGCTGCGCTGGTCCGCGAGGGACAGCTGCTACTCAATGCGTTCAGCGCCAGCGCCGAATATATCCGGCCGTTTTCCGAAACTGACGTCGGTCCGTCGCCGTCCGACCTGTCGCCCGAGCTGACGAGGCACTTTCGCGCTCTGCGCCTGTGGCTGCCACTGCAAATCGCCGGCATCGCCGCCTTCCGCGCTGCTCAGTCCGAGAAACTCGCGCTGGCGCGCTATTTCCACGCGCGCCTGTCGGAGATCGAGGGTTTCGATGCCGGCCCGGTGCCGCAGCTGTCCGTCGCTGCTTTCCGCTACCTGCCCAAAAGCGGGGACGTCGACGATTTCAACGAACGCCTGATCAAGCACATCCAGGAGGAGGGCCGGGTGATGCTGAGCGGTACGCGGATCGACGGCTGCTACTATCTGCGCTGCGCGATCCTCTGCTTCCGCACGCATCTCGAGCATGTCGACGAGGCGATCGATGCGGTCGTCCGCGGAGTGAAGGCGCTCGGTGGCTGACGTCATCGCCGAAACCGAAAGGCTGATCATCCGTCCGTGGCGAGACGCGGACCGGTCGGACTATCTTGAGACCTGCAACACCGAACGAGTGACGACGCACCTCGGCGGTCCCGCGAAAGTCGAGGACATCGACGCCTCCATCGGCCGGATCCGCAAGAGCCAGGACGATAATGGCTTCTGCTTCTGGGCGGTCGAGCGAAAGTGGGATGGGGCCTTCCTGGGTTATTGCGGCCTGAAGATCGCCCGTGACGAGGGGACTCCGATCGAGGGCGATGTCGAGATCGGCTGGCGCCTGCGTGAGGACGCCTGGGGGCAGGGCTACGCCGTCGAAGCCGCGCGCGCCTGCCTCGTGTGGGCATGGGCGAACCTCGATGTCGACAGGATCGTCGCGATCACGGTTTTCGCCAACAAGGCCAGCTGGTCGGTGATGGAGCGGCTGGGAATGACTCGGCGGCCCGATCTCGACTTCGCGCACCCGAGCTTCGCGCCGGATCACCCGCTGAGCGCACACCTGACCTACGTGATGGAGCGGCCGGCTCCCTAGAGCCCGAGTTGGCGCTGCACCGCCCGGACGCGGTCGGCCTGGCGGCGGTCGATGACGCCGACCGTTTCAGCCGCTTGCTGAATCGCGGCAAGGTCGTTGGGTGCGATGCCGCGTTGGTTCTGAAGGGCCAGGGCGGCGATCTCGTCGATATCGGCGAGGGCATCAACCGCCGGCTTCCGCGCCGCGACCGCGCCGCTCAGCGCTTCCTGGGCCGCGATCCAGGCTTCGGTTTGCTGAGTTCCGGCACCGGCTGCAAGCCGCTCTGCCGCTGAAGCCGCTGAGTCGAATGCCGAGCTCCCACTTTGCGCCTGCTCAACGAGGCCTCTCAGTCGTGCTGCCAGCGCCGGGGAGACGGGCCGATTGTTCATCGGCTTCACCACCGGAACGCGCGGATCGATGGCCTCGGTCGGCCGGGGCTGTAGCGAAGGATAAGAACCGCCCGGTGACGTGCAGGCGCTCATCGGCATCAGCAAGAGACAGATCAGGCGGCGCATCACCTTGCTCTAGGAGAGGCCTCTCAGGCTGACAATCTCAGCGAAATTGGCCGATCCCGGGTGGCGGCACGTCGGTTCGAAACCAACCGGTTACGGCCAGCCGCTTCGCGGTGACATAGGTCGAGACCATGGAGACGGAATGAAGCATCGGAACGGTGAAGATGTTGAGGGTGTTGAATGCCGGCTTGAACGCTTGCTCGACATTGTCGCCGGCATCGAAGAACTGCAGCAGACCGCCCCAGTCCCGATCCCATTCGGGCGACAGGTTCATGACGTAAGCGACAGCGCGGCCCCTCACCGGATCTCCGTCGTCATGCGCTGTCAGGAAATGGCCGGGCCGGTACCAGGTCGCCTGCGCATCCGCCCACCGGATTCGGTCGATACCCGTCAAACCTCGAACGAAATCGAGAACCGCCGGACTATTCAGGAACTCGAAGAAATCGAAGATTCCGTACCGCGGGGAGTCCGGCAGGAGATAGGCGTGATGGACGGGGTAGAAGGCGTAGAGGAACTGAAACTGCGTCGGTGCCCGCTCCTGGATGCCTGTCGTAATCCTGTCCGCCTCTTGGTCATCCATCGCGGCAACCTGCTCGGGGCTGAGCTGATGAGATACGGGACCGTCGTTATAGATCATGCCCCAAGGAAGCTCATCGAGTGACTCGTAGACCTCCTGGGCCGAAACCGGATCGAGGAAGTCGCGTATTTGCAGACGCTTCTTGACTCCGTAGTCGCGCGTCAGCGTCTCATGCTGCAGGGCCGGATTGAGCTTGAGCGTCATCGGAGAAGGTCATCTTCGAAAAGGCAGCTGTTGAGAAGTGGCGCGGAAAGGCCGCACCTCGAAATCATGATTATGGAGAAATGGCGCGCCCGGAAGGATTCGAACCTCCGACCCCCAGATTCGTAGTCTGGTGCTCTATCCAGCTGAGCTACGGGCGCGCGGTGCCGGGAAACGGCAGGCGCGCGACATAGGGGGAGGAAGGGATGCGCGCAACCCTTTGCGGGCGCCACATGGAGTTTGAAGAAATGGGAAGCCGGCAGCGCTGACGCGCTTGCCGCGATCGCCTGGCTGGATCAGCCGTTGATAGCCGCCGCGGCGCTGCAGATCGGAATGGTGGGGCTCGCGCGCTGCGCGAAATCCTCAGCCAATTTGCTGTGCCACGCACGGGCCGTTTCGGTCACCGCACGTTGTGCCGCCATCCGCTCTTCTACCGCACGCCGACGGTAATAACGCTCGTTGGACTCCACTTGTCCCTCCACCTCCGGAACAAGCCACCATCACCCGCGAATGGCTAAACAATGGTTAATATCCACAGGCTGAAAATGCAGGTCGTCGCAGAGGCGAAACGACTCCCCGCGCCTTGTCCCAGCCTGAAACAGGGGCGTGTCGCCAGAGTGACACCAATCGGGCAATCACGGATCATCGATGAAACCTAACGATTCGCCGCTCGTTGGACTGACCAATTAGTTTCGAAGGAAAGCAACATGCTGAGTTCGATTGAGTCCCGCCGTCCAGCCTTCAACCCGAACGCACGGGGCTATCACGCCGTCTATCACGACGGGGAGGTCAATCACTGCCCGGGCTGCGGCCGCACGCACTGGATCATCGGTCGTATGTCGGCCGAATGCGCCTTTTGCTCGACCGCGATGCCTCTCAAGGAAGCGCTGACCAACGGCCCGGCGCCGGCGCCGGTCTTCTGGAGCGGGACGCGCCCGACCTACGCCGACCTCGCCGCCTAGGCGCCGCTATCAAAAGTTGATTTCTCCTTCATGCGCTTGGGTTTATTCTTAGGCGCATGAAGAGAGTCGCGCTTGCCGCCTTGCTCGTCGCGTGCGCCTCGCCGGCATTGGCCGGCGGAGCTCAGAATTTCATGCTTGTGAATGGGACGAATGCGTCGCTGGCGCAGCTTTCCATTCGCCGGGCGGGCACACAGGACTGGAAGCCGCTCGGGGCGGCGCCTTCGCCGGGGGCGCGGAGCTCCATGAACTTTACGGATCCGGATTGCGCGTTCGATATTCGCGCCAATGTTCCAGGGGCTGGGCCGATAACCTGGGCCGGCGTCAATCTCTGCGGCGCGAAATCCGTGACTCTGAACCGCGACGGCTCAGCAGGCGCGTGGGTCGATTACGATCAGTGACGGGCCGGCGCCGGTTCTGGACCGTATAGGGGCCCAACGCCACGGCAGGCTGTGCCGGCTTAACTGAATCGAGCAGCTTTCCGCCGGCAATGAACACCACGCCCGTGCAGGCCAGCGCAAGCAGCCAGCCGCCCCAGCCGGGATAGGTGTCCAGGTAAAGACGGCCGCGTTCGACTGCGCCCAGCGCGATGGCGTAGATCACGAGCCACGCCTCGAAGCGCGTCTTGATCTGAAAGAGTCGTCCGATCTTTTTCAGCATAACCATCGTTAACGTCTGAACGCCCCGATGGCCGTTTTGAGCCGGAAATTTCCTAAAGGATAGGGTAAATTTGTTCTTTACTCTCGTCCCGTTCCGGGACGCGGATCAGGCTAGCTCGTCGAGGCCGAGTGCTTGCAGAAGCGCCGCTCGGGCTCTTTCGATTTCGCCAATCAATGCAGGTTCTTGCAGGTCCTCGTGATGCACCTGCTCGGGCCAGCGTTCGCGAATGACGCCGGAGATCCTGTCCAGCTTCTCATCGTCTACCATGAACCGGGGGTCGACCGCGGCCGGATCAGCGACCACGCGCAATCTTAGGCAAGCGGGCCCTCCACCATTCGCCATGGATTGACGAACATCGACCACCTCGACGCGGCGGATCGGGCCGTTGCCGGCGACGTGGCGTTCGATCCAGCTCCATACGGAAGGCGTCCCGCGGGCTTCGCCAGGCACGATCAAAGTCGGCTGGCCGTCGGGCGGCGTCACAAGCTGCGCGTTGAACAGATAGGACCGTATCGCATCCGACAGCGGCACTTCGGCAGCCGGCACCTCGACATATTCAAACCCGGGCACGGACCGGCACAGACCGTCCAGCAGCGACGCTTTCTCGGCAAAGGCCTGCTCGTGGGCAAACAGGACTCGCTCGTTCGCGACGGCGACCACGTCATTGTGGAAAGCGCCAGCAGCAATCGCCTCCGCAGACTGTTCTGCAAAGAGCACTCGCGAGGGATCGAGCTGGTGTCGCCGCGCAATCGCCTTCGACGCTTCGAGATGCTGGCGCGCCGGAAAGGCGCCGCCCGACACGCCGTAGACGAAGACTTCGATGCCGGGTTCGCCATGGGTGGCAGCCAGCCGCATGTGGTTGGCCGCGCCTTCATCGCCGAAAGCGGGAGCGACGGGGCCATGCACCACGAAGGCGTCGGCCCGGAAGGCGAGCTTCAGTTGCGCGAGCGTCGCCTGCCACTCGTGGCTCCGGTGCGGCATCGTTCGGAGGTTTGCGACTGTGAGGTGGCATTTGCCGTCACGCGTGTCGGGCGCGGGCGACACCGTCGCGGCATTGGCCGCCCACATTGCGGATGCCGACATGGCATTCGCGGCTAAAACCGGGTCGGCTTGCTCGATCGTCGTGCCGAGCTCATCGAGCCATGTCCGGTCCGGGCGCGGATGCGGCACGAATATGCCCTGGGTCAGGCCCAGCGCCAGGTTCGAGCGCATCTTGTCGACGCCCTGAAGCGCGGCTGCACGCGGCTGCGAGACCTCGCCGGCATTACGCGTAGAGGCGAGGTTGCCGAGGCTGAGGCCCGCATAATTGTGACTCGGTCCGACGACGCCGTCGAAGTTGATTTCGCGCAGCGCCATCAGCGCGGAACCGCGAGTATCTCGTCTCCGACATCGATCTCGAGCAGTTCGGCCGCCTCCCGATCGATGCACAGACCCTTCTTCGGCACGCGTTTCACCGAAGCGAAGCAGGCGCGGAAATCGGTCAGCCGGCCCGCAGCAACCAGCGTCTTGTTGCGCCCACCGTCGCCGATCTCCGCGACCGTCTCGCTGGCTGAGTCACGAACGGTGCGGATGTTGTCGGTCGCGGCCGTGACGGTCGGCCCGCCGTCGAAGATGTCGATATAGCGGTCGTAGGTGAAACCCTCTTCCTCCAGCATACGCAGTGCGGCGCGGCCGGTCGGGTGCGGCTGGCCCATCACGGCCTGCGCCGATTCCGCAAGGAGGGAGACGTAGATGGGCGTCTTGGGCATGAGGTCGGCGATGAAGCGCGTGCCGTGAACCGCGTTGAACTCGTCTGCCTCGGGGAAATTCATCCCGAAGAAGCGGCCCGCAAGCCCATCCCAGAAGGGGCAGTGGCCGGCCTCGTCCATCACGCCGCGAAGCTCGGCCAGGGTGCGGTCGCCGAACCGACCGCGGTGCAGCTTCATGAACAAATAGCGGCTCCGCGCCAGCAGCGATCCCCAGCCGCTGGCGCGGGCAAGCGGATGAAGGAACAGCCCTCCGACTTCGGACGACCCTTCGAGGTCGGTCGTCAGTGTTAGCAACTGATTGCGGAAGGTCTTGCCGAGTTCGGGGCTGGTCTGGGTGAGCGTGCTCAGATGATAGGAATAGAAAGGCTGGATGACCCCGACCTGGCCGAAGACCTGGCACGTTCCGCGCACCAGCCTCTGCTTCGGGTCCTCGAGGACGAACATGTACATGTCACCCGTCTGATCGTCCTGCGGCCGCGCAAAGCTCTTGTCCGACCGCGACAGCTTCGCGACCAGGGTCGCACGATCGGGCGGCAGGTTGGTGAACCCTCCGCCGGTTAGCTTCGCCATCTCATAGATGGCGGCGAAATCCTCGGCATTCGCGGGCCTGATGCGGAAGCTCATGCGGCCTCCGCGGCCAGCCGCAGGATGGTAAGCGCGCTCAAGGCGGCGCGCTCGGCCAGGGATTCGGCGATCAGAAATTCCTCCTCGCTGTGGATCTTGCCCCCGCGCACGCCCATCGTGTCGACGACAGGCACTCCGCAGGCGGCGATGTTGTTGCCGTCGCAAACTCCGCCTGACGGCTGCCAGCCGATCGTCTGGCCAAGGTCGGCGCCGGCCTTCCGAACCAGCTTGAACAGCGCTTCGGCCTCCTCCGTCAGGGGCTTGGGCGGGCGACCGAAGCCGCCGTGCGCCTCGATATGGACGTCATGCGCCGTCGCCGTCTCGTCCAGCGCCTTGGCGATCAGCCTCGCCGCGATTTCCTGGTCATCTGACGTCCGGGGCCGCATGTTGACGCGAAGGATCGCAAGATCGGGCACGACATTGTTGGGCGAGCCACCATCTATCTTGGCCGGATTGATCGACAGACCCGGCGTCTTGGACATCGCCAGCCGCAAGGCGAGCTCTGAAGCGGCGACCAAGGCATTGCGCCCGTCTTCCGGGTTGCGGCCTGCATGCGCAGAGCGCCCTTTGACCACGAAATCGAAGTTGCCGCTGCCAGGCCGCGCCCCTGCGAGCGTCCCGTCGGGCAGGGCGGCCGGCTCATAGGTGAGGGCGGCATTCTTCCCCTGAGCGGCCTGCGCGAGAAGCGCTGCGGACGAGGGCGAACCGACCTCCTCGTCGCTATTGATCACAACTTCATAGCCGATGCGGTCGTTGAGCTTGCTCGATTCCACCGCCTTCAGCGCCGCAAGCATGACCGCGATCCCGCCTTTCATGTCGGCAACGCCGGGTCCGTTCAAAATGCCGTCCTCCAGCCAGCGCGTCTGCTGGAAGGCATGATCCGCGCCATAGACCGTGTCCATGTGGCCGGTGAAAAGGAGCTGCACGGGCGCAGTCGGGCGAACCGTCAGATGTAGGTGGCGGCCATGCTCGATTTCGATGCCGCGGCCAGCCTTGTCGACGCTCTTGACCGATGCCGGCCGCTCCAGCCTCACCAGGCCCGGAAGGACGGCAAACGCGTCGACCAGCAAGTCGGCCATGGTCTCAAGACCCGCAAGGTTGCGCGAGCCGCTGTTGATCGCGGCCCAGGAGAGCAGCTGATCGAGCATCGGTTCCGCCCCCGCGCGTTCGACGACCGCGCGCTCGCTCGACGATAATTCCGCCATGGAAACGGCTCTAGCCGCGCCGTTTCATTAACGCCACACCGGCTAGGTCGTGGCGAGCACGGCCTCTGCGCCAAAAGCCTGGCCGAGGCGGAGGAGGCGGCGCTTCACCTGGTCGCCGATCAGCGCTTCTTCGCCCCGCCTGACGCTGAGCTGGACGGCCCCGTTGTTCCAGTCGAGGCTCGTGCGCTTGAGCACCGAGGCGACGCCGCCGGAGAGCCGCTGGCCGAGCCGCATCGCCACACCCCAGCAATGGGCGCGCTGCAAGTCCCCCTCCTTGCATAATTGGGCGAGGCGCGGTTCAGGCAATCGGTCGCGTCCGAAGCTCGCGCAAAGGGCTTGGGCCATGATCACCCGGCCGGCGGGATTCACCGCAACCCAATTGCCGTGAAGCGCCATCTCGATGCCGCGGTCGGCGCGAAAGTTGGCATTTGCCTGCCAGGCCACATCCGCGAGCAGGCAGGAGGCCAGCCGCAATCGTTGCATCACGGGTTCGTCGTCAAAAAGCGGCGCGATCCAGGCGTCGAGCAGGTCGCCGTGCTGCCCGAACCGGTGCTCGCCGCCGCCGGCCTCGCGCGCCTCTTCGATCAGCGGGTCGAGCTTGCGCTGGGCGGGCTTGAGCGCGGAATAGAGCAGGCCTTCGCGGATGCCGTAGGTCGATACGACCAGGTGCGACGGTTCCAGCTCGTCGACCAAAAGCTCCAGCAGCATCGAGGCGACGGGGGCGGTGGCCATGCGCGCAGGCGCCGCGGCATCCGACAGGCGTGGGTCCAGCGCCCGGACCAGTCTTCTCAATTCCTTCGCCCGGCCTGCGCGCATTCGATACTGATGAGTGATCGGCAGGGGGAAATCTGTCGCCAGCATGTCGATCCGGGCCAAGGCTCGCCACGATCCCCCGACCATGTAGAAGCAACGACCGCGCGATTGTTCGCGTATTGTGGATCTCTTGAGTGCTGTCTTGAGAATCCTTCGCGCTTCGCGCTCGCCGCTCGGGCTGGAATCCAGCCGAAGCACGCCGAGCGGCACTGAAATGCCGGCGCTGGTCTCGCCGCCACTGACGTCGAGTAGCTCCAGGCTGCCGCCGCCGAGGTCGCCGACGATACCGTCCGCGCCCGGTATGCCGGAAAGAACCCCTTCACCCGCAAACTCCGCTTCCTGCTCCGCGCTGAGCACGTCGCACTGGAACCCTATCCGCTCGACCTCCTTCACGAAGTCGGCGCCGTCGACGGCGTCGCGAATCGCGGCGGTCGCCACGACTCGCGTTTCCTTCACCTTCATGTGATCGACCAGCAGGCGGAAACGCTGCAGCGCGGCGAGCGCCTTGTGGCGACCTTCCTTGGGAAGACGTCCCGATTGCTCGAGACCCGCTCCCAGTCCGGCGAGCACTTTCTCATTGAAGATCGGCGCGGGGATACGGGCCGGCCCCGCGTAGACGACGAGGCGCACGGAATTCGACCCGATGTCGATGATCCCGGCAGGCTCGATATTGTTCAGGGCCTAGCGCCCCCGGTTGAAGCGCAGCTTCGGGACCCTCCGGCCCTTCTTCAGCGCCTGGCCGCGGCCCGACAAGCTTGGGTTCGACATGAAATAATCGTGCAGGTTGAACTCCTGGCCCGCCTTGGGCTGAAGCCTGACGTAGCTGCCATCGGCGTTGAGCCGCCAGCTCTGCTCATTGTCGATAAGGTTTGCCACCATCACCTGGTCGATCAGCTGCGCGTGCACCGTCGGATTTTCGATCGGAAGCATGTACTCGATCCGCCGGTCGAAGTTCCGCGGCATCCAGTCCGCCGAGCTGATGTAGACCTTGGAAGACCCGTGCGGCAGCTCGTGGCCGTTTGCGAAGCACCAGAGCCGCCCATGTTCCAGGAACCGGCCGACGATCGACTTCACGAAGATATTCTCGCTCATGCCGGCGACGCCCGGACGGAGGCAGCAAATGCCGCGGACGACGAGGTCGATCTGCACGCCGGCCTTGCTCGCCTCGTAGAGCTTTTCGATGATCGCCGGATCGACCAGCGAATTGAGCTTCGCCCAGATGCCCGACGGCTTTCCGGCTTTGGCGCTTGCGATCTCCGCTTCGATCAGCCTGATGAGCTCCGCCCGCATGTTCTGCGGCGAGATGACGAGCTGCTTGAGATTGCGCGGCTCGAGATAGCCGGTGATGTAATTGAACAGCTTTGCGACATCGCGGCCGAGCGGGGGCTTGGCAGTGAAGTAGCTGAGGTCGGTGTAGATCCGCGCGGTGACGGGATGATAATTGCCCGTGCCGAAATGGCAGTAGGTGCGGTATCCCTTCTCCTCGCGCCGCACGACCATCGAGACCTTGGCGTGCGTCTTCCATTCCATGAATCCGTAGACGACCTGCACGCCCGCCCGCTCGAGCGCATTGGCCCACATGAGGTTCTGCTCTTCGTCGAACCGCGCCTTCAGCTCGATCACGGCGGTCACCGACTTGCCGGCCTCGGCGGCGTCGATCAGGGCCTTGATGATCGCCGACTGACGGCCGGCGCGGTAGAGCGTTTGCTTGATGGCGATGACGTCGGGGTCGGCGGCGGCCTGCTGGATGAACTCGACCACCACTTCGAAGCTTTCGTAGGGGTGATGGACGAGGATGTCCTTCTCCTTGATTGCCGCGAAACAGTCGCCGCCATGCTCGCGGATGCGCTCGGGAAAGCGCGGGTTGAAGGGCGTGAACTTGAGATCGGGCCGGTCTTCATCGACCAACTGCGACAGGTCAGTCATTCCCAGGAAGCCGCGCGTCTGCGAGATGATGGCGGTGATCGCGTCGAGGCCTTCCTTGACCACCGCGACGAGGCTCTCCGGCATCCCCGGTTCGAGCTCCAGCCTGACGACCCGACCGCGCCGGCGTCGCTTGATCGCGCTCCGGAAATGGAGCGCGAGATCCTCGGCCTCTTCCTCGATTTCGATGTCACTGTCGCGGATCACGCGAAATGCGCCGCCGCGAAGGACTTCATATTTGGGGAAGAGATAGTCGGTCTTCCGGCGGATCAGGTTTTCGAGCGCGATGTAGCGGCCCTCATCGCCCGGAATGCGGATGAAGCGCGGAACGCTCGCCGGCGCCATGATCAGCTCGCGGACGCTGTTCTTCCCTTTCTTCAATTCGAAGATCAGCGACAGGCCCATGTTCCGGATGAAGGGGAAGGGGTGGGCGGGATCTATCGCCTGCGGGGTGAGGACAGGAAAGATCTGCTCGCGGAAATGCTGGTCGAGCCAGGCGTCCGCGCCGGCGTCCAGAACTTCCTCGCCGACGATATGCATGTTGGCCGCGTCGAGCTCGTCCTGGGTGGTCGCCAGCACCTCATGCTGGCTCGTGACGAGGCTCTCTGCCTCGGCGGTGATCGCGCTCAGCTGCTGAGATGGGGTCAGCCCATCGATGGAGATCTCTTCGACACCCAACGCCTGGTGAGCCTTGAGGCCAGCGACGCGCACCATGAAGAATTCGTCGAGGTTGCTCGCGGAGATCGACAGGAAGCGCACCCGCTCGAGCAAAGGATGCTTCGGGTTGCAGGCTTCCTCGAGCACACGCCGGTTGAATGCGAGCCAGCTAAGCTCGCGGTTGAAATAGCGCGATTCCGGTTGTGGAGCTTCGGCGGGTGCCGGCGCAGGTGTCGGGCTGGCCGCCGGCAGGTCTGGGACGCTGTCGGTCATGTCGCGACGGGATATGCTGCGCGTGCGCTGGTCCAATACATGTCGCCGATCTGAAACAGAGGCCTGTTACAGAGATGTGACGATAAATGGTATGGCGCGCGCTTCCGCCGGTGCCGAAAGGGTTGAGTCGTGTCCAAGGACAAGAAGAAAAAGAAGGACAAGAAAGACAAGAAAGCCAATGGCGCGATCCTCGGCAAAGCGCCGAAGAAGGCCGTGAAGAGCCTTCAGGCGCTAAAGCAGAATCCCCTCGTCGCCGATGTGGTTGCGGCGGCCCTCGTTTCGATGGCGGCGGCGCTCAAGGATTCCGACAAAGCGCGGCGGCTCGCAAACGACGCCGGCGACGAGCTGAGCAAGGTTTCGAAAAAGAGCGCGAAGCAAGGCGGCGCAATGTGGGATCTGGCGCTCGACGTAGGCCGGCGGACGCTTGAAGCAATCGCGGCCGAGCAGACAGGGCGCGGCAAGACGCGTTAGCCCTCAGTGTCGCTCTACCTCGAAGATCTATCGATCGGGCAGCGTTTCGAAAGCCGCTCGCACCTGCTCGATGAAGAGCAGATCAAGAAGTTCGCGCAGGAATATGATCCGCAGCCCTTTCATCTCAGCGACGAGGGCGCGGCGGGCTCCCTGTTCGGCACTCTCGCCGCCAGCGGATGGCACACCGCCGCGCTGACCATGCGTTTGCTGGTGGAAAGCGTTCCTTTGGCCGACGGGCTTATCGGCGCCGAACTCCAGCTCGCCTGGCCCAAGCCTACCCGGCCGGGGATGCGCCTTCAGCTGTTCAGCGAGGTCGTCGAGATCGTCCCGTCACGCTCCAAGCCCCACATGGCGATCGTCACGATGCGCAATGAGACGCGCGACCAGGATGGCGGAATCCTGCAGGTCTTCACGGTGAAGATGCCGGTGTTCAAGCGCCCCGGCCCAACCGATCAGAGATAGTCGGCGAACTCTAGCAGCAGCTGACGATACAGGTCGCGCTTGAACGGAACGATCAGCTCGGGAAGCTGCCCGGGCTCGATCCACTTCCATTCGCGGAATTCGGGGTGCTTCGTCGCGATGTTGATGTCGCTATCGCGGCCCAGGAAGCGGACGAGGTACCAGTCCTGGTCCTGCCCCTTCCACTTGCCTCCCCACAGCTTGTGGCGAAGCTCCTCCGGAAGGTCGTACTTCAGGCGCTCGGGACAATCGGCGATGCGTTCTACGAGGTGCGGCGCGATGCCGGTTTCCTCCTCCAGTTCGCGAAGCGCCGTCTGCCACGGATCGTTCTCGCCTTCGTCGATCCCGCCCTGCGGCATTTGCCATGCCTCATCGGTGTTATCGATGCGCGCGCCGACGAACACCTTGTTTGCCGAATTGAGCAGCATCACGCCGACCCCGCGGCGGTAGCGGTCACCTTTCGTCATCGCGCGCGCGCTCCACCCAGGGCTTCAGATAAGCGAGGCAATTCGCGAAATCGTCGTTCGACGAGGGGATCGCCTTTCGCAAATTGAGGAAGCCGTGAAGGGTTCCCTCCGCTTCCAGATAAATCGTCTCGACGCCGGCTTCGGCGCACCGCGCGGCATAGGCCCGGCCCTGGTCTCGAATGGGGTCGAGGCTGGCCGTGGTGACGAACGTCGGCGGGAGGCCGGCCGCGCCCGCGAGAAGCGGCGAGTAGCGCCAATCGTCCTTCGGACCAGCATAGCTGTCCTCGAACCAGTCCATGCCCTCCTTGGTCAGGAGATGGCCCTGGCAGAACTGATCGTAGCTCGGATAGCGCACCGCCGGATCCGCTGCCGGGTAGATCAGCCATTGGCCGATAGCGGGCACCGCTCCGGGCTCGTCCCGCAAGGATGTCACGACAGCCGCCGCGAGATTTCCGCCCGCGCTGTCGCCCGCAAGGAACAGGCCGGTCGCCTTGCGATCCAGTTCGGCAGGGCTGGATGCGACCCAGCGCGCGGCGGCCACAGCATCCTCAAACGCGGCTGGGAAGGGATATTCCGGCGCTAGTCGATAATCGACCGCCACGACCGGAACGTCGAGCTCGATCGCAAGCTCGATGCAGAAAGGCTCATGCGTATCGAGGTCGCCGAGAACCCAGCCGCCGCCGTGCATGAACAGCAGCACCGGCCCTGGCTCGCGCTCCTCTCTCGCATCGTAGAGCCTAAGTGGAACGGGGCCGGTGATGTCCTTTGTGACCGCGATGTCTCGCGCCGGCGGTTCGAACGCATGGCGCGACGCGATCATCATCTTGCGCGCGGCGTCTGCGCCGATTTCGTGGCCCTTCGGCCGGTTCAGGCTTTCCAGATAATCGAGGAACTGCCTCACGTCGGGTCTGATGAAAGGATCGGCCATCGGCCTTCAATGCGAGAGCGGGGACCGCGAAGCAACCGCCCAAGCCTCGCCCATCACGTCATCGCAAAGCTGATCAGGAAGATGGCGAAGCGATACCCGACGAACAGGACTCCGATGGCGGCGGTAAGGAACATGGTCGCGAGCAGCCTGCGCCAGCCGCTGGTCCGATACACCCTTGGAAGGGACAAGAAGGCATAGATCCCGCACGCGGCAAGGTTGAAGATCGACAGTATCTTGTCGACAATGGGCGACCTCAGTCCGTCCCCGCCCATCATGGCCTCCAGCTGGGCCAGCAGCACCGACACGCTGAGCAATGCCAGGATGAAAGCATAAAGGTGGAGCGCGAACACGATATGCGCTCCGGCCGGGCGATGGCGGGCCCGGAAGAGGAGCGCCGGGAGGGGCGCGAATGCGAGCGCCATCAGGATGATGAGCGCCTTGGCGTTGAACACGACGGATCGGTCGAAGACCGGGGAATAAGCGTCGAGCGACAAATGCCTGCTTGCCAGCCGATCCTGGACGAGCTGGTGCGCAAGCGGACTCCAGTCCTGCGAATGAAGGTGCGATTCCAGCGGTGACGAAAGCACGTTGTTGCCGGTCAGTGATTGTGCGCCGACGAAGATCGCGTTGCCGATAAGGAACAGAGCCAGCGGCGATAGATAGCGACGACGCTCACCGCTGAGATAGGCGGCAGTCAGCTGGCCGGGCCTGGTCACCAGGCACCGCCAGCTTCGCATCAGCTTCCCGTCGAGGCTGCTCGCATCCTTGGCGAATTGGGTGACGAAGTGGCGAATGCTGAGATCGTCCGCGCGCAGGCGCTCCTCGCCGCATTGGGGACAGAACCGTCCTTGGCGCCCCTTCGAGCAGGTTGGACAAGTCCAGGTCGCTGACCGCGCCATATCTACAGCCTGGCGATCCTGACCGCGAGCGCCTGTTCCTCCTCATCGAACAGTCCCAGGTTGGTGAGATAGGCGGATACCAACGAGCGGTGCTGACCCAACAGCGGCACCAGAGTCTTGTCCTGTCGCAGGTCCGCGGCCGTTGAGGCCACGAGCGCCCGGTCGATCGGGATGGAGCAAGTCGCGGGCAACACCACGGTTCCTCCGCCGGCGCGGATGACGTCCCCGCAGGTTTTGCGGATCTGTTGCTGGATGGAGTCGGGGATCACCTCGCGGACATGGTCGCGATAGCGCGATTGCACCGCCCCGAGGCCAATCGTGCTGTAGTCGAAGGTCATCAACCGGGTGAGCACCTGGCGGGCTTGCGGGTCCGGAATGTTCCGCAGGTCGTTGGCGCCGAAGACGAGCGCCCAGCTCGCGCCATTATTGTTGAACCCATAGATCTGGCTGGCTTGATAGGCGGCAATGACGAAGTCCCTGTCGCTGACCGCCGGGTCGTTCCGCCAACCGGCGAGAGCGACGTCCGCATATTTGCCGGTGATCGAATAATAACGTCGGGCGGCCGTCGAGAAAGCCTGGAGCTGCTCGAGTTCGGGCCGGAGTTGGACGAGCATCTGACGCGCCTCGGTCTGGGCCTGCCGCTGCTGGTTCCAGTTCGCCACCCAGGTACCGATGAACACGCCGACGATGACGATGGCGAGCTCGATGCTGATCGCCGTCCAGTCCTGTGCTCGCAGCTTCGCGACCGCACGCTTGAAAATCATCGCTTTCCCCCGCCGCTACTGTAGCGAGGTTCATGCCGACGAAAAGCCGGCGAACGCGGCGACCCGGGGCGCAGGTGCTCCTGGCCGCATTGCCTGGCCACGAGGTCGGCTAAAGATCGGCCAGGATCGGCATAAGATCGGGATACCGAAATCTTCGGGTCTGTTAGCTCGCGGCTCTCACTCAAAATCATTCCACGAGAGGGGTTTGAGATGAAGCGAGATGTCACATCCGAGTTGGGATCAGCTCGCGATCGCGCCGGCAAGAGATCGACCGCAATCTGTCTCGGTTTTCTCGTCGCCTGTACAATTCCATTCTCCGCGGCAAGTTCGGCGGATCTTCCACCGGTTTATCAGGCAAGTTTCCTGAACAGTGCGTCCTCACCGTCGCTGGACTCGCTGAGGGTCGGCGCTCTCCAGCCGGGCTTCAGCGCGTTGACCCAGAATCCGACCTTTACTCCGGGGAGCGAGGGCATGACGATCGGCCTTACCCGCCCCAACGACCCGACCCTGGTCGGTCCGGTCGGCGCAGGTCTGTTCGCAACGCCGGTCAGCTTCGGCCAGGGATCGATCTTCGCGCTGCAGGCAACCTTCGTCGCGCCGATCGGGCCGCATGAGGGCGGTAATGTATGGGCTGCGGCGGTAGGCGCGCGGACGGGAGATCAGGACGATCTCGCGGAGGAAACGCGCCTTGCGGCGACTTTCCAGGTTCGAGGTGACGGCGCGCGATTGAATGTCGTTGGAGCGACCGCGCCCGCGAACCAGCCCAACCTTTCCCAGCCCATCTACGACAGCATCTTCGACCCGACGAACCCGCAACCCTTCACCCTGTACCTGCTGGTCAACCGAGAGACGGGCGGGGGTACGGCCATGCTGACCGTCGGCGCCTTCACAACGTCAGTCAATTTTCTGATGGCTGCCTTTCAAGCTAATGCCGGTCCGGCCGTTACGGCCGTCGGACCGTCGCTTGCGGTCAACAACCTGCCGGGCCAGTCCGCTTCGATCACCGTTCGGGACTTTTCGATTTCCTCCGCCGTGCCTGAACCGAACAGCTGGGCCATGATGCTGATGGGGTTAGCGGCGGTCGGTCTCTCGATGCGCCGCCACCGCAAAGCGAAAGCCGCCACCCCCCTTCCGATCAGCCGTGCAATATCTCCCCTTCGGGCGCCCCGCGTCCGAGCTTGTTTGGCAGCCAGTCCCCTTCGGGCGTGAATTCAAGGGAACCGGAGTTGATACAGTAGCGTCGGCCGGACGGCGGCGGGCCATCGGGAAAGACGTGGCCCTGGTGAGCGCCGCATCTGGCGCAAACGATCTCCGTCCGGACCATCCCGTAGCTGGTGTCGCGGATTTCCTTCAGGTGGCGATCGTCGAACGGGGCAGTGAAGCTCGGCCAGCCTGTTCCGCTTTCGAACTTGGCGCCGCCCTTGAACAACGGCAGTCCGCACAAGCGGCACGTGTAGGCGCCATCGCGCTTTTCGGTGAGAAAGACCCCACAGAAGGGCGCCTCTTCCCCATGGTCGAGCAGAAGATGGAGGTCGTCCTCGGAAAGGACGGAAACCAGTTGCTGGAACTGGTCCGTCGAGGGCGGCGTAAGGTTGAACTCTGCTGCGATGACAGCACTCATTGAAGTTCTCCTCGCGCTAGCAGGCCCCATCCTGTGACGATGCAGCCGATCAGGAATGCTGCAACGCTGCCGAAGATGAAGACATGAGTGCCGCGGGAGCCGATGGCCTGATCCATGTGCCGCTTCATGGTTTCCTCGAGCGCGGCGAGGCGCTGGCCATCCTCGGATACCGTCAGCCAGTAGGCCATCATCGTGTTCGCTGCGACGCTGACGCGCTTGAACGCATAGAGCGACCACAACCCCGCACCCATTCCCGCCAGGATCCCCAGAAGAAAGGCTACGGCACTCACGAGCTTGGCGACCATCGCGATCTTCAGGGGAAGCACGGCGATCGCTGCCGCGCCATTGACCACGACGAGCGTCGCGAGGAGCCACCTGGAGAGGCTCGCGACTTCCTTCAGACCGTCATGGAACGCCTCGACCATGATCGGCATGAACGTTTCCGCAGCCAGCCGGTTGGATGCCTGCTGATGCTCGCTCGTTGCAGTGTCCGCTGCGGGCGGGGGGGCGCTGGGGGCCGCCCCTCCCACTCGACGACTAACGGACTGACCTGAAGCCATCACGAAGGTCGTCGACCAATGCAGCCGGTTGCTCCCACGCGGCAAAATGAGCGCCCTCAGGATGCTGACGGTAAAATAGCAGATTTGGATAGGCCTGCTCCGCCCATTTCCGCGGGATCGGGCCGGGGATGTCGTCGGGGGAAACACTCACGACGACGGGAAGCTCAACGCCCTTGGGAGCGAAGAATGCGTTCTTGTTCTCCCAGTAGAGCCGTGCCGAAGACACGCCCGTATTGGTCAACCAGTAGAGCGTGATGTTGTCTACGATATCGTCCTTGGTGAGACCGAGCGTCTCGCCATCGAACACGCGAGCAATCTGGCGATACGTCCAGATGTCATGGTCGATGATCCATGCGGCGAGTGCCACAGGTGAATCCGCCAGCCCGTATAGCGTTTGCGGACGATTCCCCATCTCCAACGCGTAGCCAAGACCATGCTTGTAGAAGAAAGCGAGGTGGTCGAACGACCGCCGCTCCTCCTCGTCGAGGCCTTCCGGAGGAGACGCACCGGAGAAAGCCGCACCGTCGATCGCAGGGGGAACGGCTCCGGGCATGTTGGTATGGATTCCGGCAAGTCCGGTCGGCGCCTGAACGCCCATAAAGTCGGTAATGATCGCGCCCCAGTCGCCGCCCTGCGCCACATATTTGTCGTAGCCGAGCCGTTTCATGAGGACGTCCCATGTCCTGGCAATGCGCTCCGGCCCCCAACCGGTCGCCGCCGGCTTTCCGGAGAAACCGTAGCCAGGCATCGACGGGATCACGATATCGAAAGCATCCTCGGCCGTGCCGCCGAACGATGTGGGATCGGTAAGCGGTTCGATGATCTTCAGCTGCTCGATGACTGATCCGGGCCACCCATGGGTCACGATCAGGGGCAGCGCGTCCGGATGCTTCGACTTCACATGGATGAAATGGATGTCGACGCCGTCGATATTGGTGATGAAGTTCGGATAGGCGTTGATCCGGCCCTCGACCTTTCGCCAGTCGTGCTGGTTGAGCCAGTAGTCGACGAGCTTCTGGATCGTCGCGAGCTGCACGCCTTGCGATGCATCGTCGACCAACTCCCTGTCGGGCCATCGCGTGGCCGCGATACGGCGCTTCATGTCGGCAAGTTCATCATCGGACGCGTGGAAGCTGAAGGGCCGTATGGCTGTGTCTGATGC